>Ga0224509_10000617_pt1 | contig 10047 bp, 11 predicted proteins | sample SF_Jan12_sed_USG_5_FD_170158 | JGI IMG/M metagenome (GOLD analysis project Ga0224509, IMG submission 170158) | Sediment microbial communities from San Francisco Bay, California, United States - SF_Jan12_sed_USGS_24 | ecosystem: Environmental > Aquatic > Marine > Sediment | place: USA... | reverse complement strand
TAGAGTGAGTAGTCAGTAGCCAGAATCCAGGAGGCAGGGGACGCAGAGATACGGCGACACGGAGAGACGGAGAAAAGACAAAACGGCATTTGCGACAAGCGGGTCCTTAGTTTCGATTCGCTGTCAGTTGTTGTCACTAAGTTGTTGCGATGAGTGACTATGAATGACGCCGAAGGAAAATGACTATCAATGACCATAAATGACGGGCGTTAGCCCAAACTAGGGACCCACTTGTGGGACTGAGCGGAGCGGAGCGAGCGCGAAGAAATGACCTGATGACGACGAAGCCATATGACCAAAAGCTATGCTGCATGAAGAGTCAATGAAAAGCAAAGAAGTTCAAATGAAAAATATGAATGCAGCCTTAGGGCGATCCGGCGCTGCTCTCATCCTGGCCCTTCTTATGATCACCATTCTCGTGGTGTTCGTACTGGAAACCATGCGAGCCATGCAGGTGGAAGGGGCGGGGGCTCGCTATTTTCAGGATGGCATCCGGGCCGAGGCTTTGGTCAAATCCGGCGTCAATATAGCAATATCCTTGCTAAAAAGTGACCTGGCTGAGAATGAGGTGGATCACATAGGAGAACCCTGGGCCCTGTTACCAAAGCCTGATGCTTTACCTGTGGACCTTTCCGAAGCCGGGACCTTGGAGGGAAGGGTAGAGGACGAGATGGGGAAGATTCCCATTAACTATCTGGTGGGTGAAGATGGGAAGGTACGGGAAGTCTACCAGCAGGTTTTGACTCGCTTGCTTACCAATGCTCCCTTTCAGATGGAGGAAGAGGAAGCACAGGGTTTGGTTATGGCCATCAGAGACTGGCTTGATAAAGACGATGAGCCCACGGGAGAGTTCGGCGGGGAGACAGATTACTATCAAAGTCTGGAGCAAGCCTATGAATGCAAAAACGGTCCTCTTACCTCGCTGGCTGAGCTTCGGCTCATTCGCGGCGTGAGCGAATCGCTCTATTTCGGTAAAGAGGAGAATCCCGGTCTCAAGGACCTGCTCACCGTGTATAGTGATGGCAAAATAAACGTAAACACCGCTGGGCCCTTGGTTCTCCAAGCGCTGGTGAGTCCAACTGTTTCCCAAGACACGGCGGAGGGTTGGGCGGAGAGTGTCGTCGCTTATCGGCAGGAGCCGATGCACTGGGACTTCCTCAGCGAGTCGGATTGGTATCGAAACCGGATGGCAGGCTACAATGACATTAGCCTTCCAGTTGAGCTCATTACCACCCAAAGCATGCATTTCACCGTGCAGATGACAGGTAAGGTGGGGGTGGGGAGGAAATCGATATTCGCATACCTCGAACGGCGAAAGTCTGAGAAGGAAGAGCAGAATCTAGTAGATGTCTCTGTGCGCTACAAGGAAGTATACTAATTGAAAATAGGATAATCGTTTAACGCAGAGGACCTATAGCATCAACGGTACACGGCACAAGTTGGGTGTTGGAGGTTAGAGGTTTGCGGTTCATGAAACCGTCCTGGGGTGGTCCAATTCTTGCTGTAGTCTAGCTCGTATATTTCATGAATTGCCTGCTGCGACCTTGGATATGGCCGTCCTTCCGGGCGTCCTCGGGTGTCGGACCCTGCGACGTACTGTTAAGTACGCCTCGGGTCCAACCCCCTGTGGTTGCCCGGTTGCACAGCCATCTTCTCGGTCTCGCGACGACAATTCATGAAACATACGAGCCAAGTGGAGTGATTTTATCCATGCCAGAGAAGATTCTAGGAATCGATATCGCCGGCAGCGGTATCAAAGTGGTCCAGGTAACCCGTGGCTTCAGAACAAGTCAGGTGTCAGGGTATGCTAGGGCCAGCTTACCTGCAGATGCAGATCCCTCGCAAGTGGCCAGTTCACTAGCGGATCTCATTGCCGAAGAGAATCTTGAAAGCGACCGCTATATGGTGGCACTGGGCACCCACGAGGCGTTTTTGCGGCGGCTTCGTTTCCCCTTTTCCAATCAACGCAAGATTTCCCAAGTAATTAAATTCGAAATGGAGCCTGACCTGCCTTTGGCTCTTGATAAGGTTCAGGTGGATTTTGTCACCACGGAATCCAGGCAAGCCGGCTCCCACGGTGTACTGGCAGCAGCACTTCCCAAAATTGTTTTGGAGCCTTTACTCGCCGCGCTCAAGGAAGTCAACATCGAGCCTGAGGTGGTTGACCTGGACGGAAGCGGTTTGACTTTTATTGCTCGCGAACTCAAAGCTCACCTCCCAGAGCGGGCAGTGATTCTGGATATCGGACATCACAGAACCAATCTGCTGTACCAACACCGGGGTGTGGACACTTATCTGCGCTCACTTATGACCGGTTGTGGTCATTTCTCCAAAAAGATTGCTGAAGTCCTGGGGATTTCAGTGGATGAGGGTATGGAGCGCCTCTTTGCCATTGGGATTGATCAGGAGGCAACATCGCCCGAGCACCTTGCCATTCGTGAAGCTATGACGGAAGAGGTTGAGTCACTGGCCCGTGAAATAGAATTCTCATTGACGGCAGCCCAGGTGCAGGAACGAGAGTTGTGGCCGGAACTGGTGATTTTGAGCGGCGGCGGCTCTCTCATAGAAGGCTTGGCGGCAGCTTTGGAAAAGGCTCTCGGGGTGGATGTACGCTGCCTCAGTGACCTGGAGGAGTTGGCTTTACTCGGCCAATTTGGCGACCAATTCACGGCTGCACCATTATTTTCGGTGGCAGCTGGCTTGGCGCTTAAAGGTACAAGTCGAAGGGCAGGGTTCAACTTTCAAGCTGAAGAGGTGGGTAGCCAGAACCCGTTGGTCAAGTGGAGACAGCAGTTGAGTTACGCTTTAGTGGCCTGCGCACTGCTGGCTTTTGCCTGGCTTGGCTCGGTGGGGGTGGATATTTATACCAAGACGCGAAGGCTAACCAATCTCAACCAGAGTGTTGAGGAAGTGTTTCGCCGTACTGTCCCCGAATTCAAGGGATCTGTTCAGTCGTCGCAATACGCCAGTATTGTCAAAACCAAGGTCAATGAATTGGGTCAGTCGGTAGCTCTTTTTGGTGAGGAAGGCGGCTATCATTCGGCCGTGGAGTTACTGCGTGTTATCAGTAACGCAATCCCGGCGGACCTTAATGTGACCATAAGCCTTCTGACAGTAGACAATCAGCGTGTCCGGTTGAGTGGGCAAGCAGATGGTTTCAACACCGTTGATGGAGTGAAAAACCGGCTCACAGCTTTGGACAATTTTGACAAGGTGACTATCACTGGTGCGAAAGCGGCCAAAGATGGTGAGGGGGTGCAGTTCGGCTTGGAACTGAACCGCCCTCAGCTCACCGGGGAAGGTTCATGATAAGGCTCAATCAAAGACAACTGATCTGGATTGCGGCTACCGTGGTGGCAATCCTTGCGGTGAGCCAGTGGCTGATACGCCCCATTTTCAGACGAAGAGCGAAGTTAGTGACAAACATCCACCGGAGCGAAGAGCGTCTACAGGAACTAGTTCGTCTGGAGCAGCTGTACCGGAAAATGCAGGTAGAAAATGTTCGAGTTGAGAAGGACTTGCGCAATCGTAGGCAGGATTTTACCTTATTTGCATTTCTGGAAGGGCTGGCCGGCCGCGATGGGATAAAAGGGCAGATCGAATTCATGCGGCCTTCTGTCAAATCACTCGGTGACATGCACCAGGAAGAACAGGTTGAAATGCGGCTAAAGGGGGTGTCACTGGACCGACTGATACCCTACCTCTACCATATTGAGGCGGCACCAGAACAAGTGCGCATCAGGAGACTTACTATCCGGCCACAACAGCGAGATAAGTCTCAGCTGGAAGTGGACCTGGTGGTGGTAACTCGTAAATTGCGCCAAGCACCCCGGGCGATGGGCAGCAAGGAGACGTAGGGCAGGAGGCAGGGGGCAGCGGGCAGAAGGCAGTGAGAGGTGAAGGGTAAATGGTAAACGGTGATGTCAGTTGTCCGTGGTCAGTGGTCCGTTGTAAATACAGAACCCGAAAACAACTGCTTCAACGGACAACGGACAACAAACAACGGACACCGCCAAAGGAGAGCAGGCAGCAGGTACATTGCGGATTGCGGATTGTAGATTTTAGGAACTAGGCACTAGCAATATTGGTAATGAGTGTATGGGCGGGAATTACCCCGCCCGTTGAGGTTTATAGGTCAGTTCTTGAGCATGAAACGCACAGTGACAAAGAGAGCGTTGGGCTATTTTCTCTGGGGGCTTGTTTTTGCCGGGGTCCTCATAGTGTGGAAGTTTCCCTACCAGAGCTTGCAAGAAAGGTTGGTTGCGATTGCCAGTGCGCAGTTGGGTGTGAAGTTTGAGATCACCGATATGTCCCCTAGCTTCCCATTCGGATTGAAGCTGGCAAAATGTGCTGTGAGAACAATGGAACCGGAAAGCAAACCCTTCTTTGAAGCAAACCAGGTGCGTTTGCGCTTTAAGGTGCTGCCATTGCTCAGAGGAAGGCTTGCCTTCACCCTGCGCAGTCAGGCTTATGGAGGCACGCTGTCCGGGGACGTTCGCTTGACTCCATTTTATGATGTCCGAAACTACCAACTGAGAGTGCGGGGGCAAGAGATCCAGCTGGAAGGTCAATCTTCCGTCTCTACATTGCTTGGCCGACAAGTCTCAGGGAAGATTTCCGGAGACATCAACTTGGAAGGACCCCTTGGCGATCTTGTCAATGCTAGCGGCGGTGGAGAATTAAAGCTTGAAGAGGGAAGCTGTCCCATAGACTCAGCCTATTTGAGAACAAGAACCCTGGAGGGACTCGAGGTGTCTGCTACCATTGAACTCTCTGGTGGGAGTCTGGAGATTACCGAGTGCGAGTTTAAAGGGCAGGGATTCCAGGGAACTGTGAGTGGCAAAGTAATGCTTCAGCCCCGGTTGGCAGGAAGCACTCTGAACCTGGCGGGAGAGGGCCAGCTAGATGGTGACATGGTGAACCTTCCCGCAGATAAACGACGGGTGGCGGCAGCCTTTCTCAATCGGGGCAAGCCTCTACCTTTTAAGGTGCGAGGCACCGTGGCGGAACCAGAGTTTCGGCTTTTCTAATTAGTTTCCATCCGGAAACTCCTCCATGTTATTCTGAGCCCTTCGGCAGGCTCAGGATAAACTCCGCGAAGAATCTCTGCGGATCCAGTAACTATGAGATTCTTCGTCGTCCCGCCCCAGCGGGACTCCTCAGAATGACACCCATATACGCAGTTTCCGGATGGGCACTAATTATAGCTATCAGCTGTCAGCGCTCAGCTTTCAGCCAGCATAGAGCAGAGGGAAATACAGCTGGCAGGGAGCAGCCCCGTGACAAGCTCGGGACAGGCGGGCAGGAGGCAGTATCGTTATTAGTTATTCGTTATTCGGGAGATGAGTGACTATGAATGACGCCGAAGGCAAATGACTTGATGACGGCGCAGCCATATGACCTAATGGCTGACGAGCAATGACAAAATACATGCACGAACAAACAGCTGGCGTTTTTTATTGGTAACCGAACTCTTTAAGTGCCCGGGGATTTTTTCGCCACTTTTTCTGAATACGGACCCACAACTCCAGAAAAACCCTGGAGCCAAGCAACTTTTCCATGTCTAAGCGGGCTTGTTTGCCAATCTCCCGCAGCATGGACCCTCCCTTGCCAATAATAATACCTTTCTGGGAAGCTCTCTCAACGTGAATATCAGCCTGAATGCGGATGAGATTTTTTTTCTCATCTTCTTTAAAGGAGCCTATGGTTACTGCCACGGCATAGGGGATTTCCTCGGAGGTCAAGTTCATGATCTTTTCCCTAATTATCTCGGCGCAGAAAAACCGTTCGGGTAGATCCGTCAGTGTATCTTCCGGGTAGTAAGCAGGCCCCATAGGGAGGAGAGGGACAATCTGGGCTATCAGATCATTGATTCCTGTGCCATATAATGCAGAGATATGAGCCGAGCCTTTAAATTGATGCAAACCTTGAAAGCGCTCGACAATGCGTGATAGCGCTTCCTCTGAGACCAAATCTATCTTGTTTACCACCAAAAGAGTCTGAGTTTCCACGCTCTGGAGAGCCTCAAGCACGCGCTTGTTGTTTTGACTGTCTGGTGAGTGGGCCTCCACTAAAAAGAGAATCAAATCAACTGTTGCCAGTGTTGCCAGGGCGGTGCGTACCATGGCAAGGTTGAGATCACCCCTGGCCTGGTGAATTCCAGGGGTGTCCAAGAAAATCATCTGGAATCCAGGGTTGGTTTTCACTGCCAGAATACGATTGCGGGTTGTTTGGGGTTTGGGAGATATGATGGCGAGCTTCTCTCCTATGAGCTGATTCAGCAGGGTAGATTTGCCAACATTAGGCGCACCGATTATGGAAACGAAACCGGATTTGAAATCATTGCTCATTTATCATCTCACATCCCCCTCCCCGTGCAACCACGAACATGGGTTACCTAACCCCCTCCCGCCAGGGGAGGGGGGAATCATAGGGTGTCCAGAATAATCCCCTCCCCCTTGACGGGGGAGGGTTAGGGTGGGGGTGATAAGTTCATAAATTAATAATTATTTTTCAAATCAATACATCAACAATCGCTCAATTTAGGGATCATCATTCTACTCAAACGAATGGCAACATCAGTGAAATGTAGGGTGGGCACTGCCCACAGTCAAGCTTGCTTGCTGCCTACTGCTACCTGCCAGCTGTTCACTCAGTAGTGCCATTCTAGCAACATATAATCTATCGAGCAATGGTATCGTTTTTGCATTACATCGAGTGACCAATGAGCAGATGCTGCACGCTTCTTTTTGATCTGTGAAAAGAAAAAGACTTCTGTATTAAGCTCTGCCGGGTTACTCAGTTAGGAGAAGAGCTTTTCGGGAGAAGCTCGCTATCTTTCTAGATGGGGTCATAACATACTTGAATTATAGAAATTTGTCATCTGCGTAGCACCTCATGAGCCGTGGTATAAGGAGTACCTTTTCTTAAAAATAAGGGCTTCTCGTAATCTCCAATGGTAATCACTGATGAGAAAATTGGGATGGTGCGGACCACTTATCAGAATCCATTCAATATCGTGTGGAGTCGAAACTCGAGCGAGCGCTGTAACCATGCGGGACACAGCTACACAGGCAGTTCAGAAATGTCATATGCATCACAAAGCTCTAGCCCGGATATTTCACGAATCGCCTGCTCCGACCGCGGATATGATCATCCTTCCGGGCTGGGGGTTGCGATGACTAAAACTGTCGAACCGAAGGAGATACCTTACTTTATCAAGGTTGCTGGCTGTAACAACTGCAAAGTATTTAAGTCATACACTTCTTTGAGTGGGACTGCGTACGGTCAAAATCATGCTCTCCATGCCAAGTGTGTGCATATGGGTTGTGATCGTTACGGCCACAACATTTTGGCTCCATTTATCACCCCAATGGAATATCTGCGTATCGGTCTTAATACCGGACTGCGCAAACAGGCGGTTGCTAAAACCAAAAAGGTTATTGCCCGTTTCGGTGAGTTCTATGATCACCGAGGCAGGCTAAAACCCTGGGTGGTTAAAACCCTTTCCAAAAAGAAGGAAAACGCACAGTAATATGACTGGAATGTGCTTTGGAGGATGGTTGATTTTACTGGTTTGAGTCGTGGTCTAAATCTTGTGACATTTCTAAACAAGCGTGATACCATGCCCAACCACAGACAGGTAGCGGACTGGAGACAGGCTGGTAATGAATGAGCAGGAGACGCACCAGATCATCACCCGAGAGCTCATTAATACAGTCCGTGATCGTATGCAATATATTTATTTGGATATGCGACGTATAGTTCCCAATACTGGTGAGCACGACCTCATGATGGAATGCATCCGGGAAGCCATTACTCCCCACTTGCCGTTCACCACAGACAAATTGGAAGTGGTGGTAGATGAGGCGTACGCACTGTACTTGAATTTTATGGCGGTTGAGAAGTCCAATGAGACTTAAGGTTATGGCTTTCCTGGTACCTCACGACCCAAACCCTGGTGTTTTGGCAAAGGGCCTCGTTCGACCCAGCCCGGATATTTCACGAATTACCTGCTGCGGCCGCGGATATGAGCGTCCTTCCGAGCGTCCTCGGATGTCGGACCCTGCGACGTACTGTTCAAGTACGCCTCGGATCCAACCTCCTGCGGTTGCCCGGTGGCACACTCTTATCCACGGTATCGGGACGGCCATTCATGAAACATCCGGGCTAAAGACGACTTGGCATTGGATTTGTAGAAACAGCACTGGAACAGCGGGTATTCTATGAAGACATTTTCGGCTGGACGTACCGATGTTGGTAGGAAGAGAGAAAATAACGAGGACTCCTTTCATACCGACGATCAGGTGAGTCTTTACATAGTTGCAGACGGTATGGGAGGACACCGGGCTGGCGAAGTTGCCAGTAGTACAGTAGTCAGTAGTGTCAAAGACTACATGGAGGCCTTTCATACCTCCCCCGTGGCCCAGGAGACAGACGAGAGCAATATGTCGCCAGCGGCCACAGCCGTTTGTCACAGCATAGAGCTGGCCAACCGCGTGGTGTATCAGCTTTCCCAGGATCAGGGATCATACAAAGGCATGGGTTCCACCGCGGCCGTTGCCTATCTGCACGGCGACACGCTGGTAACTGCCAATGTGGGCGACAGTCGCATTTATCTCGTTCGTGAAGACAGCATCGAACAGCTAACTCAGGATCATACTCTTTTTGCCGAGCACATCCGGAAAAATCCAAACTGGGACCCCAACAGCGCCTCAATTCCCATGAAGCATATCCTGGTAAGGGCAGTTGGCATACATGAGGCCGTGGAGGCAGATGTATATGAGATGCAACCCCTTCCAGGTGATTTGGTCATTCTGTGCAGTGACGGGCTCACTGATATGCTCTCTGATGACGAAATTCACCAGGCCGTGCTTGAAGGGGGGGAGTTGGAGGCAGTTTGTAGCCGATTGGTAGATATGGCCAATGAGAGAGGAGGCCTGGATAACGTTACTGCGGTTGTATTTTTTTTCCAGAAAGAAGAGAAAGGGCTTTTGCATAAACTGTTTGGATCCAAATAGTTCAGAAGCCAGTGGAGCAATTAAATCGCTGGCGGGGTGGGATGAATCATGGCTCAATTGACTCTACAGTTTAAGGACCTGGCCTTGAAGGAGTTTGAACTTACCGGGCAGAGCATAACAATGGGCAGGGAACCGGACAATGACATTGTTGTAGAGAATCTACTGGTCTCTGGCTACCATGCTCGTATCGATCCTGCAGGCAGAGAATACATCTTAACTGATCTGCAGAGCAAAAACGGTACCTTTGTAAATGGCGAGCGGGTGACAAGCACCAAGCTGAAAGACGGAGATCAGATTCTGGTAGGCAAACACACCATAGTCTTCACCCTGAGTCCAGAAGAGATTCAGGAGGATCAAAAACTAACAGAACCGACCATGTTTATTGAGGTGGCTCAGGGGGTCTCCGAAACAGAAGCCCAAGATCCAACACCTTCCGGTCTTGACAGCACTGCGATATCTGCTGAACGACCGGCAGTTCTATCCTTCCTGTCAGGTGGCGGCGATGAATATGAGATCAAAAAGAAGCTGGTGAAGCTGGGGAAGGGTGAGGAGGCTGATGTCCACATCGGAGGACTTTTTACCCCGAAGGTTGCGGCAACTATCAGTAGACGGCCAACGGGTTACCACCTGACCCCTACGGGACGGGCCAAGGTCAAGGTGAATGATGCTCAGGTCGGAGGCAGTCACCGGCTCAGAGAATTCGATACCATTGAAATTGGACCTGCAAAGCTGCAGTTTTATTATAAAGGATAAAGTAGGCGCTTGGCTGCAAACCGAAGCAAGAAGCACATACGTTATGTAAAGCAGCGATGTGAGATATGAGATGTGAGATGAAAAGAGAGCTTTCGAAAATGATGCTGAATCCCACATCAGATGAACAGAGATTGTTTTAGAGGCTACCGATGCCCTTAAATGGTGATGTCAAAACCTTTCCCCTGGCGGCAATCGTTCAGATGGTCAACGATGAACGAAAGACCGGGATACTAACAGTAGCGACCCCAAGACGCCGCTGTAGTATCTACTTCAG
>Ga0224509_10000616_pt1 | contig 10052 bp, 8 predicted proteins | sample SF_Jan12_sed_USG_5_FD_170158 | JGI IMG/M metagenome (GOLD analysis project Ga0224509, IMG submission 170158) | Sediment microbial communities from San Francisco Bay, California, United States - SF_Jan12_sed_USGS_24 | ecosystem: Environmental > Aquatic > Marine > Sediment | place: USA: California... | reverse complement strand
TTATCAACATCGTCAAAACCGGCACCGTGGTCATGGAATCGGCGGTGCCCACCTGGGTGCTCGCCCTTGGCGGGGCCGGTATTATAATCGGCCTGGCGACATGGGGCTGGCGGGTAATTGAAACCGTCGGCAAGCGTATCACCGACCTTACGCCCAGCAGGGGTTTTGCGGCAGAGTTTTCCGCAGCGGTTACCATTGTGCTGGCAAGTAAATTGGGAATCCCGATTTCAACCACCCATACATTAGTCGGGGCTGTGTTGGGTGTCGGCCTGGCAAGAGGTTTAGAGGCATTGAATCTGAGAACCGTTCGGGATATAGTGATCTCTTGGGTCGTGACCATCCCTGTTGGGGCCGGTCTGACCATCCTATTATTCTATATTTTAAGGTGGGTTTTTGAATGACCCTTAGGGGGGAACAACGAACATAAGGAGCTCGTTATGCGGATACCATTTATGTCGATGTTTATTTCCTCACCGTTTGAAGGACTGGAGGAACACGCCGAAAAGGTGAAAGAAGGCGCCTGGGTTTTTCAAAGGGCCATAGAATGCATCATAGAAGACAGATGCGAAGATTTCGAGGTGTTCAGAAAAGATATTGATAAACTCGAGAGCGAAGCCGATGCCATCAAGCGCCGCCTCCGGGGACATCTGCCCAAAGGCACCCTGCTGGCAGTGGATAAGTTCCAGCTGTTCCGATATCTGAGAGAGCAGGACAAAGTACTGGATGCCGTGGAAGAGAGCCTTGACTGGTTATCTTTCAGGGCCGCGGCCGGCATCCCGCAAGTGCTGGAAAAAGATTTTATGCTTCTGGTGGAAGCCGTCATTGACCCGCTTGAAGAGTTAAGCAAAATGGCGGCTGAAGCCCACAAATACTTTTCAAATTTTTCAGACACTCAGCGGATGGTGGTTAAAGATATGATTCGCACCTTACGCCATTATGAACATGAGGCCGACAAGCTTGAAGATGCCGTCAAAGAAAAAATCTTTAATACAATCGATGATGCCGTCGCCGTATTTCATTTGATTCGCTTAACGGAAATTATTGGCTCCATCGCCGACCACGCCGAAAATGCCGGCGACATGATGCGTGCCATGGTTGCAAAATAGAGCCGATTTCTGATTAATCCTCAAGCCTATCGCAGCGCCTGGCCGGTCATGTCACCGACATCGCCGAAGAAGTCGTTTACCTGGTCGAGGGTCAAATCATCCGTCACGCGCCCTATCCCCAGGACGAACACGCCAAAAAATATAGAAACGAATAAAAAAGGGGCATTCCACTTGGCGGGAATGCCCCTTTTTCGTTTTTAAGCGTTATTTTCAGGCGCGGATTTCCTCTTTTACCGAAACCGCAATTTTGAACAGCGCGGTCATTACCAGAAATCCCATGGCCCAGACCCCCAGTGCAATCCCGATTTCCGGTAACGAGGGAATGTATTCATTGATCTCATGCAGCGGCGATGGGGTAAAACCGCCGGCAATCATTCCCAGCCCCTTATCGATCCAGGTACCTAAAAAGATCACCACGCAGGCCACGGCCAGCACGCCCTCGTTTTTACGGGTGATGGGGTTGACGGTCAGAATAATGCCGAGCAGCATCAAAATCATAGAGGCCCACATCCAGGGCACGTAGGCCCCGTGGCCGTGCAGACCGACAAACAGGTATTTGATGTGATCCATGTGCTCGGGAATATTGCTGTAAAAGGCGACAAATACTTCACACAGAAAGAAAAACACATTGACGCAGATCGCGTACGCCACAATTTTAGCCAGGGATTGAATCTGCTGCCGGCCGGGATCAAAGTTGCTCACCCGGCGGATGATCAGGCAGCATAAAATCAGCAGGGCCGGTCCGGCGGCAAATGCGGAAGATAAAAAGCGCGGCGCCAGTATGGCAGTCATCCAGAAGCCTCTGCCCGGCAGGCCGCAGTAAAGGTAAGCGGTCACGGTGTGAATGCTGATGGCCCAGGGAATCGAAATATAAATCAGCGGTTTTAACCATTTTTGATAATGAACGCCGTTGCGTTCGGCCTCCAGCACGTTCCAGCCGATGAGGATATTTAAAAATAGATAGCCGTTTAAGACAATGAAGTCCCAGAACAGCACGGAATTGAGGGTCGGATACAAAATGACATTAAAAACCCGCGTGGGCTGGCCCAAGTCGATGAGGATAAAGGTCACACACATGATAACTGAAGCGATGGCCAGAAACTCACCCAAGATGGTGACTTTGCCAAAGGCTTTATAATCATGCAGATAATAGGGCAGCACCACCATCACCCCTCCGGCGGCCACTCCCACAAGAAAGGTAAAGTTGGCGATATAAAACCCCCAGGAGGCATCCCGGCTCAGGCCGGTAATCCCCAGACCGAAATCGAGCTGTCTTAAATACAACAGAAAGCCGATAGCAACAATGACCGTTAAAAAGGTCATCCAGCCATAATATTTTTTGCCGCCTTTAATCGCTAATTCAAGCATTATTCACCTCACACGATGTAATAGACACTGGGCTCGGTTCCCAGGGTCTGTTTACGACGAATTGTGTAATTTGTTTTGATCAGTTTGCGAACTTCCGACTCCGGATCGTACAGATCCCCGAAGGCCAGTGCGCCATCGGAGGCCTCCACACAGGCCGGTAACTGGCCCACCGCCAATCGTTCGGCACAAAAATTACATTTTTCGACCACGCCTTTCATGCGTGTTGGAAATTTTTTATTTGTTTCCTTAATAAAGGGTCGCGGATCGCGGTAGTTAAAACTGCGGGCACCGAACGGGCAAGCGGCCATACAGAAGCGGCATCCGATGCAGCGATGAAAATCCATAAACACAATGCCGTCGGTGTCTCTTTTCCACGTGGCTTGAGTCGGACAGACCCGCACGCAGGGCGGGTTCTCGCAATGGTTGCACAGAACCAGAAAGGGCCGATGCTCAACACTCTCAGCTAAAAATCGTGCGGCCTTATTCGGAAAGGCATTGTGATAGTGCGTACCCCAGATCCATTTGATTTCATGGTTTTTGTTCTGTAATTTGGGAACATTGTGAATCTTGTGACAGGCCTCGACCAGGGGTTCCAGTTCCGCTTCGGAATGAAACTTGCGGGTATCGATGACCATGGCCCATTGCTTGGCCTGCAGCGCTTTTTCGCCGGCTTTAAAAGCGGCTTCAGCCCCAGCAGCCTGCGCCTCCTTGGCGAAGGCATTGAAGACCGGCCTGGTGGTTAGCGCCAAAGCAGAAACCCCCAGCAATTGTAATATGCGTCTTCTGCTGCTATCCATTATGATTTCTCCTTCGGGTTATCAATATGACAGCTCCAGCAATAGGGCCTGACTGAAGCATAGTTGTGACAGCGGTCACAAAATTCAGTTTTGTTGGAATGACAGTCCAGGCAGGTATTGCTTAAACTCATGTTAAACTCTTTTCCCTGGGGATTGACATAGACCCGTTTGCTGCGCCGGACCACTTCATCCCGCCATATATCCAGCAACTGCATGTGCTCGGCCCTCATATAATCAGTGGAGCGCACACACGCCTTGGCCGCTTTGGCTTTGGGCGTCAGCACCGGCTCAGGCATTGGCGCTGCTTTTCCCCGCATATACCAGAAGGGAAACAATACAATGATCAAAAATATGACCAATCCCGTGACGATCAGCGTTTTATTATTCATCCGTTTGTTCCTCCGACTCAACGTCTGTTTCTTCTTCGGCTTCTTCGGCGACTTCGCGACCCGGAATGTCCTCGCCCCGCAGGTCGGTGGACCGCTCGTTCTCACCGGGCATGATCAGGGCATTGGCTACCAGTTCATGCAGCCCGGTAACATCCACTTCCGGCACCCAGTATTCCATCAGCGGCGGCAGGGCGGCCCGGTCGATGGCGCAGATACAGGCCAGCATGTTGACGCCGTGTTTTTCGTGAACGTATTTAACCGCATTGGCCCGCGGCAGACCGCCGGTCATGCGCAGCTCCATGTCTTCACCGGCATTGAGGCCCGCACCGCTGCCGCAGCAGAAGGTATTTTCGCGGATGGTATTGGCCGGCATGTCATAAAAATGATTGCAGACGTTATTGATCACATAGCGGGGTTCTTCAAAGATGCCCATACCGCGCGCCGGGTTGCAGGAATCATGGAAGGTCACATTTAAGTGATCGTTGCGGCTGGAATCCAGCTCAAGTTTTCCGTTCTGGATTAAATCGGCGGTAAACTCGGCGATATGCACCATCTTGTTTGATCTGGCGTTTTCAAACCGGGTTCCGGTAATCGGCGACACCGGTACTTCCAGAAAATCGGTGGGACCGTTCATGGTGTCCATGTATTGATTGATCACCCGCCACATATGGCCGCATTCTCCCCCCAGGATCCATTTTACACCCAGGCGTTTGGCTTCGGCATACATTTTGGAATTGAGCCGCTTCATGGTTTCATGGGAGGTAAAAAATCCAAAGTTTCCGCCCTCGGAACCATAGGTGCTCCAGGTGATGTCAAATCCGTATTTCTCCTTTAGATAATGAAACAGCATCAGGTACCCCATGGCGGTGTAAGTTCCCGGATCGGCAAACACATCACCCGAGGGGGTAATAAATAGCACGTCAGCACCTTTTTTATTAATGCTGTAATCGACCTGGACACCGGTGACCTCTTCGATGTCTTCCACAAAAAAGTCGAGCATATCTTTGAAGGCGTGGGGCTGGATACCCAGATGGTTGCCGGTGCGGTAGCAGTTGGCTACCGGGGTGGCAATCCAGTCGATGTTCAGGCCCAGCAGGTTCAGCAATTCCCGGCCCATGATGGTAATTTCGGCCGTATCGATGCCGTAAGGGCAAAAGACCGAACAGCGCCGGCATTCGGAACATTGAAACAGGTAGTACCACCATTCTTTGAGCACATCGATGGTCATGGGCCGGGCGCCGTTCACCTTCCCTAAGATTTTGCCCATACGGGTAAAATCGTTGCGGTAAACCGATCGCAGCAGCTCAGCCCGCAGCACCGGCATGTTTTTGGGATCACCGGTTCCGATAAAATAATGGCACTTGTCGGCGCAGGCCCCGCAGCGCACACAAATGTCCATGAAGACTTTAAATGATCGAAATTTTCCCAATCGTTCCTTAAAGCCTTTATGAATGATCTCCTGCCAGTTTTCCGGCAACTGCCAGTCCTCCTCCAAGGGATTCCACTGCCTGGCATTGGGAAGTCCGACGTATTCGACGCTTTTGGGATTTGAGGCATAACAGTACATGCCCTTGCGAATATTAACCGGAACATCCATCCAATCCGTCTTGGGTGGGCGGTGATCAATCTGTATGAGTTCTTCCGGTTTGGGTGTCTCGTCTGCCATAGTTTACTCCTTTTCCTCTGCTTGCTCTGGCTCTGAATCTGAGGCCGGCTCTTCTGCGGGCGCGGGTTCCGGCATTTTTTCAACCGGCAGTCCGACTTCGACCATTTTTTCACGGAACTCATCTTCATACTCATCATAGGTATGAACCGGTACCGGGTAATTCCAGGGATTGATGTGTCTGCGCGCACGGGTGTCGGTGGCCATGTTGCGCGTCGGGCTCAAGAATACACCGCCTAAATGCATGAGTTTGCTGAACGGGAAATAGGCCAGCAGAATGCTGACAAAAAAGATGTGCACGAAAAATACGGCGCTGACCCCGTCCGGAATGGTGGGCCGGAAGGTGACCAGGCCCAGTGTTAGCTCTTTGGCGGCGGTCACATCAATCTTTGTGAAATAGCGCATAAAGATGCCACTGAGCGCGATTCCGAAAATCAGAAACAGCGGAAAGTAATCCGATGCGATTGAAATATACTTGACCTGCTGCACAAAAAGCCGTCTTAAAAATAGATAGCTGACAGCCGCCAACAGGACAAAGCCTGAAATATAGACCCCGGGCACGCCAAATTTAAAGGCCGGATAAATAATCTCAATCCGGAAGAAACTGTCGACATTTTCGACCAGCTGAACCCAAAACGGTACCGGCTCGATAAAAAGCCGCAGATGCCGGATCAAAACCACCAGAAATGCATAGTGAAACGCTAAGGCCCCGACCCACAAAAAAAGTTCCAGCTGGTAGGAAATCCTTCCACCTTCTTTTAATTTCATGCGGGTATTGCGAAACAGTGACCGAAAGGTCAGAATTTCCAGCGCCATCCGCACCACAATCTGCCATCTGGAAACCGGAGAATCAAATTGGGCGTGCTTGATCCAGGGCAGCGTTTTCTGCTGACCACCGGTGGTGGGGATGCTGAAAGGCACCGGTGATCGCGACCAGCCGATTATGCGGGCCGCAAATCCCAGCGCAAAGGTAATAATCGCCAGATAGGGAATGACGACGCCAAACACATATTGGAGACCCGATACCTGTGCCCCCAGGAAAGAAATTAAAAATAGAACAATTACGGCAATCAGTGGAATGATGTACCTGAGATTCATTGAAAAGCACCTCACTCTGAGGCTCCGTACAACCGACTTTCCCGGCTGGCGGAAACCCCTGTCCTAAAAATTAATGTTTAAGGCCTTTAACTTTACCCGGCTGCGGCGACTCATCTGCAATTAAGCCCGCCCGCTTAAAAGCCTTCAAGGCTTGGCTGCGCATATCGTTGGCTGAAATCTGATAAATTTTTTCTTTACAGGTCATATACATATCAAAGGCCATCAGGCACAATTGATCAATTTTGGATTCAAACGCCAATAATTCCAGTACCAAGGCAGCGTCCTGGAACTTGTCTGACAAACAGTCCCTGAGGACCTTTTTTAATAAGAGAATAAATGCGGTGGCCTGGGAGGGGGTAAAATCCTGCGCGGCACGGATTCGGATAATGGGGTCTAAATAGGTTTTGACGGCATCCGGCTCGAAATCGTTGAGGAGCTGATCCAGCAAAAATTCGACTCCTTTGGCGGTGATGTTGCCGACCGGATTGGCGAACTGATCTTTCTGGCCCTTATAAAATTGAGCTGTGTCGGGCGCATAGGTTTGAATGGTGGCTTCAAACCATTTTTTGATAATTTCGTTTTTTTTCTTTTCAATAAGTCCTTTCAGACGGTGTTCCATAAAAGCTCCCGGGAGCCTGGCATAGAAATGGTTTCAAAACCCCATCTAAGGCCCAATGGCTGCGTTGCAGGCCTCCGGTAAATGCTCACATACCCAATGTATGCTGCGCTTTCCCGGTCGGCCTGACGCCTTGCCCTTGAACCTGATCTGAGGTTTTGAAACCATTTCTAGGCAGCAAATCCGCTCAAATTATTGAAGATTAGGCCGAAGTGGATACGTATAAACAACTTGCCGATTTCTGTCAAGAATAAATGGCAAATTCACGGCACCCCATACTCATGCCCATGCAAGTCAGCTTTTTCCGACTAAAATTTTATTTTACGGTTATGCAGAAAGCCCAAGTTAAGCGCTTTGAACCACGAAGCGCACGAAGGACACGAAAAGGGATTTTAAATTTATTCTATCCAAACTTCGTGATCTTCGTGTTCTTCGTGGTGAGATAACTATCGGAGGTATTCAACTGGAGATTTCCAGATAACCACATTTTATTTTTTTTAGCAATTTTGATTGATGATTCAGGAAGAATTTGCCTATTCAACGCCTTCCATCCGAAAGCAGATTTACGCTCAACTATCTGTCATTCTTAATAAATCCTCAATATCCCAGTTGGCATGAATCCTGCTAATATATTTTCCGACAAAAGTGCCGATAGGACTACCGACAGCGCAATCCGGCCTTTGAGCCACTCAGCAAGACGAAAACTCAGTGCTAATCGTTAGGCACAGGAATAATACATGTCTGCTCAACATACGATTCTGATCGTGGAAGACGATCCTGGATTTGCCAGCTATCTGGAGCGGCTGTTGCGCCGTAAAGACCTCAGGCTCATAACCGCCAATGGCGGCCAAAAGGCGATTCAATGCCTGCAAGCGAACCGGGTGGATCTGGTTCTGCAGGATATCGGGCTGCCGGACATCGACGGCTATCAGGTCATGGATCTCATCCGCCAGGAATATCCGGCAACTCTGGTGATTGTCATGACCGGAGAGATAACCGTGGAATCAGCGCTTAAAGCCCTGCGCAAAGGCGCTTATGATTACCTCAGAAAACCCTTTGAATCTACCGAATTGCTGAATACGATCGATAATGCCCTGGATCGCATCCGGCTGGAGCAACAGAATAAACAGGCAGAAGCAAAACTGGGGGAGAGCGAAGCGCGCTATCGGCAATTATTTGATAGTGAATCGGATGCGGTGGTCGTTTTCGACGCCGAAACCCTGCAAATGGAAGATGTCAATCAATCAGCCTTACATCTTTTTGGTTATTCAAAAAAAGAATTTTTGGGCCTCATTGTTTTAGATATTTCGGCTGAGACACGCAAAACACGGCAAAAAATAGAACTTTTAAATAAAGATCCATCTTCCAATAATCAGGTCCCTTTGCGATATCTCAAAAAGAAAGATGGGTCCACTTTTCCGGCGGAGATTAGTGCCGGAAATTTTATATCAAACGGGCGCCAAAAAATCATCGGCACCATCCGCGATATTACCATCCGCCATCGGGCTGAAGAAGAATTGAAACAGGCCAAGCAGCGACTGCAGCATGTGCTCACCTCAAGCCCGACAGTTATCTACTCCTGCAATCCGGCCGGCGACTGCGCCACCACGTTTATCAGCGATAATGTCAAAACCGAACTCGGTTATGAACCCGATGATTTTACGCAAGACCGCCATTTTTGGATCGATCACATGCATCCCGATGACGTGGGCTATGTGAAAGCAGAGTTTGCCAAACTGGTGGATCGGGGCAGCCATGTTCTTGAATACCGTTTCCAGCATAAAAACGGCAGCTACCGCTGGATGCGGGACGAACTGCGGCTGCTGTTTGACGATGGTGCGAAATCCGTTGAAGTCGTCGGTTCCTGGACGGACATCAGCGACATGAAGAAGACCGAAGACGCCCTCCGCAAAAGCGAGCAGCAGTTTCGCGATTTGATCGAAAATTCGCCGGTGGGCCTTTCCATTATCCAGAACGGCCGGGTGGTTTATGAAAATCCGGAGCAGAAGAAAATATACAGCCTTGCCACGGAGTCCAGCCTGCTTAAAATTCAAGCCTACATCCACCCTGACGACATCGAGAAAGTCAAACAGGCGCATGAATACATCGACTCTGGCAAACGAAGTTCCGTTGAAATCGACTTCCGATTTTACCCCCCCTGCAGCAACGGCGGCAAAAGCGAAATGCGGTGGTTCCAGTGCCGGACCACCTCCTTCCAGTATCAGGGGAGGGCGGCCTTCTTGTTAAATGCCGTTGATATTACAGAAGCCAAGCAACTCGAGCACCAGCTGCTGATCAAAAATAAAATGCTTTCCCTGGGGCGTGTGGCCGCCGGAATAGCCCATGAAATTCGCAATCCGCTGACCGGTATCAATACCTATCTGTATACGATTGAAGATCTCTGCGAATCAGACCGGCTGGGCCCGGAAGACGTGGAAGTCATCCGTCAGATTCTGGCCCAGATCCAGGTGGCCTCCAACAAAATTGAATCGGTCATCAAGCGCGTGATGGATTTTTCCAAACCCGGCGCGCCCAGAATGGTGTGCACCAATATTAACGAATCCCTGGAAGAAGCCATCGAGCTTTCTTCGGTCACCATGCGCAAAAACGGAATTAAATTCGAAAAATCCCTGGCCGACAATCTGCCGCAATGCTATGCCGACCCGCACCTGATCGAGCAGGTCGTCCTTAACCTGATCACCAACGCGGCCCGCGCCATGGAAAATTCGACCAATGGAAACAAACGCGTGGAAATAAAATCTTCCGCCAAAAACAACACCCTGTGTATCCAGGTTGCCGACGCCGGGCCCGGTGTTCCCACCGGGCTCAGAGAAAAAATATTCGACCCCTTTTTTACCACCAAAGACGATGGGTCCGGTATCGGGTTGAACATCGCCCAGCGAATTGTGGCGGATCACAACGGCTCCATCTCGCTGGGCAGGAGCCGGTGGGGCGGGGCCGAATTTAAGATTGAACTTCCCATTGAAAGAAGGATCGATGCCCGATGACACCTTA
>Ga0224509_10000613_pt1 | contig 10088 bp, 5 predicted proteins | sample SF_Jan12_sed_USG_5_FD_170158 | JGI IMG/M metagenome (GOLD analysis project Ga0224509, IMG submission 170158) | Sediment microbial communities from San Francisco Bay, California, United States - SF_Jan12_sed_USGS_24 | ecosystem: Environmental > Aquatic > Marine > Sediment | place: USA: California... | reverse complement strand
CTCACTGGTACAGGGGCGGCCATTTTTTTTTGGCTGGGCGGTATCGATACGAATTCGAAGCGGGTTCGCACCGAGGGCGACACCGTTTTTATGCGGACTGCCTTGCCTCGGGAAGCTTGCGATCCTCGATACCCAGCAGAATTGGCTGCGTATTCTCGCGGTAGATATTCACCTTCGCGTTGTAGGCAACGCGTGAAAGTCCGTGCTTGTCCTTGATCGTCAGCCTGCGGATGCTGAATTGGCCACCGCCCATGTTCTCGCCGGTAAGGTAGCACTTGATTGCGGTCACGCGCTCACCGGAAAACTCGAGGCCGCTCAGCTTGGAAAGATTACCTTGCGCGCGCTGCAGGAAGGTTACTGCGTCGATATTCGCTTGCGTCTGCGTCGGATCCGGTTTGGGGGCAGAATGATGCGCAACAAACTCACCGACCAGTATCTGCCCGGGCAGCGCAGCTTCGATCATGCGAGCGAGTTCGATAGTGACGTCACCCACAATGAAGTCGTGCATCGTTGGGTTGAGCCCCTCGGCCTGGTGGAATTCGTAACAGCTGCCAACATGAAAACAGGCGCGCAGCCTGGGTACCGCTTTCGATGCGGCCTTACTGCGCGCGATTGCATTGTCCGCCAACACGATGTGCATGAAATGGTAGAGATTGACGTTGGCTTCCAGGCCATCGTCACGATTCCAGACATAGAAGCCGTCGCCGCTCGACGAACGCGCAAAATTGATGCCGACATCCTGTTCCAGCATTTTCGCATGCGCAGAGTTCAGCGAATACGAGAGGCTATTTAGCTGGGTCATTTGCTCGAACGGCGTCAAGAGACCAAAGCCGACAATGTCGAACAGCGTAACGGCCCGGCTCGCGACAAAGTTGATGCCGTAACGCCGAATCATCTTCTCGATTATCTGGGTCTCGACCGGGTGGCCGGAGAGCGGTTGCCGTAGCTGCACATAGACGGGTTTGACATCGAGCAAGCGCGCGACTTTCTGCATTTGTTCGTAATTGAGTTGCCGATCGCCGGAAATCAGTTCCGTTATGAAAGCGGGGGATACGCGGGGCGGTGTCGAGCCCTGCTGTGACGAGGTGTACTCCGCGATCGCATAATGCGGGACGACCAGGATGAGAATGCCTTCATCGAGCGGCGCCCAGCTGAGGATGTTGTTCTGGCCCAGCGACCAGTGCTGGTGGAGGCTGCGCTCGAGATGCACGAGGTTACTGCGCTGACGCAGGCCCATTTCCTGCGCAAGGCCTGCCAGCTGATCCAGGTACGGCGAATAGTCGGCAATACGCCGAATACCGGATTGAGACAAATCGTCTAGTTCCATTTATATGCCCGAAGCGACTTCCGCGCGACTGTTTTATTCACTAGAGTTCGCGTGTCACCGTGGTACCGACGTGCAGGATTGGGCCAGCGACCTTTTGACTCCCCAAGGCGGCTGACATTGACTGACCGGGTACCATGGAATCAAATTAAAGCAGTCTCGGATGCAGCGCAAGTTCTATCTGAAAGCAATTGAAGGAACAGGACTTTCAGTTCACCGAAGGACACGATGAAACAGCGGTTTGACATAATGCGCAATGCTTGCGCACGCGCGCACTCATGACAGTGTCAGGGCCCTCTATTGACGACGTCCGCGGGCTCAGAGAGGCGTTGGGGGAGAGCATCCGGAGCACGCCATTGTTGCGCTGCGCCGGCATTGAGCTGGCGCTGGACAACGGCACGCGTGTCTGGGGCAAGCTCGAGTTTCTGCAACGGACCGGCACCTTCAAAGCACGCGGCGCGCTTGCCAACCTTCACGCCTTGTCGCGGGAGCAGCTCGATAAGGGGGTCACCGCCGTCAGTGCGGGTAATCACGCCATCGCGACTGCTTTTGCGGCGCAGGCTCTCGGCAGCACTGCAAAAGTAGTAATGATTGGAACAGCGAATCCGTATCGAATAAAGGCCTGCAAATCCTATGGGGCGGAGGTCATCCTGGTTGACGATGTTCACGAGGCGTTCGAAGTTGCCAGGTCAATCGAACGAGAGGAAGGCCGTTTTTTTGTGCACCCTTTCGAGGGTCCGGAGGTGGCGAAGGGAACAGGCACGGTCGGACTCGAAATATGCGAGCAACTGGACGAGTTCGACGCGCTGATCGTACCGATTGGCGGCGGAGGCCTGATGGCCGGCATCGCCAATGCCGTTAAACAGCTGCGCCCGTCCGTCGAGATCATCGGAGTCGAACCGCGTGGCGCAAACACGATGCAGAGGAGCTTCGACGCCGGGGAGCCGTGCGCTATCGACCGGGTCCGTACGATTGCGGACAGTCTCGGGGCACCCTATGCCATGCCATATTCGTTCGAGCTTTGCCGGACCAACGTCGATCGCCTGGTGGAAGTCGACGACCTGGAACTACGGAAATCGATGGGATTCCTGTTCCAGCGGATGAAATTCGCCGTTGAGCCGGCCTGTGCGGCGTCGACGGCAACCCTGACAGGACCGCTGCGCCGGGAACTGGCGGGGAAGCGCGTGGTGCTGGTCTTCTGCGGCAGCAATATCGACTGGGCCACCTTTGCGGAGCAGGTCATTGTCGAAGACTGACTCATTTTTCGCGGAACTCGCCGACGTCGTCGGCGACAAGGCCTGCGTCACAGAGGAACAGGCGCTCGAACCGCACGTAACAGAATGGCGGAACGTCCTGCACGGACGAGCGCTTGCCATGGTGTCACCGGGTACCACCGCGGAGGTCGCTGACATCGTCAGGTTATGCTCGCGCGCCGGCATCGCTATTGTGCCGCAGGGCGGCAATACCGGCCTGTGCGGCGGAGCAATTCCGGACGAATCCGGGCAACAACTGATCCTGTCGCTTGCGCGCCTGAACAGGATTCGCTCAATCGACGCGCAGGACTTTTCGATGGTTGCGGAGGCGGGCTGTGTCCTGGCCACCCTGCAGGATGAAGCGCGCGCCGTCGATCGCTATTTCCCGCTGAGTCTCAGTGCGGAAGGAAGCTGTCAGATTGGTGGCAACCTCGCGACGAATGCGGGGGGTATAAATGTCATTCGATACGGCACGGCGAGGCAACAGGTCCTCGGCCTCGAAGTGGTGTTGGCGGACGGCAGCATCATCGACGGCTTGCGTTCGCTCCACAAGGACACGGCGGGATACGATCTCAAGCAGCTGTTCATAGGCAGCGAGGGAACACTCGGAATAATTACCGCTGCCACCCTCAGGCTGTACCCCGATCCGGGCGAAACCACCACGTTGCTGATGACCTTGCCGGATGCGGGTAGCGCGGTAACTCTGCTGGCAGGAATGCGAGCCGGGCTCGGCGACCGCATCGAATCGTTTGAACTCATCTCCAGATACGCGCTGCAACTGGTCGAATGTCATATTGGCGGCGCGGCACTGCCATGCGAGCTTTCCGGTGACTGGTTCGTGCTTGCCGAGGTGGCCGTCGGTGAGGAATCGGCGGCTCTAGGGCAATTTCTCGAGGGCGCGGTCGAGGCCGGTCAACTGGCGGATGCCGTGATCGCCAAGAACCTCGCCGAGGCGGAAACGTTCTGGCGCGCCCGTCACGCGATCTCGGAGGCGCAAAAATACGAAGGTCCGAGCATCAAGCATGATATCTCGGTTCCGGTCGGCCGCATGCGGGAGTTCCTGGTGCGCTGTGCGGAGAGCCTGCGCGGGCAGGAACCTTCGGCAAGACCGGTGATTTTCGGCCACGTCGGCGATGGTAACCTCCACTACAACCTGTCCGTTCCGGAGGACCTGGCCAGCGACGCGAAACGGGTCGGGCAGGTGACGACGACCATATACGATCTCGTGGCGGAACTCGGTGGCAGTTTCAGTGCGGAACATGGGGTCGGTGTCACCAAGAGGACCTACCTCGAGCAGTACCGCGGTGGGACGGAACTCGAGCTGATGCGGCGGCTGAAGCATGCGCTGGACCCGCAGGCTCTTTTGAATCCGGGCAAGGTAATTTGACGACCAGTTCCGCGTGTATGATTGACTCAGGAGATAGACTTGGAGAAATGTGCGTTTTGCTAACGAGTTTTTTCGTTGTTGATGGACCATGAGTGCCGAATCCGACAATTTGCGCGCGACCTTTTCTGATCAGCTGGCGAGCTTCGAGGACCGGCTGGCCGGCAAAGAGAACGATGTGCAGATGCTGGCCGAGATCAGGGAGGCTATCGGCCGCCTGCTCGAAGCAAGCGGCGGCAGTGAGGCAGAGATTCGCCGGGTTCTGGAGGAGCGTTTGGATTCCGGCGCACTGAAGAAGGAGACTTACCAGCTCGTCAAGTCGATGCTGGATCGCTATGTCACGGAGCAGGTACCGACGAGCAACACTGAGGCCTCGCGGCCGCAGATGGATCAGTCAGCTTCCGCGAGTGCTATTGACGAGCCGGCGAACGACGATCCTTTCAGCAGTACCGATGTGATTGCAACCGACTTTTTCGAACCTGAAAATCCCGATGATCAGGTGCAGGTGGGATCGGTTCTTCGCGACCGGTTCGTGCTGCAGGAGCGGGTATCCGGTGGCAGCATGGGCGTCGTCTACAAGGCGCTCGACCGACGCCTGGCGGAAGCGGGCTCACAGGAGCCGTGGGTAGCTATCAAGGTCTTGACGCCGCAGTTGGCGAGGAACGGGAAGGCGCTCCGAGCTCTGCAGCAGGAAGCGGCCAAGAGCCGTTGCCTCACGCATTCGAACATCGTTCGGTTTATCGATTTTGATCGCGACGATGACCTTTACTACATCGTCCTGGAGTGGCTGGATGGCCGGACCCTTGCGGACATCCTGGATTCTCCTGACAGCCGGAAGATCGACCAGGAGACCTCGTTCCGCATCGTGCGCCAGGTCGGCAAAGCGCTCGAATATGCACATCGTTGCGGCATCGTTCATGCAGACGTAAAACCCGGCAATATCATGATTTTGCCGAGCGGCGACGCAAAGTTATTCGATTTCGGCGTGGCCAGGGTTCAGCAGCGGCAACGTGATGACGCCGATGATTTTGACCCGGCGGTGCTCGGCGCATTGACGCCTGCATACTCGAGCATGCAGGTGCTGACCGGCGAGGATCCAGTGCCGTCCGACGACGTATTCTCGCTTGCCTGCCTGTTGTACCGCCTCGTGGCCGGCTACCGCGTTTTCGGCCCACGAAACGCGGCTGAGGCCGCCGCAGCCGGCATGTCGGCGCAGCGGCTTACCGGCGTCAGTGGCGAACAATGGTCTGCGATCAAGAAGGCCCTGTCGTATGCGCGTGTCACACGCTTCGATTCCATGGCCGCTTTCCTGGCAGCGCTCGGCTACCGGCCGACGGACAGCACCGTTGCACCGGACGTTACAACCCACGTCGAGTTCGAGGACAGCGGTGGCTCATTGAAATGGGTCATCGCGCTGGTGGCACTGTTATCGCTGCTCGGCGTAGCCGGTTACCAGTTCGGGATCGTCGACGAATTAATTCGGAAGTTCGATCCAGGGTCCGCAACGACCCGTTCGATTCCGCCACCGCCCGCGGATGAGATCCGGCCGGCAGTTGCGGGAAACAGGGGTGTCGAAGGATCGTCAGCGGGCTACGCCGGAGTGAGTCCCGCGAGCCCGCTCAATGAAGCCGAGAGTCCGGTAACGTCGGCAGAAGGGGAGTTGGCGGCGGCAGCACCGGCCGGGAACCTTCGGAGTGCGACGCCCGAGACTGCGGCCGTGGATTTGGCGAACTCGCCCGACGCAGTCCCCGAAACCGCCATCGAACTTATCGATCTCACCGAACTGGCCACGCCGGACCTGGAGATAATCATCAATCCGGGGTCATTCAGGACACAATCGAGTTCGTTGACCTTGCGTGAAGACAACCGCGGGGTGATCGTGGATATTGTCCGGCGCGGGCCACTCGATGAGCCGCTCACGTTGCGGCTGGAGGAAGTCGGCTTCAGCGGCAATCGTTCGCCCTGGCGTTCCGGCCAGTTCGAGATATCCAACGGCGGCTACGTCGAGTTTCCAAGAGACGAGGAGCGCGCCCGGGTTACGCTGGTGATGGCGTCCGATACACGCCGCGAAGCCGACCAGGTTTCGACTTTAAGGGTGCGCGAAGTCGAATCGGCGGCCATTGCGCTGGCTACTGTCGAACTGGTTCTCGAAGACGATGATCAGCGGCGCTTCGAAGCAGAACTCCCGGCGAATACCGTCGCTTTCGCCGTAAGCCAGGTCTCCGTGCGGGAACGCGATCCGGCCGTGCAGATCGACCTTGTCCGTTTCAACCCGGACGAGACGCGCCTTGTCGTAAATACCGAGGTCCTCGACATTACCGCGAGCGCCCGTGAAGACTTCTTCCCACCGGGCCACGGCATAGTGGTATTCGGGGCCGGTCAGCGCTCGGCAAGGCTTCTTATTCCGTTGGTGCAGGACGCCGAGGCCGAAGGCGACGAGGCCTTTGTCGTGGAACTCACGACCGAAAATCCGACCCAGGAAGAGGGCGTCCACAACCGTGTTGCGGTAATCATTCGTGACGACGACTAGGGCCCGCTAACCCGGGTTTTGCGCCTTGCGGTGCTTCGCGCCCCGCTCATTCATTGCTAGACTGCGACACCGGCCCCCCGGGGGATCCTGGACCTGCAGAGCGCACCGTATGAGCGAGAAAGAATTGCGACGTTATTCACGCGTCGTTGTTGACGGCAATGAACAGGCCCCCAGCCGCGCCATGCTGCGTGCAGTAGGGTTCACGGAAGACGATTTCCAGCGGCCGCAGATCGGCATTGCATCAACCTGGAGCATGGTTACGCCATGCAATATGCATATAGACGGGCTCGCCCGGGAGGCGTCACAGGCGGCGGACGCGGCGGGCGGCAAAGGTGTCGTTTTTAATACGATCACCGTTTCGGACGGCATTTCCATGGGTACACCGGGCATGCGCTACTCGCTTGTCTCGCGCGAGATAATCGCGGACTCGATCGAGGCGGTCGTTGCAGCCGAAGGCTTCGACGGCCTGGTGGCCATCGGCGGCTGTGACAAGAACATGCCAGCCTGCGTAATGGCCATGGCGCGCCTCAACCGGCCGGCGGTGTTCGTCTATGGCGGCACGATCAGGCCAGGTGCACATCGTCGCGACATCGTATCCGTCTTCGAGGCGGTCGGAGCACTCTCCGGCGGCAAGATCAGCGATGACGAGTTGCTCGACGTCGAGCAGACCGCCATACCGGGTCCTGGTGCCTGCGGCGGTATGTACACGGCGAACACGATGGCGTCAGCGATAGAGGCGCTCGGAATGAGCCTCGCGAACAGTTCTGCCCAGGAAGCCGTATCGGAGCAGAAAATTGAAGACTGCAGGCGCGCCAGTGCGGCCGTCATGAACCTCCTCGAGAACGACATCAAGCCGCTCGATATCATGACCCGCGAAGCGTTCGAAAATGCCATCACTGTCGTTATCGCCCTCGGTGGATCGACGAACGCGGTACTGCACCTGATCGCAATGGCTCGTGAGGCAGACGTGGAACTCGGGCTCGACGATTTCACGCGCATCGGCGCCAAAGTGCCGGTACTCGCTGACGTGAAACCCAGCGGCCGATACCTGATGGCCGAGCTGATCGCGATCGGCGGGATCCAGCCGCTGATGAAACGACTGCTGCAGCGCGGCCTCCTGCACGGCGACTGCATGACCGTAAGCGGCAAGACGCTGGCCGAGAATCTGGCTAACGTTGAAGACTACCCGGAAGGTCAGGAGATCGTGCGTAACTTCGACAACCCGATCAAAACCGACAGCCATCTTGCGATCCTGTACGGCAACGTGGCCCCGGAAGGTGCCGTCGCGAAAATCAGCGGCAAAGAGGGCCTGCGTTTTGAAGGCATGGCGCGTGTCTTTCATGCCGAGGAGGAGGCATTGCAGGCCATACTGGACAATTCAATCAAGAGCGGGGACGTGATCGTTATCCGTTACGAGGGGCCGAAGGGCGGGCCGGGGATGCGGGAAATGCTCTCGCCAACCTCGGCGATCATGGGCAAGGGCCTTGGCGCCGAGGTAGCGCTGATCACGGACGGCCGTTTTTCGGGTGGCAGCCACGGCTTTGTGGTCGGGCATATTGCGCCGGAAGCGGCTCTGGGCGGGCCTATTGCACTCCTTGAAGACGGCGATACCATCCTGATTGACGCGCAAACGAAGCAAATTAATGTCGGTATCGACGAGCAGGAAATGGCCCGCCGCCGGAAACGGTGGCAGCGGCCTCCGTCGGCTGTGCAGCGTGGAGCCCTTGCAAAATATCGCGCCGAGGTCTCGTCGGCCTCGGAGGGCGCCGTGACGATCCCGCCCGAGTGGGACGAGTAGCGATGGTCTACTTGACCTTTGCGGCGAGGTTCGCTGTACTTCATCGATGAATTTTTCCGACGCCCGCGTAAAGTGCCGACGCGTTCTCTTAGCGAACGCGCAAGAACTCATAAAACAAATGGCGCGCCAGAGGTGCGCGGGCGCCAATGGCGGCAGTACCGGCTAACGATAAAGTCCGGACGCTGTCAACGAGCCCGCGAGGATTTCCTGGCGGGTTTTTTTTGTCTCCGTGAAACGCAGGGTGCGGCGATAGGATGATGACGGAAGCAGGGTTTGAAGCCAGCGGCGCTCTGGGGGCGCCACCAAAAATAGCGGCTTCCGACTGGGTGGTGATGAAATTCGGCGGCACCAGCGTTTCGTCGGGAACGTGTTGGGAGACCATCGCGCAGCTGGTGCGCAACAGGCTGGCGGATGGGCTGCAACCGGTGGTGGTGCACTCTGCATTGCAGGGAGTATCGAACGCGCTGGCTGCACTGCTGGAGTCCGCGGCATCGGGTCGGTCGACGGAGGGCCTCGGCGAAATTCGTCAGCGCCACTACGATGTCGCGCGGGAACTCGAGCTCGATGGCCCTGGGTTACTTGACGACTACCTTCACGAACTTGATCAGCTGATCGCAGGCATTCGGCTCGTACGCGAGGTAAGCGTGCGGGTGCGGGTACGCATCATGGCTCTCGGCGAACTGATGTCGACGTGCCTCGGAGCGGCTTACCTGAACAGTGTCGGCGTGCCCACTGAATGGATGGACGCCCGGGAAATCCTCATCAGCGCGAGCCGTGCAAACCGCGGTCGCAGCCGCAGCTACCTTTCCGCAGCCTGTGAGCATGGGCCGGATCCCGACCTCCAGGAACGGATGGCCGGGATGGGCAAGGTCATCCTGACGCAGGGCTTCATTGCCCGCAATTCGCAGGGTGAGACCGTGCTTCTCGGGCGGGGTGGCTCCGATACGTCGGCGGCTTATATGGCCGTAAAACTGCAGGCGCGCCGGCTCGAAATCTGGACCGACGTTCCGGGTATGTTCACGGCGAATCCGCGGGTCGTGCCCTCTGCGCGGCTGCTGGTGGCGTTGCACTACGATGAGGCACAGGAACTGGCATCCGCCGGAAGCACTGTGCTGCATCCCCGCTGCCTGTTGCCGCTGCGGTCGTCCAGCATCCCGTTGTTCATTCGTTGCACCAACCATCCCGAACTGGACGGCACGGTAGTCTCCTCGGTCACCGAAGAGGTCGAACCGCAGGTCAAGGGCATATGCATGCGCAACGGATTAACGCTGGTCTCAATGGACAGCGTGGGAATGTGGCACGAAGTCGGGTTCCTGGCGCGCGCATTCACGGTGTTCAGCGACAATGGCGTTTCGGTCGACCTGGTGTCGACGTCCGAGACCAACGTCACGGTCTCGATCGACACACCGGATGGGGACCCAGACGAAGATATTTTGCAGGGGCTGGTTGCCGACCTGGAGTCCTTGTGTCGCGTCAGACTGATTACCCGCTGCTCCGCGGTCAGCCTGGTAGGCCGCAAGATTCGAACCTTCCTGTCGCGGCTCGCACCTGCGCTCGAGGTGTTCGAGGAAGAGCGTATCCACCTGATGTCGCAGGCAGCGAACGACCTTAACCTGAGCTTCGTCATCGACGAACAACAGGGCCCCAAGCTCGTTCGCAAGCTGCATTCCTCCATTATTCGCAAGACCGGCGGCAGTCCCGCATTCGGTCCCAGCTGGGAACAGCTGTTCCGCGCCGAAACTGTCATTGCACATTCGCCCGACGCATGGTGGATGAGCAAACGCGCGCAACTTCTCGAC
>Ga0224509_10000610_pt1 | contig 10098 bp, 7 predicted proteins | sample SF_Jan12_sed_USG_5_FD_170158 | JGI IMG/M metagenome (GOLD analysis project Ga0224509, IMG submission 170158) | Sediment microbial communities from San Francisco Bay, California, United States - SF_Jan12_sed_USGS_24 | ecosystem: Environmental > Aquatic > Marine > Sediment | place: USA: California... | reverse complement strand
TCAGGCAACTTTGTCGGCCGGGGCGGCGGCGGCGATGAACGGCAACCCAAGTGCTTCACGTTTTGCCTCGATGTGACGGCAAATCAGCTTCGCGGCTACCTCCGGGTCGGGTTCGACGGCAAACCGCGCCCCGACAACCTCCTCGAGATCCTCGGCGAGCAGCTTCACGACCTTCTGGCTGCCGAAGATTGGCGGCTGTACGCCGAGCACCGTGAAGATACCGCTCGCGACGACGTAGGCGCCGATCGATACGGCCTTCTCCGAGTACCATTCGGGCGCCGCACCAGCCAGCGGCAGTTGCGAAACGTCGACGCCGAGGTAGTTGGCGAGCGCTGCGGCAAGCGTAAGGATTCGCGTATTGTCCACGCACGAGCCCATGTGCAGTACCGGCGGAATGCCGAGCGCCTTGCAGACCTCCGAGAGACCTGGGCCGGCCATGTCGGCGGACTCGGGCAACATCTGCCCGGCCTTGCCATTGGCAACCGCGGCACACCCCGTGACCAGCACGAGAATATCGTTCTCGATGAGCCGCCTGGTGAGGGTGACGTGGCCATAGTCCTGCGGGATCTTCGGATTGTTACAGCCGACCACGCCGACGGCGCCGCGGATCTTGCCCGCCTTGATGGCCTCGACGAGCGGTTCCGGCGTCCCGCCCAGCGCCTCGAGAATCGCCTCGACCGAGAAACCGACCATCATGTCCATCGTGCCGGCCGGGATCCTGACGCGATCCGGGTTACGATTCACGTAGGCCTCGATACCGAGCGCAACGATTTCTTTCCCGATCTCGAGCCCACGTCGCGGATCGAAGGCAACGTGAGTCGCGCCGGCGAACCGGGCCTTGTCTGCAGTCGAGATAATCTCGGTGTGAAAACACTTCGCCACATCCGTCACGGACGGCATGATGCACTGATAGTCCACAACCATCGCGTCGAGCGCGCCGGTGAGGAGTACCAGCTCCTGCATCAGGTGGTTGCCGGCCATCGGCAGCCCCTTGCGCATCTGCAGTTCGTTGCCGGTACAGCACAGGCCGACGAGGTTGATGCCTTGCGCACCCTTCTCTTGCGCCAGAGCGACGAGTTCCGGATCCTCTGCCGCCTGCATGATGACGTCCGACAGCAGCGGGTTGTGGCCGTGAAGCGCGATGTTGACGCACTCGACGCGCAGCGCGCCGAGGTTCACGCGCGACTTGATCGGTTTGGGCGTGCCGAACATCACGTCAGACAGTTCGGTGGCGATCATGGAACCGCCCCAACCGTCGGACAGGCTGGTACGCAGACCATGCAGGGATGTATTCGCGTAGTCGTTGTCGACCCCCATGTGCGTGCGGTGGAGCATCTCCACGTTCTCGCGGTCGATACCCCTGGGCGTAATGCCGAGCTCCTCGAACAACTTCCTGCGCTGCTCGGGCAACCGGTCGAGGAAGCCGACGTGATCCTTGCGGCTACCGAAGTCTTCCATCATGGCATCGGCAAGTTCGCGCGCGACCTCGGAAACGCCCCTGTCGCCGACTTCGATACCCCACTCATTAGCAAGCGCCAGGAGTTTCACTTCGTCGCGAATCTCGTAGCCGCTGGTCTCGCCGGCGGCCAGTGATTGGAAGACTTCGAGGATGTCCCGGCCGTGATCCGAGTGCGCCGAGGCGCCCGCGGCAATGGTCCTGCCGAGATTTCGCGCGACGATGATGTCGGCATCGGCACCACAGACGCCTTTCTGGGGCCCTTCGCCGAACGGGTCCACACGACATGGCCCCATGGCGCAATTGCGGCAGCTCACACCCATGGAGCAGTAGCCGCACTGAGGTTGCTGGGCCGCCAGGCGGTCCCAGACGGTTTCGATGCCTTCCTCGCGCGCGCGTATGAGCATTTCCCGAGCGTCGTTGCTGATACTCAGCTTGCTCAGTTTATCGGGAGTATCCATGTCAGATTTCCTCTCTGATGTGGGCCGCGGACTCACCCCAGACGCGCCAGCCGGTGACGGTTGCGGGTGGCTTGTCGACAGGCGCCTGCGATTTCATGGCCGCAATTACCGCGTCGGACACGTCCAGCCTGTCAGTCGCAATCAATGTATTGAGGTCCCCAAAAAGTAATGCGTCCACCTTGCAGGCTTCGACGCATGCCGGCTCCTGCCCGTTATCCAGGCGTTCGATACAGCCGTCACACTTGGTGGCAACGACACGCGCCGGCATGCCGTTCGCCTGTGCGTAGAATGTCACCGCGTCGAACGGACACACCATCGCGCACATCGCACAGGCGATGCACTTGTGGACGTCGACGAGAACCAGGTCGTGACCGGTATCGCGCGCCATAGCACCGGTCGGGCAAACCTGCGCACAGGGCGCCGGGTCGCAGTGACGACAGCAGGACGGGACCGACATGTTATACGCCCGTTCGGGCGAAACATGGATTCTGGATTTGGGAACCGGTTCCTCGGCGAAAGCCAGAGCTGGATCTTTACTTTCGGAGTGCGCTACAGCGCAGGCGAATTCACATTGCCGGCAACCGATGCAGCGCTCGGGGTTGATGAACACAGTCTGCATGCTGGTCATGACTAACTTGTCCGGTTTTGGCTGGGATTGGAGTCCTCAGGTGACACTTTTATGCCATTTTCCAGACTGTCAGCAAGCCGAAAACTTGGCAATTCTGGCTTGTACTTACCCGGCTGGCTGCTCCGGCATATCACCATCACGGGCAGATCCAATCGCGATACCCGGACGTCACGCAGGTGATCAATATCGAGTCATCGATCACCGAATCCCGGTCGCGATCGAGATCCAGCCGCACGTTGAATTCGTCCAGGGCCACCTTGCCCATGCTGCTGTGGATACCGACTCCTCGGTATCAGCAATGCGCTAACTCGTCTAAGGCTGTACGGCTGCGCGCTGTTCCTGCGCCGGCGTCAGCCGCTTCCAGAGCGTCCGCGGCTCTGTTGCGAAGACCTGTTCGCTCGAGCCAGGCAGGACCCGCCAACTCCCGTGTGCCATTTCTTTGTCCAGCTGTCCCGGTGCCCAGCCCGCATAGCCGATAAAAAAGCGCACGCTGGCAGGGTCCTTGGGCACGCCTTCGAGAGCGTCCTCATAGGATACGAGGTGGACGGATTCGATGATCTGTTCCGCACCCGCGGGCGGCGTGTCCGTGAGCAGCAACGCACGCAGGCTGTCCATTTGCACCGGCCCGCCCCAGAACAGGGTGCCGCTGTATCCTTCGATAGCATCCTCGTCTGCGAGAAGCTCCTCGGGCTTCACATCAGTCGGGCGATTGACGACCAGCCCGAACGCGCCCGTCTCGTCATAGTGAAGAAGCAGTACGACGGTCTGTTCGAACAATTCGCCCTGCACGAGCTCGGTCGCTATGAGCAGTTTGCCTTGCGCGGGTACCTGGTCCGCAATGGCGCCCACCGGCAGCAGCCAGGCGACGAAGACGAACCATGTCGGGATCCTGATCATTCAGGCTATGAGTATAGGCCTCCTGCAGGCTCGAAATCCCGTGATTGCAAGACCCACAGCAGAGATCCCGGTGACGGCTCGCTACTCCTCGGCAGACGCCTCGAGCCTGCCCGCATGGCCGAGTTCGTAAGGTGGCGGTTCGCCTCCCGGACCTTTCAGGTAATGGTCCATCCAGCGCACCAGGCGAAGAGAATAGTCGTACTGCGCGGCCGTGTTGCGGTTACCGTGCACTTCGTCCGGGTAAATGACCAGTCGAACGGGTGTGTCGGTGCGGATCTTGACGAACCGGTACATCTCCAGGGACTGGCTCGGGTGAACCCGGGGGTCCCTGTCGCCGCCCATGATCAGCAGTGGCGTCTTGGTCTTGTCCGCGTGATAGATGGGGCTGCGTTCCAACAGCCACATCCAGTCGTCCCAGGGCCACGCGAGTGCATGCACGTTGTGCATTTCGTAAGGTATGTCCCCGGTGCCGAATTTCGAGATCTGATCCGATATACCGACAAAGGCTACTGCCGCTGCGTATTCGTCGGTCAGGGCACTGGCACTCCACATGCTCGCGTAACCACCGTAAGAGCCCCCGGTTATGCCAACACGGTCCGCGTCGACGAGCCCCTCTTCGACGAGGTGCCGCTTCGCGTCCACGAGGTCATTGAACTCCTCGTCGGCATAGTCATGCTGGCCGAGTTTCGAAAACTCGACGCCCCGCCCGGTGCTGCCGCGGTAGTTCGGATAGACAACTGCGTAGCCATCGGCGGCGAATACCTGCCCTGGCCGGCTGTAGCCGGTCATCCAACCGTTCGAGTAATTGGCTTCGGGTCCGCCATGCGCAATGATCACGAGCGGATTACCACCTCGCTCGCGCTTGGCCGGATGAACCAGGATGGCATCAAGCTCCAGGCCGTCGCGTGCCGTGTACGTAATGGCTTCCTGCTTCGCGAGTTCTCTCTCGCCGAGGAACGGGTTCGACTCGGTCAGCCTCAGTGGCTCCGCGTTGTCCCGCAATAGATAGAGCTCGAGCGGATGCTGCGGCGAATCCGCGATTGCCGCAACGGTTTCCTGGCCCGGGTTGCCGTGAACCGTGCGGATTATAGGCCCCGACTGCGGTTCCTTTCCGGGCGACTCGGTCTCGAAGACCGACGCGGTGGCCCACTCCGTATACACACCCCTGTTACCGAGCCAGCGGATATTAGCGTCGTCTGACCAGACAAAATTACTGACGTGTCCCAGGTACTCGGGAACGACTTCGCGGCGCTCCCCGCCGGACGATGACGTCACGTACAAGCGACCGGAGCTCGGGTCATTGATGTCGACGCTACCGATATACGCGATTCGCTCGCCGTCCGGAGAAAAAGCGAACGGTCCGAGTTTGCCTATCGACCCCATTTTACCCTGCACCTTTGCGCTGGCCGTGTCGACCACGTGAATATCGCGCGACGTATAGGAGTCATCCACAAGCGGCGTTGGCGCCAGGGCAACGGCGTAGCGGCCGCCATCAGACGACCACGCGAAATCGGACGCGGACCCCGGCAGCTCGTGGGCTTCCGCCTCCAACGTTTCGAGGTCGAGCATCCAGACCTTCGTTGGAAATACCGATTCCTCGTACACGACAGCTTTGAATCCCTTTTCCTGCAGTTCCTTGAACTTCTCGGGCGGCGCGTCCGTTGCCGTGAACGCAATGCTGCCGCCGTCCGGCGACGGGTAGATTCGCTGTATGCCGTTGACATGCGTAAACAGCTGCTCCGCCTCGCCACCATCCACCCTGATCCGATACAGAGAATTGAAGTCGGCTTCAGCGTCGCGCTTCGCAAGGAAGAATATCGACTCGCCGTCCATTGCCCAGGCGATATCCGTGATGTCGATATCGCCGCTTACGTAGGGCTTCGAGTTGCCCTCGAAGTCAGTGACGTGAAGCTCGTGGTACGGCGGCCCGTCTGTATCCTTGTAGATCTCGCGTGGCACCTGCAGCAGGTAGGCGATGCGTTCTCCGTCAGGGCTCAAGCGCGCGGCCGTCACCTGTTTCAGCGAATTGACGTCTTCGAGCGTCAGCGGCGCGGCGTGGACTGCCGAAAAAAAGGATACGAGAGCCACGAGAGTGGTGAGAGAGAAGATTCTTTTCATGGTTTTACTCTGTTAAGCGGTTGTTGGGTGCGGCGCAACCACGATCGAAATCGGGATTGGCATAATTTCAGAGGCTCAGGTGCCTTCGGCCCGCCCGGAACTATGCCATGCCTCCAGCACCGACGCCTGCTTTTCACGGCTCATCCCGGCGCGGAGCCTGGCCTGACCTTCCTCTGGCAGCGACGTGAACGACGCCAGCGCGTCGCGAACGTCGATATACTGCGTCAGGTTCGACGGCTTGCTGGACGCGAGCGCGACGACGGAAAAGATTCCATCCAATAAGCATACGGATAATCAGGACAGTAGCTTCGTCAGGTAAAATCCGGTGATATGCCCACCAATGTCTCGCCCGAATACAAGAAAGCCGAGGAGGCGTATCGCAACGCGCGCGAGCCGAAGGAGCGCCTGGTCTGCCTGAAGGAGATGTTGCGCACCATCCCCAAGCACAAGGGCACGGACCACCTGCAGGCCGACATAAAGACGCGCATCAAGCAGCTGTCCGAGGAACTCGCTGGTCCCAAAAAGGGCGGTCAGCGGAGTGGGCCTTCCCATGTCGTTCGCCCCGACGGCGCCGCGCAGTTGTGCCTCATAGGGCCACCCAACGCAGGAAAATCGAGCCTGCACGCCCGGCTCACGGGGTCGCGGACCGACGTGGGACCCTACCCGTACACCACCCACCTGCCGGTACCGGGGATGCTTCCCCATGAAGACGTGCACTTCCAGCTGGTCGATCTGCCACCGGTGTCGGGCGACTTCATGGAGCCGTGGCTTGTCAATGCGCTGCAGCCTGCCGATGGCGCGCTGCTGGTCATCGACGTTAGCGATCCCGACTGCCTCGAGCACGTTCCCGTCATCCTCGAACGCCTGAGGGAAAAGAAGATCTTCCTTACGCCCGCCTGGCCGGGCCTGGAGTCCGGCGAGCCGGATGAATCCGACGATCCGTTTCGTCTCGATCTTCCCACGGTACTGATCGCCAACAAGAGCGACCTCGATCCCGACCCGGAAGAGGTCGAAATCTTCGAGGAACTCCTCGGGCTGCGGTTTCCGGCGCTCACAATGTCAGCGGAAACCGGAGACGGCGTCGATGCACTCGGGCCGTTCCTGTTCCAGGCGCTCGAGATCGTGCGCGTTTACACGAAGACACCGGGGAAACCGGCGGACAGGGAAAAACCCTTCACGGTGCGCCGCGGCGATACCATCGCCGATGTCGCGAGGCTCGTGCACAAGGACATCGCGCAAGGACTCAAGTTTGCGCGTATCTGGGGTACCGAAGTATTCGACGGCCAGCAGGTCGGGCCCGACCACTTCGTCGCGGATGGCGACCTGGTCGAGCTGCATTTCTAGAGAGGAAATAAAGTGACAGCGTCTCCAACTTCGGCTAACGGCCTTTACGCACTCATCCTCAGCGTATTCCTCCTTGCCACCCTCATTATCGATCCGCCTGTGGCCGCCGCAGCAGACCTGGTCGATGTGGCGAACATCGTGCGCACGCGCCATTGCGGCGAGGCATCGCTCCCCGACAAGCCGCTTGTGGCGAGCGCGCAACTGGATAGCGCTGTCGAAGCCGTCGCCGACGGTGCCGAGGTGAATGCGGCGATTGCGGCTGCCGGCTACCGGGCAAACTCCTCGGCCTCTGTCCGGGTGAGCACGTCCCGGGGCAAGGACGATGCCGTGGCCAGGGAACTCTCCGAACACTTCTGCCATCTCCTCGCCGATCCGGAATTCGCCGATATCGGCGTGTACCGGCGCGGCAAGGAGGTCTGGCTGCTGCTCGCGGACGGGGCACCGTTGCCTGCGCCCAATGACGCCGATCTACTGGACCGGGTCCTGGGCCGGCTGAACGACATCCGTGCCGAAGGCGGCCGCTGCGGCGGGAACGATTTTCCTTCGGGCCCGCCGCTGAAGCGGTCTTCTGAACTGGACGCGGCCGCGCGTGCCCATGCAGAAGACATGGCGCGTAACAGCTTCCTCGCGCACACGGGTTCCGACGGCAGCAATCCCGGCGAGCGCGCCTCGCACGCGGGCTACGACTGGCGGGTTGTTGCGGAGAATGTCGCGTCCGGCCAGACGTCGCCGGACGATATCGCCGCAACCTGGCTCGATAGCGCCGGGCACTGTGCGAACCTGAGGGATGCGAAATACGTGGAAACCGGCATCGCTTATGCCCTCAATCCCGGTGACGGCCGGGATATCTACTGGGTGCAGGTCTACGCCGCTGGCAATTGAGACCCGAATTTCGCTAGCATCGGTCGACCGGCCAGGAAAAAGAAGCAATTTCAACCGGCCGATAAATTCCTGACTCGAGCTTCCCTGGAGCGGCCACCGCGAATGATTCCGCAACGCTACAAAAAGCCGCTAATCATCGCTGCGGCCACGACCGTCGTCTATGCCCTGCTCGGATTCTTCCTTGCACCCTGGCTGATAAAGAACACGGCCATCAATACCGTCCGGGACAATCTCGGTACTGAGCTGAAGCTGCAGAAAGTCTCGGTCAACCCATTCGTCCTGAGCCTGCAAATCGACGCGTTGGCGCTGGACGAACCGGGCGGCGATCCGTTCCTCACCGTCGAACGGATCTTCATCAACTTCCAGTTGAGTTCGTTGTTTCGCTGGGCGGTGACCTTCCGCGAAGTTCATATCGATTCGCCGAAACTCCGCCTCGCGCGGGATGGCAACGGCGATTTCAATTTCGATTTCTTCGCGCAACAAACTGCCGAATCCACGCCTACCGAACCGGCGGCAGAGTCCGGTCCGCCGCGTCTGCTCATCCAGGACTTCGCCATTACCGAGAGCGTCGTCGACTGGCAGGACGACGTGCCACCAGAGCCGGTGGACACGCAATTCGGGCCCATCAATATCGCAATATCCGAGCTCAATACCCTGCCCGACCGTGCCGGCCTCCAGGACGTCGTAATCACGACGGAGACCCAGGGCACGTTGAGCTGGAACGGTAGCCTGGAGCTCAATCCGCTGCGCTCGGAGGGCCGCGCGGCAATCAAGGGGTCGCACTTTCCGCTGACCTCTGCCTACCTGAAGCACGAAGTCGGTTTCGACGTCGATGAGGGCAGTGTCGACGTCGAACTGGACTACCGCGTCGACACGCGCCCCGACGGTACGCTTGAAGCACGCGTGAGCAACTTTGAAATGTCCGTAACTGACCTGGTGGTGCGCACCTTCAACGAGGCGCTCGGGCGGACAGGGGACGACACGGAGGTACTCAGGCTGCCGCTCGTGCGCTTGTGGGGTGGCGAGATGCGTTGGCCGGAGAAGACACTCTCGGCGGCCGGATTCACGCTCGACGACGGCGTCATCAGTCTGCTCCGGGGCGCAGACGGGACGATTAACGTGCAGCCCGCGGAGGACGCAACCGGCCCGGATGAGGGCGAGCCCGAACCAGGCTCCGCAACGCCAGCCAGCGACCCCTGGCGCGTGTCGCTCGCGCAGCTCGTCGTCAACCGGCTGGCCTTGAATCTCGCGGACCAGACACTGGAGCCGTCCGCCAACGTTGGCTGGCGATCGCTGGACATCGATATCCGGGATATCAGCAACGAACCATCAGCGGCATTTCCGACGACGATCCAGCTCGAGGCACTCGATGGCGGCTCGATATCGGTCGACGGGCATCTGGCCGTACTGCCGGAACCGTCGTTCGACTTCGATCTTGCAGTCGATGCGCTCGAATTACGCGCTGCAGACCCCTACGTGAAGTCGCGCGTCGACGTACATCTCGAATCAGGTGCGCTCAACGTCGACGCGCAATTGCATAGCTCCGCGGACGAACCGCTGAGAGTTACGGGCGACATCGAGATCGTCGATTTCCTGCTAACGGAATCGGACCAGGATACAAGGCTCGGCAGTTGGGCGAGCCTGCGGGCCGAGAACCTCGTCTACACGGCGGCCGGTAATGCACTCGACGTGTCCGAGGTGCGTTTCACGAAGCCTTACGGCGACATCCTGATTGCCGAAGACGGCAGCATCAATCTCGGACGCGTCCGCAAGGGCGACGAGGTGGAGAGCGAGGACCAGCCGGGACCCGAAGAGACCGATGCTGACCCGGCAACGGAGGAACCGGGTACCGCCGTCACGATCGGTCGCATCCTGGTGAGCGATGCCGCCGCAGACTTTGCCGACCGGTCGTTGCCGTTACCTTTCGACGCCAAGATCGCCGCACTGAATGGCGAGATCTCTACGATCGCGACGACGAGTTCGGAACCGTCGACCGTAAAAATGGAAGGCAGCGTGGACGAATTCGGGCGTGTACAGGTCAGCGGCACGGTGACGCCGCTCGATCCGGCAGCAAACACCGACATCCGGGTGGCTTTCGAGAATGTCGACATGCCGAAGTTCTCGGCCTACTCGATCCCGTTCGCCGGACAGGAAATTTCCAGCGGCCGGCTTGACCTGGACCTCGGCTACGCGATCAGCGAAGGCGCGCTCGTCGGCGAGAACCGCGTCGTGCTGCGCGACTTCGAGCTGGGCGACAAGGTGGAGCATCCGGGCGCGATGAGCCTGCCGCTGGGGCTCGCGGTCGCCCTGCT
>Ga0224509_10000609_pt1 | contig 10104 bp, 7 predicted proteins | sample SF_Jan12_sed_USG_5_FD_170158 | JGI IMG/M metagenome (GOLD analysis project Ga0224509, IMG submission 170158) | Sediment microbial communities from San Francisco Bay, California, United States - SF_Jan12_sed_USGS_24 | ecosystem: Environmental > Aquatic > Marine > Sediment | place: USA: California... | reverse complement strand
CAACTAATTCGGCTTATCGTTCCGTTATTTTTAATTTAAATTTATAATTAGAGATTAACCACTTTGACGGTGAAAACAAGCAACGCCTCATGAAACACCCGAGTGATTTGTTTATGATATTTGCACAGAATCCCAAAAAGCGAACTGAGGTGACAACATGTTATTGGAATCTTATCGGATGGAACTTTTCAATAATGAATGCATGCCCAGTGCCATGACGATACAGTGTTTTGCTCATCTGGACCAGGATGTCAGCGCAGCCCTGCCATATTTGAATGCAGCCCTAGTTGGTTTTGAATACATCAAGGAGCCGCCCTCAGTAACTTTCCGGGCACAGGGCAAATTAATAACCGTCTATGGCCGTAAAATCGCTATCAACGCGCTTAAAGATGAAAATGAGGCCCTAAAGATCGTAGAATGGATCAAACGTGAAATCAATGATGCCTGGGAGAAACGAGATGAAATTAAGCCAAGCTATGAGGGAATGCCAAGACCTAAACTGATCGAAATCCTGAAGCTGCTTCCCAGAACAAACTGCAAGGAATGCGGTTTTCCGACCTGCATGGTCTTCGCGAACCTTGTCGCGGAGGGCGCTAAAGATTCATCAGATTGTCCTGCCTTGAGTGATGATAATAGGGACAAATTAACCGAATATATAGACCCCTTTCAATTGTGTATATAAAAACGGGCTGGTTAGAAAACCGAAAATTACAAAACGATTGATTGCAGGGTGCATAACGCCAGGTTTTATTCGACCATTACCGTCGCTCGTTCCTCGCTCTGACAATGGTGCATCGCCCGCTTATAAGGGTATTAAGATTCCAACTACCTTCAACATATCAGTGGCAAATATAAACTAAATCGGCTGTTCAAAAAGAGTTGATTTCATAAGGCGGATGGGAAAAGTTAAAAGCAGGTAGGTTTGTTATTAATCTGTCATTATCAACCTTTTAAGTCGATAATAGGTGCATATGCACTTATTGTCTTACGTATCGTTCCTGTTGAGCAATACAGTCAGTGCTGAAAGTTCTGAGAGAAGATGATCGAGCAGCTATAGGTTTCGCGCCGGCTATCGCTGATATTAAGTATCGAGGATCGAGAGTCACCGACCACTCGCAGAGCGGTTGGCTTGGATCTTTCCGCTATTTGACTTTTGGTTTTTGCCCGTTGCGCCATGCGCTCTTGGACTTTTTAATTTCTGCCATCATTTGCATCCAGGCATCTTTGTTGTAGACCGGCACCTGGCCGCGGTTGTGCTGGTAAAACGGGGTTTGAAGATGGGCCGTATGAAAGGAATATTCATAATTTGAGATGCTTGTTTGCCAGTGTCCGGTCAATCTGCCGATGATTGATCCACCCATAAAGATCAAGCAGATGATGGCCGCATAAAGCAGCGGTTTTAAAATCCCGGATCTTTTAGCGGATGAAATATAGAGCGTGTCCTTTTCCGGGCAGACGGCCACGCATTTCAGGCAAGCATGGCACTCATCGGAGATCACCCCGGTGGTTTTATGGACTTTTATATCCACCGGGCAGGCGCGCGTACACTGATGGCACTGGGTGCAGGTGTCCTCATTGCGGTGGATTTTAAAAATACTAACAAAGCTGAGTCCGCCCAGCAGCGCACCATAGGGGCACAGATAACGGCACCAGAAGTTGCGAACTAAAATGGATAAGACCAATAAAGCCACCAGTACCCAGAAAGCCAACGCTGAGATATTTGTAAAAAAGTGCAGCATCTTGATGTCTGCCACCATGTTGTAGGGGCTGTAGATAAAATGATCCAGGTCGCGGACGTTCATCTGTATCATGATGGCCCACAGAAAAAAGAAAAGCAGCAGATACTTTAAACTGCGCAGCGGGTAATCCAGCCAGCGCGGAATCTTGACGTCTTTTCTGAAAATAAACCGATGGAGCCGATTTAAATACTCGGTCAGCAGGCCAATCGGGCACACCCAGCTGCAGAAGCCGCGCTTCAGCAAAATGGCGGTGGATAATATGACCAAAAAGATGATCAGACCGGAGGGATGGATGGGATTAAAAATGCCGGTCAGCAGCCAGTATTTAAAGCTGATCAAAGAGCTGATCGGCAGAAATGCTTCGATTCCCGGCGGCCGGGTCATTGATGGTAGAATACCTTTTTCCAGCTGGCTGACAAAAATACCAAATTGCACCCCGATTAACAGGGTTACCGCCAAAAAAAGGTACTGCACGATTTTACGATAGGCTTGAATATTATGATTTGACCGATTTTTAGACGTTTGGTTAATTTCATTCATTGATAGCGAAACCTTTTTTTGCGCATTTATATAATCTATACAGAAGTTGTGCTCAATATTATTTGATTTAAATCAAAATTAAACTTATTATCTGCCAACCGGCTTTTAGACCTTACCCGATAATTGGCCGGAGACCCTCCATTTCTGTGATTGGGTTTTCCAAACCGGGTGCTTCGCACGAGAATCCACGGTTCCACCCGCAACGATTGGGGCACTTCATGCCCCTATCTTTTACCGCCGATGGCGGTAAAATCCAAGCCACCCGCTTTGCGGGCGGTCGTTGACTCAATTTCCGGCCTTGAGTTAAAAGGAGGTGTCATGGCAATTAGACGTTTCATTGATCTGAGCATCAGCATTGAACCCGAACTCCCCAGCGATCCCCCTATGATGATCCCTAAGATTGATTATATTGATCACACAATGGGGGCCGAACAAATGAAAGAATTTTACCCGGGCCTAAAAAAAGAACAGCTGCCCGGCGGTCTGGGGTGGGCGGTGGAGTTTATCACCCTGACCACTCATTCCGGTACGCATCTGGATGCCCCCTATCATTATCATCCAACCATGGACCGGGGTGAGCGCGCTTTAACCATCGATGAGATTCCGCTGGAATGGTGTTTCAATAACGGCGTCGTGCTGGATTTCCGTCACAAAGGGGACGGGGAGAGGATTACGGTCGAAGACATAGAAAAAGAGCTTCAGCGGATTCAATATGAAATTCGACCGCTGGATATTGTACTGGTTCAAACCGGGGCCGATGCTGCCTGGGGAACAGAGGAATATCTTGTGAAAGGGGCCGGCATGGATCGCGATAGCACGCTGTTTCTTACCGAAAAGGGGGTCAAAGTAGTTGGAATCGATGCCTGGAGCTGGGATCGACCGCTGCCTTTTCAGGCTAAAGAATTCAAAAAGACCGGTGATCCGAAAGTGATCTGGGAAGCGCATTTTGCCGGGATCGAGATCGGATACTGTCATATGGAAAAACTGACTAATTTATCGGCAATTGGCAGATCATATGGATTTAAGGTGTGCTGTTTTCCGATTAAAATCAAAGGAGCCAGTGCAGGGTGGGCTAGACCGGTAGCAATCATTGAAGAATAGCGCCTATTTTTAACAAATTTCTTAAATCAGCCATGTTCATTCCTCCGATTTTAAAAAGCAAGGTTCAGATCCGCAGCTGATGCTTAGCGCCTGTGGATTCCCTGCTTATGAATCGCGGCAGGATGCCGCTCCCACGAGTGAATAATGAATGATATTTAAGTGACCTTTGGTCACTTAAATTCCGCATCAAACTTTTCTTTTTCACCGGAGAGCATATGATAGTAGTGATCGTCTTCGGGAAATTTACCGGCCCTGACTTCGGTAACATATTCCTTCATGGCGCCGGTAACGATTTCGGCGACATTGCAGTATTGTTTAACGAACTTCGGGGTAAAGGCCTGGAACTGGCCGATCATGTCTGAAACGATCAGCAGCTGGCCGTCGCAATCCGGCCCGGCGCCGATAGACAGAACCGGAATGCTTAATTCTTTGGTGATATAAGCTGCCACTTCCGGCGGGATGGCTTCCAGCAAAATCATCTGAGCGCCGCCTTCCTGAACCGCCAGTGCATCCTCAATGACAATTCGAGCCGTTTCCAGCGTGCGGCCCTGTGCTTTGTGACCGCCTAACTGGCCTGAGCTCTGGGGAGTTAAACCGATATGGCCCATTACCAGAATACCGGCCGCGACAATGGCTTTGATCTGAGGTACGATGCGAACACCACCTTCCAGTTTAATGGCATCACAGCCGGCTTCTTTCAAAAAGCGTCCGGCATTTTCAACCGCTTTTTCCAATGAGCTTTGATAAGACATAAAGGGCATGTCACCTACGATAAACGTATTTGGCGCTCCGCGTCGAACTGCTTCAGAATGATAGATGCATTGATCCATGACCACCGCTACGGTTCCCGGATACCCGTAGACACACATTCCCAACGAGTCACCCACCAGAAGCATATCCAGACCTGCTGTTTCGGCAAATTGAGCTGTGGGAAAATCATACGCTGTCAAAAACGTTATTTTTTCACCTTCTTGTTTCATCTGCATAAATTCATGAATCATTTTTTTCTTCGGCATCTGCACTCTCCTTTGACTGATCGTTTAAAATTTAAAATGTTACCGAGACGAATGCATTTTAGATTTGTCATACAATCCTTCGGGGTGGCGATCAAGATTAGATTTGAAAAAAATTTGAAATGTTGGGGCATTTGCCGTTATCATTGTCGGGGATAAGGGATTTGGTCCTAGCGGTGGGCTTCTTCGGACCTGTGGTTTGAATTCAAACGGACGTTGCCAGGCAAAAAAAACGCTTAAAAATGATGTAATAACAAAAAATTGCAAGCATAGCGCGCCTGAAATGACATTAAAAAGTAGGTCGCTGATATTTGGCATAGCTTTTGAACATTGTCAGCATGGCCCGAAACAGCTCGTTCAATGTGCCCCTTTCTTGACAGATCGTTTAAGATTAGATTAAAGTTATTGTTTTTTAAACGAATGTTCGGGTCTCTTTGCTTTTGTTGTCGGTTTGACGGGAAATTTCAACTATGAAAAAACGACTGGTTACTGGAATTATTTGCATAATCCTCGTGGGGCTGCTAGTGGGCAGTGTTGCGGCCGCGACTCCGGATGAAGCAACGCTGCGCAGCTGGGTGCAGAAGATGAAGACATCTTCCCGGGGACCCTTTAAGCATATCCGCTGGTTTTGCAATGACGGTACTATCCAGCTTCCGAAAGAATATGCATGCAAGGAACATGGCGGCGGGGTGCAACACGGCGAATGGACCGATCGCGTGAAAATCCTGCGGGCCAACGGGTATTTTATCGCCAATGTTTTTGCCGATGTGCGCGCTCAGGAATTTCTGCAGGACCTCCGACACCTGGATATCGTTAAGCAAATGGTTCTGGAACAGTTTCTGATTGAAGCCGATGATGGTTGGGTTTTCCGTCGCGCCCGCTATTATCGCGGCGCGCTGCAGACTGAAAACGAAACCCATGCGGTGCGCGAGCTTTTGCTGGCTTTGGTTTCCGATCCGGACTGGCGCGAAAATCGGTTTATAGTGTTACGGGAAGCGGTGCGGTTTATTCCCCATGGCCGCCAGGGCGCACCCATTACCGAAATGCGGCAGCTTTCACGCACAATTGCTGAAAACGACCCTGATTTTGAAACGCTCCGGGTAAAGCTGCACGTCCATCCGGAGTTCGCTGATGCCCAAAAAGTTAAAGACTATGAAGCCCGAAAAGGAAAGCCGGAGCTGGCCGAAGACTATGCACATCTAAAAGAGATCATTGAGCAGGTTTTCAAAGTCCGCGATATCCAAAAGGAAATTCAATCCCTGGCAGAAACGGTCAAAAACACCCGATTGGCCGGGGCCCTTGATCAAACCGCAAGCAAGCTTGACCCCCAAATCGATTCCAAGGACCGTTTTTTAGCCGCCTGCCGCCTGCTGGCGATGCTGCGCGATAATCTGGCCGATGCCGGCGATGCCTCACGAATGCTTGCTGTTTTGGATGCCAGCATCTTATTGGAAGGCGAGTTGTTTCGCATGGGCGATATCATGACCGCGCAACTGGCTGATGCCTCCCGCCGCGAAAGGCTCTCATGGCTGATCAAATATGCCGATGGTCTTTACGGCATCGGACTTATTTCCGTGCGCCAGCAACGGGCGCTGCAGCAAAACCTCAGCCGGCTCATGCAGAATCAGCCGCTACTCATTGATTACAAGGCTGAACTGGAATATACCGCGCGCATGCCCGAATGGGCCGACCGAACGCTGCGATTTCACCTGGGTGTAAGCGTCGCGCATTTTGAAATCATTGAACCGCTCAGTCGCCGTTACCTTCATGATCGCCTGCGCGGCAGTCTCTTGCTGTCTTACGCTGCGGTACTCGAGAGCCTGATTGCCGATGCCAATCGACAGCTCGGCATCCGCAACTTTCTTTTCGGGCAACCGGCCGATTCGGGGCTAAGAGGCTTAAATGCCGGGCTGGCACGCGGCAGTCTCAAGATTTCTCCATCCGGTAAAGCCCCGTCTAAATTCGATACAAAGGGCATCTACGTGCTGCCCTCAACCACCGAAGACCTGCCCCCGGTTGCCGGCATACTGACGACCGGTGAAGGCAATATTTTATCTCATGTTCAGCTGCTGGCCAGAAATCTGGGTATTCCCAATGTGGCCATCGAACCGAAATGGTTGCCGCTGATCCAATCCATGGCAGGCCAGCAGGTGGTGCTGGCCGTCAGTCCGCGCGGCGTCGTGCAACTGGCAGCTGATGGCCCACAGTGGGATCCCATCTTTGACACGCACAAGGGCCCCCAGGGTTTTCTGATTCGGCCGGACCTTAAAAAGCTGGATCTGGACACCCGCGACTTCCTTTCCCTCGATACGTTGCGGACCAACGATTCGGGAAGGCTCTGCGGTCCCAAAGCCGCCAATTTGGGCGAACTCAAACGCCACTTTCCGGAAGCCGTCGCCAACGGCCTGGTGATTCCCTTCGGAATATTTCGGCAATTACTCGAGCAGCCCTTTGAACCCGAAGGAATCACGGCCTTTCGCTGGATGCAGGATCAATACAAAATCATCCGGCGCCTCAAAGGCGATCCCCAAAGACAAGATCAAATCATTCAAAATTTTTTGGAACAAACCCGCAACTGGATTGTGCATGCGGATCCAGGCGAAGAATTTCGCGACCAGCTGCGCGCGGCCATGCAAGACACCTTCGGCGCGGATGGAACATACGGCGTCTTTGTGCGCAGCGACACCAACGTGGAAGATTTGCCGGGATTCACCGGTGCGGGTCTCAATTTGACCGTGCCCCATGTCGTGGGTTTTGAAAACATCATGGCGGCCATTCAGCGGGTATGGGCTTCACCGTTTTCCGAGCGCGCTTTTCGATGGCGCCAGGCCTTTATGGAAACCCCGGAACATGTGTACGCATCGGTGCTGCTGATGAAGAGCGTTCCGGTGGAAAAATCCGGTGTTTTGGTTACAGCAGATATTGAAAGCGGACAGCCAGGCTGGCTGACGGTGGCGGTAAATGAAGGCGTTGGCGGTGCGGTTTCGGGTCAAACCGCAGAGGAACTCAAAATAAACATACAAAGCGGCAGCATCCGTTTTTTGGCCCATGCCAGCGATCCTTATAAACGGGTGTTGTTAAGCGAGGGCGGTGTATCGAAGGTTTCGGCCAGCGGGACAGGGGCGTTATTAAGTGAGGCCGAGATCCGGCATTTAATGGATTTTGCCCGCACGGTACCCGAGCGGTTTCCCAAATTACAGGACGCTCAAGGCCAGCCGGTGCCGGCGGATATTGAGTTTGGTTTTTACCAGAATCGGCTCATGCTATTTCAAATTCGACCGTTTTTGGAAAGCATCAGGGCCCAGCAAAATCTGTTTTTGAACAATCTGGACAGTCGTTTACAACAAAATCACCCCCAAAGGGTCAACCTGGATGAAATCCCGGCAAGGGTGCAACGATGAAACCCCTTTTAAGCGCTGCTGTCTGTATCACCGGTTTGATTTTCGCTGCAACCTGCGGGGCTTACCCCCTGGATGGTTATGGGTATACCGGCATTGCCAGATTGGAAGCTTATCGCCTGGCCATGGAAGGCAAGGTGCGGGCGCCCAAGCAGCCGCCCGGCGCGCTGTTGTCGCTTGATCAGGTGGATTTACGCCTGCAGGCCAAGACCGACTTTGAGATTCCGCCTGCCGACGCCGAATTTGTTGCCCAGGTGCAAAACTTGCTGGGAGCTGAAGCGGATCGCTATGCTTTGGCGGTGCTGGATTTAACCAAAATTGAACAGCCGCGATATGCCGAACACCGCAGCACGGAACGGGCCAACCCGGGCAGTGTGGGTAAAATTTTGATTGCCCAGGGTGTTTTCCAGGCGCTGGCCGACCTTTATCCGGACAATATCGATGCACGACTGAGCATATTACGCAAGACGGTGGTCACCGCCGATGAATTTATTCAATCGGATCATCATGTAGTTCCGGTTTGGCAGCCGGGAGATTCCCGGGTGCGATATCCTAAAATTCAGATGGGTGACCAGGCCAGCTTATGGACCTACCTGGACTGGATGCTTTCAGCCAGCTCCAACGCGGCCGCCAGTATGGTATTGAAACACCTGATGTTGTTGGTTCAATACGGGCCGGCCTATCCGGTCAGCGAGACCGAAGCCCGGCAGTTTTTTAAGACCGCTTCGAAAAAGGAGCTTGCCGCCCTGCTGTCACGGGCGCTGCAGGATCCGGTTGTGCGTAACGGGCTGGATTTGGAACAGCTGCGCCAGGGGTCTTTTTTTACGAGGAAAGGCAAACAGCTGGTGCCGGGCACTACCAGTTATGCCACACCCCAGGAATTGATGCACTGGTTGATAAAGCTGGAGCAGGGCCAATTGGTGGATGCCTTTTCCAGCCGTGAAATCAAGCGACTGCTGTATATGACCCAAAGGCGCATCCGTTATGCGTCGGCGCCGGCGCTGGCTGCATCGGCCGTCTATTTTAAATCCGGTTCGCTGTATAAATGCGAATCCGAAGCCGATTTTGAGTGTAAAAAGTACCAAGGCAACGTCACCAATATGCTCAATTCGGTGGCGATCATCGAGGCGCCGGCCGCCGATCGGCAGCTGTATTATATGGTGGTGGTCATGTCGAATGTCCTGCGGAAAAATTCAGCAGTTGTCCATCAAACGCTGGCCACACGTATTCACCGTATGTTGGAGAAATTTTATGGGGTGGGAAAATTTAGAACCCCTCTCAAAAATGCATCTAACGCTCAATAGCTGCGTTATCCCGCAAGCGGGATTCGCATCTGATTTTATGGGATAGGGTGCAGCACAGGCCTCCTCAAAATGCTCACATACTATCATGTATGCTGCGCTTTTTCGTCGGTCGGTGCCTTGCGCTAGAGCGTGATCTACTATTTTTGAGAAGGGTTCTAGTTCGAATGGATCTCAGGCGGGCAAATGATGCCGTCAAGGGCCACAATCAGTTCCTGGAGCCAGCGTTCACCTTTGGCGCTTTTGGCCAGGGCCACGGCGATATAACGGCGGCCATGATGCTCGACAATAGCACTGTCGGAATGATAGGGTCCCCATGTACCGGATTTTCGGTAAATTTCTGAATCCGGCTGAACCTCTTTTAGCCCTTTGACAAATTTGTGCTCGATTTCAGTTTCCGCCAGGATCGATTTCATTAATTTGCTCAGTTCCGGCGAAACCAGCTGGCCGGTTTCCAGCAGGTAATAAAAGCGGGCCACCTGCAGGGCGGTGGCGCCGTGGGAAAGATTGTGCAGCGGATCCCGTTTCCAGGCCGGCGCTTTGGCATAGTCTTTACCGACCCAGAGACCGCCGTTTTTTTGCGGGTCATACAATCGGTAGCGGGGCGATTGCAGCAGCTCGGCCAGATACTCCATTCCGACGCGATGAAGGATCTCAGTTGCTGCCGCGTTGGAGGAGTTGCGGATCATTTGTTTAAGTTTTTCAAGGGTTTCCTCATTGAGATCCATTTCACCGTTGGCGATTTTTTCAAAGGCACCCAGAAGGATGGCGATTTTTGGCAGGCTGGCGGCATACATCATCTCATTCGGATTAACGTAAGCCATTCTGGGCGCGGATGTATCGGTAATATCGACCACGACAACGCTGAGTTGTTTGCGCTCGGTCGCATTTTGGAGGTGCAGAGAACCTAAACGCGTTACCAGTGCCTTTTGCAACCTCGGATCACAGGATTCGCCCAGGGACGGATCCTCGGGTTGGCTACCTGCCGGGCCGACGAGAAAAAGGGTGGTAA
>Ga0224509_10000608_pt1 | contig 10107 bp, 10 predicted proteins | sample SF_Jan12_sed_USG_5_FD_170158 | JGI IMG/M metagenome (GOLD analysis project Ga0224509, IMG submission 170158) | Sediment microbial communities from San Francisco Bay, California, United States - SF_Jan12_sed_USGS_24 | ecosystem: Environmental > Aquatic > Marine > Sediment | place: USA... | reverse complement strand
GCCCGCTTCATCCAGACGGTTTGGGGCCGCGGCTACTCGTTCGTGGGCGTTCCCCTGACTGATGCTTAATCGTCTGTCGCGTTCCCTGTCGTTTCGCCTTCTGCTGATATTCATTGTATTGGGCGGCTTGTTTGTATTCGGCACATTCAAGGCAATCCAACGTTTTTACAACAGTGATCAAATACGCGGGCTGATCAGTGGTCACTTGTCCTTGCACGTAAGTTATGTGCGCGACGACATCGGAGTTCCGCCGCGTATCGATCGTGCAGTCGCTATTACTGAAAAGGTCCCGGTCGACATTCGTATTCTGGGCCCTGATATCGATTGGGCATCCGATCCGGCGTTTCCAGAACTCGAACAACTCGATTTTGCGTCGAGTCCCAGATTCAGTGACGATCCGGGCGCGTGGGCCGATGAGCTTCAGGGAATCGATTTCGCCGACCTGGACAACCATGATTTTCTCCGTATGCGACAGGGCGGTTACGAGATTGTCGTCTCGACGCCGAGAATCTCGGACGTGTCTGACGGGCCGGCGCTTGTGCCGCTCATCCTGGGCTTGGGCTTGTCTTTTCTGGTGCTGGCCTATGCGGCCGTTACGTGGTTATTTCGGCCAATCCGGACGATTCGTGAGGGCGCCGAACACATAGGCCGAGGCAACTTTGATTTCCGTATCTCGAAGGTACGTCGCGATCAACTCGGTGATCTTGCAACGGACATCAATAGGATGGCGGGTGATGTGGAGAGCTTGCTCGATGCGAAGCGGGCGCTATTGCTCGGGATTAGCCATGAGTTACGCACGCCGCTCTCAAGGATGCGGCTGACCCTCGAGTTCCTCGACGATAAGGACAATGTCGAAAGCCTGAAATCAGAGATCATCGAGATGGAGAAAATCGTCGTCTCATTGCTCGAAGCGGAGCGGCTGAACAGCCCTCATGCGCAGTTATCCAGGACGGTCGTAATCGTTAGTGACCTGGTCAACGAACTACTTGATGATTTCTTTTCCAGGGAGGCGGACCGGATCCGTGTCGAATTGCCCGACGAGCCCGTCACTGTGTCTGTTGATGAAGCGCGGATTACTTTGCTGCTGAAGAACCTGATCAGCAATGCGCTGCGATACTCGAAGCCGGAGGACGGCCTGATAGAACTGACGATCTCAACGGCAGACCACGAACTTGCAATGACAGTTACGGATCACGGCTCAGGCCTGTCGGAAGATCAGGCCGAGCACATCGGCGAGCCTTTCTATAGGAGCGATGCATCGCGCGCTCGCGAGTCCGGCGGTACCGGCCTCGGCCTGTATCTGGCGGCGCTGGTCGCCAAGGCACATGGTGGCTCGCTGAAGTTGCTCGATACCGACAGTCAAGGCGCAAGTTTTGAAGTTCGTATCCCTCTAATTGATCGATAAGCCTCGAGGGCTCTTTGCCGCGCCATGCCATGATCCACGATCGGCATCGGGTATTCAGACTTCGTCGTTTCGGCAAGTTCGGGGATCCACTGGCGTACGTACTGGCCATGTGGGTCGAACTTTCTGCCCTGCAGAGTCGGGTTGAAGATTCGAAAATACGGAGCAGCATCCGTGCCGGAACCTGCAACCCACTGCCAGCTGGCCGAGTTACTGGCAAGATCGGCATCCACCAGGTTATCGAGAAACCACGCCGCACCCGTTTGCCACGGAATAAGAAGGTCCTTGACTAAGAAAGAAGCAACGATCATTCGTACTCGATTGTGCATCCAGCCGGTTTGGCGAAGCTGACGCATGCCGGCGTCAACAATTGGATAGCCTGTCATACCGCGCTGCCAGGCATGCAGATGTGAATCATTTCCCGACCATGGAAATTGCTCGAATTCGGTACGCAGCGGCTTATCCGGCAGCGACGGGAAGTGAAAAAGCAGATAGGTGCTGAAGTCGCGCCAATACAGCTGGCGTAATAACGCCATCGCTCCACTTGCATTGCGTAAGCGAATCGAAAATTGGTTTGTGGCATGCCAGACCTGGCGGACGCTTATTTCACCGAAATGAAGATGTGGCGACAGGCGGGAAGTGGCATCCAGGTCGGGTCTGTCGCGGTGCTGATCGTAGTCCCGGACCACGGATTCGACATCGTCGATACGATCCAGACCGCTCGATTCACCCGCAACCCACGTATCACGAAGTCCCTGCGCCCAATCGGGCTCTGTTGGCAGCAGGTTCAAGTGCGGTAGTCGCAACGATTCGAGCGAGTGGCTCGCAAATTCAATTGATTTTGGCACGGGTCGTGGAGCCGGCATGTCGCCGACGGCGCTTGCGGCTTTCCAAAAGGGTGTAAACACGCGATACGGCGTTCCACTGCCTGTCAACAAGCGCTCGGGTCGATGCAACAAGCTGTCGTCGAATGCATTAACGTCCAGCGGCGCCTGCAGAGACGAAAGCACCTTAGCTTCCAATCGGCGGGATAATGGTTCATAACGCTTCGCAAAATAAAGCGCCGACGCACCGGACTGTCTGGCTAGTTTACTCAGTTCTTCATCCGGGGAACCCGAGCGAAGTACCAGCGACGAGCCCATTTGTTGCAAATCACTATCGAGACTGACGAGGCTATGGTGCAGCCACCAACGGCTGGCACCACCGATATCCTGATCGTCAAGGATGTAAACAGGAATGATCGGACGCCCGGATTCGGCCGCAGCAATCAGCGCAGCATTGTCCGAAAGTCGCAAATTTCGTCGAAACCAGAGCAGTACGGGTCGCATCGCCAAAAGTCCCGAAGCCAGTAATGACGCGATGATAGGTTACTGAAGCAAGACAGTTTGTAAGCGAATGTAACAATGCCTCGAATGCCATTGTTGGCGCAAAACACGGATCGTATATTGCCGTGCAAAGGATTCTGGAGGCAGCCATGAGCGCCATAACTGCAAAAGCGGTCAGCTGGACTGAGTCGGGCCTGGTGCCCGATACGGTAATTCGAGCTGGAATTCGCAGATTGCTCGAATCGAAACGAAAAGAGATTCACTCGGGCGATGTCGAGCACGCCGCCAACACGATGAATCGATTCGTTGCAATGATGAACGAGTCGCCCATCGCGCTGCTGCCTGATCTCGCGAACGAACAGCACTACGAAGTACCCGCGGGGTTTTTCTCCCATGTCATGGGGGACCATCTCAAGTACAGCTGCTGTTACTGGCCGAATGACGTTAGTAATCTGTCGGAGGCCGAAGCCGCGGCACTCGAATTGAGTGTGAGTCGTGCGGGCATCAATGATGGAATGCAGGTGCTGGATTTGGGCTGCGGCTGGGGGTCGCTGTCGCTTTGGATTGCGGAGTACTTTCCAAACGCATACGTTACGTCGGTTTCCAATTCGACGTCACAACGCGAATTCATCCTCAAGCAGGCAAGCGACCGGTCCATTCAGAACATCGACGTCATTGCCTGTGATATGAACGACTTTGCGACCGACAAGCGTTTTGATCGAGTGGTCTCGATCGAGATGTTCGAGCATATGCGTAATTACGGTGAACTCTTTCGGCGCATTAATGAATGGTTGTTACCCGACGGTCGCTTCTTCATGCACATATTCTGTCATCGCATGACACCTTACGAGTACATCGACAAGGGACCAAGTGACTGGATGAGCCGTCACTTCTTTAGTGGTGGAATCATGCCGAGCGCCGATTTGCCCCTGCGCTTCGCCGAAAATCTGAGCGTCGTCAGTCGCTGGCACTGGAATGGCCAGCACTATGCCAGGACATGCAATGCGTGGCTGGACAATATGGATAAGAATGAAGGCACGATCATGCCGATTCTCACCGACTGCTATGGTGACGTAAACGCCTCGCTGTGGTGGCAGCGCTGGCGAATCTTCTTCATGGCCTGTGCCGAGTTGTTCGATTACGACGAAGGGCACGAGTGGTACGTCGGTCACTACCTGTTCCAAAAGGCGGGCCGCTGAGATGTTACTGCTGGTCAACGTTGCGGTTTTTCAAATCGCCTGGCTGTTATCTGTCATCGGTGGCGCCCAGCAAATGCCATGGTTAGGGCCGATTGCTGCTCTTATTGCATTAGCTTTGCACCTTCGCGCGGCACGAAAGCCGTTTGAGGAAGTGTTGCTTGTTCTAAGTTGCGCCCTGATCGGTGCAGGCTTCGACAGTATTCTCGTCGCCGCTGGCTGGGTCACATACCAAGCCGGTCTGTTTAGCGAGTATTTCGCTCCCTACTGGATCATCACGATGTGGATGTTGTTCGCGATGACTCTGAATGTTTCGATGCGCTGGCTTCGAGGTAAACGCAAACTCGCCGCACTTCTCGGGCTCTACGGTGGCCCGGCGTCGTACATTGCGGGCCAGGCCCTCGGCGGCATCGTCCTCGTCAATCAGTTCGCCGCCCTGGCTGCCCTCGCGATCGGTTGGGCGATCATGATGCCGATGCTGATGTGGCTGGCCGAGAATCTGGACGGCATGCCGGGCCCACGGCGCAACTGGATTGCGGAGCGGGGCCGATGATTCAGCATCCCTACATCATTGCGCTACTTGTCATTCTCGGCGTTGGTATTGTTAGCTGGCTGGTCAGCGTTATCAAAAAGGATGTCAGTTTTGTTGACAGCCTTTGGTCGTTGTTCTTCCTGATCGCTGCCGTCGTATTCGCACTTGAGGCACAACCTCTCTCCGTGAAAGGAAAACTGGTCCTGGCCCTCGTCGTAATCTGGTCGCTGCGCTTGTCGATCTATATCACCGCACGCAACTGGGGAAAGCCCGAAGACTATCGCTACCAGTCGATCCGGGCCAACAATGAGCCCGGCTTCGCATTCAAAAGTTCGTATATCGTTTTCGGTTTGCAGGGCCTGCTGGCCTGGCTGATCGCATTGCCGTTACTTCCTGCTATTTCGTCGGACTCCGCGTTCAGCGGGATCGACCTTGTCGCTGCGCTCCTGTGGCTCGTGGGTTTTGTCTTCGAGGCGGGCGGCGATTACCAGCTGGCGCGGTTCAAGGCTCGTGGAGACAGTAAGGGACGAGTGCTCGATACGGGACTGTGGCGGTACACACGCCACCCGAACTACTTTGGCGATTTTTGCATCTGGTGGTCGTTCTTCCTGTTTGCGGTGGCATCGGGCGGTTGGTGGAGTATTGCGTCGCCGCTTCTGATGAGCCTGCTGCTGCTGAAGGTCTCAGGTGTTGCAATGCTGGAAAAAACGATCAGCGATCGGCGCCCGGAATACGCCGAATATATTCGCCGCACCAACGCATTTTTTCCGGGACCCCGTCGCAGCCTGACGATACTCAAGGAGGCCAGGTCATGAGGCGCAAATTATCAGAGTTGCTCATGATCGGGCTGTTCGTCCTGACAATCGCGGCGCCTGCCCCCGCACAAGAGCGCACGGATGGGGTCGCTAATTGGGATTTTGATGTTTACTTGGACGACAAAAAAGTCGGTAAGCACTTTTTCACCGTTTCAGAAGCGGGCGGCGTGAAGCACGTACAGAGCGAGGCCAACTTCAAGGTCAAGATCCTGTTCATAGCCGCGTACCGATACGAGCATAGTGCCGCCGAGCGCTGGACGGATAACTGCCTGGTCGAGTTTGACGCCAGCACCAACACTAATGGCAAGCGCATCCAGGTCTCCGGGGAGCAGACCGGTGCCGGTTTTGTTGTTGAGCGAGGCGACAACCCGATCGAACTGCCGGAGTGCGTAATGACATTTGCGTACTGGAATCCCGAGTTTCTCGATCAGCCCCGCCTTCTGAATCCGCAGACCGGCGAATACGTGGATGTCGATGTCGAACCAGCCGGCGATGAAATGCTCGAAGTTCGTGGGCAGCTGGTCGTAGCAAGACGCTTCAGGCTTACGGCCAATGATGTCGACCTGACACTCTGGTACTCGCCCGATGATGAATGGCTGGCGCTCGAGTCAGTTGCCAAAGGCGGGCGCATCATCCGCTACGAGTTGTCTTGATATGCGCGCTCTATCGAAACTGGTGCTTGTCACTCTTGTCGCGATCACTCTCGGTGGATGCGCGGCCAAAGGGCCTGAAATGAAGACAGTAGAACATGTGGATATCGAGCGCTTCATGGGCCCCTGGTACGTGATAGCCAATATTCCGACGTTCCTCGAGAAAGACGCGTACAACGCCGTCGAGACCTACAGCCTGAATGATGACGGAACGATCGCAACGAAGTTCACCTTCAGAAAAGGCGGCTTCGACGGAAAGGCGAAAGAGTACAACCCGAAGGCATTCATTCTGGATAAGGAGTCGAACGCGCTCTGGGGAATGCGTTTCGTCTGGCCGATCAAGGCGGACTATCGAATCGTTTACCTCGACGACGACTACACAAAGACGATTATCGGTCGTCAGGATCGTGACTTTGTCTGGATCATGGCACGCACGCCAACGATCTCCGATCTCGATTATGAGCAACTCGTATCATTGGTCGAATCGATCGGCTACGACACGTCAAAACTGCAACGTGTACCGCAGCAATGGTAATGCCATGAAGATCGCAATCGTGGGTACTGGAATCGCAGGCAATGTTGTTGCCTACAAGCTCCGGCAGGAACACGACATTACCGTGTTCGAGTCCGGCAACTATGTCGGTGGCCATACAAACACCATGGATGTTTATGAAAATGGCCGGCCGTACGCGGTCGATACCGGATTCATTGTTTTTAATGATCGTACATATCCAAATTTCATTCGTCTGCTGGATGAGATCGGGCAGGAGTCTCAGGCGAGCGAGATGAGCTTCAGTGTCCAGGCTGGGAACGGCGGGCTCGAATACAGTGGCTCGTCGCTGAACGCCTTGTTCGCACAACGCAGGAACATTATGCGACCGCCGTTCTATCGGATGATTCGCGACATACTGCGTTTTAACGAAACCAGCTCGTCAGGTGTCGACCATCTCGACGAGTCAGAAACACTTGGCGACTACCTTTGCGAAAACGGATACAGCTCCGAGTTTGTCGATCACTACCTGGTGCCGATGGCTGCTGCGATCTGGTCGGCAGAACCGGTGTCGGTTCTGGACATGCCTGTAAGGTTCCTGGTGCTGTTTTTCGCAAATCACGGGCTCCTGCAGGTTAGCGACCGGCCGAAATGGCGGGTTATCAAAGGCGGATCCCGCCAATACGTGAACAAGCTTGTCGCAGGACACAGGGACCGAATTCGCACTAACAGCCCGGTGCAGTCCATTCGCCGCGTCGACGAAGGCATCGAACTGCAGTCAGCGTCTGGTGGCAGAGAATTTTTCGACTATGTATTTGTCGCCTGCCACAGCGATCAGGCACTGTCGCTGGTCGCGGATGCGACGACCGCAGAACGCGAAGTGCTCGGCGCCATTCGATATCAATCCAACGAGGCGATTCTGCATACCGACGACTCGTTAATGCCAAAAAGACGTCGCGCATGGGCGGCGTGGAATTATCACATTCCACAGGACTCGACGCGCCATGTTGCGGTCACTTACAACATGAACATCCTGCAGGGACTTACGGCGGACAGTCAATACCTGGTAACACTGAACAACGATCAGCACATTAGCGCCGACAAAATCATACGCCGAGTGCAATACGAACACCCGATCTACTCGCGCGAGTCGTTAGCGGGCCAGCAGCGACAAAGTGAGATCAACTGCGATCGCACCTTTTTTTGCGGAGCCTACTGGGGAAACGGCTTTCATGAGGACGGCGTAGTTAGCGCGCTAGATGCGCTTCGACATTTCGAGGAGAGGCTATCCCATGGACAGCTGCATCTACGAAGGGCGAGTTAAACATACTCGTTCAACGCCGGCGACGCATCAGTTCAGCTATCGCTTGTTCATGATGTATCTCGATCTTGACGAGTTACCGACGCTGTTTGGTCGGCGCTGGTTTTGGTCAGCGTCCCGGCCGGCGCTCGCGCGATTTCGGCGCAGCGATCACCTTGGTCCGAACAATCAACCCCTTGGGGATGCTGTTCGGGATCTGGTCGAAGGGGAAACTGGCAGACGACCTGATGGACCGATTCGATTGCTCACGAACCTGTCGTATTTTGGCTATTGCTTCAATCCGGTGAGCTTTTATTACTGTTTTGCGAAAGACGGTGAAACGCTCGAATACATCGTGTCGGAAGTCAACAATACGCCCTGGGGTGAGCGCGATATTTACGTCATGGATTGCGAAGGCCCAGCCGTGACCGAGTCGTCGTGGCGTTTTAGCCCGTCGAAGAAAATGCACGTATCGCCATTCATGCCAATGGAGATTGATTACGACTGGGTATTGTCAACGCCCGCGGATCGGCTGTCGGTCTACATGGCGAACTCGAAAGACGGCAAACGCTTCTTCGACGCAGCAATGACGCTGAGTCGCAAGCGCATGACCGGCCGGTCATTGGCCGGAGTGTTGCTGCGATTTCCATTTATGACGTTCAAGATTGTTATTGCGATTTACTGGGAGGCGCTGCGGCTCTGGGCCAAACGCTGTCCTGTGTATGCACACCCTGGCAAGGAAAAAGAGGTAGTTGTCCGATGAACACAAAGGTCGTTTCGATAGACTCACCTAAGCTCGCGAAACACGTTGCAAAAACGACCCTGCTCAACAAGCTTGCGCGCCGTATCGTGTTGTCCCGCCTCGAGAAGTTACAGGATGGACAGATTATCGTCAGCGAGAACGGCGAGCGCATGGCGTTTGGTCGTTTGACCGAAGACTTTCCGCTATCCATACAGCTACGCATACTCAATCCGAAGTTTTATAGCGACATCGCGTTTGGTGGCGCAATCGGTGCTGGCGAGGCGTACATGAGTGGCTACTGGGCCTGCAACGAGTTGGTCGGCATGTTACGAATCCTGATCCGAAATCGGGAAGTTCTGGAGCAGGTGGACTCGGGACTGGCAGTGCTAAATTCGCCGTTGCGGAAGATGTTTCATGCATTGAACAAGAACACCCGCAAGGGCAGCCGCAAAAACATTGCTGCGCATTACGATCTCGGCAATGATTTCTATCAGCTCTGGCTCGATCCAAAGATGATGTATTCATGCGCGCACTTCGACGAGCCGGACACATCACTTGAAGCCGCAGCGACTGAAAAGCTTGATCGCATTTGCAGAAAACTGGATCTTTCGGCCGATGACTCAGTAATGGAGATCGGTACGGGATGGGGCGGTTTCGCGATTCATGCCGCGAAGCACTATGGCTGCCATGTGACGACAACTACGATCTCGCAACAGCAATTTGACTATGCGCAGCAAGCCGTCAGAGAAGCCGGTCTTGAGGATAAGATTACGCTGCTGCTACGGGACTATCGTGACCTTGACGGCAGTTTCGACAAGCTCGTTTCGATTGAGATGATCGAGGCGGTAGGTCATGAATTTCACGACGACTATTTCAAAAAGTGCTGTGATCTCTTGAAACCCGACGGGCAAATGCTTCTACAGGCGATCACGATAGCCGACCAGCGTTACGACCAGTACAAGACCAGCGTTGACTTCATTAAGCGATACATTTTTCCTGGCGGCTGCCTGACATCGGTCACCGACATGTCCCGTACCATGACCAGGCACACAGACATGCGCGTCATACACCTGGAGGATATCGGCCCGCATTATGCGACGACCCTACGCCATTGGCGCGATCGATTTTTCGCCCGCATTGACGACGTGCGTAAGCTCGGCTATTCGGACGTTTTCATACGGATGTGGCAGTACTACCTGTGTTACTGCGAGAGCGCATTCATCGAACGCGCAACAGGCACCGTGCACATGCTCATTACGCGACCCGGTGCGCGCCGTGAGCGAATTCAGTACTGAATCGCGGCCACGCAAATACGGTACGGAGGCGACTTGTAAACGAGATATCGTGCCGATTTGGCACATAAATTTGTGACCAAGATTGACATGTGCCCGACAAAATCGGTATCAATAGGGGTCAAGTGTTGTCATAGCCATTTTAGTCGCGTAGAAAGAAACGTAGGCACGACAAGGGTTTCAGGTTAGGGACCCACCTTCTCCGACACACCCCGATTAACACCGCCTATCTGGGTTGCCCTCCGAAGGCAGGGGTCACAGGTTCGAATCCTGTCGGGCGCGCCAGAAATAAATGGGGTCCTAACTGGAGACATGGGTTACAGATTATTCCGAAGACATAGGTAACACTTTAGCAGCGAATGG
>Ga0224509_10000606_pt1 | contig 10111 bp, 7 predicted proteins | sample SF_Jan12_sed_USG_5_FD_170158 | JGI IMG/M metagenome (GOLD analysis project Ga0224509, IMG submission 170158) | Sediment microbial communities from San Francisco Bay, California, United States - SF_Jan12_sed_USGS_24 | ecosystem: Environmental > Aquatic > Marine > Sediment | place: USA: California... | reverse complement strand
CGTCACGCGCAACCCCTGGAACCCGGACTATACGCCCGGCGGCTCCTCCGGCGGCGCGGCCGCGTCGCTGGCCGCCGGCTCCACGACCCTGGCCAACGGCTCGGACATCGGCGGCTCGATCCGCATTCCCGCGTCGGCCTGCGGCGTGGTCGGCTTCAAGCCGCCCTACGGCCGCAACCCGGACGACGTTCCCTTCAACCTGGACAGCTACAATCACTCGGGCCCGCTGGCGCGCAGCGTGGCGGACTGCAGGCTGATGCAGAATGTGCTTGCCGGCCCGCATCCCAAGGACATCGCCACGCTGCGGCCCAAGCTGCGCATCCCGGAGACTCTCGGCGACATCAAGGGCTGGCGCATCGCCACTTCGCCCGACCTCGGCTACTTCGAGATCGATCCCGAAGTGGCCGCGAACACGGAAGACGCGCTGGAGGCCTTCCGCGAGCTCGGCGCCACAGTCGAAGAGGTCGACCTTGGCTGGACCCTGGCGACCCTGAGCGCCGCCAGGAACCACCTGGGCCACCTGTTCGGCGCCTGGATCGGCCAGCACCTGCGCGGCCACCGCTACGAGCTGACCGACTACGCCCGGGCCTTCGCAGAGGCCGCCGAGACCACGACGGCCGCGGACTTCCTGGCCGCCATGGACCACGCCGGTCAGATGTACGCGACCCTGGGCCCGATCCTCGAAAAATATCGCCTGTTGATCTGCCCGACCCTCGCCGTGCCGGCGGTCCCGGCCGAGCACGACCCGACCGACCCCGCTTTCCGCATCAACGACGTCAAGGTCGACGCCATGCTGCAATGGTGCCTGACCTATCCCTTCAACATGCTGAGCCGCTGCCCGGTCATGTCCGTGCCCAGCGGCCACGCCTCGAGCGGCGTGCCGACCGGTCTCCAGATCGTCGGCCGCACCTTCGACGACGTCAGCGTGTTCCGCGCCGCCGCGGCCTATGAACGCGCCAGACCGTGGCTCGACACGGCGGCGCGGCGACCGAAGATTTAGCCGCGCCCCAAGTAAGTTTTGGTGCGGCGTGTCATGGCCGAGGCCGCAAAGTCGTATAATCAGGCCCGCCCCTGCGATGGTGAGGTGTACTCGATGGAAATGCCGCCGCCCATTCTCGATTGCGCCAAGGTCTTGGCCTATGCAGCCGTCGACGAGTCGGTGGTGCACGTTCGCGACAACCCGGTCTACGTCGACGGCAAACCGCTTGGCGCCGTCCCGAATTTGGCGATCTGCAAGTATCCGATCGAAGACGAGCACCTTCTGTTCTTCTGCAGAAAGGAATGGGAGGTCTTGGGTTGTACCGGCTGTCCCTCCCTCGAGGCGGCCAAGGATCGTGCGGAGCGCGAATACCGTGGGATCGCCGCGAGGTGGCAGAGCTACCACCATGAAGACGAGGCCGCCGTCGACCGGCAATGTCTCGAGCCATTCTGCTCGTTCTGCGGCAAGTCTTTTTTCGAGCTCGAGCGCCTGATCTGGGGCAAGGACGGCGCCGTGATCTGCGACGGCTGCGTGCGCACCTTGGCGGCTGCGCTGAACGGCAGCAGTTAAGGGATCGCCGGAGAGTCCGCACTCTATCGGAGCATACCCACGACCGCGCCGGTCATGCAGGCGGCGAGCGTGCCGGCGACGATCGACTTCATGCCGAGCGCGACGATCTCACCGCGCCGCTCCGGGGCGATGGTGCCCAGGCCGCCGATCATGATCCCGAGGCTGCCGAAATTGGCGAAGCCGCAGAGCCCGTAGGTCATGATCAGGCGGCTGCGCTCGGTGAGGGTCTCCTCGGGCAGGCCCGCCAGCTCCAGATAGGCGATGAACTCGTTGAGCACGATCTTGGTTCCCAGCAGCCCGCCGCCGCTCGCCGCCTCGGCCCAGGGCAGGCCCATCAGCCAGGCGACCGGCGCCAGCAGCCAGCCGAGCAGGCGCTGCAGGGAGAGCGGCGCGTCGGCGACCGCCGGGCCCAGCCCCAGGATCTGGTTGACCAGATGGACCAGGGCGACCAGGACGATCAGCATGGCGCAGACGTTGAGCAGCAGGCTGACGCCGCTCAGGGTGCCGCGCGCGATCGCGTCCATGGCGCCCTGCGGCTTCTCGCCCAGGTCCAGCACGGCCGCGGTCGGCTTGCCGGCGTCCGGGATCATCAGGCGGGCCACGGTGATGGCGGCCGGGGCGCTGATCAACGAGGCGGCCAGCAGGTGGCCGAGCGCGTCGGGGATCACCGGCCCCAGGATCGTCGCGTAGAGCACCATGACGGTGCCGGCGATGGTCGCCATGCCGCAGGTCATCACCATGAAGAGCTCGGCGCGCGATAGCCTGGCGACGAAGGGGCGGATCAGCAGCGGCGCCTCGACCATACCGACGAAGACGTTGGCCGCGGCGCCGAGGCCGACCGCGCCGCCGATGCCGAGGCTCTTCTCCAGCGCCCGGGAAAAGCCCCGCACAATCCAGGGCAGGATCCGCCAGTGGAACAGCAGGGCGGAGAGCGCGCTCATCACCAGGATCAGCGGCAGGGCCCGGAACGCCAGGATGAAGCTGGCCCCGGGCTGGCTCTCCTCGAAGGGCAGCGGCCCGCCGCCGAGATAGCCGAACACGAACCCGGTCCCGGCGTCGGTCGCCGCCTGCAGGGCCGAGACCGCGCCGTTGAGCCAGACGAAGAGCTGCTGCACCGGCGGCAGCTCGAGCAGGACCAGGGCGAGCAGGATTTGGGCCGCGAGACCGATCCCGGCGATCCGCAGCCGGCGGACCAAGGGCACCCCGCTGCCCCGCTCCGCCGAGACCATCGCCAAGGCGGTCAAGACGATCAGGCCGAAGGCGCTTTGAACCGACACGTCTGTGAGTCCTCAGGGGGCGCGCGGCCCGGCTTCGGCGCGGGTCACTGCACGCTGGCCGGCTGCTTGACCGCCTGCCGCTCGGCAGAGCGCGCGACGATGCCCTTGTAGGCGATGTGGTACTTGTAGATGTTGCTGACGTACTGGACCGTCTCGCGCCCGATCACCTTGGCCGCGACAAGCTCGACGTTGCGAAACCAGACATTCGGGTCGAGCCCTTCCCGGGCGGCGCGCCTGCGCAAACGGCTGATCTTAGCGGGGCCCGCATTGTAGGCGGCGAAAGCGAAGAGGAGCCTGTTCAAGGGATCCATGCCCTCGTCGGCGAAGTACCGGTCCGCGATGAAACGCAGGTACTTGACGCCGGCAAGAATGTTGTTCTCGGTCTCCTCGATTCCGTGAACATCGACGTTGGGGTCCGCGGCCGTACTGGGCAGGATCTGCATTATGCCGATGGCCCCTCGTGGGCTGCGCTTGCTCTGATCGATGCGGGATTCCTGGTAGGCCTGGGCCGCGATCATGAGCGAGTCGAAGCCGAACTCCTTGGCGTGTTTCTTGAAGAGCCCGAGGGTTTCCTGGAACCGCTTGATCTCCCCACCCGAAAGCGCGTTTCGGACCCAGTTCGTGTCCTTCAGGTACCGCTGGAACAGAATGTTCCCGACGAGCGTGCCCTTCTTGTGCTTCTTAACGAAAACGTTGATCTCCTTCACGAGCTCCGGGCTGCCCTTGCGGACCGCCCAGGCGATCCGGCCGCCCCTGTTCACGGCGAGGTCCGGACGCAACTCGATATCCGCGAAGATCTGCTCCCAGAACTCGGCCTTGTGGCTGTCCATCACGATCATCGGGATGAGGCCCGCGTTGACCATCTCCAGCAGGTCCTCGTCCTCGAGGTTCTCGTCGGCGGGGATCAGGGAGACCTCGGTCTTGCCCGCGCTGCGCAAGGTCTTGTTCAGCCTGACGAGGCTCTCATAGTAACTGCTGGACTGTCGCACATAGATCTCTTGGCCGGCCAAGTCCTCGAGGCTTTCGAGCTTGGGCGCCGCCGGTCCGGTGACGAGAATCTCGCTCACGTCCTCGAGATAGGGGTCGGAGAAGTCGACCAGCTTCCGTCGCTCGGGCGTGATGGTCAGGTTCGCGGCGGCAATGTCCCCGCGGCCTTCCACCAGGGCCGGCAGGAGCTCGTCGCGGCGCACCGGTATGAACACCATGTGGATTTTCCGGGTCTTCAGCTTGAGGCGCTTGTTCAGGTCCTTCTCGAAGGCCTTCATGAGCTCGTAAGTCAGCCCCCGCTGATCGGCCTTGTCGAGGAAGTAGAAGGTCTTGCTGAGGCTTACCAGGACGCGGATCCGGCGCCGTTCGATCATGCCGTCGAGGTCGCCATGCCAGACCTCGAGCGGGACAACCGGCGGATCGCCGGCGGGCCCTTCAGCCGCCCGTGGCGGGGTGGCCGCGATCAGAGCCGCAAGCGTCAGAAGACCAAGCGCAGCAGTCCCTGCCCCCGCTCGGCTCCGAATCGGCATCCGCGCTCCCCCCATGGTGTGCATACCCCACCAGTCTCACAATGTACTATAGCACGTTCAGGCCTGCTGTCGGCAGGCAACCGGGAGCTCGGCCGGCCACCGACCCGCGATCAGTCGTTCAGCAGCAGGTGCATCAGGCTGGAGGTGTCCCAGCGCTTGCCGCCGCGGGCCTGGACCTGGGCGTAGAACTGGTCGACCAGGGCGGCGACCGGCAGGCGCGCGCCGTTGTTCCTGGCCTCGGCGAAGCAGATGCCCATGTCCTTGCGCATCCAGTCGACCGCGAAGCCGAACTCGAACTCGCCCTTGCACATGGTCGACGCCCGGTTGTCCATCTGCCAGGACTGGGCCGCGCCCTTGCCGATGACGGCGATCACCTTCTCCATGTCGAGCCCGGCCTTGAGGCCGAAGTTCATGCCCTCGGCGAGCCCCTGGACCAGGCCCGCGATACAGATCTGGTTGACCATCTTGGTGAGTTGGCCCGCGCCCGAGGGCCCCATCAGCGTGACCGCCTTGGCGTAGCAGTCGATGACCGGCTGGGCCGTGGCGAAGGGTGCCTCGTCGCCGCCGCACATAACGGTCAGGACACCGTTCTCGGCGCCCGCCTGGCCGCCGGAGACCGGCGCGTCGATCACCTCGATGCCCTGCTCCTTGCCGATCGCGTGGAGCTCGCGCGCCACCTCGGCCGAGGCCGTGGTGTTGTCGACGTAGATGCTGCCGCGGGAAAGCCCGGCGAGGATGCCGTCGTCGCCCAGGACGACGCTGCGCAGGTCGTCGTCGTTGCCGACGCAGGAAAACGCGATCTCGGCGCCCTCGACGGCCTGGCGCGGCGTCTCGGCCAGGGCGCCGCCGTGCTGCTCGACCCAGGCTTCGGCCTTGGCCTTGCTGCGGTTGTAGACCGTGACCTCGTGGCCCCCGGCCTTGAGGTGCCCGGCCATGGGATAGCCCATGACGCCCAATCCGATGAAAGCAACTTTGGCCATCGCCGTAATCCCCGTTTTCGATTGTTCGTGGCGCAGCAGACTACTGGGCCGCTTGGCCGATCACAAGCGGGCGCTGTGCTGATTGGGACGGAATGCGGCCCGCCGCCTGTCGCCGGGTGATGGTCAGCCGGCGCCATTGGGGCTTTTGATCTCTCGTCTTGCCGAATCTGGCTCTATAGACCGTGCGGATCTGGCTCTTTGTCCGGGCGGGGTCCGGCCTGTAGGATCGGGAGAAATTCAGGCTGGGTTCGCGGCGGGGCCGCCACCGGCCGGTTCGGCCGTGCCAAACGGCTCTGTTTCCACAACGCGATAATTTGGGAGGGGCCGCCATGACCCGCATGACACCGAGCGAAGCCTTCGTCGAAACCCTGGCCGCCCAAGGCGTCACCGACGTCTTCGGGATCGTCGGCTCGGCCTATATGGACGCGCTGGACATCTTTCCGGCCGCGGGCATCCGTTTCATTCCGACCGTCCACGAGCAGGGCTCGACCCACATGGCCGACGGCTACTCGCGCGTCAGCGGGCGCCACGGCGTGTGCATCGGCCAGAACGGCCCCGGGATCACCAATTTCGTGACCGCGATCGCCGCGGCCTACTGGGCCCATTCGCCCGTCGTGGCGATCACGCCCGAGACCGGCTCGGGGACGATCGGTCTCGGCGGCTTCCAGGAGACCGACCAGCTGCCGATCTTCTCGAAGATCACCAAGTACCAGGGGCACGTCACCGGGCCCGGGCGCATGGCCGAGCTCACCGGCCGCTGCTTCGACATGGCCATGGCCGAGCGCGGCCCGACCCAGCTCAACATTCCGCGCGATCATTTCTACGGCGAGGTCGACGTCACCATTCCCAAGCCCAAGGTGATCGAGCGCGGGGCCGGCGGCGAGCAGAGCCTCGAGGACGCGGCGGCGATTCTGGCCGAGGCGAAGTTCCCGGTCATCGTGTCGGGCGGCGGCGTCGTCTTCTCCGGCGGCGTCGACGAGTGTGTGGCACTGGCCGAGCACCTGAACGCGCCGGTGGTCAACAGCTATCTGCACAACGACTCCTTCCCGGCGAACCACCCGCTCTGGTGCGGGCCGCTCGGCTACCAGGGCTCGAAGGCGGGCATGAAGCTGATCGCCCAGGCCGACGTGGTGCTGGCGCTGGGCACCCGCCTCGGCCCCTTCGGCACCCTGCCCCAGCACGGCATCGACTACTGGCCCAAGGACGCCAAGATCATCCAGGTCGACAGCGACCACCGGATGCTGGGCCTGGTCAAGGAGATCTCGGTCGGCGTCTGCGGCGACGCCAAGGCCGCGGCCAAGTCGCTGCTCGACCGGCTCGCCAACCGCGAGATGGCCTGCCGGCACAACGCGCAGGAGCGCCTGGCGGAGATCGAGGGCCAGAAGGGCGCCTGGGAGGAAGAGCTGAGCGCCTGGTCCCACGAGGTCGACGACTGGAGCGTCGAGGTCTCGAAGGACAGCGACGCCATGCACCCGCGCCAGATGCTGCGCGAGCTGGAGAAGGCCATGCCGGCTGACGCCATGGTCTCGACCGACATCGGCAACATCTGCTCGGTCTCCAACAGCTACCTGCGCTTCGCCAAGCCCAACAGCTTCTTCGCGGCCATGAGCTTCGGCAACTGCGGCTATGCCTTCCCGACCATCATCGGGGCCAAGGTCGCCGCGCCCGACCGGCCCGCGGTGGCCTATGTGGGCGACGGCGCCTGGGGCATGAGCTTCGGCGAAATTCTGACCTGCGTGCGCGAGGACATCCCGGTGACCGCCGTCGTGTTCCACAACAAGCAATGGGGCGCCGAGAAGAAGAACCAGGTCGACTTCTACGACACCCGCTTCCTCGGCGTGAACCTGGAGAGCCCGAGCTTCGCCGAGATCGCCCGCGCCATGGGCGCCGAGGGCGTCGTCGTCAACCAGCTGGGCGACGTCGGCGAGGCGCTGGAGAAGGCCTGCGACGCCCAGAAGCAGGGCAAGACCACGATCCTCGAGGTCATGTGCACCCGCGAGCTCGGCGACCCCTTCCGCCGCGACGCCCTCAAGAAGCCGGTCCGCCTGCTGGACAAGTACAAGGACTACACGGTCACCTGACCAGAATTCCACTTCTGCGGCCGTGAGCCATACCGGAAGCCGGTGACGCCAAAACGTCACCGGCTTCTTGGTACTTACTTGCCGGGCGCCAAAGGATGGCCACTGCTGTTCCAGCCCCGCGAAAAATCGCTCTGTCTGATTTTCCGTCCTGGCTGCCGGAACGGTGCTCGCCCTATTCTACCTCCCGGCCGGCGAATCACCGGCTCGACTTCGAACCGAATATCTTGGCGAGACAGGTTTCAACATGAAGCAAGGCCGCTAATGATATGAACAACAAAGAAACAATCGGCTTCGTCGGCCTCGGGAACATGGGCCCCCCCATGGCGCGTTGCTTGGCGAAGGCCGGCCACGGCGTGATGCTCTATGACCTCAGGCGCGCCGCATCGGAGGCCCTGGCAAAGGACGAGGACCGCTTCCGCATCGCCGCGGACGCCGCGGCGCTGGGCCAAGCCTGCGACGTCGTCATCACCATGCTGCCGGATTCCGATGCGGTGCGCCAAGCGGTGCTCGGCGGCGAAGGTCGCCAGGTCGGCGGCCGCCCCGGATTTGCAGGCACTCTCGCGCGCGGCGCCCTGGTGATCGACATGAGCTCCTCGGCGCCGCTCGCCACCCGGGCGCTCGGCGCGGCCCTGCGGGGCCTGGGCGTCGACCTGATCGACGCGCCGGTCTCCGGCGGCGTGCCGCGCGCCCACGACGGCAGCCTGACCATCATGGCCGGCGGCGATGCGGCGCTCGTCGATCGGGCCGAGCCGATCCTCTCGGCCATGGGCACGGTCGTCCGCACCGGCCCTTTGGGTTCGGGCCATGCCATGAAGGCGCTCAACAACTTCGTCTCGGCCGCCGGCCTGCTGGCGGTCTGCGAGGCCTTGATCGTCGCCGAGCGCTTTGGCCTCGACCCGCAGGTGATGAACGACGTGCTCAAGGTCTCCACCGGCCGCAACAACACCACCGACAACAAGGTCGAGCGCTACTTGCTGCCGCGCGCCTTCGATTCCGGCTTCGCGCTCGAGCTGATGCGCAAGGACGTCGGCATGGCCAAGACCCTCGCCGAGGACATCGGATTGGATGCGCCCTGGTTGCGGGCCTGCTGCGCGCTGCTCGACGAGGCGACCCGGGGGCTCGAAGCAGGCGCCGACCACACCGCGGCCTTCGCCTACCTGGAGCGACGGCTGACGGAATCCGCCAAGGCGTAACGAGGCCCGGTCTTCAGCGATCCGTCCAGACCGGCTTGCGCCGAAGATATTTTCGGCAGAAGTTGTGACCGCGGCGCTTGCCACAAGGTCCGCTCTTCCCCGGTGCGCCGACCTAGATCGACGCTCTTCCGCACGGCGGAAAGTGACCCATTCCGGACCATCGGTGACGGCTGTTCTCTATAAAACTACAACCACATCCCACTTTGGTCCTTTCCGCCTGATGGCAACCCGTTCCCCTTCCTAATACGGTATTCTTGTAGATTTTCCCGTCCTTCATGATCACGGCGGTCTGGTCCTTGTCCGCCAGGAGCAGCAAGCATCCCTCGAAATACCTTGGTATTTTCTATTCCGTGATTATCCTACTCATTAAAAGCGGAACTTGACCCCGAGCATGGGTCCGCTGAAGTTCATGTCTTCGAAAGTGTCGCCGTCGTCAGTCTCCCACGCGAGGTGGCGGTAACCCGCAACTACATCAACTTTTTCAAACCTATAGCCGACTCCGGGCCACGCCTGCCAGGTCAGCTTACTGTCTCCAGTCCCAACATCTGCATAGAAGGAGAGATACCACCTTTCACTGAAGGCAATTATCGTTTGGGCACCAATGATGCCGTCCAGAACGTCCTCGGAATCAGAATAATTGATCTTACTCGCCCCAACATCCGCATCGAAATCAACATCCAGTTTAAAGTAGCGTGCACCGGCCAGTAGGTCGAGACGGGTCATTTCATCGTCAATGACACGATAGGCAACGCCGAGAGTAGAAACGAAGCCTTTCAACTTCACATCAACATCAAGCTTTACCGGGATTCCGATGAGATTCGCGGTGGAACTGGTTTCTTCGTGAATACTCCGGTAGAGAATGTCTGCAATCAGCGTCCACCTGCCTTTTTGGGCCGCTAGTGGATCGAATCAGACACTTGGAACCCCAGCCAGGCGCCGAAATGGCCGGAAATCCGGAGTTTAACGCGGACTCAAACGTTTGGTTTTGACCACTAGTATGCCCATGAATCCACCTTCAAGATTATCCAGGAGGTCAGTGAATGAAATATCGATCTCATCGCCTGCTGCAGAGGTCCCTTCAACCCCAGCAGCCCAAAGATAAGCCGAACCGGCAAACTCCCAGCGGTCTTGGCCCGAGTCGGTTTCGGCCTTAGCGGGCAACGCCGTCGCCAAGAAGCAACACAGAACAAAGGCAAGGCCGGTTGTCAAACGCTGTAAATAGCAATTCACTACCAATCGCCTCCAGGTCTTTTCGATATAACCCTCGAGCGGAGCCGTTAGTAAACTCAGGTCAGGCAGCTACACTTCATTCAACCGGTTCCGGATCTGGAAATGTCCAGGTTCCGTTCAGGACTTCCTTCTTCGGCTGATACAACCGCACGATGTAATTCCATCCCGGTACGATAGGCAGGAAGTTGTCCGCCTTGGGATCGCCGCCGAAGTGAATGGTGATGCTGCCGTCTTTGTCCTTCTTGGCGGTGACGTCATTGAACGAGTAGGCGTTGTATTCGTTG
>Ga0224509_10000605_pt1 | contig 10121 bp, 12 predicted proteins | sample SF_Jan12_sed_USG_5_FD_170158 | JGI IMG/M metagenome (GOLD analysis project Ga0224509, IMG submission 170158) | Sediment microbial communities from San Francisco Bay, California, United States - SF_Jan12_sed_USGS_24 | ecosystem: Environmental > Aquatic > Marine > Sediment | place: USA... | reverse complement strand
TCAGGTGCCGGTTGGGTGAGTTGCGCAGCGTAACCCCGCGGCCCGGTGTCGGGCTATTCCGCGCACCCCGAATCCTGCCGGTTGCTGCTTTCGAGCACGGCTGCGACTAACCTGAAGCGGGGGATAGCCGTTTCCTGAAGGTGCTGAATGACCGCTGGTTTTTTTCATATATCCGGGTCTTTTCGTGTTAGCTCTGCAATCAGTTGCAGTGAGCGGTCATGGTGGCTGCCCTGCCAGTAAAGCTGCCGGCAGCTGCGACATATTCTGAAGCTGTCAAAATATTTCCTTGTTTTTGGCTCCAGCCGGTCCCTGATTTCCTGCTTGTCGACCGGCTTCAGCTCGCCGTTACAACGGCTACAGCGGCTGAAGGGACGCACCTGCCGGTACAGGTCAAACCGGGCGAGCACCTCCTGCACCTGTAGCCTTGGCCGGACTGCCCGGACGAAGTAGCCATGGGTGATGATCTTGCGCTGTAACAGGGCCCGGTCACGTGTCAGCACACAGCGGTGTTGTTCACGGGAGAGGCGTGCCACGGTCTCGTCGTCGAAATTATTCTGGTAGAGGCAGTCAAACCCCAGCAGCCGCAGGTAGCGGGCGAGGCGTCCCAGGTTGGTGTCGAGGATAAATGCGGTTTTGCGCAGGGGTGCCGGGCGCAGGCGCACCAGCGGGCTGACATCGAGACTTTCGAAGACCGGGTAGACGCTGATGCGGTCGCCGTCCTGCACGATGTAGCTGAAATCAACCGACTGACCATTGACCAGTATTATGTCCACTTCCGTGTGCGCTACGCCAAACGATTCGATCATGTCCTTGATCGAGGTACGCCTGTCAAACACATGCGAAAAGGCTTGCTTGCGCAACCCTGGTTTCAGAAAGTCATTTAACTCTTCGTAGAATCGCAGTTGTGCCCGGGCCATAGCTTACACCGCAAATCAGGCGGAATTAATCGTGAGCAGGCCAGGTCTTATGGATGAGCAGCTGGTCATGTGCGATGTCATTGCAGAGCGGATTATGAAAAGAGTGCTGCTCGCTTATTCGACCTGAAAATAGCCAATCAGGCCATTACGGCATTCCAGCAGAACGCTGCCGCCCGCGTTGCTTTGCAGTAGCTCTTTCAGTTTATCCAGGGTATGGACTTCTTCATCATTTGCGGTAACGATCATTTCGCCCGGAGACCATTCCATTTCATCTGCCTGGGTACCCTGGTGAATGTGCGTGACGACCAGGGTGGGTTTTTCCTGCTCGATAGTTTGCAGCATTTCTATCTGGGCATTGCTGTCGACGTTATGCATCGCCTCGATGATTTCCACGCTCAGTTCCTGGATGATCATGCCAAACACTTCCAGATATTCAATTTCCTCGATGATGGGGTTGGAACGAACACCGCTTTCCGGATTACGCATTGCGAGGGCAGTGGTTGTGCTGATGTCACCGTTTCTGAGATAAACGACCTCAACCTCATCGCCGATCGGCACCAGCTTCATTAGGTCGTAAATATTCTTGTGTCTGAAGCGGCCTTCTTTTCCGATCACAATGCCATGACGATCAAATTCAACTCCGTTAATGGACAGAATGACATCACGCTTGCGGATATTTGCTGCTTCAAGAAAACCACCCGGTTTGATCTTGTCTACGATCACACCTTTTGCAGAGTGTTGTTTTAAAAAAGGATTGAAGTTGTCTGTATTTTTTTGCAGTTTGCCGCCGATGCCCGAGAAATGTGGTTCATTTTGTTCCAGCAGGTTATCAAGAATGATTTTCACAAAGCCTGCCGGCGTGATGAAACCGATATTATCAGCGTCAATCATGACGGCGGTATTCAGGCCGACTACCTTGCTATTGCTGTTGACGCTCGGCCCGCCGGAATTACCCGGGTTGATTGCTGCATCCGTAACGAATCTTTCGGTTGTGTATTCCGACCCGGATATGAAGTTGGTTATTTCACCACCGGAAATATTCGGCTCTACCATTCCCATCGGGTAACCGATCGCCTTGATTTCCTCGCCACGCGACGGACTCGATCCTTCCCTGAGTTCCAGGTATTCAATGTCCCGGAGCGCCAGTGTCTTGAAGCGCAGCAGTTCTTTGTCGGTGAGCCTGAGCAGGGCTACGTCGGGCTCTAGTGTTTTTACCAGGCCGACCACTTCTGCCTCGAATCTTTCTTCACTGGTAAGCATCGAGCTTATTTCTATTTTTACGGCATTTCTTACGACGTGGGCGTTGGTAACGATGTGGCCTTCGAGCTGCTCATGTTTGATAAAGAACCCCGAGCCGGCCCAGGTACCGGGTATTTTAATTGCAGGATTCAACACCGACTGGATATCTTCTGCCATGTTGCCTTCCACGTGGATTTGCACGACACCGCTCATCATGTTGCGGGCAACATCGGTAAGGCTGTTTTCTGTTTTTGACATGTCGTGATTGTACAGGTGAAATAAATCCGGGGCAGACTGTTGCTGACTGACAGCGGCACAGGCGGCTTGTCACAGCTTGAGCGCTTATCTATCTCGGCCAGAAGCCTGACATCGGTCCGCTGTTCATGGGTGCGGCCATCTCGTTGACGTCGTTGCTCATCCAGTTGACCGCGCGGTTCATATTGGAGAGCCTGGCGGTCATCTCCTGCATGTCTGTGTTGATCCTGACCATGTCGTGATCAATGGTGCTAATGCTCGTGTTCATATTAAAAACCGACGTGGTCATGGCGCCGACATCTTTATTAATTTCCACCATGGACCCGGCAATGGCGGGAATCCCGGAAATATTCTTGCCCATCGAGTCGACGTATACCGAGATATTGCGCATATCCTGTGACATGGAACCGAAGCGGCTGTACATGCTCTCGAGGTGATCAGTCATGATCACCATGTGGTTGGCCATCTGATAGATCATGAATACCAGGTAGATTGAAGACAGCGTCAGGGTGGCAAAAACGGCCCGCAAGATAAAACGGGTTCTGTTTGCAATCCTTGTTCCCGCGACATCGAAATGTTCCATATCACTGCGGAACTTGACCATCGATCTGGCAATCGCCTCAAAGGCATCAAGCTTTTTTTCTTCGGCAGCGGCAGTGTCGTCACTATCCACAATTAATCCATCGGATTAAATATGTTGAACATGCGCATCGGGCCGGACATCCGGTTAACATCCCGGCCCATGTGTTGTACCGCGGGATCGAGCCCGCGCATCTGCCAGGTCATGTTGGTAACCTGGCCGGTCACACCGTGAACCTGGTTATTGAGACTGCCAATAGTCTGGTTCATGTTGGCAACTTCAATGCGCATACCGTCAACGCTGCCGGTGATATCGCTGGTGGCCAGGGTAATGGCAGGCACATGGGAAATATTGTGTTCCATGCCTGAGAGCGTAGTCCGCATCGTCGACATATCCTCGGACATCGAGAAAAACTCCACGTTCATCGTCTCCAGCGCATCAATCATCGCATCCATCTTGGATGTGAACGCATACAGCATCAAAAGCAGGATGAGCGTCACGACGCCAAGGCTTACCATCCCGATCCGCAAAATGGCGGTCACCCGCATGGCAACGCGCAGGCTCATCGCATTGCGGATTTCCATTGCCCGGCTGAAGTCTGCAGTCGCCTCACGGATCCGTTGTTCTTGTTGTGTCGTTATTTCCATCTTTAATTACGCTGTTGCAGACCGACTAACCCACATTAGTTAACTTTTACCGTATCCGTCAAGGGGTTAGGGCGCGGGTTTCAGTGCTGGCCTGACCGTACTGATGGATATCCCGGGGGGGGTGTGCTGATATCAGCCATGTTTGAGCCGATGATTAAATGTGGATTGCCTGATTTATCAATCTTTTGCCTGTAATGCCTGCCCCTCAAAGCGGATTCCTTCCCAGCCATGCAATATGAAGTTGCGAATATTTGTGTGGTCGTCCTTGTCCGGGTGGCCCAGCACATCCTCGCGATAGTATTTTCCGAAACAGGCGAGTGTCTGGCGCTCACTTAGATGGTTTAATTTTCCAAACGCAAATATCTTGCAGGACCCTTCGTTAGTGCCGGCTTCATTGGTGACAGCAGCGCTGCCGCTGCCATTGTGAAAGCGGGTTGGCGAGTAGCTGTAGGATTGCTCGATGGTGCTGATGACCTCGCTAAAATCAATGTTGTCGGGGTCGTTGTTGAGTCTTTTGATGAGTTCGTCGGTTGTCATGGCAGCTAAGCCCGGTTTAATTAGCGCGTGTCGGATGTGGCTTGCCAGTATAAAATAGAAAAAACCCGGCTCCCAGCCGTAATTGGTCTGTAAATATATATAGAGGAAACATGTTATGAATTGGACAGTTTATTTATCCGGTGAAATACACACCGACTGGCGTGAGAAGATCATGCAGGGCGCCCGGGCCAACAAGCTGCCGGTGGAATTTACCTCTGCTGTAACAGATCATGAGGCAAGTGATGCCGCAGGTGATGTGCTGGGTGTTGAGAGCGATAGCTACTGGCGTGATCACAAATCATCGAAAGTAAACGCTATACGTACAAAAACCCTGCTCGAGCAGTGTGACCTGGCGGTGGTGCGATTTGGTGACAAGTACAGGCAATGGAATGCCGCTTTTGAAGCCGGTTTTTGTGCGGCGCTGGGCAAGCCTTATGTCACCTTGCATGATGAAGATATTATTCACCCGCTGAAAGAGGTGGACGCCGCGGCGATGGCCTGGGCCAAAACACCGGATGAAGTTGTTGAAGTATTGAAATACGTGACAACAGCCAAAGCCGTCTAGGCATTCTGCAGCAGCGGTCCTTGTCCGCTGCTGCAGTCGCGATATTTAACCGGCTGGTTGCTAGAACAGGCTCTTTGCCAGGTTCAGCAGGCCGCCGGGATTGTCGAGCAGCGTGCCGCCCTTGCTAGAGTTGTCGATTAATTGCGGCAGCGCTTCTTTCAGGCCATTTAGTATTGAGTCTTCATCGCTGTCGAGTTCCGAGGCCATGGCGGCGACCTTGTCTTTACCGACTACCTCGCGAACCTGCGCTGTAGAAATGCCGGCATTGTCACCGTCGCCCAGCCAGGATGCGGCGATGGCACCAAGATCCTGGCCTTGCATGGCGCTGATAAGGCTGCCGAGATCGAGCTTTCCGTTGCTGTCGGACAGCAGTCCGCCGAGTGCTTTATTGATTGAGTCGGCATTGACGCCGTTGCCCAGTTGGCTGGCGAGTAACTGTGAGCCCAGTTGCATAAGATCCATGGATTTTCCCCTTTTTGCTGTGTTGGATAGTGATAGTTCCGGCTGCTGCAGAATGAGTGACAGAGTATAGTCAAAACAGTTCATGTTGGCTTGTTTGAAGGTGCGCCCCGAACACGATTATTTTTTGAGGTTTGCTGGAAAAGCTATTGATTATTAATAATTATATTATGACTATTACCATGCAGGTACCGCTTTGTAATATATGCTCGGCGCCTGGGCCACAGCCGCGGGAGGCTTTATGCAACGGATAGCTGTTTTTTGCCGGCGGAAGCTGGAATTCGCCACAGCAGGGCGCTGCCAGCACCGTCCTGCAGGTGGCGCGCGGTGCGGCCGCTATCAGGTGATGCTGAACGGGTGGCTTTTTACGACGGGGGTGTGGGCTGCGACAGAAAAAAGATAGCCAGTGGCATTTCCGGTGCTGGCATCGACAAAAACATCATGGATTGCTACCGCTTTATCATGCATAACTATGTTCCCGGAGGAACGCTGCATAATGAGCGTGCGCGGAAAGCATTTGTACGGCCGCTGAGCGGCCCGCTCCAAAAAATGGTGAAAGCGCGCTGGCTGGCTGATGCGCAGGGTTAGCGGAAGAAGCGCAAGGCGCCCGGGCAATTGCTGGATTCTGTGAATAATGACCGGTCCAGGATTGAGGTGATACGCCAGCTGCTGGCCATGCGTACGCCGTCAGCGCTATTCTGTGTGCGTGGCAAGTTCAGGATGTGATTTGGGTTAACATGGTATTTATAACTGTCTGACAGGGTGAGGTTTGTATGATGTATCGCTATTTGGCCATTGTTCTGATGTTCACGGGTTCGCATGTCTTTGCCGAGCCGCTGAGTCTGAGTGTCAACCAGATCAGGAAAGATCTGGCCGCGGATGTGGTGGATATCAAGGTGCTTGAGCAGTATGAAGCCAGCGAGGGTAAAGCTGTCGAGGTGACCTATAGCGGTATTCCGCTGGAAAAGCTGCTGCAGTACCTCTACCCAAAAACCTGGGATGGCTTTGAAGGAGAGATTTATTTTCATGCCCTTGATGGTTATCTCAGTATTCTGAACACTGCAAAAGCACGCCAGGGCGAAGCCTACATGACCTTTGCCCGTGCCGATGGCAAACCCTTCATCATTGATAACAACAACCAGAATGAAAAAGATGTGCCATTGGCGCCGTTCTACCTGGTCTGGGACAATCTGCACAACCCGCTGCTGGTCGGTTCAAATGCCTATGCCTGGCCATACCAGGTATACCAGACAGAGCTGGTGCCCGAGGCGGTCGTGCAAAGCCTGTTGCCGCCGAATGCATCGGCCTCGGTAGAGGCTGGTTTTGACGCCTTCAGGGATAACTGCCTGGGTTGTCATAACATCAACGGCTTTGGCGGCAAGAAGTACGGCATGGATGTGCGGCAGGTGATCAAGGCGCTATCCAGGGAAGAGTTGTATGAGTGGATCGACAAGCCGTCGGCGATTAACAAGTACACGGCAATGCCACCACTGTCAGCGGGGATTACCGGCGAAAACCGCCAGCGCACGATTAGCAGTATTATCGATTACCTGCAGGCGATCTGATTGCGATAGCCGCTATATCCCGCAGCAGCCACTGCCTGCTGCGGGACAGGTCTAGTTCAGGGTGATTTTTTTGTCGGTTTTGATCAGTTTCTTTTCGTAAATCAGGTTCAGTTGCCTTTCGTAGTACACGTTGATGGTGTAGGTCTCTTCGTACTTGGTCACCGTAAAGGCGTCAGCCAGCTCCTGCATCTGGTTCATGTCCAGCTGCCTGTTGATCAGGTTGCGGATTTCACCGGTGTTGGCGAAGGGTTTCTTTTCATTGGTCTGTTCGATGCTGCTCATGACCGAGTCGACCGTGCCGGATTCAATAAACAGCGGTATGTACTGAAAGCCGATGTAGGCGCCAACACCGAGTATGGCGAGGATGATGATGATGCCGACGGCTGAAGCGCCGCGTTGTTTGTTTTTACCGTTATGCATGGCTATGGTGTCCTTGTTCATGTGGCTGGGGTGGTCCGGTTACAGGCTGCATGGTACGCCGGCCCGCACAGTGCTTCAATACGCTTGCTAATGCCTGCTTGTGATTGTTTATAATCAGCTCGAGTGACAGTAAAATACCGGTGTCAACTTTGGTGTTGTTAATGGAGAAGCGCTATGTTTGAGCCGATTGAAATTCCCTTTGGCTGCGTGATGATGTTCAACGTGGTGGACCTGAAGCAGGGTGTTAGTGTCGAAGACGTCGAGCTGGTGCTTGGCGAGATGTGTAATGTGGTTAAAAATACCTATGGTAACGATGAGGGCGGCTTCATTGCCGGACAGGTTTACAGGTATTCCGGTTTTGTTTCCGCAGAGGGAACCATCGGCGATGCGCCGCAAGACAATGCGACGGTCGCCAAAATAAAACAGGGTGAACTGGCGATCGTGACCTTCTGGAAGTCTTTCGACCAGCATGAAAAATCTCATGCGGACAAGATATTTAATGAAAAATTCGGCAAGCTGGTGGAGTTTTGTGACGAGACTTACGAGCTCGGTTACCAAATGCTCTGGCAGGGCGTGCCGGAAGCCGACTAGCAGTCAATTGCTATGTTTGATTACAGGTTATTTATTTAAAAAAGGTAACAGCTATGTCAGAGCAGCAGGCAGTCTTTGAAAAGGCAATGGAACTGATCGATGCCGCAAACAGTGAAGACCCCAACAAGGTAACGGCCGACGGCAGGGAGTGGCCGAAAGAGTTGTTATATTCGATGCGCATGTCGGACATGTTGCAGCGTTTCGCGCCGCAGGCAGACCCTGCGGTGCAACTGGCAATACGCGCGCAACATGTGCAGCGCTGGAAATCTCCGCGTGATGCCTACCCGATGGATCGTATTGGTTACCTGCAGTGGCGCAAGGATCTTTACAAGATCCAGGCAGAAACGGCTGCCGGTTTGATGCAGCAGGCGGGTTGTGGCGAGGAAGACATCAATCGAGTCAGGAATGCAGTGTCAAAGAAGCAGATCAAGGAAAATCCGGATACACAGATGCTGGAAGATGTGACCGACCTGGTCTTTATCGAGCATTACATGCTGGCATTTGCCAACAAGCACCCCGAGTACGATGAGGAGAAATGGCTGGATATCGTACGCAAGACCTGGAAGAAGATGTCAGGGCGCGCGCAGCAGTTTGCGCTGGCCGGCAATATTACATTGCCGGAACCGTTGGTACCGTTGATTCTGAAAGCGGTTGGCTAGGTCATTTCCGGCCGGGTTACCGGGACCAGGTCTGCTCCTGCAGCTCAGGCAGCTGGATTGCCTTTATAGCAGCGGACCTTGTCCGCGATAGAACGCGAACACTACAACTGTCCCCGGCCGGTGTTTCGGTTAAACTCTCCGCTGGAGCTGTATCAGGAGTCTTTTGAATGAAGTTCACAGTTGACGAATTCCGCGCCTGGAAGAACAAGAGCGTGACCCTGCTCGGTATGTCCGGTGTTGGCAAGACCCACCTGTCGATGCTGCTGCGCGATCATCACTGGTTTCACTATTCGGGTGATTACCGTATCGGTACACGCTACCTGGACGAGCCGATCATGGACCTGATCAAGCAACAGGCCATGCAGACGCCGTTCCTGCGGGATTTGCTGCGCCGCGACTGGATACAGATCAGTAATAACATAAAGGTGCACGATCTTGGCCCGGTGCTGAGTTTTGTCGGCAAGCTGGGTAACCCGGAAGCAGGTGGTGTGCCGGTGGACGAATTCACCCGTCGCCAGGCGCAGTACCGCCAGGCGGAGATCGCGGCGATGCACGATGTGCCGGTATTTATCCGCAAGGCGCATGAAATTTATGGCTATAACAATTTCGTCAACGATGTCGGCGGCAGTCTCTGTGAGCTGGAAGAGCCATCCGTGATTGACTTGCTGGTGAAGCATTCACTTATCCTTTATATCCGGGTGACCGAGAAGGCCGAGGAAGAGGCCCTCATCAGCCGTGCACAGAGTAGTCCCAAGCCGCTGTACTACCGCCCCGAATTTCTTGCGCAACAGTTGCAGGAATACCTGTCGCTGCGCGGGCTGGAGTATGCCGCGCAGGTCGATCCGGATGATTTCTGCAGCTGGGTGTTCCCGCGTCTGTTTCATTCCCGCGTGCCGCGCTATGAGGCTATCGCACAACCGCATGGTTACACCGTTACCTCGCACGAGGTAGCAGCCGTGCGCGATGAGAAGGATTTTCTCGAATTGCTGGAGAGTGCGATTGCCCGCAAGACGGAAGAAGCCGGGGACTGATACGCATGCCGATTGTTGCCCACAATGAGCTGCCGACCTTTCAGCGTTTGCGCAACGAGGGGCAGACTATTCTCGAGCCGGGCAGGGCACTGCACCAGACGATTCGCGAGTTGCACATCGGTGTGCTCAACATGATGCCGGATGCCGCGCTGGCGGCGACCGAACGCCAGTTCTTTCGGCTGGTGGGAGAGAGTAACCCGATTGCACAGTTCTACATGCATCCGTTTACGCTGGCAGAGTTGCCACGAGGCGAACAGGCCGGCGCGCATATCGAGCGCTACTATGATTCGTTTGACCAGATCCGTGCCGCAGGGCTGGATGCGCTGATTATTACCGGGGCGAATGTGTCACATACCGACCTCTCAGAGGAACCGTTCTGGGAACCGCTGCGCGCTGTGTTCGACTGGGCGCAGCATAATGTTACCTCGGTGTTGTGTTCCTGCCTGGCGACGCATGCGGCGATGCAGTTTCAGCATGGCCAGAAGCGCCGTGCCTTGCCAGCCAAGCGCTGGGGTGTATTTCCGCACACCGTGATCCGGCCGACGCATCCACTGGTCAACGATGTCAATACGCAGTTCGATGTGCCGCATTCACGCTTTAACAATATCAGTGCAGAGCAGTTTCAGGAGGCCGGCTTGCAGGTGCTGGTAGAAAGC
>Ga0224509_10000604_pt1 | contig 10134 bp, 8 predicted proteins | sample SF_Jan12_sed_USG_5_FD_170158 | JGI IMG/M metagenome (GOLD analysis project Ga0224509, IMG submission 170158) | Sediment microbial communities from San Francisco Bay, California, United States - SF_Jan12_sed_USGS_24 | ecosystem: Environmental > Aquatic > Marine > Sediment | place: USA: California... | reverse complement strand
CAGCAATGTCGTTTCGCCACCGAGAACCGTCAGGAGTTTCTCATTCGGAATCGTGATCAGTGAATCAACGTATTTGCCAAGTTCACCAATGCCGTGCTCCGCGATCTGAAGACGCTTGCCGCCCTCCATCAAGAATGGCTTGGTAACTACGGCCACGGTCAGAATGCCAAGTTCCTTGGCAACCTGGGCAACGATCGGCGCTGCTCCCGTTCCCGTGCCGCCACCCATGCCAGCCGTAATGAACAGCATGTCCGCGCCTTCGATGACTTCAAGAATGCGGTCACGATCTTCCATCGCCGCCTGGCGGCCGATATCCGGATCAGCACCCGCGCCGAGTCCCTTCGTAATATTGCAGCCAATCTGCAACGATGTTCGCACGCGCGATCCTTTGAGCGCCTGCGAGTCCGTGTTAGCACAAATGAAATCGACACCTTCGATGCCGGTATCCACCATGTGCCCGACCGCGTTACCACCGCCGCCGCCAACACCAATGACCTTGATGATCGCAGTCGAGCTATGTGCATCCATTAATTCAAACATTGAGTCTTCCTCCGCTTGTTTACTTTCCCTGTGGGGTACTCACTGAACCCCGTTAAAAAATTCTCAAAAATGGCCCTGGAACCAACTCTTCATGCGTTCCCAGACCTCACCCAGACCGCCGCCGATCGGCGTACTACGCCGATCACGCCGCGACAGATTTTCGTTGCCGTACAAAAGCAGCCCCACGCCCGTGGCGTGTATCGGGTTGCGAATGACGTCCATCAACCCTTCAACGTATTGCGGTGCACCGAGCCTGACCGGCATGTGAAATACTTCTTCAGCCAGCTCAACCGCGCCTTCCATCTTGGCGCTGCCGCCCGTGATAACGACGCCCGCCGCAATGAGTTCTTCAAAGCCACTTCTGCGAAGTTCATCGCGTACCAGACCAAAGAGCTCTTCATATCGGGGCTCGACGATCTCGGCGAGCGTCTGGCGGGCAAGCCGTCGCGGCGGCCGCTCACCCACGCTTGGAACCTCAATCGTCTCGTCGGGATTTGCCAGTTGCGACAGTGCGCAGGCGTACTTGATCTTGATTTCCTCGGCGTACTGCGTTGGCGTCCGCATCGACACGGCGATGTCATTGGTCACCTGATCACCCGCAATAGGGATTACGGCCGTGTGCTGGATTGCACCGCCAAGAAATACGGCGATATCCGTGGTGCCACCGCCGATGTCGACGATGCACGATCCAAGTTCTTTCTCATCATCCGTCAGTACCGCGTAGCTCGACGCCAGCTGCTCGAGCACGATATCGTCAACCTCGAGTCCGCAACGTTGTACGCACTTGACGATATTTTGCGCGGCACTTTCGGCACCGGTCACCATGTGTACCTTTGCTTCGAGCCGCACACCGGACATTCCGACCGGCTCGCGAATGCCTTCCTGATTATCGATGACGAATTCCTGCGGCAGGATATGCAGGATCTTCTGGTCGGCAGGTATAGCGACGGCGCGAGCCGCGTCGATGACTCTGTCGACATCGCCGGCGCTTACTTCCTTGTCGCGGATGGCAACGATACCGTGAGAATTCAGACTGCGAACGTGACTCCCGGCGATTCCGGTGTACACCGAATGGATATCGCAGCCGGCCATGAGTTCGGCCTCTTCGATGGCACGTTGTATTGAGTGCACCGTCGACTCAATGTTTACGACCACCCCTTTCTTCAGGCCGCGAGATGGGTGTGAGCCGATGCCCACAACCTCGATGTTGCCGTCGTCATTGAGCTCTCCAACAACGGCCACGACCTTGGACGTGCCCACGTCGAGCCCGACAATCAGGTTCTTGTCAGGACGCTTCGACATTCAATCCGTGCCTCTGGCAGCGAGCATTCCGGGCTCGGCCTGCTCGGGCTCGATGAGCGGAGCATTCGCCTCACCATTCCAGCCAATCGTGAAGCCGTTGCCATAGCGCATATCGACATAGTCGATTTCTTTGGAATGACCGGTGATGATGTCCGTGACGACATCGAGAAACAGAGCTGTACGCTCGGTGACATTTCGACGCCCAAGTCGCACGTCGATGCCGTTGTTCAACGTCATTTCCCAGGAGCCGCGCGCATCCAGATGGACGCGGCGCAGGTCGAGGCCGGCGGGAATCAACTGATCGCGCACGGTCAGGTAGCGTTTCGCAACCTCGGCGGATCGATCCTCCGGACCACTCAGGCGCGGCAACTCGGCTGGCGGATGGCGGGCCTCGGCAACAAACAGCTCGCCGCGCGTATTGAGCAGTCCGCTTTCGCCCCAGATGGCCGCCGGTATCTGCTCGGTCACCGTGATCGAAATACGGCTCGGCCAGCGGCGGGCAACCCTCGCCTGGTCGATCCATGGCAACGCCACGATGCGCTCCTGAATTCGATCGAGGTCCGCACCGACGAAGCCCGCGTCGATTTCGGTACTGATCGCCTCTTCTATCTGCAGTGCGGTGACGCGCTGGAACGGCCCATTGATTTCAATTGACGAGATCGTGCGATCCAGCATCGTCAGGCTCAGCTGGTAGGTTGCGAAGACAATGCACACTGCAGCCAGGGGCGCGACAATCCGGCCGATACGTACCGTCGGCATTTTTAGCCGTTTTGCTTTTTGCGGCTTGCGTCGCCTGGCTTGTTTACGAGCCATGTGCTGCCACCTCGATAGTGTCGGCAGCTTCGCTGACGCTGAAACTCGTTTCGAGAATTCGCCAGCAAAGCTCGTCAAAGTCGATCCCGTCTTTTTTTGCGGCCATCGGTACAAGGCTGTGACTGGTCATACCTGGCACCGTGTTCACTTCGAGCACGAGCGGCTGGCCGTCAGCGCCCGCCATGAAGTCCACTCGACCCCACCCCGTGCAACCGAGCGCAGTAAACGCAGAGACCGCGAGATCCGCGTAGCTTTGTTCCTGCGCATCATTCGACGTACCGCGACAGATATACTCGGTACGGTCGGATTCGTACTTCGCCCGGTAGTCATAGAAAACGCGCGGCGTGACGATGCGAATGCTTGGCAGCGCGCGGCCCTGCAAAACGGCGACTGTGAATTCGTCACCCGTGACGCAGCACTCGAGCAAAGCGGTCGCGTCATACTGCAGCGCAATATCAACTGCGGCGCCCAATTCGAGGCGTTCGAATATCTTCGACATCCCGACGCTCGAGCCTTGCCCGGATGGCTTGATAATGAGCGGGAAGCCCAACCGTTCGGCGGCGACTACTGCCTCCGCTCGTGAGCAGACGGCCGCGTAGTCGGGTGTCGGGATGTCGCAGGCACGGAACAGGTGCTTGCTGCGCACTTTATCCATCGCAATCGCTGACGCCATGACGCCACTACCGGTGTAAGGGGTATCGAGCCATTGCAGTGCGCCTTGCAACGCACCATCCTCACCGCCCGGCCCGTGCAGGGCGATCCAGACGCGATCAAATCCCGCACTGGCGAACTGCGCCATTGTTTTTTCGGCAGGATCCCAGGGGTGAGCGTCGACGCCCCTGGTCTGCAGCGCCTTGAGAACCGCAGCGCCTGTATCCAGCGACACTTCTCGTTCGCTGGAGCACCCGCCGAGCATCACTGCGACACGACCGAATTCGGCGGCGTCGGCGACGATGCGTCGCTGTTCCATGGTTGTCGTTGCGACGGTCACGATCGGACCTCGCCGACGATACGGACTTCATGAACGAGGCTCACGCCATGAATATCGAACACCGTTTTGCGAACATGTTCGATCAACGCTTCGATATCACTCGCCGAGGAATCGGCGCGATTGATAATGAAATTAGCGTGTTTCGTTGATACTTCCGCGCCGCCGATGCGATGACCCTTGAGACCCGCCGCCTCGATCAGTCTCGCTGAATAGTCGCCGGGCGGATTGCGGAAAACGGAGCCACAGCTGGGCAAACCAAGCGGTTGCGTGGATTTGCGCCGCTCCAACATGGCTTTCATCTTGTCCATGCTCGGCATGACATCGGGATCGAAGCGGAACGTCGCTTCCAGGAACCATTCATTAACAGGGCCGCTGACACTGCGGTATGCAATGCTGTACTCGCCCGGCATCCGTTCGTGCAGGTCACCGCTGCGATCGATGGTTCGCACTGACTCAACGCGCTCCCAGGTCTCGCCACCATGGGCGCCCGCGTTCATGGCCAGCGCGCCGCCAACTGTTCCGGGAATTCCCGCGAAAAACTCGGATGGACCCAGCTGCCAGCGAATGCATTGGCGCGCCAAAGCCGTGCACGGAACCCCGGCGCCGGCCCTGACCCGCTGATCACCAACGCGTTCCATGTGCTTCAACATGCTTGTCGCCGAAATAACGACGCCAGGAAGGCCGCCATCGCGAACCAGCAGGTTCGTGCCGACGCCGTGCCAGAACAGCGGCGTTTCCGGGTCGAGGTTCGCGAGGAACGACGCAAGATCCTCGATACTTGCCGGAATGAAAAACACCTCGGCCGGGCCACCGACACGCCATGAGGTATGGCGGCTCATGGGCTCGTCGTAACGAATCTCACCCTGCACCTTGAGATCCCTTGCCGCCGCCATCATGAGTGCACCTTCAGAGAAGGGCTCTTGCCCAGCAGCTCGGGCAGGCGGGTCGCATAAGCACCGATATCTCCGGCGCCCATCGTGAGCACGAGATCGCCGTCAGCGAGCAAGCCCTCGAGAACTGATGGCAGATCGTCGAGCGATTCTACGAACACAGGTTCAACAGCGCCGCGCACGCGGATCGCTCGCGCCATGGAGCGGCCGTCAGCACCGGCGATCGGATCTTCACCTGCCGCGTATACATCAAGAAGCACCAGGACGTCCGCATCGGACAGAACGGTTGCAAAATCGTCCATGAGATCGCGCGTGCGCGTGTAGCGATGTGGCTGGAAGACCAACACGACACGTCGCGCCGCCCAACCAGACTTTGCGGCGGCGAGCGTCGCCGCAATTTCGGTCGGATGATGGCCGTAGTCGTCAAACAACAGGACCTTACCCGCCCTGGTCTGCACTTCGCCCAGGGTCTGGAAGCGACGATCGATGCCCTCGAAGTTCTCGAGGGCGCGAACGACCGCCTCGTCACCGATTTGTAACTCGTCGGCGACCGCAATCGCCGCGAGTGCATTGCGCACGTTGTGGATGCCCGGCAATTTCAAACTGACACGCAGAACTGGGGACAATGCGTCAGCTTTGTCCCCGTGCGAACGTTCCACTTCGGAGGAACGATTCCGCCGAATGACGTCGAATGCCGTGCGCGCCTCATCGAAGCTGATATTTACCGCGCGCACGTCGGCACCCTCATCGATACCGTAGGTTGTTACGGACCTTCCGATGTCAACGAGGACATCGTTGACGCCGGCGTCATCGCTGCAGACTATCGCCAGCCCATAAAATGGCAGGTTGTGCAGGAATTCGATGAAGCCACTCTTCAGCTTCTCGATATCACCGTCGTAGGTCGACATATGATCGGCATCGATGTTCGTCACTACCGCGAGCATCGGCTTCAGGTGCACGAACGACGCATCGCTTTCGTCGGCTTCGGCGACCAGGTAGTCACCCTGCCCAAGCCTCGCATTAGCGTCGGCGCTCTTGAGCCTCCCGCCGATCACGAAAGTGGGATCGAGACCACCTTCAGCGAGGACGCTGGCAACGAGACTCGTCGTCGTTGTCTTGCCGTGCGTCCCGGCGACCGCGATCGAGTATCGGAAGCGCATCAGTTCGGCGAGCATTTCCGCGCGGCTGACGACGGGCATGAGTTGCTCCCTTGCCGCTGCCACTTCGAGGTTGGTTTCATCGACCGCGCTGGAGACGACAACGGCATCGGCGTCGCGAATGTTGTCGGCAGCGTGGCCGATGAATACTGTGGCGCCCTGATTCTCAAGGCGCCGTGTCTGCTTGTTGCGTTTTAGATCTGAGCCCTGAACGGCGTAGCCGAGGCTCAGCATCACCTCGGCAATGCCCGACATGCCCGAACCGCCAATACCGACGAAGTGCACGCAGTGAATTCGGCGCATGCGTTTGATCATGCTGCCTCTCCCGCCTGCTCGAGGCATAGCTCGGTAATTCGACTCAGGGAATTGGGGGTCGCAAGCGCACGCGCTTTCTCCGCACGTAGCAGCAGCGCCTGGCGCGATTGCAGCCACTCGCGCAAGAGATCTGCCAGAAGCTCGGGTGTCAGGTGGGACTCCTGGATGATGGCGGCAGCACCGGCATCGGTCATCGGCGTCGCGTTGGCAGTCTGATGGTCATCAACGGCCGCCGGGTAAGGCACGAACAGCGCGGGCAGCCCGGCCGCGCAAAGTTCTGCAACCGTCAGCGCGCCGGCACGGCAAACGACCAGGTCAGCCCAGGCATACGCGGCGGCCATATCGTCGATAAAGGGCAACAGTTCAACGTCGACGCCATTGTCGGAATACGCTCGCCGAGCCGTATCGAGCGTTCGTTCACCGCACTGATGACGAACAGCGGGCCGCATCTCGGCGTCAAGCTGTGCCAATGCTGCCGGGACCGTGCGATTCAACGCGAGCGCACCCTGGCTGCCGCCAAGCACGAGCAATCGTAACCGGCCTTGTCGGTTTGCAAAACGATCGGCCGGAGCCGCTATGGCGGCAATATCCTCGCGGACCGGGTTACCAACGGTTTCCGCGTTGATCGGGGAATTAAAACTGCCCGGGAAGGCTTGCAGCACAACCCGGGCAAGACGCGCCAGAAGACGGTTGGTCAGGCCCGCAGCAGCATTTTGCTCATGGATTACGAGCGGTCGACGGGTCAGCCAGGCAGCAACGCCGCCGGGACCGCTGACGAACCCACCCATGCCGAGCACCGCTGCGGGACGGCGACGAAAGATGACACCCAGCGATTGGAACAGCGCCAGAGCTAGTTGTAATGGAGCGATCAGCAGTGCGAGCGCACCCTTACGTCGCAGCCCCTTCACGCTGATCCATTCGATATCGATGCCGGCAGCCGGCACGATGCGAGATTCCAGGCCGCGGTGCGTTCCAAGCCATACGACGTCACGCGACCTGGCTTGCAACGCGCGCGCGACAGCAAGCGCCGGGTAGACATGTCCACCCGTGCCACCGGCCATGACGAGAATCGGTCGCGCACTCATTTCCTTCGACCTCGCTTGCGATTGACGGGCTTCGCGTCGACCAACAACTCGTGATGGATGCGCAGCAGCAAACCGATACAGATCATCGTGATGATCAGGCTGCTGCGGCCATAACTGACCAACGGCAACGTCAGGCCTTTGGTGGGCAACAGGCCCATGTTCACGCCGACGTTAATGAATGCCTGCAGGCCGAGCCATGTGCCAAGGCCGATCGCGATGTAAGCCTCAAAGAAACGCTCGGCACTCGCCGCCCGCATGCCAAGCCTGAAAACGCGCCAGAGCAATGCCAGGAACAACGCGATCAAGATCAGCGATCCTGCGAGACCGAATTCCTCGGCGAATACGGCGAAGACGAAATCGGTGTGGGCTTCGGGTAAGTAAAAGAGCTTCTGCACGCCATTACCAAGGCCGACGCCAAACCACTCACCACGGCCGATTGCGATTAGCGACTGTGTCAGCTGGAAACCGGAGTCGTACGGGTCCGCCCACGGGTCCAGGAATCCCGTCAGCCGTTTCATCCGATACGGCGAGGTTATCGCCAGCACGACCATGGCAATCACGGCTGCCGAGAAGAACACGAGGAAATCGCGGATGCGTGCGCCTGCAACGAACATCATGACGAGCGCGGTAGCGAGCAGCACCAGGGCAGCGCCAAAGTCCGGTTGCATGAGCAACAGGACACAGGCCAGCGTCAACACCAGCATGGGACGAAGGAAGCCCACAAACTCCTCGCGTAATGCCTTGTTACGGCGCACCAGGTAACCACCAAGGTAGAGCAGAAAGCAGAGTCGTGCAGGCTCCGATACCTGCAGATTCAAAAAGCCAAACCGTACCCAGCGCGTGCTGCCATTCACCTCGTAGCCAATGCCCGGAACAAGCACCAGCACGAGGAGGCCAAGACCAGCGAATAGCATCAATGGACCCAGGCTCTGCCACAGACGCATTGGGATAAACAGGCAGATTCCGCCGACAACTGCGCCAATCGCCGCTGCAAACAGCTGCCGCTGTACGTAAAAGAACGGGTCGCCAACGGCATTGTCGGAAATCGAGATTGATGCCGAAGCCAGGATCACGAATCCGCCGAGCAGCAGGGCCAGTACAATCGTCAGGAGGACCGGATCGATCTGCAACTCGGTCTTCAGTCGGGCCGGGAACGGCATGGTGGCGTTGTGAGAGCTCATGTCACGTATCTCCATGAGCCGCGTTCCCGGCGTAAAGGGTCGGAGACGAGGCGCGAGCCGCGTCCAATGCCAAGCTCGTTTTGAGCAAGTGCCCACGGACACTCTGCCGCCCCTTTCTTGTGGGTCATTGGCAAGGCTCGCAACGAAGTACTCCGGACCTTTACGCCGGAACCCACACGGGAAGCGCATCTGCGCGCGCGCTGCGTCGTTGCTCGTCGCTCCAGTGCCACTAGCACAGCGCGCTCCTCACGGCTTGCCGCTCGCGTCGCAGCCTGCGCTTCGCGGCCATGTGGATACGTGACATGAGCTCTCCACGTCATCGTGTCAGTGCCCGCACCGCATCACTGAACGCGTCACCACGCGCCATGTAGTTTTTGAACTGATCGAAACTGGCACAGGCCGGAGCAAGCAGTACCGTGTCCTCCGCCTCGGCACAGGACGCTGCCAGCCGGACCGCTTCCGACATGCCTTCTGCAAAATGTACAGGCATAACGGTATCGAGCGCGCTGGCGATTCTTTCGGCATCCGTTCCGATCAATACGACGCCACGCATCTTGCCGTCGAGCGCTTCGGCCAATTCACTGAAGTCGCCGCCTTTGCCCTGTCCGCCGGCGATCAATACGAGCATGCCATCGACGGAATTTACGGACGCCACGGCCGCTGCGACATTCGTCGCCTTGGAATCGTTGATGTAGTCGACGGCACCGATGCGTGCGACGAATTGCATGCGGTGCGGCAAACCCGGGAATTCCGCAAGAACCTGCAGCATTTCGAGCATGCCGAGTCCGATCAACTCCCCGGTCGCCAACGCCGCCAGCGCATTGAGCTGGTTGTGTACACCGTACATCGCCAGATCGCTTGTAGAAATCAGCAGCGAATCGCCGCGCGCAAGATAAGTCTGACCATCTTCGACACGCAACCCGAATTGATCGTCGTCCGGCGCATCGAGTCCGAAACTGATTACACGTTCGCAGTGCTTCGTGTGCTTTGCGGCTTCGGGATCGGCACGATTGATAACGGCCGCCTGAGCTTGCCCGAAAACACGATACTTCGACTCCCGGTATTCCGCTTCGTCGGTATGCCAGTCGAGGTGATCGGGTGACACATTAAGAAGCACGGCGACGGCAGCCGGCAATGTCTGAGTCCGATGCAGCTGGAAGCTGGACAGCTCGAGCACGTAAAGCTGTGGCGTCGGTTGATCCAGGAGATCGAGCGCAGGTTTACCGAGATTTCCACCGGCGAGAACTTCACGGCCATCAGCACGGCACATATGATAAATCAGCGTAGTCACCGTGCTCTTGCCGTTGGATCCGGTTACCGCGACGAAGGGCGCTTTGGCCGAACGCGCGAACAACTCTATGTCAGAAACGACTTCGACGCGCTTCTTGCGCGCGTTCGCGAGCAGCGGATGGCTGTCCGAGATACCGGGCGAGGCAATGATCCGTGCTATGCCGCCCGGCAGTTTCGCATTGCCAAGCAGAACCTCGGCATCCGGCCAGATTTCGTCGAGCTCTTTTATCCCTGGCGGCTGTTCGCGACTGTCGAAGAACATCGCATCGACATTCGTTCGCTTGAGGTAACGCGCAACGGACAATCCGGTGGCACCGAGCCCGATAACGAGGTCCTTCGTTGCTGTTTCTCGCGCGGCGCTCATCGTATTTTCAGACTCGCAAGGCCGATCAGCACGAGGATGACCGTGATAATCCAGAATCGAACGATGACCTTGGGCTCCGCCCAGCCCTTGAGTTCGAAGTGATGATGCAGCGGCGCCATGCGGAAAATCCGCCTGCCGGTCAGCTTGTACGACGCCACCTGCAGCATCACCGACACCGTTTCCATCACGAACACGCCGGCCATGAT
>Ga0224509_10000601_pt1 | contig 10151 bp, 10 predicted proteins | sample SF_Jan12_sed_USG_5_FD_170158 | JGI IMG/M metagenome (GOLD analysis project Ga0224509, IMG submission 170158) | Sediment microbial communities from San Francisco Bay, California, United States - SF_Jan12_sed_USGS_24 | ecosystem: Environmental > Aquatic > Marine > Sediment | place: USA... | reverse complement strand
CTCGGTCGTGAGCACGGCCGCGCCCTGCAGGCGGCCTTCGCGCAGCCGGGCGAGCGCGTCGTTGGCCTGCTCCAAGGGCAGGACCTCGACCGTGGTCTCGACAGGCACCCTTGGAGCGAGCTGCAGGAACTCCTCGCCGTCTTGCCGGGTCAGGTTGGCGACCGAGACGACCTTGCGCTCGCGCCACAGGATCTCGTAGGGAAAGCCCGGGATGTCCGACATGTGGATGCCGGCGCAGACTACCGTGCCGCCGGGCGCCACGGCGCGGAGCGCCGCCGGTACCAGCGCCCCCACCGGCGCATAAAGGATCGCCGCGTCCAGCTCTTCCGGCGGCGTCTCGTCCGACTCGCCGGCCCAGACCGCCCCCAGGTCCAGCGCGAAGGCCTTGGCCGCCTCGTCCCCCGGGCGCACGAAGGCGAAGACCCGCCGGCCCTGGTGGCGCGCGACCTGGGCCACGATGTGCGCCGCCGCGCCGAAGCCGTAGAGCCCGACCCGCTCCGCCTCGCCGGCCATCCTGAGCGAGCGGTAGCCGATCAGCCCGGCGCAGAGCAACGGCGCCGCCTCAGCGTCGCTCAAGGCCCCTTCGAACGGAAAGCAGTAGCGCTGGTCGGCCACCAGATAGTCCGCATAGCCGCCGTCGAGCGTGTAGCCGGTGAAACGCGCGCTCTCGCAGAGGTTCTCCTTGCCGGCCCGGCAGAACCGGCAGTCCCCGCAGGTCCAGCCGAGCCACGGCACCCCCACCCGCGCCCCCTCGGCAAAGCGCACGACGCCCTTGCCTAGCGCCGCGATCCGCCCGACCACCTCATGCCCCGGCACGATCGGCAGCTTCGGCTCGGTCAGATCGCCGTCGACCACGTGCAGGTCGGTGCGGCAAACCCCGCAGGCCGAAACGCGCACCAGTACCTGCTCCGCGCCCGGCGCCGGCACCGGACGGTCTTCCAGCCGGAGCGGACTGTGGGGCGCATCCAGCACCATCGCGCGCATGCGCTCCCTGGGCATATGGGGACCTGCCTCCACTGTTCGACGATCGCAGAGGCAGTCTAGGCCGCCCGGGCGGCCCCGTCACTTGACCTGCATCAAGAGCGCCCCCGGAACCAGGCTTCAGCCGCGCACGCCCCAGCGCACGTCGTAGCGCACATCGTAGCCGTCCCCGACGCCGCCCAGGACGGAGCCCTGGAACTGGATCGAGTAGAGACCGCTCTCTTTGATCGTGAAGACCGCCTCGCCGGATCCGTCGGCGGAGACGCGGTGCTGGTGGTACGCCGTCTCGCCGCCAGAGCCGAGGGGCTTGAGCACGACGACCTCGAAGGAGCCGCGCTCGACCTCCACGTCGTAGGCGGCGAAGAACTGCTGTCCGGCGAAGAAGTAGAAGCGCTTGAGCCCGAACGAGGTGCCCGACTTGCTGCCGATCGCGTTGCCGCCGTAGGTCAGATGCCTGGTTTCGTAGCCCAGGGTCTCGATCGCGCCGGCGAAGAACGCGCTGCTGAGCAGGACCAGGGCGCCTAGCAGCAGCAGGGCGACCGGTCCCCCGAGCTTGCCCAACTTGATCTCGCCCGCGGCGATGCGGTGCTCCACGGCGTGCCTCCCTCTCGATTCGGCCTGCGAATCCAAGGGAGTCTCGCCCATCATAGTTAGCAAATCCTTGATTTTACGACCCGATCTCGATATGCGGCCGCGCCGCCGTCACGACTTCACCGGAGCCTTGATCTGCCCCCAGCGCAGCAAGAACCTCGGCACGAGCATCTGCCCGAAGCCCGCTCCCATCCCAAACGCGCCAATCTCGATGAAGATGGCGTTCATGTCGTGGAGCGGCTCGCCAAAGGCGGTGTACTCCAAGCCGAAAACGGGTAGCGCGACCAAGCAGGTCAAGACAAAGCTCAGCACGAATTGCTTGAACCCGGAGATCTTGCCCAGGGCCGGAATCGAAGCGGTCGCCGCTTGACGCCTCGTGGCGGTCGTCTTGGTCAAGTCGTAGAGGACCAGGACGAACGGTATGAGCAGCAAGGATATCAGGATTACGGCCAACATTTCCTCGCCCGACGAAACCGCGGCCGGATCCAGGTCCAGGATCCGCAGGACGACGATATGGACGAGTGCCGCCGCGATCACCCCGAGGCCGAGCGCGACAGCTCCGAAGGTGATCAAGGTTTCCGGCGCCCGCCAGTCGAAGGCCTCCACGAGCAGGACGTCATTGTCCAGCGGCGAGTCTTCGGCGTCCATGTCCTCACCCATCCCCTGCGGCCTTTCTCCGCCCCCATCGCCGCAGGACGTCCGGGAGGAAGATCGGTCCGAGGATCAACCCCATGAGATAGGTCAACACGGTAACGGTTCCGGCACCAGTCTTGTCGGGCAGGCTGAAAAAGATGTGCTGCATCGCAATAGGCGGCAGGGCGAAGACGACGAGCCAAAGCAGATGAACCGACAGATCAAGCCAGAACGCCGCTCGCCTGGCAGCCGGCGCGGCCGCGGCGGCGGGCGTCTCGCCGCGCTGCCCGAGACCCCTTGTCGCCAGCCATCCCATGAGAAAGATGACCAGCACGAACAGCAGGGCCCCGATCAGCGCGGCCTTCGCGGCATTCTGAGACGAAACCACGGCCGACGGCAGGCCGAGATTCACAACGCTGACGAAGAACGCCACCAGCGCACCAGCGGTTCCTACCGCGAGGGCGGAGCCGAGAATCACCGCCCAGGTCCGCCCCGCGCGCCAGTTCAGGAAGGGGACCAGCTTTCCGGCATCGGCAAAGACAACTCCCGCCTTCGGTTCGAGGACGGATTTCCGATCATTCATGCACGCAATCCGACAGGTTCGCGCGTAGTATGGTACGTTAGGGTTGATCGAACCTTAAGGGGCGAGATCCCCTTGTCGTCACCGGGACTGACCCGGTGATCCAGGAACCGCCCGCGGCAAAGAGATCCCGAGCTGGAGCGAAAACGGGGACTGGCTCGCGGACGCGCCAGCGGCCGTGTGCCTGTCCCCCTTTTTGCGGGCCGGCTGGCCCCGCTCTTCGCGACGGCCCGGGAAAGAGGGACAGGCACCGTTCGCCCGAGGTCGAACGGAGCCAGTCCCTGTTTCCCTCCAGACCGCCAGTGACGGGTTCCGCGCTTAAGCCCCCGCCAGCACCCCGGCGAGGTCGCGGCAAAGGTCTGGCGGGTCCTCGAGGCCGACCGAGAGGCGGAACACGCCGTCGCCGGCGAAGGCGCGGTAGGCGGCGAGCTGCGTGCCCTCGAGGGCGAAGGAGCTGGCCATGAGGTCGTCGGTGCCGATCCAGTAGATCAGGCTGCGGTGGTGGCCGAGCGAGACCGCGTAGTGGACGATCTCGAGGCTCTCGGCCATGCGCGCGGCCAGGGCCGGGCCGTCGCCCGTCACCTGGAACGCGATCATGCCGGAGAAGTTGGTCATTTGCCGCTTCGCGAGGTCGTGCTGCGGGTGGGAGGGCAGGCCCGGGTAGAGCACCTTCGCGACCTTCGCATGGCCCTCCAGGAAGCGCGCGACCTCCAGCGCACCGGCCTCGTGGGCCGCCATGCGCAGCGGCAGGGTGGCCGCGCCGCGCAGGATCAGCCAGGCGTTGAAGGGGCTGAGGACGCCGCCGTGGTGGACCGTGGCTTCGAGGTGGAGCGCGTCCAGGTCCGCCTTGCGGCCGAGCACCGCCCCGCCCAGGGCGTCGCCGTGGCCGCCGACGTACTTGGTGAGCGCGTGGACGACGAAGTCGGCGCCCAGATCGAGCGGCCGGGTGGCGACCGGCGTGGCGAAGGTCGAATCGACGGCGAGCTTCACGCCGGCCTTCTGCGCCAGCGTGGCCAGGGCCGCGATGTCGGAAAGGCGCAGGATCGGATTGGCCGGGGTCTCCGTCCAGATCAGGCGCGTTTCGGGCCGGAGCGCGGCCTTGACCGCCGCGAGGTCCGAGGCGTCGACCGGCGTCACCGCGATGCCCAGGCGCGGCAGGGTCTTGCGGACGAGCTCGGCGGTGCCGGCATAGTTGGTGTCGCTGACGACCAGGTGGTCGCCGGCGCCGAGCACGCCGAGCAGGACCGCGGCCGAGGCGGCCATGCCCGAGGCGAAGCAGAGCCCGGCCTCGGCGCCTTCCAGCGCCGCCAGCTTGTCCTCCAGCTGGCGCACGGTCGGGTTGCCCCAGCGCGTGTAGATGAAGGGCGCTTCGTCGCCCAGGTCCTGGGCCGAGAAGCCGAGCGGCTTGTCGAGCACGTAGGTCGTCGACATGACCAGGTTGGGCGCCGAGGCGCCGGTCGCCGGGTCCGGCGCCTCGCCGGCGTGGATCGCCGTGGTGCGCAGGCCGGCCTGCCGGTTGCTCTTCTTCATGTCCGCCGCCTCCCGATGCGCCGCTCTATCCCATATGCCCTGCTATGCCAAAGGTGCCGCGCCTTCAAGGGGAGAAATGCCCGCGTTGGCTCAAGAGAAGAAAACAGGTGTCAGGTACCTTTTTTGTAGAATTTTCTTGCTCTATAAATACATAAAAATATTATATTTTCCTTATAATAAAGGTTCCTGACACCTTTTTTTGGCCGAAGGTGGTCGCTAGGAGCCACCGCCGGCGGCGTTGGGGAAGAACAGCTGCTGGCCGCCCAGTTCGAAGGCGGCGATGGCCTGCTGGCCCGCCGGCGCGATCAGCCAGTCGACGAAGGCCTGGCCGGACTCGCTCTTGGTGTAAGGGCACTTGGCTTCGCTCACCAGGATCACGCCGTACTGGTTGAACAGGCGCGGGTCGCCCTCGGACAGCACGGCCATCCCCGCCTTGTTCCGGAAGGCGAGCCAGGTGCCCCGGTCGGTCAGCGCGTAGGCGCCCATGGCCGCGGCGGTGTTGAGCGTCGCGCCCATGCCCGAGCCGGTCTCGCGGTACCAGGTGCCGCTGGCGGCCCCGACGTCGATGCCGGCCGCCGCCCAGAGCGCGCGCTCCTTCTTGTGGGTGCCGCTGTCGTCGCCGCGCGAGGCGAAGGGGGCCTCGGCTGCGGCGATGGCCGCCAGGGCCTCGGCGACATCGCCCTTGCCTCTGAGGCCGGCGGGGTCCGCCTCGGGGCCGACCACGACGAAGTCGTTATACATGACGTCGTGGCGCGCGACGCCGAAGGCTTCGGCGACGAAGATCTCCTCCGAGGGCTTGTGGTGGACGAAGAGCACGTCGGCGTCGCAGCTGCGCGCCAGCTTGAGCGCCTGGCCGGTGCCGACCGCGACCACGCGCACCTCGATGCCGGTCTGCTCCGTGAAACCGGGCAGCAGGTGCTCGAACAGGCCCGAGGCCTCGGTCGAGGTGGTCGAGGCCACGGTGATGTAGCGCTCGGCGGCCTCTGTGGCCTGCGGCAGGGCCAGGGCGAGGGCCGCAACAAGGGCAAGGCAATATCTCCACAGGGTCACCACAGCAGGTCTCCTTCCAGAAAGGCGCGCGCCTCGGCGCTGGCGGGCGCGTCGAAGAACGTCTCGGCGGGCGCGTGCTCGAGCAGACGCCCGCGGTGCAGGAACACGATCTCGTCGGCGAGGCGCCGGGCCTGGCCCAGGTCGTGCGTGGTCATGACGATCTTGGTGCCGGCCTCGTGGATCGCGTTCACGATCGCCTCGACCGCGCGGGTCGCCGCCGGGTCGAGGCTTGCGGTCGGCTCGTCGAGGAACAGGACCTCGGGCTCGATGGCCCAGGCGCGGGCCAGGGCCAGGCGCTGCTGCTCGCCGGTCGAGAGCACGCGGGCCGGCCGGCGGGCCAGTTCCGCGAGGCCGGTTCTCTCCAGCACCCTGTCCCGGCGCCGGACCCGCTCGGCGCCAGTCACGCGGCGCAGGGCCAGCGCGTAGTCGACGTTGGCGGCGGCCGAGCGGCGCAGCATGACCGGGCGCTGGAACACCAGGGCCTGGCGCCGCCCGGCCCCGGTGGTCCGCCAGACGACCCGGCCGGCGCTCGGCGCGATGAGGCCGTGGGCGAGCCGGAGCGTCAGGCTCTTGCCGGCGCCGTTCGGCCCCAGGATGACCGTGCGCGGCCCGGCCTCGAAGGCGAGGGTCAGGCCGTCGATCAGGCGCCGGCCGCCGGCCTCGAAGCCGAGGCCCTCCAGGCGGCCGGGCAGGATCGAGGCGCTCATCGGGCACCCGCCCTGGCGGTCTCGCCAAGCATGAACGCGGCGCCGTTGATCACGAGCGACAGGACCATCAGGATCACGCCGAGGCCGAGCGCCAGGGCGAGGTCGCCGCGCGCCGTCTCCAGCGCGATGGCCGTGGTCATGACCCGGGTGACGTGGTCGATGTTGCCGCCGACGATCATCACCGCGCCGACCTCGGCGCTGGCCCGCCCGAAGCCGGCCAGGACCGCAGTGATCAGACTGAAGCGGCCGTCCCAGAGCAGGGTCGGGATCGCCCGGCCGGGCGCGCAGCCGAGCGAGCGCAGCTGCTCCTCGTACTCGGCCCAGAGGTCCTCGGCCACCTGGCGGGCCAGCGCCGCGATGATCGGCACGACCAGCAGGAACTGGGCGGCGATCATGGCCGTGGGCGTGAACAGCAGGCCCAGCACGCCGAGCGGCCCGGCCCTGGACAGCAGCAGATAGACGATCAGGCCGACCACGACCGGGGGCATGCCCATGAGTGCGTTCATGGCGACCGTGAGGGCCCGGCGCCCGGGAAAGCGGAGCAGCGCCAGCGCCGCGCCCAGCGGCAGGCCGACCAGCGCCGCCAGGCCCACGGCCACGAGGCTGACCCGGAGCGACAGCCCGACGATCTCGGCCAGGCCGGGGTCGAGCGTGGCGATCAGCCTGAAGGCCGCCGAAAAGGCCCCCGCGAAGTCGTCCATCGGCCGGCAGTTCCCCGCTCATCCTGCAAATTCATGTGTTCTTACGCGTTATCTACAACAAACGGACCAGCTTGAAAATAGTGCAGGATTGCCGGTGGCCGGCCGTGGTCTTGCGGCGCACCGAGGCCGGGCGCATATTGGCTTGAAGGGAGCGAGAGGCGGGAAGCATGAACGACGAAGCCGGCACCGACGGGGTCAAGACCGTCCGGCGGGCCAAGCCCAAGGCGGCCGACCCGGCGGCGCAGGCCGAATTCCTCCTGGCGCCCGACCCGGAGGACTCGCGGCTGACCGAACGGGTCCGGGGGGTCGACCAGGACGGCGCGGAGATCGAGACCGGGGTCGTAGTCGAGCGGCCGCTCACCCTGTTCCTGAACAACCAGGAGATCGTCACCATGATGACGATCGGCGACTATCCCGACTATCTGGCGGTCGGCTTCCTGCTGAACCAGAACATGCTGCGTCCCGACGACGTGATCACCGCGGTCGAGGTCGACGAGGACCTCGACGTCGTCGTGGTCCGGACCGAGCGGGAGACCGACTACGAGGAGAAGCTCAAGAAGAAGGTGCGGACCTCGGGCTGCGCCCAGGGCACGGTCTTCGGCGACCTGATGGAGACCTTCGAGCAGGTCCGGCTGCCCGCCGAGGCCGAGCTCAGGACCTCCTGGCTCTATAGCCTGAGCCGCAAGATCAACACCACGCCGAGCCTCTACCTGGGCGCCGGCGCGATCCACGGCTCCGTGCTCTGCCAGGGCGACCGGCCGCTCGTCTACATGGAGGACGTCGGCCGGCACAACGCGGTCGACAAGATCGCCGGCTACATGTTCGTCCACGGCATCGCCCCGGACGACAAGATCTTCTACACGACCGGCCGCCTGACCTCCGAGATGGTCATCAAGACCGTGCAGATGGGCATCCCGATCCTGGTCTCGCGCTCCGGCTTCACCGCCTGGGGAGTCGAGCTGGCGCGCCAGGCGAACCTGACCCTGGTCGGCCGGGCCAAGGGCCGGCGCTTCATCGCGCTGGCCGGCGAAGAGCGCATCGTCTTCGACGGCGACCCGGCCGCCGTCGCCGAGGAGGACCCGCGCCACCAGCGCAAGGGCGCACAGGCCGGCGATGCCGCATGAGGCGTGTACGCCATGTGCGGAAGCCTCGCCCTTCGACAGGCTCAGGACGAGGACGGTGGGCAAACCGAAGCACCACCCCTCATGTTGAGTTCCTCATCCCGAGCTTGTCGAGGGACGAAGCATGACCGTCGCCAGGCCGGGCGATGACTACGGTTGACAATCGGCGCGTCGCCGGGGTGCTGATGGCCGGCGGGCTGTCGCGGCGCATGGGCGGCGGCGACAAGTGTCTGCAGCTGCTCGCCGGACGGCCGATCCTGGCCCATATCATCGAGCGCGCAGGGCCTCAGGTCGGCCCCCTGGTGCTCAACGCCAACGGCGACCCGGCGCGCTTCGAGGCCTTCGCCCTGCCGGTGGCGGCCGACGTGGTCGAGGGCTTCGCCGGGCCGCTGGCCGGCGTGCTGACCGGGCTCGAATGGGCGGCCGAGCACGCGCCGGATTGCCGCTGGCTGGCCAGCTTCGCCTGCGACGCGCCCTTCCTCCCGCCGGACCTCGTGGCGCGCCTTCTGGCCGCGGTCGAGGACGAGGGCGCGGAACTGGCCTGCGCCGCCTCCCTGGGCCGGGCGCATCCGGTCTTCGGGCTCTGGCCGCTCGCCCTCAGGGACGACCTCGCCCGGGCCATGCGCGAGGAGCAGGTCCGCAAGGTCGACATCTGGACCGCGCGCTACCGGCTGGCGACGGTCGACTTTCCCGAGGCGGAGACGGGCGCGGGGCCGCTCGACCCCTTCTTCAATACGAACCGCCCCGAGGACCTCGAACAGGCCGAGCGCTTCGCCGCGGGATGAGTCTCCGTCCGGTACCTCTTGGCCCGATGCGCTGCCTTACGGCCTCCGAGCCAAAAAATACATTGGACTGTGAAATAAATAGCGCTTCGAGATCTGTAATTCGTAGATAGAAATATGAAAATGATTGTAATTAAAATTATGACAAATTGTTTTCATCTATTCTTGATTGTAATTAGCTATGACAGAATGAGAAAAAACGCTGTTCACAATTAATTTTTGTGTGCATAGTTACAAATATTTAACATTGCCGCTACAATATTAAATCACAGGATGTGATTATGCGTGCGGATCCTCGATCTCCGGTCGACCCGGGAGGCGAGATCCGAGAGGAGGCGCTTAGGGGTTCGATGGACAGGGAATATCTGAACCACTACAGGGAGTTCGGCTACGCGGTGGTGCGCGGCGTCTTCGCGGCGGACGAGATCCGCGAGTTGGCCGCGGCCTTCGACCGGGTCTATGCCCAGGGCCTGGCCCATGGCGCCAGCTTTCGCCACCAGAACGTCTTCTACCAGGTCGCCCCCGACCCGAAGCTCGGGCCGATCGTGCGTTTCGTGCAGTGGCCCTCCTATTTCGACGACGTGTTCGAGCGCTTTCGCCTGGACCGGCGCATGTGGCACATCCTGGCGCCGCTCCTCGGCCAGGACCTCAAGCAGATCATCAACCAGCTGCACTGGAAGCCGCCCGGCGCCGGGAAGGTCGAATTCGGCTATCACCAGGACATCCGCTTCCGCCGGCCGCGTCCGGCCTACCGCCAGCCGGAGAGCTCCTATGTTCAGACCGGCATCGCCGTGGACCCGCACCGCAAGGACAACGGTCCGATGATCGTCTTCCCGGGCAGTCACAAGCTCGGCGAGCTGAACCTCGGCCGCGACGGCCGTGTCATGGACACCCCCATGAGCGACGAGGATATCGCCCGGGCGGGTCTCGACCCGGCCTCAAAGGTCGAGCTGATCCTGGAGCCGGGCGACGTGGCGTTCTGGAACCTCTTTACAGTGCACGGCTCCGGGGCGAACACCTCGGCCGTCGACCGGCGCTTCTACCTCAACGGCTATGTCACGGCGGAGCACTGCGACCGGGGCGAATGGGCCTTCAAGGGCGGCGAGCCCTGCGCCCTTGGCGAGCCGGTCCTGGTCCACTACGAGGAGCTCTACAGCCGCCCCGAACCCCACTACGTCGACGCCGTTTAGGCAAGGCTAGCAGGCTGCTGAACAAGCCCGCAGCGGCCCGTCGCCCTCGTCCTTCGGCAAGCTCAGGATGAGGGCAACTCCTTGAAAAAGCTCACCCTCACACTGAGCTTCCTCATCCCGAGCCTGTCGAGGGACGCAGTGCGAGGGTGAGCCTTCGCACCTCTTCAGCAACCTGCTAGCTGCCGCCCGAGGCGAGGATCTGCCGCACCAGGGCGAGGTCCGCGGGCTTGTCGACGTCGATGGGCGCGGTCGGAAACGGCATTTTCAAGACCTTGGCCCGGACCT
>Ga0224509_10000600_pt1 | contig 10153 bp, 10 predicted proteins | sample SF_Jan12_sed_USG_5_FD_170158 | JGI IMG/M metagenome (GOLD analysis project Ga0224509, IMG submission 170158) | Sediment microbial communities from San Francisco Bay, California, United States - SF_Jan12_sed_USGS_24 | ecosystem: Environmental > Aquatic > Marine > Sediment | place: USA... | reverse complement strand
CGGCGGCTGATTTTCATTATCGCATCTACAATGCCGATGGCGGCGAAGTCGGCCAGTGTGGCAACGGCGCCCGCTGCTTCATGCAGTTTGTGCATGAACATGGCCTCACCCGCAAAGACATACTACAGGTGGAAACCAGCGGTGGCCCGCTGCAACTGAGACGCGAAGCGGATGGACTGGTAAGCGTCGATATGGGTGTACCACGGCTGGAAGTCGCCGACATCCCGTTTGTCGCATCTGCTCGAGATACAAGCTATCTAATTGATGTGAATAATGTTTCTATGGAAATCTCGGCCCTTTCCATGGGTAATCCACACGCCGTGTTACTGGTCGATGCAATTGAGCAGGCCCCCGTCGCCGAGCTCGGCCCGTTACTGGAGGGCCATGTGCGCTTCCCGGAACGGGTCAATGTCGGCTTCATGGAGATTGTGGATGCCGACACTATCCGCTTGCGCGTCTATGAACGCGGCGCCGGGGAAACGCTGGCCTGCGGCAGCGGCGCCTGCGCTGCAGTGGTCGCCGGGCGCCTGCAGGGACGCCTCTCTGCTCGCGTCAAAGTACTCCTGAACGGCGGTGAACTTGTGGTAAGCTGGGACGGAGAAGGGCAGCCGGTGCTAATGACCGGGCCCGCCACCACGGTCTACCAGGGACGCATAGAACTATGACAAGCTCGCAACAAACACAATCGCCGGCACTGCCCCTGGAAGAAAAAAGCGTCGCTGATTATCTGCGCGACAACCCGGATTTTTTTCTGAACAATACCAGCCTGCTGGCAGCCCTGCAGGTACCACATGCCGTCGGCCCGGCAGTCTCGCTGGTTGAACACCAGGTGAAGGTATTGCGCGACCAGAACAGTCAGCTAAAACGCAAGTTGATGGACCTGGTGCACGTTGCACGCGACAATAATCGTCTCAATGAACGCATGCACCAGCTGACCCTCGGCCTGATTAATGCAACCTCGCTGGAAGCACTGCTGGATACACTGCGCGAAAACCTGCTGGTGGAATTCAAGGCCGACACTGTAACCCTGAGACTGGCCGGCCTGCCGGAAGCACGGGCACGCGAATGCGCAGTCGATATTTTCGATACGGATTCAAAAGAACTGAACCACTTCGAGGCCTTCCTGAAATCCTCACGCCCGCAGTGTGGCCGCTTCAAGCAGGAGCAGCTGCAGTACCTGTTTGGCGATCAGGCACAGGCGATTGAGTCGGTGGCACTGATCCCGCTGGGTCCTAAGGTATCACTCGGCCTGCTGGCCATTGGCAGCCGCGAAGCCAGCCGCTTCCATCCCGGCATGGGCACCCTGTTCCTGACCCATCTGGGTGAATTAACCGGCCTGCTGCTGGCTGATCACCTCGCCACGGATGCCCTGGCACCCGGCTGAACCCACCCTGGTGGAGCACACCACCCAACACTGGATAGACCGCTTTCTGCATCACCTGCAGACCGAGCGACGCCTCGCGGCCAACACCTGCAAACATTATCAACGCGACCTGGATGAACTGCATAACTGGTGCAAGGACGCCGGTATCAATGACTGGCGCGCACTCGATAGTCACCAGGTGCGCAAATACGCCGCCCAGGGCCACCGGCGCGGCCTCAGCGGACGCAGCATTCAACGCCGCCTGTCGGCGTTGCGCACTTTTTACAACTACCTGTTGCGAGAGCAACAGGTGTCACTCAACCCGGGACTGGATATTCGCGCCCCCAGGTCGGAACAACACCTTCCGGATACCCTCAATGTTGACGATATCGCCCGGCTATTGAACGTCGTCAGCAAGGACACGCTGGTGCTGCGCGACCTCGCCATGCTGGAGTTGCTGTATTCCTCCGGACTGCGTCTCGCGGAACTGGTTGCGTTGAACGAGGGCGATGTGGATTTCAATGAGCGGGTGGTACGGGTTACCGGCAAGGGCGCCAAGACACGGTTGTTGCCCGTGGGTGACAAGGCCATAGCCGCCTTGCAGGCATGGATGCAGGTGCGTACCCGGCAACTGCAGGGCACCGAGACCGCTATCTTTACCGGTCGCGGTGGCAAGCGCCTGAGTGCGCGCAGCGTGCAACAACGAGTCAAGGACTGGGCGCGCCGCCAGGGCATTCCCGGCGACCTGCACCCGCACACCCTGCGACATTCCTTCGCCAGCCACATGCTGGAATCCAGCGGTGACCTGCGCGCGGTACAGGAACTGCTCGGCCACGCAGACATCAGTACCACCCAGATCTATACCCACCTCGACTTCCAGCATCTCGCACAGGTATACGACAGCGCCCATCCACGGGCACGCAAATCAAAATAGACCAGCAGCGGAGCAGCTCCCCGATTATGCGGTAAAAAAATCGCGGACACAGTGCGCTGTTGCAGCCATGCAAACAAAACCCCTTTAAATTCAGCCTGATTGCCCCCATCGTATGGTGTACAATCGGACGCCCTTTTTTGTGGAGACAAGCGAGTGAAACAGTTTCGTGGCACGACTATCCTGTCAGTACGACGTGATAACGCCGTAGTCATCGGCGGCGATGGCCAGGTCACCATGGGCGATACTGTCATGAAGGGCAATGCCCGCAAGGTACGCCGACTCTACAATGACCGGGTAATCGCGGGCTTTGCCGGCGGTACTGCCGATGCCTTCACACTGTTCGAACTGTTCGAGGGCAAGCTGGAAGAACACAGCGGCCAGCTAACGCGCGCAGCCGTGGAACTGGCCAAGGACTGGCGCAGCAACAAAATGTTGCGCAACCTGGAAGCCCTGCTGGCGGTGGCTGACAAGGAGACCTCACTGATTATCAGCGGTAACGGTGATGTCATAGAACCGGAAAATTCGCTCATGGCAATCGGTTCCGGCGGTCCGTATGCGCAGGCCGCGGCACGTGCCTTGCTGGAAAACAGTCAGCTCGATGCACGCACCATTGTTGAGCAGTCGCTTGGTATAGCAGCCGATATCTGCATCTATACCAACCAACAGCGTACACTTGAAGAACTGACATTCTAACTATTGTAAAAAACACGAAAAATCATTTATCTGCTTGCTTAATTTGCTAACTACCCTTATTTGTTGACAACATGTCTGATATGACCCCAAGAGAAATCGTCCAGGAACTGGACAAACACATCATCGGCCAGGACGCCGCCAAGCGCGCTGTGGCGATTGCCTTGCGCAATCGCTGGCGCCGGATGCAGGTCGATGATGCGCTGCGCCCCGAGATCACCCCAAAGAACATCCTGATGATCGGACCGACCGGTGTCGGCAAGACCGAAATTGCGCGGCGCCTGGCACGGCTGGCGAATGCACCTTTTATCAAGGTAGAGGCCACCAAGTTTACCGAGGTCGGCTATGTAGGCCGTGACGTCGAATCCATCGTACGCGACCTGGCCGATGCGGCCATCAAACTGGCCCGCGAAACCGCCATGTCCAAGGTCGGTCACCGCGCGGAAGATGCCGCAGAAGACCGCATCCTGGATGCACTGTTACCGTCGCCCGCAAGCATGGCACCGGATGATGACAGCAGCGCCGGCTCGGAGACCCGTCAGAAATTTCGCAAGCGCCTGCGTGAAGGCACACTGGATGACAAGGAAATAGAAATCGAGGTATCGGCAACACCCGTCGGGGTAGAAATCATGGCGCCACCCGGCATGGAGGAAATGACCAGCCAGCTGCAGGGCATGTTCCAGAACATGGGCGGCAGCCGCAGCAAAAAACGCAAGCTGCGTATCCGCGATGCCCGCAAACTGCTGCGCGACGAAGAGGCCGCCAGCATGATTGACGAGGAAGACCTGAAGCAAACGGCCCTGGACAACGTTGAACAAAATGGCATTGTCTTCATTGATGAAATCGACAAGGTCACGCGCCGCGGCGAATCCAGTGGACCGGACGTGTCACGTGAGGGTGTACAACGCGACCTGTTACCACTGGTAGAAGGCAGCACTGTTTCCACCAAGCACGGCATGGTGAAAACCGACCACATCCTGTTTATTGCCTCTGGTGCCTTTCACCTGTCGAAGCCCTCGGACCTGATCCCGGAACTGCAGGGGCGGCTGCCGATTCGCGTTGAGCTGGAGGATCTTGGCGCCGCGGAATTCCAGCGCATTCTTACCGAGACCGATGCGTCGCTGACCGAGCAATACAGCGCACTGATCGCCACGGAAGACGTGACCCTGACTTTTGCAGCAGACGGTATTGCACGCATTGCGGAAATCGCCAGCCAGATAAACGCACGTACCGAAAATATCGGTGCCCGCCGACTGCATACCGTACTGGAACGACTGCTGGAAAACCTCTCGTTTGAAGCAACTGACAGCGCCGGCAGCACAGTCATGGTCGATGCCGCCTATGTTGAAGAACACCTGGGCGCACTGGTGCAGGATGAAGACCTGAGCCGTTATATACTTTAAAAATGATTGTCACGGCTACCCGGACGGGGCAATTGCAGAACCAGAACCTGCCGGTTAACAGCAACACACCGGCCCACCAAAACAGATGAGCAGATTATGACCGACACACCCAAACCCACCGAACTGAGCCTGCACCAGAAATCACGGGTGCTGGAAATTTCCTATGCTGATGGTGAACGCTTTGAGCTGAGCTATGAGTTCCTTCGCGTGCATTCACCCTCAGCCGAAGTACAGGGCCATGGCCCCGGCCAGGGCGTGCTGCAAGTCGGCAAGGAAGACGTCATGATTCTTAATATCGAACCGGTTGGCAGCTATGCCATTCAGCCAGCCTTTGACGATGGCCACGACACCGGCATCTATTCCTGGGACACAATCTACGACATGGGGAAAAACAAGGACAAGTATTGGCAGGAATACCTGCAGAAGCTTGCCACCGCAGGACATAAACGCAAGGATAACAGCTAGTTGTATTTATCCCGCGGTCACCTGCAGGTCCGTCCTGGCAGACCACGCTGAGCAACCTGCAGCTAACAGGCTTAATTATTGTAGGATGGTTAACACACAGGCAGTACCCCGGCCTGCCTGAACAGGGAAGACAGCAGCATGGCAGACAAAACCACACATTTCGGTTTTCGTGATGTGCCCGTCAAAGACAAGGTGCGGCATGTCCGCGATGTGTTTGATTCGGTCGCTGACAACTATGATTTGATGAACGACGCTATGTCGTTCGGCATCCACCGACTGTGGAAACGCTTCGCCATAAACATGAGCGCACTGCAGCCCGGCCAGCAGGTACTGGACCTTGCCGGCGGTACCGGCGACCTGACCCGCCTGATGGCGCCACTGGTCGGTGACAACGGACACATCATTCTCTCCGACATCAACGCCGCCATGCTGGCCAATGGCCGCGAGCGGCTGCTGGACAGCGGCATTCACAACAATGTTTCGTTTGCGCAGCTGGATGCCGAACAACTGCCGTTTGCCGATAACCGCTTTGACCTGGTCACCATGGCCTTCGGTCTGCGCAACGTCACCGACAAGCAGCGTGCCCTCAATGCCATATACCGCATCATCAAGCCGGGTGGGCGTTTGCTGGTACTGGAATTTTCACGACCTGCCGCCGCACTGAAACCGGCCTATGATTTTTATTCATTCAGCATTTTGCCAGGACTCGGACGGCTGCTGGCAAAAGACGCCGACAGCTACCGTTATCTAGCCGAATCCATACGCATGCACCCGGACCAGCAGACGCTGAAAGCGATGCTGGAGCAGGCCGGCTTTGAACAATGTGACGTCCATAATCTCACTGGCGGTATCGTTGCCATACATCGCGGCTACAAGCTATGACAGGCTGCAACCAGCAGACACCGGCCGGGGACAGCTGATGCAATTGCCCGCCGCAGTGCAAAAAGGCCTGCAATCAGCCATCAATCGTTACCTGCGACTGGACCCGGACAGCAACGCGCGCATGGCGGCGCTGCACGGTCGCTGTATTGGCATTGAACTGGTCGGCCTCGACCTGCAGCTGTTCATCCACCCCGGAGATCAGGGTATCCGGCTCAGCGATCATCTCGATGCAGATGCTGAAGCCGACACCATATTGCGCGGCACGCCGCTCGGCATGGCGCGTCTTGGCCTCGGACAGGACACCGAAAAAACACTGTTTTCAGGCGCGGTCACCATTACCGGCGACGTCGAGACCGGTCAAACCTTCAAGGGCATTCTGGATGCCATGGATATCGACTGGGAAGAACAGTTATCAAAACTCACCGGCGACGTCATCGCACACCAGCTGGGCAACGGTGCCCGGCGTATCGGCAAGGTACTCAAACACGGCCGCCGCACACTGCAGCAGGATATCGGTGAATACCTGCAGGAAGAGCTGCGGCTATTGCCATCACGCATTGAAACGGAAAATTTCAGCAGCGATGTAACCCGCATCAGTATCGATGCTGACCGGCTGGCAGCGCGCATCAGGCGCTTGCAGGACACCTCGGCAACGGGCACGAACAACTGACATGATACGACCCGCACAAATTATCCGGCTGGTGCATATCAATTTCGTACTGGCGCGTCATGGTCTCGATGAAATCATCCTCGCCACCCACCTGTTCCGGCCCTTCAGATTCCTTTACTACCTGGCCCCCTGGAACTGGATCCCCCGCGAGCGCGGACCACGCGCGATTCGCATTCGCCGCGCACTGGAAGATCTGGGCCCTATATACGTTAAATTCGGGCAGATACTGTCAACCCGGCAGGACCTGCTGCCGGATGATATAGCGCTGGAGCTGGCACGGCTGCAGGATGATGTACCGCCGTTTCCCGGAAAACAGGCGCGCGCTGCCATCGAAGCCTCGCAGGGCGTGGCCATCGAAGAGATATTCCGCCACTTTGACGAAACACCGCTGGCCTCTGCCTCAATCGCACAGGTTCACACCGCGGAACTGCTCGATGGTACCAACGTAGTCATCAAGGTGCTGCGGCCAAATATTCGCCAGCGCATTACCCGTGATGTCAATCTTCTGCATACCATCGCCGCCCTCGCAGAGCGCTACTGGAAGCATGGCCGGCGCCTGCGACCGCGCGAGGTCATCGCCGAGTTCGAAAAGACCCTGTACGACGAACTGGACCTGTTACGCGAGGCCGCCAATGCCTCACAGCTGAAACGCAATTTCAGTGACACCGGTCTGCTATATGTACCGGAAGTCTACTGGCCGTACTGCCGGCCGGAAGTGATGGTGATGGAGCGCATTCACGGCATACAGATAAGCGACATTGATGCCCTGCGCGCCAATAACATTGATCTGAAAATCCTCTCCGAGCGTGGCGTGGAAATCTTTTTCACACAGGTGTTTCGACATAACTTTTTTCATGCCGACATGCACCCGGGCAATCTGTTTGTTGGTACAGACGGTCGCTACATGGCGGTTGATTTCGGCATCATGGGCACGCTCAACCCGGTTGACCAACGCTACCTGGCAGAAAATTTCCTGGCGTTTTTCAACCGCGACTACCGGCGTGTCGCGGAACTGCATGTTGAATCCGAATGGGTACCGGAAGGCACCCGGGTGGATGAATTCGAGGCGGCAATACGTACCGTCTGCGAACCCATCTTTGAAAAACCCCTAAACGAAATTTCTTTTGGCAACGTCCTGTTACGGCTTTTTCAGACGGCACGCCGTTTCAATATGGAAGTGCAGCCACAGCTGGTGTTGCTGCAAAAGACCCTGCTCAACATCGAGGGGCTCGGGCGCCAGCTGTACCCGCAACTGGACCTGTGGCAAACCGCCAAACCGTTTCTTGAACGTACCATGAGTGAGCAGCTGGGTGCGCGCTCGTTTCTGCGCAACCTGAAGGACAGCATACCGGCATGGAGTGATGCGCTGCCGGACATGCCGCAACTGACGCACCGTTTTCTGGAGCAGGCAACCAGCGGCAAGCTGCAGGTGGAGTGGACCTCGAAAGAGCTACAGCAACTGCGTGCCGAGGTCCGTCGCGCCAACCGTCGCAGCATCAGCGCCATCATCGGTACCGGCCTGCTACTGGCCGCTGCTGTCATTTACGGACTGGATGGCTATGCACCCACGATGGTCATGGGGGCGCCGCTACTCACCTGGATCAGCGGCTGCCTGGGTACCTTTATCCTGTTGTTCAACTGGATGGACGGTGACAGCTCCTGACGCCCTCACTATCAGCCGCGCTGCAAACCGGCTTCTACCTCATCACGCGTGGTTTTACCCAGCAGCGTTTCGATCAGCACAAGTGCAAAATCCATAGCCGTACCGGGCCCGCGTGAAGTAATGACCCGGCCATCCGTCACCACAGCCGTTTCCAGGTACTCGATACCGGGTACGGCCTCTATGTCGAGTGCACCGGGATAGCTGGTGGCACGCTTGCCATCCAGCAGCCCGGCACGTGCCAGCACCCTTGGTGCCGCACAAATGGCGGCGATATAAGACTCGCTGGCCGCCATTTCCTGCAACAGCCTGATAACCCGCGGGTCATCTCCGAGGTGATCAGCACCCGGCAGTCCGCCAGGCAGCACAACCATGTCGAAGCGCTGCTGCAGTGCCATGTCCAGGGTCATATCGGGCAACAGGGTCATGCCCCGGGATGCCTTTACCGGCTGCGCATCAAGTCCGGCAGTCACCACATTGATGCCGGCACGGCGCAGCAAATCAACCACGGTAACGGCTTCCAGCTCTTCACAACCCTGCGCTAGCGGGACAAGGACGCTTGCCATGAGGACCTGCCCTGTTTCTGCAATTCTATCAACCGTGACACCGGTATCAGCTGCACACCCAGCTGTTCCAGCCGGCGCAACTCGACCGCCAGCACCTCCAGCGTCCCTGGATAGGGATGCCCGATACCCAGTGCAGTACCGTTGCGTCTCGCCATCTCCACCAGCTTTCTGAACTGGGCACGCACCGCTGCCGGATTCGGGTCATTGTCGAGAAATACATTACGCGAGGTATTTGGAATGCCATATTCCACCGCAAGCTGTTCGGCAACCGTTGCACTGGTCGTACGGCTGTCGACAAAGAACAGGTCACCACGCTGCGCAATGGCATCCATGAGCCATGCCATGTTACCGGGATGCCGTGTCAACAGGCTGCCCATGTGATTGTTCAGACCGCTGAGGTGCGGTACCGCGGCGATGTCATAGTCAAGCGTTGCCCGGAACTGCTGCTCGGTCATGTCCAGCGTCAGCACGCCCTGACCGAGCATGACGGGGGCCGGCTCAACAGCCTGCATCGGCAGGTGCAACAACACTTCCTTGTTGCGCGCATGTGCCTGGCGGGCAAGAAAATCCGTGTAGCGTCCGTAGGGAAGAAAGGCACAGGCAACCGGACCGGGCAGACTGACTACGCGATTGCCGACCTCATGCCGGTTACCGAGATCATCAATAATCAGCGCGATTGCCGGCCTGTGCTTTTTGTAGGGTTTACCGAGCGGCTCTGCCGCTGATACCGCGAGTGTGCAGCAACCCAGCCACCAGACAAACAGCAATTGCCATGTGGCCGGGATAAGATGCATGAAAAACTCCTGAACTACTGTATTCTGCTTTGCAGAATAACCAGTCCTTTCAGCAGGTTAAGCGCCTCATAAAGCATGTAATCATCGGCGGCCAGTGATTTATTTTCCTCTTCGTCTTGCTGTTTTGAAGACTTGTCTTTGTTGTCGCCGTTACCGTTTTCCAGGTGCCTGGAGAGATCGGCTTCCTTGAGCGGTTCAATGTTGCTTTCAACAGAGGTGAATTTCACCCGGTCGAGTTCAATATCCGGGGTAATTCCCTCGGCCTGAATAGAACGGCCGGAAGGTGTGTAATAACGCGCTGTTGTCAGCTTCAACGCAGACTCACTGCTGAGCGGCAGGATTGTCTGTACCGAGCCTTTGCCAAAAGTCTTGGTGCCGACAATGATGGCGCGCTTGTGATCCTGCAACGCGCCGGCAACAATTTCCGAAGCTGAAGCTGAACCCTGGTTAACCAGTACCACCAGCGGCGCACCATCAATTACATCATCCGGTGTCGCGTTGAAACGCAGACTGGAATCGGCAATGCGGCCCTCGGTATAGACGATCATGCCCTTTTCGAGGAATGCATCTGAAACCGCAACCGCACCGTTAAGTACACCTCCGGGATTATTGCGCAAGTCCAGCACCATACCATTCAAAGGACCCTTGTTTTCCTTCTTCAGGTCGGTAACAGCATCGACAAGATTGTCGGCGGTCTTGGACTGGAACTGCGAAATGCGCAGGTAG
>Ga0224509_10000597_pt1 | contig 10161 bp, 4 predicted proteins | sample SF_Jan12_sed_USG_5_FD_170158 | JGI IMG/M metagenome (GOLD analysis project Ga0224509, IMG submission 170158) | Sediment microbial communities from San Francisco Bay, California, United States - SF_Jan12_sed_USGS_24 | ecosystem: Environmental > Aquatic > Marine > Sediment | place: USA: California... | reverse complement strand
GCCCACAATATAAGGAAATATCAGACTCCCCTTTATGGAGTCTCCTAAACACTTTTCAAAGTTAGTCACTCTGTCACTCACTCTGTCACTCTGTCTGTTACACCTAAAATAGCCGTTCGGGGAGACTAAATCGACGTGCTCTAAAATAGCTTTGCAGTTTTTAGGTTTGCGCACAAACCAACAGCCAGCTGTCTCCGGCATTTGGCTTTGGTTAGTGCACTCGTTGGTTTGTGCAAGATTAAATTGACGTGTTCTAAAATAGCTTTGCAGTTTTTAGGTTTGCGCACAAACCAACAGCCAGCTGTCTCCGGCATTTGACTTTGGTTAGTGCACCCTAGGTAACATCTCGTTGGTTTGTGCAAGAATGGCCAGCTGTCCCTCTGGCATTTGGCTTTGGTTAGTGCACCCTAGTGTCTCTTTGGTTACTGGGTTTGTGCACCTTTCATCCTCCATCACACAGAGTTTGGGTTAGTAGGGCTTGCACAAACCAAAGTGGCTTTGGTTAGTGCACTCGTTTGTTTGTGCAAGACTAAATCGACGTGCTCTAAAATAGCTTTGCAGTTTTTAGGTTTGCGCACAAACCAACAGCCAGCTGTTTGACTTTGGTTAGTGCACCCTAGGTAACATCTCGTTGGTTTGCGCAAGAATGGCCAGCTGTCCCTCTGGCATTTGCCTTTGGTTAGTGCACCCTAGTGGGGTTAGAAGGGCTGCACAAACCAAAGCTCGTAGTTCCACCTGCACTGTCTTTGGCATTTGGCTTTGGTTAGTGCACCCTAACACTCGTTGGTTGGTGCAAGAATAGCCAGGTGTCCCTCTGGCATTTGGCTTTGGTTAGTGCACCCTAGTGTCTCTTCGGTTACTGGGTTTGTGAACCTTTCATCCTCCATCACACAGAGTTTGGGTTAGTAGGTACGAGGAGGTACTAACCTTCCACCTTGCTGCTCTTGGTTTGTGAAGAAATGTGTAGCCAGCTGTCTCTGGCGTGTTTGGCTTTGGTTAGTGCACCTTAATGTCTTGTTGGTTACTGCGAGGAGAAACCCGCCATGTGCCTGCTCGTTGGTTGGTGCGAGGAGGTACTAACCTTCCGCCTGCCTGGGAAGAGTAGGTGGTCTGTCTGCTTATTGGTTTGTGCACCTTTCATCGAGGTACCAACCTTCCACCTTGCTGCTCTTGGTTTGTGCAAGAAAAAGCCACCCGCCATCTGCCTGCTTGTTGGTTTGTGGAGGAGGTACTAACCTTCCGCCTGCACTGTCTTTGGCATTTGGCTTTGGTCAGTGCACCTTAACATCGCGTTGGTTTGTGCAAGAATAGCCAGCTGTCCCTCTGGCATTTGGCTTTGGTTAGTGCACCCTAGTGTCTCTTTGGTTACTGGGTTTGTGCACCTTTCATTTCATCCTCCGTCACACAGAGTGTGGTGCAGGTCTCACAAGACTTGCCCGGGGCTACATGGCAGATTCCCCGGGTTGGGCTACTGCGCCGCAAACGTTTGATACCATGTATTTATTTTAGAGACATTGCTCTAATAAAGACAATTTGGCGGGAACTGACCACCAGCGCAATGGCGTTGTGAAAGCCATCAAAATAGAGAGCAACATACCGTAGGCAGTCACTCTTAGAGAGTACTTAACGTGCAGAACCAGAGAACCCCAGAATCAATCACGTGTTGACGACGATGCGGTTTGAGGTCGGCGCTCTCGTTTGGGTCGAGAACGGAAGGTTAGGATCCCGTCACCCGGCAACGGTTAAAGCCAGAGTCGCCGAGGGCGACGAAGAGTACGTCGAAATTGCCTGGAGCACAACTGGCGGCGTCGCAACAGTTCCCGAGGGCACAATCCATCAAGACTGCGTCGATGGCGAGCCTGGTTCGCGTGAGCGACGCCCGCCGTCGTGGTATCATGCTAGTATGAGCGACAACCAATCCATCACAGGTGAGGGCACCGTGGCAAAAAAACGAGCCTTGATGAGAACAAATAGGCCAAAAACCCGCGCCAAAAGCAAGAAAGCGACCAAGCCGGGCAAAAGAGGGTCTGGCAAAGATACATTTTATGCGGTGGAAAGCATTTTGAGTGCCAAGAAAGTTGACGGAAAAGAGTATTTTTTGGTTCGTTGGAAAGGCTACGGAGAAGGTGAAGACACTTGGGAACCGGCGGGCAACATTGCCAAGACAGGGCACATTGACAGGTACAAGCGTGATCGCAAACGCACGGAGCTCGAGGCCAAGGTGGGCACCGGGTGGGTTGTAACCGTGGAATACAAAGATAAGTTGCAAGACACGATCGACTTGAAAGAAGAAAAATTTCGTAGTTTGCATCGCCCTGCAGAGAGGAAATGCAACTCAGAGGATGGGGATGGTGGTACCAATAATTTTTCGTTGGTGAAAAAAAACTGTTGGATTGAACTTCTTTGGCCTCATCTAAAGATGTATCATCCGTGCAAAATTATTTCTTGTCGAAAGGTTCGTTCATCGGATCGGTGCACTGCCCTGCGCCATCATCAAAGTTAAGAAAAGAGGCACAGACGGGGCAGCCGTCTCAGGTGTGGTGGTGGAGCTCTCGCATAAGCATTTTTTGTGTCAGTTGCCAGTGATCGGTCTCATTAATTTTCAGACTCCCCTTTATGGAGTCTCCTAACACTTTTCAATGTAGTCACTCTGTTTGTCTGTCTGTCTGACACACCTAAAATAGCCGTTCCGGGAGACTAAATCGACTTGCTCTAAAATAGCTTTGCTTAGGTTTGCGCACAAACCAACAGCCAGCTGTCTCCGGCATTTGGCTTTGGTTAGCGCACTCGTTGGTTTGTGCAAGACTAAATTGACTTGCTCTAAAATAGCTTTGCAGTTTTTCGGTTTGCGCACAAACCAACAGCCAGCTGTCTCCGGCATTTGGCTTTGGTTAGTGCACCCTAGTGTCTCTTTGGTTACTGGGTTTGTGCACCTTTCATTTTCATCCTCCATCACACAGAGTTTGGTGCAGGTCTCACAAATTTAAAAGAAGTGCACACACAATGGTGGAGACCTATAGCCACCTTGGTCCTCGGGGTCGCATCGACAACATTGAAAGGGATGTCGAAAAGGAGCGCAAAGAAGTCATTGCAACATTTAAGGCAAGATCTCTCCACGCCCAGTCTTCTGTGGCACGTTTGGGTTGGGAATTCAAAGAGCTGAATTTGAGTTGCAGCAACAAAGAAAGGAGCATCATCAAGCGGCAGTGTGAGGAGCGTTTGGCAACAGCAAAGGTCGCTTGGGATGCAGCAAAATGCCAAAACAAGTCTACTTGCAGAGCAGTAGAGAAGGCGCACGAAGCCGCGGTGCGCTTGGCAGAAAGGGAGCAAGTTGGTGGTGAGATCAACAGTCTGTTGGCAAAGGCAAAGGCGGAGGAAAAGGTAGCACGAAAGCGGTGCAAATCGGCTCTCAAGGCGGCCAGGAAGGCTTACAGAACTGAAGTGGGCTCTGCCAAAGAGGAGCAAAAGGACGCTCTTTCCGTGCCTCGACGGGATGTCTGTAATAACTGGGACGGCAGCGAGTCTCGGCTGGATCGCATCCTCGATAATGTGGTGTCGTCTGGGCACGCATCAATGCAACGGATGGAGAGCATCAACAAGAGGATGAGTCGTGCGCAAACTCTGTCTCTCAACCGCCATGGATGCTCCGAAGACGGCATTGCTGAAATTGAGATGATGGAAGAGATGCAGCTGTGCCAGGGCGTCCTAACCGACATCAGACGCATGCAGCTAGCTTCCTCGTCCGGCAAGTCACCACCTGCCTCTCGATTAAAGAAGGATGAAAAGACTATCCAGCGTGGAAAGGCAATAGCAGAAGCAAGACAAAAGCTGAGAATCCTAGGAAGGTACAAAAAGGATAGTGTCACAACTCGAGCGAGGGGCAAGAGGACTTCCAAGTCCAAGGGATGGAGCTCAAGATCAGGGGGAAAGGGAAGGGGAAGGAGGAGAAAGTCTTACCCCTCGCAAGGTCGAACTTGCTCACACGGTCCTTGCTGTGACTGCTGCTACTGTTTCTGTACCAGACACCTAGAGGGCAACGATCAAGGACAAACGCTTGCAGCATCGTCACCGAAGTTGGCTCTTGCTCAATCTTACTTAGCAAATGCAGCAACGCTGACAAAGGTGGAGCAGCTAATGCGTGCTGACTCCTCCTCTTTATGCTTCACGTTTCTAGCTGCTTCCCTCTTCTGCAGCAGCCTTTCTTCCCTGCCTACAATGCTAGATGACAATGAAATGAAGGCCATTCCCACAAAGACTTTTACAGCGCCGCCTTCTGCCACGTCTGTCACGCTCGAGAGTGTCTGTATGGGCTTGGTCTTTTTTGCAGCATTGCCGTTACCTTCGGGCAAGTCTTTCACTCTCGAGCGTGATGCCACTGCGGCTGTCAAGGCGAAGATCGAGGGGAAAGAGGTTGATATGAATGATTCCACCAAGTTTGTCGCAATGGCATCTAAACAAGCCGCCCAGCAGAAGAAGCGGGCAATGGCTGCTGCAGCTGCCGCGAAATCGAAGTTGAACCAGAAGTGGGGAGGAGATGGTGGCACAGAATTGGATGAGGTGGCATCTCAAAAACGGCTGCTCGGGGGCGGAGATGAAGACATGGACGAGCCACGCTTCATTTTTGTGAAATTGCCAGATTCCAGGCTAATCACGTTGCCATTTCATCCTTTAAAACAGATTTCTGATGTCAAACGCGAGATCGAATGCAGATTCAGATTTGACCCAAGGGATTATTCCTTATACATAAATGGGGGGTGCAAGCGGCTTGACAAGGATGACCTCTCGCTGTCCGATTATGGCATTGGCAAGGATTCCACGTTGGTTGCAAATGTACCAATGCGTGCAGGCCTGGTGGGCGGAGATGAAGAGAAGGAGGAAGAATGCAAGCATCTGTGTGGGGATCCACCGATCACTTCCCCGCTGTTCCACAAGTTTGGCATACCTCACCAAGACGAAGAATATGATTGGTGGAAACCACAAGCGGAAGAGGCGTACGGACCTTACCCTTCATCGTTATTTTATGATGACGAGGACAAAAAGCAAAGTGGCTATGGCCTATGCCCTGACCAGGCTTGCCTTCACGGTGACGAAGGTTGTTCCAAGGAAGTCGCCCCAGCTCCTCAACCTCCGGGACCTCTTGCCCCAGTTCCAGTCATGCCACTGTTGCTCGGGGGTGCTGGTGGAAAACGACCATTGACTCCGGCGGCTGAGCGAATGAGGAAGTTAAGAGCACGCCGGACTGATGAAGAGAAGGAAGGTGCCAAGGTCAAGGACACTGGGGCGAGGATAAAGGCAAGGGAGAGCATGACTGCCGAAGAGAAGGATGTAGTCAGGGACAAAGATGCCGTGGCGAAGAGAAAGTCGAAGGCGAGCATGAACGCCGAAGAGAAGGGGGAAGCAAGGGCTGTTAACGCCAGAGTCAAGAGGCGGTCGAAGGCGAGCATGAACGCCGAAGAGAAGGGGGAAGCAAGGGCTGTTAACGCCACAGTCAAGAGGCGGTCAAGGGCGAGCATGACTGCCGAAGAGAAGGATGTAGTCAGGGACAAAGATGCCGTGGCGAAGAGAAAGTCGAAGGCGAGCATGAATGCCGAAGAGAAGGGGGAAGCAAGGGCTGTTAACGCCAGAGTCAAGAGGCAGTCAAGGGCGAGCAGGACGCCCGAAGAGGTCGAGACGGAAAAGGCCAAGGCGAAGGAAGGAATGCGACGCTTGAGGGGTGCAAGGAAGGCCGTGGAATTGGCTCAATGTGGTGACTTCGCGAGAACCAAGATCTGGGAAGTGCCCTTCAGGGATTACAAGCTCAAACACTTCACTGAAGATCCAGAATCGTCGGTGCTGCTTTTTTACGCAAACAGTGGGAGTTGGAGATTCAGGGCATCTCGAATGTTGGTGGCGTGGCTCCATGTGTGCAACAAACTCATCTGCGAAATGGATGACGCCAAAGATACTGCGGGTGCCAAGCAGGCAGAGAGAAAATTGCGTGGCCTGTGCACTCTCAGTCGCGAGAGGCTCGAAGATCGGGTGTCGCTTCTTCGGGTGGTTCGTGAACACTTCAGAGGAGATGACTGGTGTTCGTTTTTCGAATGGAGGGGCAGGGAGGGGATTAACAGTTTTGAGATGGCCGAACTGGAATGGTTGGTGACGACTGGCTTGGACAGTGGTGACGATTGCAAATTATTGAGGGAGAAGAGAAAGCAACGTCCTCCCCTTCTCGATGCGTGGGCAAGGAGTTTGATTGGAATGAAGTTAAAGGTACGGGGCCAATGGTGGGATAATTGGCCGAGCCGATATGCCAGAACTCTATATAATTGCGAAATTGTGGATGTGGACTATGAAGTCGGAGAGGCAGAGGTTGAAGAGGAGGACGACAAACGGTACTTTGTGATACACTGCGAATATGACAACAGGCGTTACCCCATGGAATACAATGAAGTGAGGGAATATTGTCGTGGGGTTGAACAGAAGAAGAAGTTTGATGTTCCAGATGGCGAGCCGTTTAAAATCTTCGTTGATGAAAGTTTTGACAAGCTTTGCAAAGATGCTCTCGAGGATTTGGAGTCGGGCAATTGCGGTGGTCTTGATTTCCTGCGGAGTGATGTCGAGAAGCACCGCCAAAGCATCATCGAAGAGGTGGGCCAAATCTTTGACTCTCAACGCGTCGAGCCCGAGAAGGAGCGTGAACTTGGAGAGAAATTCTTGAAAGCTCAAGGGCGTGGCACTGTGTCCTGGGGGCAGGCAAAAGTGCATGACGACGCGGGTTTGACATCTGTTGATGCCCCTCTTTTGACGTGTGCATCGTGTGGCTTTCGGCGGTTGCATCCATCGGGAGATGACACCGAGGGTTGCATCAGAGTCGAAAACAGAGACGTGAAGTTGCTGGACTGGGCGGAACTTAATGATGCGCAACTATCAGAGCATCTCGAAAGAATGGCAAAGCCCGCGTTGAGTATACCAATCAACGACAAGGGCGGCACGAATGATTTCAAGCCTGTTGAGACCTGGAAAGCATATTCGAGGTGGCCTGACAAGAAGCCTGACGAGTTGACAGATGACACCACCCTTCCAGATTGGATGTTCTGCAAGAACAGCGATGGCGAGACCGATCGGAGCAATCCAAAGTACTTTCATTTGCATCCTGAATTCGTTGAAGAGTTCGTTGGTGATGATGGCAGGAGGGATTTTAAGGCCAGGCTCTGTCCGTCCTGCTGCAAGTTCAAACCAAATGGGAAAGGCAAAGCGCCTGTGCGGTCCGTTGCAAGCGGGGTCGACTTTGGCAGCCCCAGAAGGTTGGGGCTTGTGCAGCTGACTGCACGTGAGCGTCAGATGATATCCAAAGTCCGGCACTACAGCATTGCTATCAAAATTGAGAGCAACACCGGTAGGCAGAGAGAGCTCAGTCACTCTGCGCTCAGGGGCCACTCGATTCTCTTCGATCACGACTGTCCGCGAGTGCTGGAAAAGCTGTTGAGAGAAGAAAACATCAATGACAGCATTGACGTTCACTTTGTTGGACCGGAGGGTCAGTACGATCATTTGGCAAGGAAGGCACTGGGCTCGGCGCACGTTTCCGCCCGACCTTTTGCAGTGTATCAATGGTTGAAGGTTTTGAAGGAGGTGAACGAGATGTATTCCAAAGACGGCGAATTGGAGGAATTCCCAATTGTGGTTCAGAGAATAGAGAAATGCAACAAAGCCCTCGTCGAGGAGGCGGTGATGGTGACGGCAGACAAAAAGACATCAAGAGAGACTGATGTCGGGAGGGATGACATCAGAGAGGTCCGCATGTCATCGGGCCGCAACCAAGCACCTGCTGCATCGAACGTTGAGGAGGTGAGTATTCTGTTTTCTTTGGACATTCAGTGCCTCGCTGACGCAAAATGCTTGTACCCTTTGCAAATTGGCTGGGTGCCACCACACTCTTTTCTCGTCAATGCCTTTCACTTACAATGCGACCTGCTGCTTTGTTTGTTTCGTTTTGGGTAGAGTGTTGACGAAGAGGATGCGAATGATGACGTCTTTCCCATGCACTGCAGTTACTTAACCAACCCAAAGAAGACTACTCACGGAATGAGCACAGACGACACCCACGATTATTTTGTCAGCGTTGCCAAAGAATTGGACGTCAACGTTAATGGCGAGAAGAACGAGTACAACGAGTCAAGGGAAAAGGCCAAGGCGGAGTTGAGGTCATACAGAGAGCGGGACCCTTTGAATGAGTTTGTGGGTGGACCTCTCGGAAAGGATGAAGGGTTGGTCAAGGCCTTCCCTGACGTCTTCTTTTTGGGGAAGGCGTACGACGGCACAAGACCATCGCTAAATGACGACCAGAGGCAGCATCTTTTGATGCAGTTCACGGCCAATGCTGCTGCGTGTCGGCCGTTGCTGTTTTACCTCTTTGATCAAATGCAGAGGCACGGTTCGATAAAGGGCATGCACGCCAAGGCCCAAAATAAGAGCGATTTTGCAAAATTCGCTGAAGAGTTCTTGTCTGAGAGCTTCCAGGACGAGTTGAAGGAGGCGGTGAAAAACCCACACGGGAAAATTGGAAAGAAGGTCATGAAAAAGATCGAGCCGATGCTCGCTGGTGGTGGCAAGCGAACTGCATATGGGGCACTTGCTAGAGTTGACACCGGTGGTAAGATTATGGCAATGAGGCGAAGGTACGGCTCCGCTCCAGCTTTTCTCACTTTTGCCATCGATGACGTCAATCATCCCACGTCCTTACGGATGGCCATGAGCAGTTCGAGCAACTCAGACTTTCCGGCTGTCGTGTCTGGTGGGCACCACGAAGCGATGAAGCACGGGTTCAAGCACAATTGCGGAGAGGACAACGTCTCTATCCCAGCCTCGTACAGTGCGCGCCTTCGAGCATTGGTTAACAATCCTGTTGGAGCGGCCTGTGTTTACAAACAGTTGGTGATTGACGTGCTAAAAATACTCGTTGGCAAAAAACCCGGCTTTGGGCAGTCTGCTGGGACCACCAGGAAGACAGAAAGTTCGCCTTTTGATGGTTCAAATGAGAAGCTTGGGGCCATCGTTGGGACGCCAGTTGCATTCCTTGGTGTTACCGAGACCACTGGGGCCGGATCACTTCATTTTCACGTGGTGTTGTGGGGCGGTTTGTCACCAGACATTCTTGAGTTGGTGGCGGACTTGCCTGAACTTTGTGATCTTGTTGGCTCCGTTTTAGATTCGACATACAGCGCAGCCCTGCCGAGGGAAGTTCACATAAGAGACTTGGTAACGAAAGACCTCAAACAAAACTGTGAGAGCTCGCAAGCCTTTAGACAAAGAGATGCAGCAGCCAGTGCGATGCAAGTTCCTCCAGACCCAGTGGAAGCGAGAGATGAGTTTAAGGAGTTTACCCAATGCACAGTTTGCGGGCGCAACATCCACAATCACAGTCACACGTGCTACAAACCGCCGAATGGATATCACGGGTGCAGGATGTGCAGGCCTGCCGGCGACTCGGACAAAACGAAGGCAATTGAATTGTTCCTGTGCAAGGAGACTGACACGGTAGAAGAAAAGGAAATTGAACCTGCTAGGTCGATACCGGAGGACTCGAAAAATGACTTCTCCCCCCTCACGTCTCCGGACAATAGAATTGTTTTGTGGGAACTGAGTAGGCCCGACATTGAAGGACTGCCGGCATTGGATTATAGTTTGGACGACGAAGATCAGGCAAAGGTTCACCTCGTGTCAAAACTCTCAGAGGCAATGTGGGGCGAAACCAATTCTCGGTCTCAGTGCAGCTACATAGTTGAATGCGATGCTCTTGAGAAAGATCGTTACAGCTTGGAAGAGATTGATGTGTGTTCATTCTTTGACGACGACGACTGCCTATTTCATGGTATGCTCAAAGGTTTAGTGACAACGGGGGTTTCGGAGGCCTACAAAACATCCGTCAAGGATTTGAGGAAGGAGCTGATGGGTTGGTTGGAAAAGCACCCAGGCGATGACTTCCGGGGTAAGACTTTAGAGCAGCTTGCCCTTGAAAAGATGGAGCAGCAAGACTCCAGTCTATCGGCCTATGTCGAGAAGAACCAGCCAGGAAGCGAGCTGGAACTGTATTTGCTTTCAAAGGCAAAGGGGGTCAATGTGCATTTGTACACAGAGGATGCATCGTCAGGCAATTTCGTTTTCGAGGACGTCATCAAGGCA
>Ga0224509_10000596_pt1 | contig 10162 bp, 11 predicted proteins | sample SF_Jan12_sed_USG_5_FD_170158 | JGI IMG/M metagenome (GOLD analysis project Ga0224509, IMG submission 170158) | Sediment microbial communities from San Francisco Bay, California, United States - SF_Jan12_sed_USGS_24 | ecosystem: Environmental > Aquatic > Marine > Sediment | place: USA... | reverse complement strand
ATTCGCAGACGGAAGTCATGGCTATCTCAAGAAGTCGTTCGTCATCGCTGCAGCCGAGCAGGCCGGGTTCGAATTCGTTGCCGAAAGCGACATCAATGTGAACCCTAACGATCAGCCCGGCGCAGAGGATGTCGTTTGGCGGTTGCCGCCGAGTTTCGGTACGAGTCAGGACAACCCGGAACTGCAGGCGGAGATGCGCGCGATCGGCGAATCAAACCGCATGACACTCAAGTTTCGCAAACCCATGTAGGCGTCAGTCAGTCAGATCGAGTCCAACGACCACGGGATCATGATCTGAGACACGGTAAGGCGAGTCGGGGTCGAACAACGCCGGATCGCGGCCATGCTCCAGGTTGTAGTCGAGGAGCGCAGGCTCGTCGGCGTTGATATGCCACTCAATCGTGTCGACGACCTGCGGGACCAGGCTGGCCGAGGCAATGGCATGATCCAGGGCGCCTGCCTGACCATCGAATATGAACGAGTAAGGGTTGCTCTGTACATCAAACAGGCTGGTGAACCCCGCGCTCTTCAACGCAGCTAGCGGGTCTTCCAGGGTATAGGCATTGAGATCGCCAATGATCAGGTAGTCGGTGTCGTTGCTGCCGGTAGGATCGTTGGCTACCCAGTCAGCGATTGCGGCCGCGGCATTGGCGCGTGTCTGGTTGCAATTACCCTGACCGTCGGCAAGATTCGGATCACCGTCGGCATCACAGGATGAGCCCTTGGACTTCAGGTGGTTCACGACGACAGTCAGTACAGCGCCGGTGGCGATGACTTCGAAGGACTGCGCCAACGCCGGCCGGTTCCTCGCGTCATTGAATCGGGAATCGACGCTTCGATCCAGGAGCGCGAAAGAGCCGGCGAGACCTATCGTTGCCAGCTTGTAGACAAATCCGGTCTTTATGGCGTCGTCATGAACGGTGCCGGTGTTCACGAACGCGTAAACGCTTTTTCCGATCTTGTCGTTCAAAGCATCGATGATCATCTGCAAGGAACCGCTGTTGTTCTCCAGTTCCATGAGGCCGACGATATCCGCATCCAACAGTGTCAAAGCCGAGACGATCTTGGCGAGTTGCCTGTCCAGTTCCTGGCGGTTGTCTGCGCCACGGCAGTTATCGCTTCCACGTGGCCCGCAAATGGCTTGGCCCGAATCCACCGTTGAGAAGAAATTCAAAACGTTGAAACTGGCGACTCGTACGCTGCCGCCCACAGGTGGGCTGCCGGGCCGCGGGTTAACAGAGTCGAACCGGGGTTCCATTGTCGGCATCAAGCGCCAGGACTCATCGCCGTTGCCGCCGCTGCCGCGCGAGTAGCGCAGGTTACCGGTGATACCGGCAATAGTGTCGCCGGTGCGTATGGAATAGCTGGCGTCGCGGCCCGCATCGAGGTATCGAATCGTTGCCGGGTTCGATGATCGCGTACCGTCGTCGAGCAAAATACTTCTTCGCGCGGTCAACGATTTGTGCGCTGCGTATCGGGCGGCGTCCGGCGCATTCCCGTTGGTAAACTGGTAGAGGCGACCGCCTTCCGACAGGCCGACAGTGCCGAATCTTTCGAGACTGCGAAGGTTGCTGACGGACAGCGTCTGCGGAAAGCGCAACAGCATTCCTTCGTACCGTTCGAGATCGGCAATAAGATCGCCATCGCTGTTTGTCGCCGTGCGCTCGGCCGGTAACCTGACATCAGTGGCCTGAATCGAACCAGAGCCGACGATGTTCACTGTTGGCTTGGTGATTTGCGTTTCGCCGAAGTACTCGTTCACCGTGCCCTGAACGCTGACACGATCGCCGATGGAGACGTTCCTTACCGGGCTATCCCCATCAAATACGAAAATTCCGTCCGATGTTGCAGGATCCGCATCGGGAGCCTCGTCCTGAACGTAGAAGCCGCCCAGGTTGTTCGTGTTGTCGGCGTCATTGTTCTGAAAGTCGCCCGTAACGACACCGCTGAACGAGACTGTCTGCCCTGCCAGCGGGCTGGATAATCCGCTACCCTGGATCTCGGCGATCGATGTTGGCCCGGAAGCAGACGGCAGTGGCACAGCCGGTGCCGTGCCGCTGCCCCCGCCGCAAGCCACGAGCAAGCACAGACCTGGAATTGTCGGGGTGAAGCGCATTCGCCCCATTCTATCGCCGCCGTCAGTTCATATCGAACACAAGGAACTCGGCGTCAGATGAGGCTGCGATCTGCAGCGCTCGTTCGTCCTGCAACTGCACGCCATCGCCGGCCGAGAGTTCCTGGCCATTGACGATGATATTGCCATCGATAAGCTGCACGAACACTTTGCGATCGTTCCGCAAGTCGAGGGACAGATTGTTGCCTGCTTCGAGGATGCTCGCGTACAGGTCGACGTCCTGGTGAATGGTCACGGAACCTTCTCTGCCATCGCGCGAGCCGACCAGTCGCAGACGATTGAGCTTTTCCTCGCGCGGAAATCGTGTCTGCTCGTAGCCGGGTTCCAGGCCGTTTTGCTCAGGGTAAATCCAGATCTGCAGCAAGTGCAGCTCCTCATCCTGAGAGTGGTTGAACTCACTGTGCAGCACACCAGTACCCGCGGTCATGCGCTGTACTTCACCGGCTGTGATTACAGTGCCATTACCCATGCTGTCTTTGTGTTCGATCGCGCCGTCGATAATGTAGCTGACGATCTCCATGTCTTTGTGCGGATGGGTGCCGAAACCTTGTCCTGGCGCAATACGATCTTCGTTGATCACACGTACCTTGCCAAAATGAACGCGCTCGGGGTTATGGTACTCGGCAAAAGAGAATGTGTGTTTCGCGCGCAGCCAGCCGTGATCGGCGTTGCCCCTGGAATCGGATCGAATAATATCCAGCATTTGTGTTGCCTCCTCAACTAGAGTTATGCGGCGTGTGGCGCAAGGTGAATCAGGTTTGCCATGTGCAGACGTGCGGCATCTTTGGACTCTTCTGCCTGGCTGTTGAGCTTCTCGGCGGCGATGACTTCAACGTCGCTTATGCCGATGAAGGCAAGAGCATGCCTGAGATACGGCGTCGCAAAATCCATGTCGCTACCGACAGAAACACCGCCGGTTGCAACGACGAGGTACGCTTTCTTGCCTTCCAGCAGGCCTTTGGGGCCGCTGTCGGTGTAACGAAACGTCGCGCGGGCGCGAGCCACCATGTCTATCCAGGCTTTGAGCGCCGCGGGAACGGAGAAGTTATAGAGTGGCACGCCGATAACAAGTACGTCGGCTTCCTTCAGTTCGGCGACCAGTGTATCGGAAAATGCCAACGCCCCACGGTGCGCGTCGGTGCGAGCCTCCTCGGGCGTGAAGTTCGCTTCGATCCATGCCTCATCGACAAAGGGAATGCCCTGGCTCAGGTCGCGACTAACCGTCCGGACGTTGCCATAGCGATCGTCCAGGGCATTGATCAGGTCCCGCGTTAGTTCGCGGCTCACCGATCCGCTGGTGCGTGCGCTGGCACTTATTTCGAGAACCCGGGTTTCATTCGTTTCCATGTCACTTTCTCCTGCGTGGCTGTTGCTTGTCTGCGTATCCGTAGTTTCTCTGTTGACAATTGTGAGATAAACACTAGTCTTGGCACATCATTGTTCAGTAAATAGCAACAATATGGACAAATTCGAGGATTTACAGGCGTTTGTGGCGGTCGTGGAGGCTGGTAGCTTTACCGCCGCGGCCGATCGCCTCAATGCCGCGAAATCGGCGGTCAGCCGGCGAGTATCGGCACTCGAAGAACGTCTTGGGGTACAGCTGCTGCGCCGCACCACGCGAGTTCTGAACCTGACCGAAACGGGCAGCAGCTTTTACGAGCACAGCGCACGAATCCTCGCCGACCTCGACGAAGCCGAGGCCGCGGTCCAGCAGGAGCATGGCGAGCTGAAAGGCATGCTCCGGGTGGCATTGCCACTCTCATTCGGCGTGCGCCACATGTGCAAGCCCATTGCCGCTTTCAGCAAATTGCATCCGAAAGTGAACTTCGATCTGAATCTCAATGACCGGCGCATCGACCTTATCGAGGAGGGCGCTGATGTCGCCTTGCGCATTGGGCGACTGCAGGACTCATCACTTATCGCACGGCGCCTGTTCGATGTGCGGGCCGTTGTCTGTGCATCGCCCCACTACCTGAGTGTCCACGGCAAACCTGAAACGCCTGCTGATCTGCAACATCATGATTGCCTCGTGTACTCGAATCTTGCGGACCCCAACAAATGGAGTTATGTCGATGAGGACGGCGGCAAGCACTCAGTCGAGGTGAGACCTGTTTTGTCGGCCAGCAGCGGCGATTTCCTGGCAAACGCGGCTGCTCATGGCATGGGATTCGTGATTCAACCGACTTTCATTGCGTCCGAGTCGATCCGCCGCGGCAATCTCGTACCGGTCCTGACGAACTACGATTGGCCGATAACGTCAGCCTACGCGATTTACCCGCCAACAAGGCATCTCTCGTACCGGGTACGGGCGTTTATCGATTTTCTGGCGGAGCGATTTTCCGGAACCCCTCAATGGGATCGCGATTGCGAGGTACTGAGCGCCAGGCAGACCTGACCGGCGTAATACAACGGCAGCCCCCAGACATAGGTCGGGAAGTCGGTCTGCACGAGGCGCAAAGCGGCAACGGACAGATCGGATAAGAAGAACATCACGGCGCCGGCGACAATCAAGATCGATGCGCCTCGTCCTCGGGTTCCGAATGCCGCGATAACCATCAGGCTGATAACGGTCGTGTAAGCGTGCACTGGAATCACAAGCGCCGACGGAATGTGTGGTGCCAGCCATACGGTTATGGCGATCGCGAGCGCTACGATTGCCAATGCCGCGATGCCGGCCCACTTGAGGCTGATTCCCCGCAACACGAATGCCACAATGTAGGCAATGTGCGCGAGCAGAAATGCGCCGAGACCGGCGAGGAATAACGTTTGAGTCTCGCCAATAAGAAAAGCGTCGCCAAACCAGGAAAACGCGAGGCCCAGCAGAATAATGCGACCGTAGTCGGACCTCAGGGCGCCGGCCCGAATGGCCAGCGCGACGAACGCACTTGATGCGATGAGTTTGGCGGCGGCGCCCAGGTCCTGCTCCATCAGCAGCAGTACGACCAATGCAATGCAGGAGACCGCGACGAGCACAGCGAGGCTTCTGAGGCTGAGTGTCATGCTGGCATTCTAGTACAGCTATTTGTTCTGGCTGAGTGATTTGAACGCGACCAACGCACGTTCGCGCGACGACTTGAGATCGACGATGGGTTCGGGATAGTTCTCGCCGAGCGTTACGCCGGATTCGCTGAGCATCCCGGTCGGCGCTTCCCATGGGTTGTGAATGAACTTGTCCGGCAGCGCCGCCAGTTCCGGCACGAAACGACGAACGTAAGCGCCAGCGGGATCGAATTTCTTCCCCTGTGTTACCGGGTTGAAAATTCTGAAGTAGGGTGCGGCATCCGCTCCGCAGCCCGCGATCCATTGCCAGCTCGCACTATTGTTGGCGAGATCGGCATCGACGAGGGTATCCCAGAACCACTTCGCCCCGTGCTGCCAGTGCAGCAACAGGTTCTTGACCAGGAAAGAACCGACGATCATGCGGACACGATTGTGCATATAACCGGTGCGCCAGAGTTCGCGCATGCCGGCGTCGACAATCGGGTAGCCGGTTACGCCGCGTTGCCACCGACGTAACGACCTGTCGTCGTCTATCCAGGGGAAACGATCAAATTTCCGCTGCAGGTTCACGCCGGGAAGGGCTGGTTCATGAAATAACAGGTTGTTGGAAAACTCCCGCCAGCCGATTTCACTGAGAAACCGATCGGCGTGCGGCGTAAGTTCTTCAAGCGACGCGGTTCCACGAACGGCAAACCACACCTGGTTGGGCGAAATCTCGCCAAAGTGCAAATGTGGCGAGAGCCTGGAGACGTAACGTTGGTCAGGTCGGTTGCGGCCTTCGTCGTAGTGATTGATCCCCGAGGACAGAAACTGCCGAAGTCGGTTCGCGGCACCGGATTCGCCGGGTGACCATTCGGTGGCTATTTCTTCGTACCAGTGGACGTTCGGCATCAGCCCGAGTTCTTGCAGCTCTGGCCGTTCTTCGACCCTGTAAAGCCGGATATCCTGTGGTGCAGGAATGGGTTGCCGTGGCGGGATTCCGTTTTCCAGACAGCCTCTTCGGTAAAACGGCGTAAAGACCCTGTAGGGCGTGCCGTCCGGCTTGGTTGTGTTCGGCGGCTCGAACAGTAGCGAGCCGTTGAAACTCTTGACCGAAATTGAGTTGCGGAGCAACTCGTCTTTGATTTCGGTATCGCGGGTAATGCGCCACGGTTCGTAACAACGATTCCAGTACACGCATTTTGCCTTCACATCACGAATTAGCCCCGGCAGGATCGCTCTCGCATCGCCGCGAAGCAAAAGCAGGCCTCCCTGCAACGACTCGTTGAGTTTCTCGAGGCTCTGGTGCAGCCACCAGCGACTTGCGGCCCCCATCTTCCAGTCTTTTGGATTGTGGTCGTCAAGGATATAAATGGGCAGTATCGGGCGTCCCTGCCGGATCGCGGCATCAAGTGCCGGGTTGTCGGCCAGCCGGAGGTCCTGCCGGAACCAGACAACTACAGGTGTGGAGTTAGCCATCGAATTTTCCGCGCTTTGAGGAGTCTGAGCATACGAGTGAGTATAGGATTAGCCGTCTACTGGAGACGTATTCATTTGTAACAGTCCCAAGTACAGGGGAGTTGGTAAGCGTGAGAGTTGCAATTATTGGCGGTACCGGGTTTGTCGGCGGTCATTTGACGGAAGCGCTGCTGGCGGCCGGTCACCAACCCTCGTTGCTGGTTCGCGCCGGTAGCGAATCAAAAGTACAGCGGTCGAGCCAGGTTCGAACGACATCTGGCGATATTTCCTCCCCGCAGGCGTTACGGTCTGCGTTGGAGGGCTGTTCTGCCGTCATATATAACGTCGGTATCTTGCGTGAATTTCGGGGTCGCGGGATCACTTTTGAGGAATCTCAATACCAGGGCCTGGTGCGGACCGTCGAGGCCGCCAAGACGGCCGGCGTAAAGCGCTTGTTGTTGATGAGCGCCAATGGCGTAAAGCGACCGGGCACCCCTTACCAGGAAACCAAGTACCGTGCCGAGCAATATGCGCTGCAAAGTGGCCTCGACGTCACCGTGCTTCGCCCCTCTGTCATTTTCGGCGACCCCGAAGGCAAGATGGAGTTCGCCACACAGCTTTTTAACGACATGATTCGCCCACCGTTTCCTGCCGTTGGTTTCTTTGCGGGGCGGAACCCGGAAACAGGTGCCATCGTGATGTCGCCGGTTCATATCGACGATGTCGCGAGTGCGTTCGTCACAGCGCTCGAAGACGACCAGACCATCGGACAGACGTTTTCCCTGGGCGGTCCCGAGGTACTCACCTGGTCGGCCATGATTCACCGCATCGCGGAAGCCACCGGCAAGCGAAAGTGGATTTTGCCAATGCCCACCTGGGTTATGCGAGCAGGGGCGACCCTGTTCGACTGGTTACCCTTTTTTCCCGTCACGCGTGGCCAGCTCACAATGCTCGAAGAAGGCAACACGGCGGACCCCGAAATATTGAAGCGGCTCATCGGTCGGGATCCCAAGGGATTTACCGTCGAGGCGCTCAGCTATCTGAATATGTAGTCGGAAACTTTTAGTTACATTTGTACACATCCTCGTCACCAATCCGGAATCCGTGGGCGTTACGATTCCATGCCGTTCAAGAGAGACTGAATACAGAGGATAAGGACGTGGTTCTCCGAGGAACAAAAGCACTGCGACTGTGGATGTTTATTTACATTGGTCTTGCTGCGGCCATTGCTTTTGCAGACAAGAGTCTTGATATGACTTACGCCGACATAAGCAAGCTGTCGCCAGTAGCGATCAGTACGTACAAACCATTGCTGCCAATCGACGCACTCGTGCGTCGCTCGGACATATGATTCCCCTGAGCGACGCAGGGATGCGTCGCGACTTCTCCTGACTGAGATGCTTGTGCTATGGCGACCAGACTGCTTACCCTGATTCTGATGCTGCTGATCGGGCACTACGCCATGGCCACCGAAGAGCCGACATTTGAAGTACTCGCCGAGACAGAAGACTACGAAGTTCGCCGCTATGACGCTTACATAGTTGCGGAGGTCGATGTTGACGGGAAATCTGCCGACAACCAGGGGTTTCGCACGCTCGCGGGCTACATTTTCGGCGATAACGAATCGAGCGAGAAGATGCAAATGACGGCCCCTGTTGAATCCCGCGACGCCGGGAAAAGCGACGAGATTACTTATGGTTTCGTCATGGAGAGTAAATACACACTCGAGACGCTACCGACGCCCAACAACGAGCATATTCGACTTTTTGAGAGACCGTCACGAATCGTTGCAGTGCGGCAATTTTCCGGGCGCTGGAGCCAGGAGAACATTTCAAAACATGAAGAATCGCTGCTGAAGGCGCTGGCCGACGACGGTATAAGTCTGACGGGCGATGTGGAACTTGCGCGCTACGATCCCCCGTTCAAGCCATGGTTCCTGCGTCGCAACGAAGTGATGGTCCCGATTAGGTGGCCCGCCAATTCACCGTAGCCCGTGTTGCGGTTTCAGGTCTTCCCGGACTATAGTCGTGACTATCTTGCATTTGAGAGACACGCCACGACCAGGTTCGATATGCGCAGGCTTTTCATAGCATTATTATCCGCCGCGATTCTGCTGCCGCAGGTGATGACCACGGCAAACGCGGCGCAGCGCGTCAAGGAATTCCGAGGCTCGGGCAACACGACGACCGCCATCTTCAGGGTCGTGTCCCCATGGGTGCTCGATTGGCGACTCGACGGTGACTACAATCAAATGGTCGCCCTCGAAATTACGCTTATCGAGGCAAAAACCAACAAACATCTTGGTCGTGTCCTGTATACCAAGCGGAAGGGCAATGGTGTCAAGTTGTTCAGGTCCAGCGGCTTGTATCAGCTCCGGATCAGTTCGTCATTGGCACGCTGGACCGTCAAGATCGATCAGCTTACGCGCGAAGAGGCAGAGTTGTACACGCCCAAGCAATAAGCTGTCTCGACGGCATTCCGCCGCAGGCAGCGACCACGTCAGAAATAGTCGGGTTCGTTACCAGGACGCCATTTGATACTGCAGCCGATACTCGGTCTCTGCTCCGCAAGCGGCGGCTTCGAATCGAGAACCGCATCAAGCGCCGCCCGCAAGTCGCGCCCATTGATCGGCACTGCGTTCGACGGCCGGCTATCGTCGAGTTGACCCCTGTAGACCAGTCGCCTGGACGCGTCGAACACGAAGAAGTCCGGTGTGCACGCCGCACGATAGGCTTTCGCGACATCCTGGCTTTGGTCGTACAAATAGGGAAACGTATAGCCCCAGGTTTCGGACTCGGCTTTCATGTCGCGCGGGCCGTCGCCCGGGTACCTGTCGATGTCATTGCTGTTGATTGCGTAGATTGCAACGCCGCGCGTCGAGTAGTCGCGCCCGATGCTTGCGAGTTCGGCACGTACATGTTTGACGTAGGGACAGTGGTTACAGATAAACATTACAAGATAAGCGCGGGCTTCATCTGCAAGCGAGTGATTTTCGCCGTCGGGATCCGGCAATGAAAACGCCGGCGCCTCGGTTCCCAGTGCTAACATTTTTGATTCCACAGCAGCCATTTTTCGACCCTTTAACGACCAGCAATCTTTTGAGAGTAACAAAGGCAGATCTCCAGTGGAATGCGGTCAGGCCGCTGTTGTGCGATCATCGCATGCGCGGCTGACAGTGGGGATCCCGGTGCAAGACACGCCAGCACAAAAAGGCAGCACCATCATGGCTATCGCGGCCATCGTGATCGTGGTTTACGGCATGCAGATGGCCAAGGTCATCCTTGTGCCGTTCCTGATTGCCGTATTCCTCGCATTGATCACCGTGCGGCCGATGCTTTGGATGCAGGAGAAGCGGGTACCGTCAATTCTGGCGGCATTGCTGATCGTGACTATGATCATGCTGATACTGGCGGCCGTCGGCACAATTCTGGGCACCTCGATTGCCGAATTTACGGCCGCACTTCACGTTTACCAGGCGCGCCTCGACACCATCGTCGACGGTGTGGTCAGGTTTATCGCCGAGAACCTGAGAGGCGACGAGTCTATCGAAAGCCTGGGTGATATGGTCGACCCGGGTTGGGCAATGGGGCT
>Ga0224509_10000594_pt1 | contig 10180 bp, 7 predicted proteins | sample SF_Jan12_sed_USG_5_FD_170158 | JGI IMG/M metagenome (GOLD analysis project Ga0224509, IMG submission 170158) | Sediment microbial communities from San Francisco Bay, California, United States - SF_Jan12_sed_USGS_24 | ecosystem: Environmental > Aquatic > Marine > Sediment | place: USA: California... | reverse complement strand
ACATAGTATAAACTTTCCAGCAGCTTTGAAGTTTGAAATTGGAGAATTAGATATTATTCAAACTAGAGAAGATGTTAAATACACACCTAAGACTAAAAAAGCCATTCTTGATAAACTCAATGCGTTAAAAGATGAATTGAAAACTAAATGGGAAGCTGAAAATAATTATCAGACTAACGATTTAATAGAATATCTTTCAAATCGAAAATGTGACCCTGTGTTAAATTGGAAATTAGATAATTATGAATTTAATTTAAATTTACTTCCATTATTTATTAAAGGAGAATTACCAAGTTGGGAATTTTTACCATTTAAAGCTATTAATTTAGATATTAAAACTCTTCCAGCTTGGGGGGTTTTTATAGATTACAATATTCCTAGCTATATTAATGATACTGGATTAAAACATGCTAGTGTTGATATTGCAAATAGTATTAATAATAAATATCCAATTTATCGAATTGAAGGTAATCATGTTACTAAGAAAAGTAAGTATATACGACAAGTTGTAGAAAAACAAGATGTTTTACTAATGCGTCGTAAAAAACCTTCTCTTAGAAACTATAAAGAGTATTTAAAATTAAAAAATCAGCCTAAATCTGAATGGAGAACTATTATTAAAACTTTTCAAAAAGAGGTTCAAAAATGTTTATTAAAGCATACTAAATCTTACAGTAAAGTTGATGTGGATTTAGAATGGTCTAAATCTCAATATTCAAAAAGAGGTAAACTTGATAATACATTATTTAATACTTATCAATATACAAATAGAGATTCTTACTATGGTACATGGAAATCAGTAAAATTAAAAAAGAATGATGTAGATGGAAGTAATACTTTGTACATAGCTGGTAAAAAAGAAGATAAAGATACTTTGCTAATGATTGCTAAAATGTATTCTCAAATTCATTCAAAGTTGCATGTTTCAGAATGTAAGTACATGAAAGTATTATACGTTGCAGATTCTAATGTGAAATACTTAAAAGATATCAAAAATTTAATAACAATGGAAAACTATAAAGATAAAAAATTATTTAGTAGAATATGTACAGTATATCATTTATTAAATAATTCTAAATATTCTTTAATATTAAAAGCCTATAATAACTCAAAAGCTAATATAGCATTTGGTGGTATAAATTATAAACTTCAAACTGAATTTAAAGAATTTTCAAACTATGTATATAATAATTTACCTAATAATAAAGGTGATTTTTTAAAAAACGTATACGAATATGTTGTTGAAAATGATCTTTTAGATAAAGAAATACTTAGAAAAGCTGACTATTTAGCTAATTATCTTAATGATATTCCATTAATAAATCATGTAAATTGGAGCACAGTAACAACTCAAGATTTAGCAGTAGCTATATTCAGGTATAATAAAGGTGTACCTGTAACAAAGTTAAAAAAGATGAATCCTAATTATTACGTAAATCTTAATGAAACTGAATTAAGCTGGTTAAATGATAAAGAACAAAAATTATACACTAAATGTAGATTAATATGAATAAAGTAAAACATTATGATTACTTCGGAAATCTAATAGAAGTTGGAGATGAAATAATTCGTCCTATATACTCTGAATTAGAAAAACGAAAAGTTGTAAAAATTACCCCAGGTGCAATTTTTATAGGAATCACTAAAAGAAAAAATAACGGTACAGCAAATGCTCCTGATTGGGAAACTGTACCTGGTTCAATTAGACTTAATGCTAGATGGGTAGCTAGTCAATTAATTAATTTATCAAAAATTAAAATAGAAAAAATATGATTAAAGCAACAATGGTAGGGCAAACAATAATTTGTGTTATTGATGGAAAAATGTATCAAAAAACAGTAGATACTGATGCAGAAGTAATTAAATTTTACAAACAGGCTTTAAATACAGATGAAAATAACCTTGATGAATTAAAAGCCCTTAAGGAAGTTTTTATTGGAGATTTAACTGATGAAGAACGTGCAGATAAAAAAGAATTTGAAGAAGATAGATTAGACACGGATTTAAAAAAATCACTTACTGAATGGATGAATGATATTTCAAATCTTGGAGATGAACATTTTGAAGTAAAAGGGATTAAACTGTACATGAAAGGTATAGGTATCACTATTCCTGAATTTTTAGCTGCTGAGTTTGCAATACGTAGAAATAATGGAGATGACTTAAAATCTATGATGAATTTTTGGAGATTATGTGCATTAAACCCTGATCCTAGATGTAGAGAAGACTTATATAAATTCTTAATTAACAATCATATGGTTGTAACGCCTTCTGGTTATTTCTTAGCATATAGAAATGCTAATGTTAAAAAAGAAGGTAATCGAGAACTTAATGAGTTTGTAGCAGATCAATACATAAAATTCAAAAGTTGGAAAAAGTCTACTAAAAAGCAAATAATTATTGAAAATAAAGAAGGAGGTGAAGATAAGTATTTTGTCAAAGCTGAAAATTTATTAGAAAAATTCTATGCTAGAAACGAAGGTGAATTTGAGGAATTAGGTACAGTTTATGAATTGTACGAAAAGATAATAAAAAATGATGAGCACACAACTGTTTATACAGATGCTCATTCAGGAACTACTAAAATCATTCTTGGTCAACCTGTAAGTATTTCTAGATCTCAATGTGATTCTAACCCTGACCAAACTTGTTCTAAAGGACTTCATTTAGGCTCTACTAATTTTATGTCTAAAGGTTATTTTGGTGAAGTAGGACTAGTATGTTTATGTAACCCGATGCATGTTGTAGCGGTTCCTTATACTGGTGGTCAGAAACTAAGAACTTCTGAATATTTACCAATAGGAATTGCTGAGTATGGAGAAGACGATAAAGTAATTCCTGTACAAACTGCAACTTTTGAATATGAATACGCTGAACATACAGATGAGCAGTTAGAAGAAATGTTAAACAATACTCGATTTGAATCTTTAAAAGATCATAAAATTATTCCTCAAGAATTAACTTATGAAGACTTTAGAGATATGGTAAGCGATTTTTCTGTATCTACAGATGAAATGAACAAAGCAATTCAAGGTAGGGTAATAAACTTGTAATATGGTAAGTGAAATAAAATTGGAATTTCCAAAATTTATAACTCACATACCAGTCAGTAAAAATAAGGCTATTAAAATTGGGTACAACCAACTTTATGCCTCACCTCATTATACTGTGCGTAGTGCTCTTGTTAGTGCTATGCATGGTTATATTGAGAATAATATTCCTGATAATTTAAATATTAAAAGTCCATTAGAAACCCATTTAATTATTTATGCACCTATTAACTATGGAGATGTAAAACGTCTTCGTGATAAAAACACAGGTAAATATAAAATTAATTGGAAACCACCGAGAGATGATTATTCTCCTCGTTGGGACTTAGGTAATCTGGCTATGGTATGGCTCAAGTGTTTAGACGATGTACTAATTAAAAAAGGTATTATTGACGAAGATACTGTTGAGTTTTTAAAAAAAACTACATATGAATATGTAGAAGTAGCAACTCTTGATGAACGTAGATTAGTTTATCATCTTAAAACAATAAAATAAATGGAAGAAATATTAGAATATAAGAAGATTGCTAAAGTTAATCAAAGTAGTCTTAAAAAGATTCTTCATAGTCCAGGTGCGTATAAAGCAGCTGTTAATAAATATGAAGAAAGTACAGAAAGTCATTTTGTATTTGGGAGTCTTGTAGACGATATGCTACTGGCTCCTAAAACAGTTGATGATAAGTACTACAAAATGCCAGATTCAGACATATCAACTACATTAAAATTAATTGCTCAACATGTATATGAAGCTGCTAAACTTAACCCGATTGATGATTCTGGAAAAGTTTCGTGCCCGTTGCACGATATTTATTATCAAGATTTAATTTTAAATGCTAAACGTACATATGCTTATCAACCTAGGTGGAAAGATGAAACCGCAATAACTAATATTGTAAAAAGTTGTAGTAATTATTTTAACGCATTGATAGAGTCTAACGGTAAAGTCATAATCTCTATTGAAGAATATAATAAAGCGTTGACATGTGTTGCAATGTTGAAATCAGATAAGTATACTAGTAAATATCTAGTAAAGCCTTCACAAGACATTTCTATTTTTACTCATGTGGTTTTAGAATTTGAAACAGAGGGTGTAAAATGTAAAGCTGAATTAGATAAAGTTTTTATTGATCATATTAATAAAACTATTCAACCTATTGACTATAAGACTACTGGAATGCCTATTAATGGATTCAAGTATGAATTTTGGAAATATAGATATGACTTTCAAGCTGCATTTTATAAATTAGGTCTTTCTCAAGATTCTAAAATTATAAAGTTACTTGAGGACGGTTATGAATTACTAAATTTTCGATATATTGTAGTAAACTCTGATGGTAACGATAACCCTATGATCTTTGTTGTACCAAAAGAAGTAAATGCAATTGGTCTACATGGGGGAAAATTAGATAATGGTCGAACATTAGAAGGTGTTCATCAAGCAATCGGTAGATATCAGTACCATACTGTAAACGATGCTTGGGATTATCCTAGAGAATATTATCAACGAGAAGGGTCATTAATTATTGAATTATGAAAAGACAAGGGATTAAAAAGAAATTTACTAAAACTGCAACTTTTTTATTTCCTTTGTTAGAGATTCCAAAGTATACATTTAAATGTAATATTGTAAATAGTTTTAATAAAGTATTATACGATACAAGGTTTATTAATGCATATTTACATGATGAAGCGTTAAATTATCAAGACGGTGACTATGTGTACTTACTCTTAGAGAATTATCAAGATTCAAATTTTAATGAATTTTATACAACATTGACGTTATTTCCAAACTATGTAGATGATTATGAATCTAATGGATATTTAATAGTAATTTATACTATTCCTGAAAAAAACAAAAAAGATTACAATTTGATCTTAGAAGGTAAGTATTCAGAGATAAGTAATGAAGCTAAATTACTAATTATTAGTAATTACTATTATACTGGTGCAAAAATGACATTAAATTTAATATTAAATAAATCTGATGTTTTAAAACAGACTTGGGAAAAGCAGTTAAGTTTTGTTAGTACTGATGTAAACTCTCCTGCAGATTTAAAAGATCAAGAGGTATGGAGTAAAATTATTCAAGATGAACAAATTTTAACAAAAGAAGTATTTATGGAGTTAAAATTATTAACAAAAATAGAGCCTTCTCAAGAATTTGATAAAATATGAAATATGGAAAAGAATTTTGGATTAATGAAATAGGAAAAGACTGGACTAGAGAACTTAAAGAAACATTACGAACTCCATATGCTAACAAGCTTATGGAGTTTGTTTCTGTAGAATATGCAATGCATAGTGTTAATCCTTTACGAGAAGATGTTTTTAGAGCATTTAAACTATGTCCTTGGAAAGATGTTAAGATTGTGATAGTTGGTATAGAACCAAGTCACGTAAGCCTTTCTAGTGGACTCGCATACGGTGATAAACATGTTATGCAATTTCATGTTGCAGAATTAGGAAAGATATTCGACTGTATTGAACGAGAATATTATTTAAACGACGGTAGTGTTTACTTAGATTTTGATTTCTCATTAGATCATTGGGCAAAACAAGGAGTACTACTTCTTAACAAAAGCCTTACTGTTCGTAATGGAGAACCTAAATCACATTCAAAACCGTGGGGTAAGTTTGTATCAGCTGCTTTAAACGCAGTCAATGAAAATACTACTGGTACAATATTCATTCTTTGGGGAAAAGAAGCTCAGCAATTAAAACCTCATATTAGTAAAAATAATTATGTTTTTACTTTTGATGCACCTGGAGACTATGTTTATCCTGCAAAAGATTGGAGTTGTCCAAACTTTAAAGAAGTAGATAAACTTATGATGGATTTAACAGGTAAAACTATAAAATGGTAATTTTTTAGGAAGTGCTTAATTGCGCTTCCTAAAAAATTTCCGAACCGCAATTAATCATCAAGAATGAATCTATCTACATTCTCTTCAATTCTCTTTAATCTAGATACTTGAGATGAACCTGGAAGCATTTCTGAAAAGTGTACCCATGCTTTTGATTTACCTTTATATGTTCCTGATTGAAATACATCATTTTTAGGATCTTCGTCAAATAGTTTAACCACATCTTGGAACCATGTCCTAGCGTCTGCTATTATTCCAACTGCAGGAATAGCAGTTTTAGTTAATTTTTCAGCCTCTAAAGGATTAGTATAAAATGCAATATCAGTCTGAAGCCTTGTTGTTTGTGACAGTAAGAAACTAGTAATAAGGAATTCCTCATCTTCATCATCTCCTGATAGTAAAGCTTTAAGAAATAATCCAACACCTGTAAGAGTAATCATTAAATACAATTCAGTCATGTTTTTACGCATGTTAGCAGCATCTACCTCACTAAAGTCTTCATTAAAGTCGTTATGCCGCTGTTTACTAAAAACTAATTTACGACCTAAATGTTTAAGAGTTTTTAAAACTTCATCTATCGCATTACCTTGATTCTTACTTTTTACAGTAGATGTATATTTACCTGCAAAATGTCCAATAGCTGCACCTACAGCAGTTCCAACTCCAGGAATGAACATTGTACCCAGTGTTGCACCAGTAATTGACAATTGAGCTTGATTATAGCTACGATATCTACCTTTTTTAATATAAGGCTTACTCATTCCATAACTAAGTGCATAATCTGTTTTTTCCGTTTCAAACCTTGTAGCAAATCCTTCAAACATCCAAGTACGAAATTGTGATAAGGCTCTTCCTCCTACAGTAGCTTTAATTAAAAGAGGATTATTGTAATCACCATGATTCATTTCAATAGTACGTTTAATTTTCTGTACCATTTTAATTTCATCAAATGCTTTGCCGTCTACATCAGCTGCAGTAAACCCTTCTTTTAGTTTACCATTTACATCATAAGCATTCCATAACTCTACATCTTTACCATCTGGATCTTTAGCTTTAGTATTCATCATGATAGCAATCATGACTGGGGCATAATTTAAATACTCAGAACGTTCTTGAATAGAAAACGGTCCGAATCTTTTTAATTTACCAGCTGCTGATTTATTACTCATGTCAAACAACTCTTTATTAGTAGTTTGCAATAAATCCCATTTGTCCATTAAGGTTCTAATCTTAATAGCATTTCCATTAATTCCATCAAATGCATTAAACGATAGGTTTCTACCTATTGAATTGGTAGTAAGTGCGTACGCTTTACGCATTTGAGCAGGAGTATAAATTCTACCATCAGACATTTCTATTAAATTAGAAATTACACCAAACCCAATATTGGAAAAACCTGAAAATACATTCCAGCCTAATCCTTTGAGTGTTTGCAATTTAAGAAGTATATCCCCAGCATCACTTAAAGTTTTATGACTTCCTAATTTATCTAATTGACTTTTTATAAATTTCTTTTCTTCTTCATCCTCTGCTTTTTCTAATAATGCTTCTAATTCAGTTTTAGCTTTTTGTTCAGCTTTAGAATAAGATTTCTTTTTAGATACCCCTTGTATCTTACGACCACTTATTCCATAATAAGCCTCATCTATAAAATATTCAAATGCATTTTTTAAATTTTGAAGTTTACCTTTTTCACTAGACTCTTCTGAATCCTTAGTCATTGTTTCACCTGTTTTATTAACAGTTAGTTCTTCACGACCTGCCAGTAATGCTTCAGCAGCTTTTACTTGAGGTTCAATAGCAGATTTATGCTTATATGCTAGAGTCTCAAGGATATAAGCTTTCATAATACGATTAATGTCCCATGACTGTTGTTTAGACATCTGCTCACGTGCTGCTTCTGCAAACGCTCTACTTTCTGCATTAGTAGCAGGTTTTCCAGTTTCTTGCTTATGTTTAATTTTAGCAGCTCTTACTAAACTAGATATCTTTGCTTCAGTATCCTGAACCATTGACGTACTTATATTCTTTTCAATCTTTCCCGTTCTAGGATTAACATCATTAGTAACTTTAGTAGAAATATCTCTAGTACTTTGGAGTTGTTTCATTTTATCAAAAAATGGAGAAATTCCCATTTTTAATCCTTTATCTGAAAACATTTCCATAATGTTTTTTTCAATATAAGGAATTACGCCTACTCCTAAATGCTTAGCTTTAGACTCAGGTAGCAAATAACGCATTTTATTAAGCATTCCGATTACCATTTGATGGTATTCAAATAATGCAGGATTGTTTTCTATTTTTTGATAATTCTTATCATACCATCCAGTTTCTTTACCGTTGTCAATTCTTTTAGGTACTTGTACTGCAAATTTATTTAAACCTTCTGTTTTATAATAAGTTCTATCTGCACGTTGGCGCATTTTTGGATTATCAAGCATATCCATATTTAAAAATGGAGAATGCTCTTTTAACCACTCTTTAAAGAAAGCATCTCTCTCTTCTTGAGTATGATCTGATAATTCTGATTGAATCTGAGAATATTTTACATTACGATCTAATCTAAAAGATGTATATTTCTCTTTTTGACGAGCCATATAAAATTCAAAACCTTTTTCACCTAAATGCTCTTTAAGTTCTGCTATATGAGCATCTCGTTTAGCTTCATCAAATAATGGATTTCCATTTTTATCATGTGTAATATTTGGGTATAAAAACTCACCAGGCATTGTATCATCATCTAATGGTATATCTGGAAATAATTGACGAGTATCAAAAGTAATTGTATTTTTCTTTACCCAGTTGTAATAATTATCTACAGCCGCTTTATCCTTAATCTCTCTACCTAAGTTATCTTTTAAATTGAAAGCTTTGTTTGCTAATGCTCTACGTGTTTTATAGAACTCATCAGTAAATCTACCTACCATTCGACCAGTTTCTTTACCGTTTACAGTAAGCTGTTTTAAGATATTATAATTATTACCAGATGCTTTAAGAAATGCCTTATTGGCTTTATCTAATTTCTTCCATTCTACATCAGCTTCTTGTTGAGCATTCATATTTGCAGCTTCAACTGCAGCAAATATAGCTTGGATCATTGGATCATCTGTTCGTCTAAGAGCAAGAGTTCTAGAACCTACATATCCTAAATCTTTCATTGCTCCAAAGATTTGATCATTAGTGAGTTCTCCACTAGTTTGCGCTCGTACAAAATCAGCAAAGTATATCTTTTGCATTTTTGTAATTTTACCTTGCTGTTTTTCTGCAATTACACGAAACTTATTAAACTCTTCTTGTATTTCAGGAGTATTAAATTCATATTTATCTAAAAAGATATGTTTATTTTCATCACCTGTAAAATCAGCTGCCTTTATCCAAAGATCAACAATTCGTTGAGCATACTGTAAATCTTCAAATGATATAGCAGTAGTAGCAAATAGTAGTTTATCGGTTTCTTTTAACTGCATTTCTGCATATGTTAGAACATCTTTAACCGATTTAATTTTTTCAGAAAGTAATTTTCTTTGATAAGCACCTTTAACAGGGTTATTCAATTCTTCTCTCAATGCTTCTAATCTACGTCGACTAGCTTTAACACCTTCAATATCTTCATTATTAGCAGCTTCTTTAGCAATGTGACGTTCTTTAATAGCTTCTGCTTCAATCTTCTCAACTCGTACTTTTTCAGTATTAGCTAAGGTAGTACCTGCAGAAGGAACCATATCGTCTGTTCTATCAGCTAAAGGTAAAAAATCACCTTCTTCATTAAAGTAACCTGCTTCTTGTTCAGATAAAGAAGGAGTATATATAGTATCGAAAGCTTCATTGTGAATACTTTCTATTTGAAATACTTCACCTCTAGACTCTGATCTACGTCTTTGTTTTTCAAGATTGACAGGTAAATAATTAGCAAAAAATTCTAATTCAAAAGTATTACCATAAACTGGATCTATCGTAAATGAGTGAGCAGTACCATGTTTACGGTTATATTTCTTTATTTTACTAGCTATTGATGCAAAATTCTCTGTTTTACTTTTGAACCCAATAGCTTTTTTAATTTCTGTAATAGGTCTAACGTCAGGAATCTGATACCCATTAGCAATAAACGCCAAGTTAGCAAGCTTCTCCCCAGTTTGCTTAGTTAACATTTTCCACTCTTTCAAGCTTTTATTCGGACAATTTATCGACATAATTTATTATTTACAAATTTTCATATATTCTTCAACTGCATTTATAAAAGGTAAATCTTCTTGATTTCTCATTCTA
>Ga0224509_10000593_pt1 | contig 10183 bp, 12 predicted proteins | sample SF_Jan12_sed_USG_5_FD_170158 | JGI IMG/M metagenome (GOLD analysis project Ga0224509, IMG submission 170158) | Sediment microbial communities from San Francisco Bay, California, United States - SF_Jan12_sed_USGS_24 | ecosystem: Environmental > Aquatic > Marine > Sediment | place: USA... | reverse complement strand
TGAACTGAACCCGGAAGGCACCAACGCGCCGGAAGGCACTATCAAGGGACGCGGCACAGAAGCAATCACCCTGCATGAAGCCGGCATTGAATATGCCGACGGGCTGATTGCCGGTACCGACGATGACGGCAACAACCTGTCTATTATCATGACCGCCTTACATCTCAACAAAAACCTGTTCACGGTTGCACGCCAGAATGTCAGCAGCAACGATGCCATATTCGCAGCTGCCCGCACTGACATCACCATGCTGCCGGGACGGCTCATCGGCAAACAGATCATTGACATGCTGACTACACCGCTGCTGACAGATTTCCTGCGCCTGGCCACCATGCAAAACGAAGAATGGGCCAATCTGCTGATCAGCCGGGTGGTCGGTGTCATGACTGACCGGCCACCGGAATCGTGGTCCATCACTGTTTCCACCAAGCAGTCACCGGCGGTGACACAATTACTCAAAAGAGGCACGACCGTTACCGTGAAGGATTTACTCACCGACCCGCGTGACATATCCAGTCCGCTGCCCTGTATAGCCCTTTACCTGCTGCACCAGGACCACCAGGAACAGTTGTTGCCAGCCGATGACACGCCACTACAGATAGGCGATCAATTGCTAATCTGCGGCCACGAGAGAGCCGAGACACACATGCGCTGGAGCGCACACAACCCGCATGCACTGAGCTACATTTGCAGCGGCTATGACCGACCCAGCGGCAGCCTGTGGCGCTGGCTGTCCGCACGCCATAACAAGCAGGCACACAGTTAATCGGGGACATGGCACGCGAGATGCATTGTTTATGCTGAAACCACAGCAAACCTGCCCCTCGACATCGCGGCAGGAACAACGGAGGTACCAGCATGAAAACACTTGAACTTCAACTAATTACCGTAGGACTGGACGATGGTCAGCAAGGTATCTTCGTCGGCCTGCCGCTACTCACAAAACAGCAGGCAGAAACTGATGGAGCAGTAGAAAACATATGGTTTTCAGATATTAAGCAGGTACCCGACAGCCTGACCATGGACGAGCTGATGGAAATCGTGCGCAAACAGATGTACGAGTGCATGAACACCGTTCAGTAGCCCTTCAAGCGTCATTTTTTCGGCAGATCGTCAAGTCGCTGCCGCTCCCGTCCAGCTGTTCAGGCAAAACCTGACGCAGCACGTCAGCCAGTATCACCCAGAGGGGCAGCAAGCCCTCGTTCTACCAGCCTGCTAGAATGCTGGCCAATCAAGGCAGCACCGGGATCTCGCCCGGACTAATCGCTATGAAAATCTCGGTCATTATCCCCAGCTGGAACCGCGCTGATCGCCTCGCGGCCGCACTCGATTCGGTGCTGGCGCAGAGCCTCGCCGCGCACGAGATTATCGTCGTTGATGACGGCTCCACCGACAACAGCCGCGCGCTGCTGGAGCAGCATTATCCGGGGGTCCGTTACCTGTACCAGCAAAACGGCGGCGTCAGCAGTGCCCGCAACACCGGTATCCAGGCGGCCTGCGGCGACTGGATCGCGTTGCTGGATTCCGATGACCGCTGGGAAGTGTCAAAACTGGAACGTCAGCAACAGGCCCTGTTGGCACAACCCGGTTACCGCCTGTGTCACTGTGATGAAATCTGGATTCGCAATGGCAAGCGTGTCAACCCGATGAAGAAGCATGCCAAATACGGCGGCAATATTTTCCGCCACTGCCTGCCACGCTGTGTTATCTCGCCCTCTGCGGTCATGATTGAGCGTAGCCTGTTTGACGATGTCGGCCTGTTCGACGAAAGTCTGCCGGCCTGCGAAGACTATGACTTATGGTTGCGTATTTGCGCAACCCGGCCGGTGCTGTTTGTCGATCAGCCTCTGGTCATCAAGGTTGGCGGGCACGCCGATCAACTGTCACGGCGTTACTGGGGCATGGACCGCTTTCGTATTCAGGCACTGGAAAAAATCCTTGCCGGCGGAACCCTTGATCAACAGGCGCACGCAGCGGCACTGCAAATACTGCAGGAAAAACTGGCGATTCTGATTCAGGGTGCCGCCAGGCGCGACAACCAGGCTCTCGTCGATGAGTACCGCGAGAAACAGCGCCACTTCACAAACTTGAGCTGCATTGCCGATACAGCCTGATGCATTGCCATGATTAATATCGTTACTGCACTGCCAGCCGAGGCGCGCCCGCTACGCGATCACTTCAAGCTCTGCGACAAGCTGCAAAACAGCGCCTTCCCGCTGTATCGTAACGCCGATATGGCATTGATTGTTGCAGGCCCGGGCAAAGTGGCAGCAGCGGCAGCAACCGCGGTGCTGGCAGGCATTGCCCCTGCATCAACAACAAGCGCATGGCTGAATGTCGGTATTGCCGGCCATGCATATCATGCCATCGGTAGCGCCTTTATTGCCCACCGCATTACCGACCAGGCAAGCGGCAGCCACTGGTACCCGCCGCAAACACTTGCCCCGTCGCTGCCCACGGAAAATCTGCGCACGGTCGATCTGCCCGAAGCCGATTACCCGGAAGATGCGCTCTGTGACATGGAAGCCAGCGGCTTTTATCCGGTCGCCTGCCGTTTTTCAAGCAGCGAACTGGTGCAGTGCCTCAAGATCGTATCTGATAACAACGCACAACCGTCAAGCGCCGTCACTGCAAAACTCTGCAGCCAGCTTGTTACTGACCGGCTTGCCGACATCGCACAGCTGGTGCATGCACTCAGCGACCTGGCAGGAGAATACAATCACTGGCATGCGCCGCATCCGCAACTGGCACAACTGGCCGCGCGCTGGCATTTCAGCGTCTCACAGCAGCACCAGTTGCAACAGCTTGGGCGGCGCTGGCAGGCACTCGCCGGCGGAGAATCACTGATGCTTGAGCAGCTGCAGAAAAAGAACAGCGCAACCGAGGTGTTACAGTGCCTGCGGCAGCACCTCGACACCCTTGCGGGCAACGCCTGATCATGTTCAATAACATATATATAGAAGAACAGGTTGCCGCACACCCGCGCAGCCGAGCTATCTGCGAACGTTTCCCGCAGGCAACACAAATCAGCTGCGAGCGCTACGGTGAAGTATTCAACCCGAAGTCACAGGACTTTCGCCTGCAAAAGCGCAACCCGTCACTGATCCTCGCCCACAAGCATGACGGCCGCCTGCTGGAAACCCCCGAGGGCTATGGCATTGGCGGCAGTAACAACTATTATTTCTCCCATATGCTCAACTGCCTGTATGACTGCCGTTACTGTTTCCTGCAGGGCATGTACCGCTCGGCGAACTACGTGCTGTACGTAAACTACGAGGACTTTATACAGGACATAGACGCAACGCTTGCGCAGGCAAACAATGAACCCTGCTGGTTCTTCTCCGGCTATGACTGCGACAGCCTGGTACTGGAACCGGTGTCCGGCTTCGCAGAAAACTTCCTGCCTTTCTTTGCAGAGCATCCGGCTGCACACATTGAACTGCGCACCAAGAGCACGCAGATTCGCAGCCTGCTGAAACAGCCAGCCATCCCGAATGCGGTGATTGCATTCAGCTTCACCCCTGCGGAAGTCCACACGGCGCTGGAACACAAGGTCCCCACTATTGAACGACGCATCGAAGCCATGCAAAAGCTGCAGCATGCCGGCTGGCCGGTTGGCCTGCGGTTTGACCCCATGATTTATCACCCCGACTACCAGCAGCAGTACAGCCGCCTGTTTGCACAGCTGTTCGGCCCGCTGGATACCACCTGCCTGCACTCTGTCAGTCTCGGTCCGTTCCGCCTGCCACGCAGCTATTTCAGGAATATTGTGCGCCTGTATCCCGATGAGGCACTGTTTGCCGGCACTTTCACCGAGACTGCCGGCATGATTTCCTACCCGCCATCACTGGAGCGCGAAATGACAGATTTCTGCACCGGTGAATTACTGAAACATATACCAGAGGCCGCCCTGTTTCCCTGCGGGCTGGCAGCCTGATGACAGAAAAGAACATCATTGTCAGCGGCGCCAGTTCCGGCATCGGCCGTGCCATTAGCACCCGGCTGCTGCAACAGGGTTACCGGGTCACGGGAGTGGCGCGTGACTTCAGCAAGTTCCCCTGCGATGATCTGCGCTTCACGCCGGTTTGCATGGATTTATCCAATCTTGACGAACTGCCTGCCCGACTGGACGCGCTGGTCAAAAAAGATACCGTCATTGACGGCCTGATCTGCTGTGCCGGCAGCGGACGCTTTGGCTCACTGGAAGAATTCTCCGCGCCACAAATTCGCCAGTTGCTTGACCTGAACCTGACCAGCCAGCTCTACCTGGTACGCGCCCTGTTGCCCGGTATGAAACAACGCGGCAGCGGTAACATCGTTTTCATGGGCTCGGAAGCCGCACTGGCCGGCGGCAAGCGCGGCGCCGTTTATTCAGCGGCCAAATTTGGCCTGCGCGGACTGGCACAGGCACTGCGGCAGGAATGTGCAGCCAGCGGCCTGCGTGTCAGCATCATCAACCCCGGCATGGTACAAACAGAATTTTTTAACGAACTGGATTTTCGCCCGGGCGAGGCCCCCGATAATTACATTCTCCCCGACGATGTCGCGCTGGCAGTGCAGATGATTCTCGAAGCTCGCCAGGGCACCGTATTCGACGAAATAAACCTGTCGCCGCAGAAGAAAGTTGTCCGTTTTCCGAAACCCGGAGAAAGCTGAAAAAAAACCGGCGGATGAGAAATTCACAAGTTAAAATATTTCCTCACACATCAAGGGAAATTAGTCTGTGGTTTTGCAGTATAATTCGCCGCCATAAGCAACCAACGACAACATGGAACCCTGATCATGGCCAGAGTGAAGATTTTCAGCACAGCTGCCTGCCCGTTTTGCGACAAGGCAAAGCAACTACTGAAAAAATGGAACATCTCCTACGAGGAAGCCATGATCGACACCGATCCGGCGGCGCGCCGCGATTTTTCTGTTGCCACCAATGGTGCACGCACGGTGCCACAGATCATCATCGACGACGTTTGTATCGGTGGCTTCACAGAACTGACCGAAATGCACATGGATGACAAGCTTGATCATCTGATTGAACAATAACAACAGCGGGCGGGGGGCGAAATGAACGAAGAGAAAATCTACCGTATCTCGTTTTACAACCAGGGGGATATTTACGAGCTGCATGCCCGTGAAATCCACCAGGGCAACATGTATGCCTTTCTGGAAGTAGAGGATATCATCTTCGGCGAACGCTCCGCGATCGTTGTAGACCCCTCGGAAGAAAAACTGAAATCAGAGTTCGGCGGCGTAAAACGCACCTATATCCCGCTGCAGGCCGTGATTCGCATTGATGAAGTCGAGCGTGAAGGCAGCAACAAGATCATCGCAACCGATAACAGCGGCAAAGTCATGCCGTTCCCCGTGCCGCAGCACCACAACCTGCACCAACAAGACTGATTCTCTTCTTCATCACAGAATCACGCGGCGCGACTTGCCTTATGACACCAAGTATCGTCAAATAACTGCCTAGCCAAACACGTTTCTGTTTGCACAAGGAGAACCGTACCTAGCCGGAGGACCAGCATGGCCATTAATAACGTTATTCAACCAAACCGCCTCACCAACATGCAGGAAATGGAAGTTCATGTAAATGGTCCGGATGGTGCAAACCGTATGTTCATCTACAGCGGCATGGCCGAAGTAGAACTAAGCGGCGGACTGCCGCACCCGCGCTGGTCACTGGAAGTCGTCTGTTTTGACGTCGGCCGCAACTATGATGTTGAAAATGAGGAAATCATCAACATTGTTGCCACATCCTCTCTCGCCGGCACCCGCACCGACGGCGTGGCCAGCTTTGCCGGCTGGCAAATCTTCGGTGCTGCCGGTGAACTGGATGAAGAATCCGGACGGGTACGCATGAACATTGCCGCCGGTGCCCGCGACACGCAGGCGTTCCTCGAGCAGATTTCCTTTCACATCACGGTACTTGCCCGCGTCAAGGAATAACCGGCAACAGCCCGCTGCTATCAGGGTGCGAACCCCATAACAGCGGCAGCAGCCAGTAAACAAATCCGGTTATCACCACCACGCCTGCCAGGTTAAGCAGCAAACCTGCCCGGGCCATTTGCATCATGGTCACGCAGCGACTGCTGAAAACAATGGCATTCGGAGGCGTAGCGACCGGCAACATAAAGGCAAACGAGGCGGCAACCACGGTCGCCACCATCAGACCGAAGGGACTCACATCAATTGCGCTGGCCAGCGCACCCATCACCGGCAACAACAGTGACGCCGTGGCTGTATTGGACGTCACCTCGGTCAGAAAGATAACCAGCAGTACCACGGCAGCAATGACCAGTACTGTTTCGATGCCCTGCAACACGGTAAGCTGCTCAGCCAGCCAGCGCGTCAGTCCGGATTCACCAAAACCCTGCGCCAGCGCAAAACCGCCACCGAAAAGAATAATGATATCCCAGGGAATGGTAACTGCCGTTTTCCAGTCCAGCAGGAATTCTCTTCTTTTCAGGTTCACAGGGATCACGAACAACAGCAAGGCACCGCCAATGGCAATGGTTGAGTCCTTCACCAGCGCCAGCCCGGCAGGCTGGTAGAGGCCGCGCAGGATCCACAGCAGGGCCACTGTCGCAAACACCAGCGCCACCTGCTTCTCCTGCCTGGACATCGGCCCCAGCGCAGCCAGCTGCTGCTGAATCAGGGCCGCGCCGCCAGCAATCTGCATGTCTGTTTGCCGGCACAGTATGCGCGTCAGGTACAACCAGGTCAGCGCCAGCATCACCAGCGACAACGGTAACGCAAACCCCATCCAGTCAGTAAAACTGATACTGATACCGTAGTTTTTTTCCAGCACACCGGCAAAAATGGCGTTTGGCGGTGTACCGATCAGCGTCGCCACCCCGCCAATGGATGCTGCATAACAGATACCCAGCATCAGAATCGTGCCAAACCACAATTCACCCGGCTGGTGATCTATTTCATATTCAACCTCCCTGAGCACGGCCATCGCAATGGTCACCATCATCATGGTCGTCGCCGTATTGCTGATCCACATCGAGAGAAAAGCGGTCGCCAGCATAAAACCAAGTACGATACGCCGCGGCGTAACACCGACCATGCGAATGGTGTGCAGGGCTATCCGGTGATGCAGGTTCCAGCGCTCCATCGTAACCGCAATCAGAAAGCCACCCAGAAACAGGTAGATCAGGTGATTGCCATAGGCGCGGGTAACTTCAGCGCCACTCAAGACACCCAATAGCGGAAACAACACAATCGGCAACAACGCGGTTGCAGGCACCGGGATCGCTTCGCTGATCCACCATACCGCCATCAGCACGGTCACAGCAGCGACTCGCAGTCCTGCCGGGCTCATTCCTTCCGGAAGCGGCAATAACAACACCAGGAAAAATAATAGCGGCCCGAGAATCAGACCGATCACAGCACGATGTTTAAGCAAATGCCTGCCCCACAGGTCCGGCCCGCTGCGCAAGGCAGGGAACAGGCCACACAGAAAGCGCATTGATGAACAACAGCATGCGCGGATTATCAATCCCGGCCTGCTGAATGGCAACCGCCAGACAGTCTGCACCGGCACGCCTTCATGACAACCAGGACATATCTATATCTATCTGTTTTACATATATTTATTATTTCTGTCTGGATAGCACCTGAAAATGACACAGCACACCCAAGCGACGAATGTGCAGCGGATTGTTTTTATTTGTCGCCGACACTGCCGCAACCGTGAAACAAACCTTGCGCTCTGCTGTCCATTGCAGAGGCTGTTCAATGAATCAAAAAACGGGATAAAGATATGAAAATCACTCAACTGTCACGCTGCTACCCACTGCTACTGCTGATCTGCTTGAGCTTCAATGCCGGCGCGGCTGCATCAACGGCAACCGCCACCTTTGCCGGTGGCTGTTTCTGGTGTATGGAACCGCCGTTCGACAAGCTTGATGGCGTTATCTCGACTACCTCCGGATACAGCGGAGGCACACAGGAAAATCCGACCTACAAACAGGTGTCTCATGGCAGCACCGGACATGCCGAGGTTTTGCAGGTTATTTACGATCCGGAAAAAATCAGTTACGCAGAATTACTGGATGTATTCTGGCACAACATAGATCCGACCCGGATCGACGGTCAGTTCTGCGACTTCGGCAACCAGTACCGCAGCGAAATTTTCTATCATGATGCCGAACAGAAACAGCTGGCAGAGCAATCCAGGGCGGCACTGGTCGAACTGAAACCTTTCGACAAACCGGTATTGACCAGGATCACCCGGGCCACTGAATTTTATCCGGCGGAAGATTACCACCAGGACTACTACACAAAAAACCCGGTGCGTTACAAGTTCTACCGTTACGGTTGCGGTCGCGATTCACGACTCGAAGAACTCTGGGGCAAGAATCCACCATCACATTAAAACCAGCCATCCCTGCCGGTGAAATAACAAACCCGGCTTGCAACAACACAGGGCTTGCCGGTTTGTTATCATCAGCCCATGAAAAAGGTCGTCATCCACAAACCCGGCGGCTATCAACAGCTGAAAATTGAAGAGCATGCAGACCTGCAACCCGGTCCTGGCGAAGTTCTCATTGAGGTAGCTGCCATTGGCGTCAATTTTGCCGACTGTGTTACCCGCATGGGACTTTACGCATCCGCCAAAAAGTATGTAGGGTATCCGATCACCCCGGGGTTTGAAGTCAGTGGCACCGTCCGTTGTGCCGGTCCCGGTGTAACCGCACTCAACCCGGGTGCAAAGGTGCTGGCTGTCACCCGCTTCGGCGGCTACACCACGCAACTGCTGGTAAAACAGTCGCAGGTATTTCCACTGCCCGAACAACTCTCATTCGAGTCCGCCGCCAGCCTGCCAGCCGTCTCGCTGACCGCATGGTTTGCCCTGTTTCAGCTGGCGCACGCACAACAGGGAAACACCCTGCTGGTACATTCGGCTGCCGGCGGCGTCGGCAGCATGCTGGTGCAACTTGGCAAGCTGGCCGGTTGCCGGGTCATTGGCGTAGTTGGCGCAGACCATAAGCGCGCCGCCGTTATGGCACTCGGTGCCGATGCTGTCATCGACAAATCCAGCCAGGACCTGTGGGCCGAAGCAGAGCGGCAGGCAGCCGATGGCTATGACATCATTCTTGACGCCAACGGTGCAACCACCCTGAAACAGAGCTATCAACACCTCGCCGCCGTCGGCAAGCTGGTGGTCTATGGTTTTCACAGCATGCTGCAAACCCGCAAGGGCGTGCCCGGAAAACTCCGCATGGCACTGGACTACCTGCGCACACCTCGCTTCAGCCCCTTCGACCTGACCACACAAAACCGCAGCGTGCTGGGTTTCAATCTGAGTTTTCTGTTTGATAAGGACACGATCATGCAGCAAGGCATGCAACAGATACTGCAGTGGCTAGAATCAGGAGAGCTGCAAGTGCCTACCGTTACCAGTTACCCGCTAGAGGCGGTCGCCGATGCACAGCGTGCGCTGGAATCGGGTCAGACTATCGGTAAACTGGTATTGCGCTGCAGCCCCTGACAAGTCCGGGAAATCAGATCACCCTGCTGATTCCCCCAGGCATTACGCACACAGGAAAGAATCGGTGCCAGCCCGGCATCCTGACCTCAGCCAGACAAGCATGCAAACAGTATCGGCAGCCACAGCTTTTTTACCGTGTTATTCGCATCAACGCTGCCTAATCAGCAAAATCCAGCCGTTCCTGTACCGCTTCAATACCGCGCTGCGCACAGGCAGCATCCTTGTCTCCACCGGGAGCACCACTGACCCCTACCGCACCAATAACTGAACCCGCCACCCGTATTGGCAGACCACCATCCAGCACCAGCAAGTCCTCCAGCAGATTCAGCTCAGCAGCGATGTCAGCACGGTTGACACGTAAATCCCCGGAGCCGGTACCGGACAAAATCACCGCATTTGCCTTGCCCTGTGCCAGCTGCGTCATATACTGGTTGGCGAACACATCGCGCATCATGACCTGCATCCTGCCACTGCGATCCACCACCACGACTGACACCTGGTAGCCATCCTTGCGACAGGCATCCACCGCAGCCGAGGCTATATCACGCGCCAGTTCCAGCGTCATCAGTTTCACCGTGACGACATCACTGGCTATTACCGGCTGCAACAAACACTGGCCCAGCCACAGCAGAACAACCACAAATATGCTTTTCATATATTGAACTCCCTGATTTCGTACCGGTC
>Ga0224509_10000586_pt1 | contig 10218 bp, 7 predicted proteins | sample SF_Jan12_sed_USG_5_FD_170158 | JGI IMG/M metagenome (GOLD analysis project Ga0224509, IMG submission 170158) | Sediment microbial communities from San Francisco Bay, California, United States - SF_Jan12_sed_USGS_24 | ecosystem: Environmental > Aquatic > Marine > Sediment | place: USA: California... | reverse complement strand
CCAATGCATGGCCGACTCGAAGGTGATCAGGCCGTCGATCACCGGGAAACCTTCCCGCTTCAGGTAGGCGATGGTGTCGGAGCTGGTGAAGAACGAGATCGACACGTGCGTGCTGTCCGGCGGCACACTCGGGATGGCGATCGGGATGATGGGGTTGCTGCGGAAGGTCATGGCGGTGATGTCCATCCGCGGCATGCCAAACACGTGCTTATGTTCCACAAACATGTAGCCGGGATACTCGCCGAAGGGGCCTTCGGGGAGGGATTCGGTCGCCGAGACGGTGCCCTCGATGATCATCTCCGCGTCCGCCGGTACGAGAATGTCGCTGGTCTCACACTTGACCATCTCGATCGGCGCATCGAGCAGCTTGCTGGAAGCGTCGTACTCGTTGACCCAATCGTCCTGCCGGGTGCCCATGTTCATGTTCACGGCTGGCTGGGCGCCGAATATGAGCGCGAAGGGGCAGTCCTTGCGCTCTTTCTTCCACATACCGTGGATCATGCCGTTGTGCTGCCAGGGCAGCCAGGAGCCGACCATGGTGTTCTTGCTGTCGGCCGGCGGGTTGGCGATCATGGCGCGGGCCGTCGACCAGTTGGTCCACTTGCCGTCGGGCGTCGTGACGGCGTACATGCCGGCGGTCTGGAGGTGGCGACCGCCGCCCCCGGTTTGAGCGAGCGGGGCCGGCAGTTTGGTCAGGTCGACCTCGTCGCCCGTCCAGATGTTCTCCTTGCAGGGCGCATCCTTGTTCTCGACGACCTTCGGCGGGCGCACCGTGCCGTTCTCCATGATCTCGTTGTAGGCGTGCTGCATCTCCATGATGCCGGCTTCCGGCGGGAAGCCGAGCTGCACGGCCATCTTCACCCATTCCCGGCCCGGCGTGCTGCTCCACTGGTAGCCGACCTCGGCGGCGCGGAAACCTTCCGGGCTGTCCTTGACCTTGTTGAAGATCGGCGAGGGGGCTCCGATCTCACCCGCACGGATACAGATGGCACCCATCTCGAGGTTCCAGTCGACCTCGTCGTCGATCTAGAAGAATTCGCCCATCTCGACCATCTTTTTCAGATAGTCGCGATAGCTGCGCGGAATGCTGCTGCGGTCGATTTGGATCGTCATAGCGGACTCTTCTCCTCCTATTATCATCGTGTCTGCAGGCGCATGAGCACACGGCTCAAGTCCGGGTTGTTTCACGCTGACAGGGTCAGCCTGGGCTCACCCTGAACAGTCCCTGTGGTCACGGTCTTTGGCTATATCTCGGCGAATAAACGATCTCCTCCATAAGCGTGGGGTGTTGAAGGTCGACGATGACGCCTCCCGCCAACTGGAACTAATTCAAAGATTGTCTCCCCGTCCGGTTTCGCCTTTACCGCTCTTGGTGAAGTACACCCAGGGTGTGCTCTGCGAGGCATGCTTCTGCAATACCGGGTCGGGGGTGCGGAAGCCCCACTTGTCCCAGTTGGCGAGCACCTTGTCCTGCACGGCCTTCGGCCAGGCCCGCCGGAAGGTCAGAATCCCGGGCTTGGGTTGGCAAACATGCTCTTCGAGACCGATGCAGCTGTAGATAGCTATTCCCGAGTCGCTTTGAATCTCCTGTCCCTCGACGCCAACCCGACCCATGTAGTCTTCCTTGCTGTGGTAGGCCTCCGTCCCGACGCCGTAGAATGGTGAATCGTCAAAGTACCAGACTCCCTTCCTCGGGTGGTTGCGGCCGGCGAAGGCGTAGGTCACGGCCAGCGGGTCTTCGGGATCGATGTCCTCGCCCACCACCAGGATCTTGGTGAAGCAGCCGCCGATGTGATTCCACCAGATGTGTTTGCCGAGCTTGTTCATGAACTCGTCCAGGCTCCAGCCGGTGAGCTCGGCCCAGTTGTTTTTCACCCGGAGCACGAACCAGCTGCCGGAGGACTCGATGGTTGCCAGACCGTCGATGATCGGAAAGCCCTCCTTCTTGAGGCTGAGCACCACGTCGCCACTGTTGCAGACAGCGATGCCGATCACCGTGCTGTTGGGCGTCACGGCGGGGACGGCGGTCGGAAGAATCGCGTTGTTCCTGAACGTCACACAGGTGATGTCCTGCCGCGGCTTCGGGAGTCTCTTGTCTTCGAAGTGATAGCCCGCGTGTTCGCCGTATGGCCCCTCCATGAGCGTCTCCGAAACCGAGACGAAGCCCTCGATGACGATTTCGGCCGTCGCGGGAACCATCAGGTCGTTGGTCTCGCACTTGACCATCTCGATCGGCGCGTTGAGCATTTGGCTGGCGACATCGTACTCATCCACATAGTCGGGAACGCGGCTTGCGCTCTGCCAGGCACAAACCGGCGGCACGCCGAAGGCGATGGCGAAGGGCATGTCCTCGCCCTTTTCCTGCCACTGCTTCCAGATCATGCCGTTGTGCTGGGTCGTCGGGATCCAGAAGCCCGCCATCGTGTTCTTGTCAATCACGGCGGAGCGGTTGATGGACCAGTTGGTCCACTTGCCGTCCGGGGTCTGGGCGATATTGACCCCGGCGGACTGCAGCATCCGTTCGGCGTCACCCTGGTGCTGGAGCGGCACGGGAAGCTTGAACAGGTCGATCTCGTCCCCGACCCACTTGTTCTCCTTGCAGGGCGCATCCTTGGCATCGACGATTTTTGGCGGGTGTACCGGGTTGTTTTCTATCGAGTGCATGTAGGCTTCCATGATTTCCATCAGCGTGGCATCGAGCGGCGCGCCCACGTTGGACGCCACCCGGCACCATGGCCGGCCACGGGTGCCGCTCTTGGTAAAGCCCCATTCGGCGGCGCGGAATCCCGGGCTGTCCTTGATCTTGTTGAAGATCGGCGACGGCGACATCGTCTCGTCCGCGAGGCGGCAGATGGCGCCGAGTTCCAAGTCCCAATCCACCTCGTCGTCGATGGCGAGGTATTCGCCCTCCTTCACCATCAGTTCAAGGTAGTCGCGATAGCTGCGCGGGATGGAGTCGTAGTCGATTTTGATCGTCATTTGGTATTCCTCCACATTCTTAGGGTAGGTTCCAGCAGTCATCCAACCGCGGTGACCCAGGCTCGACTCACTTTGCTCCGACCGGGTCAGCGGGTGCGGCGCTGCGTGTGCCGTCGGTCTTCTCCGAACGTCTCTCTGGCCCGATGTTCGGGCCCTCCCAGCGTTTCAGAATCCCGGCGTCCAAATCGAACAGATCCAGGACGCGCCCGACGCTGTGGTTGACGATGTCGTCGATGGTCTCCGGGTTGTTGTAGAAGGTCGGCATCGGCGGTGCGATCACGGCGCCCAGCTGCGCGGCTTCGTAGAGCAGCTTGCAATGACCCACGTGCAGGGGTGCTTCACGCGGCATCAGCACCAGCGTACGGCGCTCCTTCAGCACGACATCCGCCGCCCTTGTCAGCAGATTGTCGGCCGACGAATTGGCAATCGCGGAAAGCGTTCTCATCGAGCAGGGGGCAACCACCATGCCATCGGTCTTGAATGAACCGCTGGATATGGACGCCGCTTGATTACCGATGTTGTGCACCTCGTCAGCCAAGCCCTCCACATACTTTGTGGTGTGCGGGGTCTCGATCTCGATATTCATCCTTGCGAAGCGGCTCATCACCAGGTGCGTTTCCACGCCGCCCATGATCTTGAGCACCTCCAGCATGCGGATCCCGTAGATCACTCCACTGGAGCCCGAAATGCCCACAATCAGTCTTTTCATAACGCTTCACCCATTCTCTTGGCCGGATCTGAGCCGACGACGGGACCACCTTTGGAAGGTGGAAATGGTCCCCACATTCCAGACACCCTCTTGATCTGGATTGCGAGCGACGATGGAAGTGTGTCCAATAAACATACGACCGGCCTATTTGAGCTCTAAGGTCAGCGCATCGCCATCGTTGATGCCCAGCGCGTCGCGAACCCCAACCGCGGCAATGATCTCGATCTGGTTTGGCGAATAGTCCGCGACCTCGGGCAGGACGATTGCCGCGTCCACTTGGCCTTCGATCGAGACCCGGTAGCAGCGGGCGTTGCAATCGTTTGGACCGCTGTTGGGATTATCGATCCTCACTCCGGGCGTATCCTTGATCCGGTCCCAAAGAGACATCGATTCGAGTTCATCGATCATCAGGTTCACCGTGCCTGGGAACGGGTCGATGCCGAGCTTGTCGACAAACTGCTGACGCGCCCAATCGACTCGCGTGAAGTGTCTCCCCTGGCCAGCCCCTGAGGTGAGGCGACCGCGGATTTTTTCACCCTGCTGGCCTTCCGTCCCTGTCCACTGCAAGAAGGTGATCGGTACGCCGTCCGGATCGCGGATCTGGAAGAGACGCGCGCCCCAGGATACGGCCTGCGTGGGCGGAGCCTCGATCTCGATCCGATGCCTCGCGTCCTCGATGTCCTTGACCTCGACGACGACGTGGAACCGGTCGGCCGGCTCGCCGAGGGTCAGCGAGTTCCGCTCCCGATCGTTGTCGAGTATCTCCAGCCGCATGCCGCCGATATCGAACCGCCGTCCACGACCGTTGGGACGATCCCACTGCTCGACAACTGGAAAGCCTAAGAGCTCGCCATAGAACGAAGTGACCTCCTCGAACCGGTCCGTGGCCAAGGCGACATAGCTCACAGCGCAGCCCTCAGTTCTGCTCCCGGTAAGGCGGGCCCACGTCTCTGGACGAGCGGAAGGACTTCGTCCATCAACAGCCGCAAGCTCCGCTCCCAGGGCTGGAGCTCGGTCGTCGCGTCGTAGGAAACGATCAGCAGGTAGCCGAAGCCGCCGGTCCGATCCTGGAGGTCGAGGATGCGGTCGGCCACCGTCTTGGGCGAGCCGACAAACCACAGGTTGTCAGCCAGGTACTCGAGGTCGACCGCCTCGTCGGGCATCGAGGGATCACGCTTCAGGAACGGTCCGAGCCCCAGATCGAGATAGATCGGTAGGAGGAACTCACGCCAGCAGCGGCCCATGATGCCGTTGATTGCAAGATCACGCGCCTCGGCGTCGGTCGGCGCGACGTAGACATCGCGGATGATCCGCCAATCGTTGCGGTCGGGACTGCGGCCGGTTCGAGCCGCACCTTCGACCACCGCATCCCAGTGTCTTGCCGTGACCGAAGCGTCGGGATCGATGCCCAGGCTGACCGGGATGTAACCCTTTTCGCCGGCCAGCTTGTGGTTCGAGGACCCGGGCGTCAGTCCGGCGATTGCGATCGGTGGGTGCGGCTTCTGATAGGGACCAAGATGATATGCCAGGCCGGGCAACTCGCTGCGCGGTTCGCCCATTGACCAGAACTCGCCCTGGAAGTCGCTTGCACCATCGGCCCAGAGCCGCGTCATCATGTCGATCGCTTCAAACGTCATCCGGCGGTTCCGGCCGTCGCTGACATCGAGGCCGAAAAGCTGGTGATCGGTCGGCAGCGCACTGATGCCGACGCCGAGTTGGTACCGACCCTCAGCCATGTGATCGAGGTACGCGACCCGATGCGCCAGCTCGACCGGATTGTGATACGGGAGCAGGTGGCCCAGCGGTCCGAGCCGGATCCGCTTCGTCGTCAAGAGCGCCTGGGCGATTAGTAGATCAGGAGCCGGACAAGGCTCCCAGGTCGCGCTGAAGTGCTCACCGATCCACGCCTCCTCGAAGCCGAGCGTGTCGAGCCGTTGCAGATCGGCGAGGTCCCAGCGTTGCCCGTCCCGGATGGAACGCTCCGGCGGATGCGACGGCATCAGCAGAGCACCGAGCTTCATGCCGCATTCCTCCCTGCCACTTTTGTCTCCTCCTCGTCTTCTTTATGCGAGGAGTTCCTTGGCTCTTATCCCACGGAGAGACATATAATCGCATAAATTTTGTCACTGGTTCCTGAAATGCAAAGCCCATTTGGTGCCGTTGGATATCCATTTTGCGCCAGTCGCCAAGCGCGCAAGAAGCATGACTCTGCCAAAACACTGAAAGTCGGTTGTTGGGAAAATGTGCGATCACCGGGCGATCAGGCATTGCGAGCCTGCCATTGCACCATGAAGACGGTGCAATCAAGGTCTAGGATGGAAGCGGTTTGTTCAGCCCTTGCTGCGTGCGTATGGGCCTCAGTTTGGCTTCTGCTGCTTGTGAAATTCGCGATGCTCGCCCGGGGTGAGCCCGGACCAGTGACGGAATGAGCGAATTAAATGAGATGCCCGTGAATAGGAGAGCTCGTGCGCGATCTCGCGCGCGGTCATGTCGGTTTCGGCGAACATCTTGCACGCCATCTTGTAACGGACCTGTCCTACGAGATCGCGGTATTTGAGACCTTCCTTCGCAAGTTCTCGCTGCAGCTTGCGCTTCGAGACGCCTACAACTTCGCTGACTGTCTCGATATCGGCATACCGCTCTCGCAGAAGACTCTCGACAATCTGCCGCAGCGATCCCACAAAATCGTCCCCGGGCGATATCTTCATCAAAGTGCTCTCAGATGCGGCGCTTTCGAAACCGGGGCCCGGCTTCAGTGGTGCGCTCAAGAATGCCTTGGGTATCGCAAGCGCGGTGCACGGCTGGCCGAAGCGGGTCTTCGCATCGGCGAGGATCTCGAGCTGCTCAAAGGCGCGCGAGCGCGGTGCGCTGACATAAACTTCCCTCGGTTGCCATTCGTTCCGCGAAGCCATTTTCACAAGGCCAATCATGTGACTGAGCACGTATTGCTCCATCTGCCACGATGGTGTCCGGGCTCGGCAAAGCCAAATCGCGTCCGGCGACTCGGCAATCCAGAAATGAGTGGTTGAGTTGAGTTGTTTGCCCTGGCGAACCACCGTCCGGCAGGCGCTGAAGAGCGAAACAGACTGGGTCACGATCCTGCCAAACGTGCCGAAGTCCATCGGAAACTCTTCCCCCACGGTCATCCCGAAGGTCGAATCGCCGACGGTCTCATACCCGGCCGTTAGCGCCCTCAGCAGGTCCGAGTAAGGGATCCAGTCGTCGGCTGGTCCAAGATGCCAATTGGGAATGCCCGCGCCGGCCAAGACCCGTTTGGCGCTGAACCCGAGACGTTCGAGCGTCCCCGTGCAGTGGAGAAACACGCTGCGCCTGATGATTGGGATCGGATCCATGCGTTCACTCTCGTAACAATGGCAGCGAGTATCACGGTCTTGTCCACATCATATATCATTATATGCAATTTTGTCCGCCGAGCGTCGAGCCGACGTCATCTGGCACAATTGGGCCAGATGTCTGCAATGGGTGTGCGCCGTGGTAAGGCGGCGCTTTTCCAGTGGGTGCAAGCCCCACCCGGCGAACGCTCCAGCCGGAAGCAACCGGAGCAGTCATGGAGGTGACGAAATGGCTGAAGCCTTCGGGTAGCGTGTCACGAATAGGTGACAGCGCGCGTGTGCAGGCCGCAACGCGAGTGAATGCCGAGCAAGCCTCGAAAAGGACGATGTGCAGGCCGACCCGACGACCCTTTCGGGGAAGGCTGATATGTCTGGGTGAAATGAGTGAAGACGACGCCCAGGCGCTGCACCGGAGTAGTGGCAGCAGCATGTACACAAGGAAAGCGCGGGCAACACGGGAAGCCCCAAGGAGTGGTCGGGGATGACCAACCGGACGCCCGCGAGGGACAGGCCGGGCCCCCTGGGGTGGCGGAGAGGTTCGTAGTACCGCTGAGGCCGGGTAACGCCGGCGGAGGGAAGGGGCCTCAGTTCAAGACAGACGCAAGACGCGGTGAGGGACCAGGAGATTGGGCAACCTATCAACTCCGAAGAGGGTTCAGAAGCTGCAGATGGCGTTGCACGCGAAAGCGAAGGCAGAAGCCGGCTATCGCTTCTACGCCCTGTACGACAAGATCAGCCGTGAGGACATCCTGGCTCATGCCTATGCCCAGTGCCGCTCCAACAAGGGTGCACCGGATGTATTCGGCGAGAACCGGCCAGGCGCGCCTGGGATACCGGCCATCGAAGAAGAGCATCAAGCGCATGGTCGAGAAGATCCATGTGCTGACCGAACGAAAGGGAACTTGGCAAGAGACCACAGAGCTGGTGGGCAAGCTGAACCGCTCGCTGCGCGGATGGGCGAACTACTTCGAAGTAGGGACCGTCAACAAAGCGTATCGGGCGCTCGACAACTACACAGCTGTGCGGTTGCGCCGGTGGTTGCGCGCCAAGCACAAGGTCAGGCGACGCAAGGGCGGGAGCTATCCATCCTCGCACCTTTACGGGCACTTCGGGCTCGTACGCCTGACCCGGCTTGGGCACGACGTGCCGTGGGTGAAGGCGTGAAGTCTTGTCCGAGAGCCGGATGCGGGAAATCTGCACGTCCGGTTCGATGAGAGGGGTGTGGAAACGGAGTAACCGGCTCGGCTAATGAGGCACCGCCAGACGAAAGGGGCGGAAACAGATAGGCCGATCCTACCGCCACCGCGCCACATCCCGACTCTACCCTTGCCGTGCCAATCACCCTTGGCGCAGATCCGCAGTCAGAGGCGAAGCTGAAGCGGCGGCCAAGAAAGCCGACATTTGTGTTTGCGGTTCGGGTGTCGGGGGCGTTCCCTCCACGGCTGGCTGCGATCGGCAGGGACGAGGGCTGCGCAACGGTCATGTGGACCGTCTGGACGAGAACCGAGGCTGCCTAGCGGTTCTACGAACAGCTGGGCGCTGTCCCCCTCGCAGACGAACGGGTGATGAAGTGGCCTATCTCGCCGTCACGGCCTCGTGACTCGGGTTGATTTGGTGGAAGGCGCCCCCGCCATGATCTGCAAAGGGCGGCGGCGCCTGGAACGGAGCCCGGCCGCGCGACGCGGAACCGGGGTGCGAGGAGGGGCCACACACGGCCAGGAGCAACCGGCGCTGGGCGCCCATCACGAGCGGCTCGCCGACTTCCTGAACGGCGCGATCATCCAGAACATCAACCTGGCCGACCGCAAGGCGGGGATCATCTTCACCCTGGTGGTCGCCGCCGGGCTGTTCCTGCTGCAGCGCGCGCCCGAGGCGATCGCCGCGCTCCTCGCCGGGCCCGAGCCGAAGGCCCTGCTCTGGGCGCTGATCATGCTGGCGCTGGTGGGTGCGGCGGTCAGCGCCTTTTCGGTCATCTTCCCGCGCATCCGCCGGCAACCGGGCGGCATCCTGTTCTGGGGCGACATCACCGGCTATGCGGAGCGCCGGGACTATCTCGCGCGGGTCGCCCGCGAGCGGCCGGACGAGCTCGCCGAGACCAAGCTCGGCTACTGCCACGACCTCTCGGGCATCTGCGCCGCCAAGTTCCGCATGCTGCGCCTGTCGATGACCCTGGCCGCCGCCGGCCTGGTCCTGTTCCTGGTTCATACGGCGCTGGGGTGAGCTCGGCCGCTCAGCCGAACATCCAGCTGGCCGGGCGGGGGTGCGCCTCGGCCCGCGCCAGATAGCGCAGGCCCCGGGCGCAGCGGATGACCAGCCAGAACGGCAGCAGCGCCAGCAGGACGACGCCCACCACCGCAAGCGACGCGACGCCGCCGACCGCGGCCAGCAGCAGCCCGATCCAGAAAGTGCGGATCTGGAAGCGGTAATGGCTGTCCATCCAGGACGCGCCGTCGCCGCGGTTGACGTAGGCCATGACCACGCCGGTCAGCACCGGGAGGAAGCAGAGCAAGGCGGCCACGGCGGCGAGGATGGCGACCGCATCGAGGGTCCGGTCACCCTCCGCCGTCCCCTCCGCGGCGCGCTCGCCCGCGTCGGGCGCCGGCTTCGCGGCCGCGTCCATGTCCTCCGGGGCCTCGCGGATCTCCGTGCCGGCCAGCTTGCCCGAGAGCCGCAGGGTGCCGCCCCGGTTGATCACGTCGCCGCCGACCTTGCCCTCGACCTCGACCACCGCGCCCGGGCCGATGACGACGTTGCCCTCCACCTTGCCCAGGAGCTTGACCTTGACGCCGGGCGCGACCACGGCGTTGCCGCCGATCTTGCCGCGGAACTCGGTGTCCTCGGAAAAGGCGATGTCGCCCTCGACCACGCCGCCCCGCCAGTCGCCGGACCCGTCCGCCACGAAAGCGCCGCCGATCAGGCCGGCGGTGCCGAAGAACAGGCTGGCCAGGAAGAGCATATAGATCAGCTTGGCCGCGGTTCCGCCCGGCACTGCCGCCGGGCCGGCAGTGCCGGGCGGCCGGTCGCCGTCGCGCGGCGGCGTGTTCGCGCTCTCGGTCCGGCGGCGGGCGCTCTCGCCGGCAGCGTCGAGCTGCACGCGGTAGACCGGCACCTGCTCTGAGATGTTCTTGACCGTCCGGGCGCCCATGAACTCATAGCCCAGCGTGAGCTTATTGCGGA
>Ga0224509_10000584_pt1 | contig 10228 bp, 12 predicted proteins | sample SF_Jan12_sed_USG_5_FD_170158 | JGI IMG/M metagenome (GOLD analysis project Ga0224509, IMG submission 170158) | Sediment microbial communities from San Francisco Bay, California, United States - SF_Jan12_sed_USGS_24 | ecosystem: Environmental > Aquatic > Marine > Sediment | place: USA... | reverse complement strand
CCTGCGAGAAATTCCGTCATACGCCGACGTCGGTCATTAATTTCGTCGAGGGCACCCGATTCAGCGAAACGAAACGGATCGCAAGAAACTCGCCCTACCAGCATCTGCTGTTGCCGCGAGCGGGCGGCATTGCTGTCGCGCTGTCGGCGATGGGCGAGGTATTCGACGCCATCCTCGACGTGACGCTCGTTTATGCGGACGGTCCGCCAAAGTTCTGGGACATGATCTGCGGCGATCGCGTCAGGGTGGCCGCGGACATAAGGGTGTTGCCGATCGACCCTGCGCTCGTTGCCGGCGATTATCAAAACGATCGTGAATTCCGCCGTGAAGTGCATCGCTGGTTGGGGGCACTGTGGCGGGAAAAGGACGCGCGCATCGCTGAAATCAACAGCCGTGTCGCGTAGACTGCCGCTATCACTCTTATGCGGAGGGCGCAATGGCCGACAGCCGCCATTACGACACGGTCGCCTTCGATGTGCGCGACAACGCCACGATGTTGTTTTTTGCAAAAACCTCGGAGACAGGCGATATCGATGATTACCTGCTCCTGGTTCGCACGATCGAGGATGACTTCGATGAATCCATGCACATCGAGATCAATGAAAAGCAATTCGGTGGCCACGACCTGCTGACGGAAGCGGTACTCCTCGGCAACACGCTGACGCTGAGATTCAGGCAGGCGATCGACGCCCTCGACGGCGCGAGCGAACTGGCGCTTTCATTTGCCGAGACGCAGGAAAACCTGACCAGCGTGGAGGTCGGGGCTTTCCGCGTGCTGGGCGATGCCCTCAAGGGCGGAAACGCCTGATTGCCGATTTTCGTGAGTTACAGCCTGTACATTCTTCGCTGTGCAGACGGCAGTCTCTATACCGGCATCGCGCTCGACGTTGCGCGCCGTCTCGAAGAGCATCGTAACGGCGTTCGGGGCGCAAAATACCTGCGCGGAAGAACACCCGTCGAACTCGTATTCGAGCGTCCCGCCGGGGATCGTGCCGCGGCGCTGCGCCTGGAATATCGCGTCAAACGTCTGAGCAGGACCGAAAAAGAAGCCCTCATCGGCGGTGATATATCGCCGCTGCAATCCGCCCGGGCTTGAGGAGTTCACGCGTCCGGCGTCTGCTCCGGATACAGTACGAGGGGCTCTCCGAATACCGGCAGATACAGCCGAGTGTCCTTGTCCCAGGTGTTGCGTATTTCCTTGAGCCATCCCGCCGTCCTGACGAAGTTGTCGATCAGCTTTGGCGGTAGCGCGATGTCACCGAACGGGCGTGTCTGGTCATCGAAGTGTACGGGGAAGACACGGGTGGCGCCGGTCGATGTCACCAGCGCCTGCCAGTAGCCCTCAGTGTAATCGCGACCGAGATTCTCGAGGAGGCCGACGCCGAGCATCACGACGTCGGCCTGTACATCGTCGAGCGCGCCCAGTTTGTAGCCTGCGCTGCCCTGGACAATGGTCGTGCCCTGCGGATGTGAAACCACGATGGAATAGCTGCCGCCTTCCCGCCAGGCCGTAATCGGTGCGGGTAGCGCGAGCGGCTCGTCCACGGTTCCGGCCAGCGGCACCTCGCCGCGAAGTCCGATTGGCGCATGGGCAGAAGGCACCAGCGTCACCGTGAAATCCCCGAAGCTGTATGGCGACCCGGCTTCGGCAACGACGATCTGGTCTTCGGGCACGCCGGCACCGCGCGCAATGTTTGCGGTCGTCTCGGAACCCAGGATCGATGCGCTGCTGCGATTTGCGATCGCTCCGGCATCCATCGCGTGATCGTAGTGCGAATGCGCAGGGATGATCGCCGCAAGCCGGCGCATCTGGTACTCGTTCATGACGTAATTGATCATTGGCGCGTCGTAGGTCACGGGCCTCTTCGTCAATGATTCGAAGAGACTCGGACGCGAGATAAAGCCATCGATCAGGATTTGCGTTTCGCCGTCGTCGAACAGGAGCGTCGTAACGCCGAGCCACGTGGCCGTGACCGCCGCCTCCGGCGCGTCGGCGACGACCTGTGGATGCAGTCCCGTGTCGGCAATTTCCGCGCGTACGTTCCAGGCCCAGGCGATCAGTCCCGAGAACAGTGCGACGAGGCTTGCGAGAGCGATAAGCATCCGCTTCGCGTAGCGTTTTACGCCCTGAATTGTGACCGTCGGCATTGCGCCAAGATACCATCAAGCTCCGGATCGGGCATCGTCAAGAGAGGGCCGGTTGCACCCGCTAGTGCCACTTGCGGCCTAGGCGCCTGCCGCCGCCTGCTGCCCGGGACAGCCGGGTTCTTCCGGTGCCGTAAAGTCAACGGCCTCGCCCGTCTCGAGCAGGGTTTTGAGTCCCGCGACGACGTGCGGCCAGCCGAAGGCAACCATCGTCGCCGTCGCCGAGCCCTCCTCTAGCCGGTCATGGATGACACTCAGGCGCGTCCCGGCGCGAACGGGCTCCAGCCGGAACGTCACCCGCGACGCCGGATCGGCAGCGGCATCCGGATTCCGAAGGAATTTCCAGGTGTAGGACAGTTCTTTCGGGTGGTCGGCCGTGAGTATCTCGCCGGCGACGCCGACGCTATCGTCATCGTTCAGGAACTCGATCGTCGCGCCAGGCGTGAAATCGCTGCGGACGCGCGTGCCGTGCCAGTATTGTTGGGTGAATTCCGCGGTCGTCAGTCCTTGCCAGACACGCTCCGGAAGGGCCGCGATGACGGTCATGTATACGAACTCGGGTTTACTCATTTTCGTTCTCCTGCAATGCGTCTCGTAGATTGAGAATGGCCGCGGCGCGCTGTCCGGAGAAGCGGTCCAGCCAGCGGCGGCTGATTTCGGCGATCGGCACGGTGTTCAGGTAGTGGAGTTTTTCGCGACCGTGCCACTGGCAGCTGACGAGGCCGGCGCCCTCGAGTATCGCGAGGTGCTTGGCGACGGACTGGCGGCGCATGCCGAGTCCGTCGACGAGTTCCGTCAGCGTCTGGCCCTGCTTTCCGAGCAGGCGGTCCAGCAGCGCGCGTCGCGTCGGGTCGGCAAGGGCCTTGAATGTTGCATCCATGATTTAAAAGGCAGCTAATTGGCTGCCTTTTATTATGCAGCTAAATAGTTGCATGTCAAGCACGCTATTGGCCGGCGGCGAACTTGGCCAGGTAGCCGGTCAGGGGCGCGAGGTAATTGCCCAAGGCGTAGCCCAGCAGCGCCATGAGCACGGATACGGGCACGAGGCTCGGCTTGTGATGGGCGGCGACGATCGGGGCGGAAGCCGCCGCCCCGATATTTGCGGCGGAAGCGATGGCGACGCTGTGCACGTCGACGCGAAATATCCACGCGCCTGCCAGGCAGAACAAGCCGTGGATGAAGATCCAGATGAACGCACCGAGCAGGAAAGCCGGCGCCTGCGCGAGACCGGCTATCTCGGCTCGCGCGCCGATTCCCGCGACGAAGATATAGACCAGTGCCGTGCCCAGAGCCGTAGAGTTGGGCAATCGCGAAACGGGCGTCGCCGACAACAGCAGCGCAACCGTCGTTACCAGCAGGATGCGTGTTGTCGATTCACCGAAAACGGGCGCAAGCGGTTCGATCGTAGTGCCGATCCACTGCGAGATGCCGGGCGCCAGGCCGATACCCATCCAGGTAACGCCGATGACGATCGCCGCGAGGAACAAATACTCCGGCATAGTGGGTGGGTGTTCTTCTTCGGCATGCAGTTCGGCAGCCGCTTCCATCGCCGCCAGCCTCTCTTCCGGCACACGCGCCCAGGCATTGAATCGGTCCGCAAAGTTGCGCGACATGAGCAGCAACGGCAGCCACACGATGTAGACGGCGTTGTCGGCGATGACGGCAAGCCCGAACAGTTCGCTGGAGGTGCCGAGCATTTCCTTGGTCGCCGCCATATTGGCCGTGCCGCCGATCCAGCTGCCCGCCAGTGCGCCGAAGCCCGTCCATGCGTCATCCGACAACCAGCGATGGACGATCATGTAGGAGATGACACCACCTGCCATGACGCCGGCAGTGCCCATCAACATGACCAGCACGCCCTTGCCCATGATCCTGACGACGGCCGGCACGTCGACCTTGATCAACATCAACACGATGAAGGCTGGCAGCGCAAACGTGCTGAGGCCACTGTAGATGATGGAGTTGTTCGGGATGATCGAAGCGCCGCCGATATCAACGTTGCTAAGAATGACCGGCGTAATGTAGATGAACAGCAACGGCGGAAGGTACTGGAAGAGCTTTGCTCCCGTTGCCCGCTCGAGATAAAAGAAAAAGCCGGCGACGGCACAGAGGATGGCCAGCACGCCGATCGGCGAAGAAATCAGGGCTGCGGTCTCGTGCATGATCGGCGCGTCCGGCGGCAACAAGGCGCCCGAGTATAAATCATCGGGCGGTTACCGGCGTCGCGCCGGGTCAGGTGAAGCTCAGCTGCGAGGCGTGGTCTTTACGGGTGTCGTCGTCCGTGAGGGCCGCCGACTTGACGGTCATCCAGACCGCATCCCAGTCCTCGACCTTGCTCGGGCCGAAAACGAACTTGGCGATAAAGCTCTCGAGTTGTCCGACACGAATGACGTTTTTCGGTGGTGCCGAAGTGAATTCCACTGAACCGGTAAATATGACCAGGTTGGCGACGGGTACCTCGGGCACGATTTTCTGCAGGGCCCGGGTCCGGCCTTCGTTCTGAATCAGGGGATTCAGGAAGCGGCGGCGGGTTACCCCGTCGACGTTGGTCCATTGCGGTTCATCGGGTTCTCCGAACACGACGCCGTTGTAGTGCTTGGTCTGTATGCAGAGTATTCCGCCGGCGGTCATGATGGCATGGTCGATTTTCGCGATGCCGCCATAGGCACCCGGCAGCATGAAATCGTGCAGCACGTCCTTGCTGCGGGCTTCCAGGGCTCGTCTTATGCGGTACTCGCCGAGCCGCGAAACGAAGTAGTGTGCGACCTGCGTCGCCGCCTTTCGGAAAATGAGTGTGAGAAAGAGAGCGCCGCCGATCGTGAACATGAACACCGCCGGACCCACGCCCGTAATCCCGGTGGCAACGGCCGTCTCCGCTGCAACCGCGGGCAGCGCGATCAGCGGCAGGCCAGAGAGCAACGATCGTAGGATTCTGAGCATGGGTCAAGCATAGGCCCGATTCACAGCTAAGTTAACGTAATGCGTCACGTTTTTGACGAATTGTCTGTTCCTGGGTACGCGAGGAAGTAACCGTCGATCTCGGCGACCGAGATCCGGGCACCGTAGACCCGGCTCAGCAGCTCGGGTGTCAGGACAGATGCCTTCGGCCCGTCCGCGGCGATCCTGCCCTGGTCGAGGACCACGACGCGCCCCACTTCGGGAGGAATCTCATTCAGGTGATGCGTCACGATGATGATATTGCACCCCTCCCTGGCGAGTGCCCTGATGCGTGCCAGGTAGTCGAAGCTTGCCGCGAAATCGAGGCCGGAGGTTGGCTCGTCGAGTATTAGCGTGTCTGGATGATGCACCAGTGCCCGGCCGAGCAGACAGCGTCGCTGCTGCCCGGTGGACATCGACCGCAGGGGAGTGGCAGCGAGTTCTGCGATGCCGAGTTGCTCCAGGATGTCGTGGGCAGCGGCAACTTGTTGCGCGTCGATCCGATCCCCGAGATTTCCGTGAATGCCGATGCTCGAGAGGAAACCCGAGAGGACGACTTCGAGCGCAGTCGTCACGGGCCGGTAACGCTGTTGCAGATCTTGAGAAACGATGCCGATGTGACGGCGCAGCTCCCAGACATTCCATCGCTCGCGGCCGAGGATGCGGACCCACGAGTCTCCCCGGTCCACCGGGTAAAGCTCGCGGTTGATGATCTTTAGCAGTGTCGTCTTGCCCGAACCGTTCGGTCCGAGGATAGCGACGCGCTCGTGCCGGTCTATGGTGAGCGTAAGCTTGTCGAATACACGAGTCCTGCCGCGCCAGATGGTCGCGTTGCGGATATCGATGAGCGGCGGCTCGCTCATGATCCCTGCCGTGTCCGCCTGGCGTGACAGGTCATCCTTGTTCGGCTCCTCGAAACGTCTGGCGCAGTCTACCCTCATTGCCGATGGCAAGCTGCCGCCTGTCTCGGCGAGGGGCGCAGCACGATATGGCGGTGAGTCCTTCGACAGGCGCCGGTTTTCTATTACACTGGGAGAAACTGTCCGGAATCGTTTTATGAGTTACTGCACACCGGGACGCGGCTTGATGCTTGCGGTCCAGACATTGACGCTGTGCGTGGTCGCCGCCTGCGGCCGTACAGATACGGGCCCGGTCGAGGAACAGCAAGCGGCTGCCGTCGAGAACGTCGAGGCCATGGCACGCGAGCACGCGGACGACACGGCCGAGCCCAGCGAAGCCGCCCTGGTAGAGCCGCAGCGAGAGATAACCGCAGAGCGTCTCGCGTATGCAGAAGTCGACGACGAGGTCGTCTACGGACATTTTGCCTTTCCGTCAGACATGATCGAACCGCTACCCGCAGTCATCATGATCCATGAGTGGTGGGGCCTCAACGACAATATTCGTGCGATGGCGGAAAGGCTTGCGGCCGAGGGATACATCGTCCTGGCGGTCGATCTCTTCGGAGGCGAGGCGGCGACGAGTCCGGAGGTGGCCAGGCAGCTGATGTTGCGGGCGGTGGAGAACCGCGACTCGGTAACGTCGAACATCGAACAGGCGTACAGATTCGTGAAGGAGACTGCGGGCGCGCCGCGCATTGCCTCTCTCGGCTGGTGTTTCGGTGGCGGCTGGTCGTTCAATACGGCGGTTATGTTCCCGCAGGATCTCGATGCCGCTGTTATTTACTATGGCCAGGTGACCGACGACGAAGCCAGGCTGAGCCCACTCGACGTACCCATACTGGGCCTGTTCGGATCGGCAGACCGCGGCATCAAGCTGGAGTCCGTGCGGCGCTTCGAGGGGGCACTGGAGCGCTTGGGTAAGGATTACGAGATTCACGTTTATGAAGGCGCCGGCCATGCGTTTGCCAATCCAAGCGGCAGAAACTTCAATGCCGGATACGCAGAAGACGCGTGGACCAGGACCCTCGAGTTTCTAAGCGACCGTCTCTCTCCAGACACCAGCTAGTCGTCGACAGGCTCCGTTGCCGCAGCGGTGGGGCCGATGCAAACTACCCTGATGTCCAGCGCTTCGGCTGCGAACACGATCGACTGATCGTCACCCCGCGAGCAACGTAGCGACGCCTGTAATGCCAGTGCGGTAGTGATCAATACCGATTCGCCTGCGGAAGCCGTGTCGATACAGAATTCCCGTAATGCCAGTGGTGCGATCTGATTTGCCGGGACGCGCATGGCTACGTCCACCGTCTTCGCGGCCTGCAGTTCTTCAGTGCGCAGGGTTCTTTGCGTGTCAGCGACAGTTATCGACAAAGACTCAGGCCGGCCGCTCCTCGCACAATACGTGGAAACGCCGAGCCGGAACTCAATGTCCGGCAGGTGCACGAGGTTGCGCCCCGCCGTCTGCACCGGGAGCACGGCCACAGCGGGTTCGGTTTGCACGTGAAGCCTGTCGACGTCGGTAAAGACGAAATACAGACCGGGCAGCAACATGAAATAGGTCAGCATAAAGTTGTTCTCCCGCGGTGACGCCCGAATTATAGGGAATGCTCAGATGGTAATCTGCACACAGATCTGATCCCCGGGGAATCCCATGATTCGGAAAGTCGCGCATCTGACCTACAGGACCGCTCGCCGTATCGCCGTACTCACGGTCGGATCGACCGTCGTGCTGCTGGGAATCGTCATGCTGGTTACGCCGGGTCCGGGTCTCGTCGTTATACCGATCGGGTTGGCCATACTCGGTGCCGAATTTGCCTGGGCACGAATCTGGTTGCGCAGGGTGCGCGAAAGCATCAGCAACCAGAACTCGAGGAACCACGCGAAGCGGGCCGAACGACATCGCGATCGCATTGAGCGCTGAATACTCTGAAATTCGGAAAAAAGAAGGCGCCGGAGTGCTTAATTCGATACTCGATCAAGCGGGCCGATCCGACACGGAACGGACTCCGGCGCCCAGGGTTAGCGGCAGGGGGGTGCCGCCGGACCTTCCTGGTCCTCGTAAACCGGCGATCCCGCCGGCATCGTGAGAGGCGGCTTGCGGACCGGGCTATTGGGGGAGAGAGACCCGGTCGCGACCCACCTCAGGGGGTTCCTTCGGACTGCCCGGGCAGTGCCCCTGCAGTCCACGTCGATCTGCGGTCAGCCATCCTGAAATCAAGGTTGGTTGCCGCGGTTTTCTATGCTTGTGGCTCAGGCAACGGTGGCCGCCGCCGCGAACATGACGCCGAGCAGCACAACCAGCATGCCCGCCAGCGCAAGTCCTTCCTCTTTGTAGTCCTTCATCAATTCACTCCTTGTGTTAGAGCCGGGTTCCCTCGCAGGCCGGACAGTGTCTATTGCTAATACCTAATGCATAAGCCGTGCCAACCATGAAATATCATATAAAACAGAGGCTTAACCTCAAAACTATAGTTACGAAAAATCGTAATTAACGAAAACTCGTAACAATAATTACGAAATTTCGTATAGACTCGCCCGATGAGCAGGAACGACGATTACCAGTGGCTGTTTCGCAAGGCGCCCGCCATGGCAACCGCGATCGACGAGGACGGCAGATACCTCGATGTCAATGACGCGTTGGAGCGCCGGCTGGGCTATGCGCGCGAGGAGATGATCGGGCGGCGGCCGCTCGACTTCGTAACGGCCGAGAGCGCCCGGCGCATCGAAGAGGAATTTCGCCCGGCGTTGCGCCGTACCGGCAAACTGGAAAGCAAGCCGCTGAGTTTCGTGGCGAAGTCCGGCGAAATCGTCGACTGCCTCAGTGACGCTATTATTGAATACGATCCCGACGGCCGTTTCGTGCGCACGATCGCTATGTATGCCGAGGTCACGGATCAGGCCCGCGCTGCGTTCAAATACAGGGATTTGTATCGCTCGACGCCGGCAATGCTGCACACGCTGGATGCCGGGGGCCACATCCAGACGGTCACCGACCACTGGTTGCAGAAACTGGGCTACACGCGTGAAGAGGTGCTCGGACGGCCGGTTACTGACTTTTACAGCGAAGCTGATCGCCGCCGATTCTCAGGTACCCGTCTGCAGGAAGCGATCAATCGCGGCGAATTCACCAACGTCGACCGCCAGATGGTGACGAAGGACGGGCGCGTGCTGGACATCGTCATGTCGTCTATCTCGCACCGCGATCGAGGGGGCAATGTTGACCAGATGCTGGTCGCTTCGAAAGACGTCACCGAACGCAAGCGGGCGGAAAAGCGGCTGCGCCGTACCCTCGCGGAGAACGCCCGGCTGCGCGAAGAGCTGGAACAGGAGCGCGATTACCTTCGCGAGGAAGTGAATGTCGCCATGAATCTCGGCCGGATCGTCGGCACGAGCCCGGCTCTGCGGCATATGCTAAAGCGTGTAGAGGCGGTGGCGGAAACGCCGGCGACCGTGCTCCTGCAGGGAGAGTCGGGCGTCGGTAAGGAACTCGTTGCGCACGCGATCCACGCGCGCAGCCCGCGTTCCGAAGGACCGCTGGTCAAGGTTAATTGCGCGTCCATCCCGAAAGAGTTGTTCGAGAGCGAATTCTTCGGTCACGTCAAGGGAGCATTCACCGGTGCGCACCGCGACCGGGTTGGCCGTTTTCAGCTGTCCGACGGTGGCACGATTTTCCTGGATGAAGTCAGCGAGATACCCATGGAATTGCAGGGCAAGCTCCTGCGCGTACTCCAGGAGAGCGAGTTCGAGCGCGTTGGCGACGACGTAACACGTTCTGTGGACGTGCGCATCATAGCGGCGACGAACAGGGACCTGGAGCGGCGGATCGTCGAGGGGCATTTCCGCGAGGATCTGTTTTACAGGCTTAGCGTGTTCCCCATCGACGTGCCGCCGTTGCGGAACAGGGGGGACGATGTTATTCAGCTTGCTCAGGATTTTCTCCACAAGACCTGCAAGGACTTCGGGCGTGAGCCGATGACGTTGACACGCGGACAAGCCAACAAGCTGCGAGCCTACGACTGGCCCGGTAACGTGCGGGAGCTCAAGAATGTCATAGAGCGGGCGGTCATCCTGTCGCGAGGCAACGTATTGCGGCTCGAAGCATCTTTGCCTGAAGCGGCGTCGAACAGCGCCGATACAACATCTGATACTCTCGCCGCCGCCGAGTTTCTCACCGAGCAGGAGATGCGCGCGTTTCAGAAAAAGAACACGATCGCCGTCCTGAAACAGGCGGACTGGCGAGTGTCCGGCCC
>Ga0224509_10000582_pt1 | contig 10253 bp, 12 predicted proteins | sample SF_Jan12_sed_USG_5_FD_170158 | JGI IMG/M metagenome (GOLD analysis project Ga0224509, IMG submission 170158) | Sediment microbial communities from San Francisco Bay, California, United States - SF_Jan12_sed_USGS_24 | ecosystem: Environmental > Aquatic > Marine > Sediment | place: USA... | reverse complement strand
GAATTTTCTGAGCTGACAAGCTAACCTAGAACTGACGGACTGACCTAGTTTCGCAGGAGCAAAATGAAAACGCTCCGCGTCTGCTCGAAAGCAGGAAGTGAGCCAGAAAATTCTAGAAGGCTGATGCAATGTTTGTGGTTTTTCAAGTGGCCCTCCACACCTGCATTAAGTGGTCTTGTGCCGATGAGTCGGCTCAGATCGCGATAAGCATGTACTGCTGATTGCCGTTCTTATCTATATATCAATATATGATGAATCATTGGCCCCTAGGCAATATTGAGCCCTCTCTCATGAGTAGTTAGAGTAGAGGGTCTACCGTGTCCAAGGCGAGATGCCTGCATGAGTAGTTATGTAGGAGGCTCTACCACTTCCAAGGCGAGATGCCTGAGTATGTGTCCCTAGGGACACACAAAAACTCGCACAGATCCGTTAGGACGCATAGGCGGGAGGCCTCAGCGGGCGGCGGACCCGCCAGCAACTCAGCGCTGCGGTGTAGGTGCACTCGCAGGTCCAAGAGCCTTCATCATGCTGGCTTGGGCCTCGTCGCGGCCGCGCTGAATGAGGGCTTTTTTTGCCTCCTCGTCTAGGACAGCTGCAGCATGGGCAGCCCGACCATTCGCTCGAATTGCGGCCTTCATGTCCTCGTATTTGGCGACCTCTTCCATGATGATTCGGAACTCCTTGTCGCTGACCTCAGCGTCACGAAGGGCGTCGCTCACATGCGAAGCAATAGTATTCGCCTTTGAGAGAGCAAGAACTCGGATCTCGTTATGCTTTCTCTCCTTGGCCGCCAGCCGTTTTTCGACAAATTTGGAAGCGATGCCCGCGGCTCCGCAGGCCAAGGCTGCGGCCTCAAGGCCGATCACTACGGGAGCTGCTATGACGGTTGTCAGCAGACCGACCCCGGCACAGCCGAGTCCCAAGGAGGCCACGGTCATGGCTCCGTCTACTGAGCTTGCTGCTGAAATGGCCCTGCGGTACTTCTTTTTCAAGGTCCCCCGCTCTTTAACTTCGGTCTCCAGATACGTCTTCAAGCGGGAGATCTCCGAGAGCCTGAATTGCTGCTCAGGCGGTGCCGAGGCCTGGGTTGGAAGAGGGGGGTAAATGCAAGGCGCTTCGTGTGCAGTCGGCTCCATCTTACAATGCCTTCGCCGTCTCTCTCAACGCGTCTCTCTTTTCAAATGCTAACCCGCCCGATCTTCAGCGTCGATGCAGCGTTGAAGGCCCATACCCCGGCGCCATACATGCAATTCAGCCCTAGCGTTTCTCCCTGGTTCAGGGACACGAGGTCCGCGAACTCGAAGGGGTGCCAGCGGTCGCGATTGTCCGTCTGCTGGTACAGCCTACATGCAATGTTGGGGTCAGTCGTAACTGCTGTGGAGCCATTAATGCTCGCGTAGACGCCGCCAAACCTTGGTTTATCTGCCTTTGTCAGGATCAAGAGGTGGACCGTGAATGCGTACAACCCACCGACGGGTGCTGTGAACAGCCCAGTCGTTGGATTCCAGGCGGCTGCCGACACCCCGTAGGAGTGCCGGAAGATAGTGCCAATATTAACATCTTGCTCTGAAGCATTGAGATCTATATTTTTGGCGTCCTTCTCGCGCACGCCAACGCGCGCGATCACAAACACCCGGTCAGAGTGGATATCGGCATAGCTGTTGTTAAGACTGACGTAGTCATCAAGAGGGCCGAAGATCGACATTGTTATGCAGTCTCATGCCGGACCTCTAACACTGCCATGACCTGAAGACCATGGTTTTCGATCTCTGAACCGCTAGAGTCCAGGAGCCGCAGGCGCAGAGTTGAAACGACGCCGTCTTGGAGCCTCTTCCACAGTGGCAGGGGCCGGAACACCTCGACAATGTCCCCGAACTTGCGGGGGCCGGGCGCAATGGACTCGAGAAGGGTTGAAGGCGCGCCGCCGACTGAGTTCTGGTGGGTGTTCAGCTGCTCGAGGTGGACAAAGATTCGGTTGACTCCGGAGAAGTCCACCGGGCGATCCCCAGTATGTGTCCCTCGAATCCACCCACCACCCAGACCAATGTCAAGGCCGAAGAGGGTCCAGACAGAATCCGATGCTGAAATCTTCATGTCACGCACCGTGAGCGTGAATAGCCCTGTCGTCCTGCTGATGGCCATCTCAAGGCCAAACTTAGTCCCTGCCGCAGTGCCGAGAATAAGATCGATCAAGCCCTGGGCAGTGTAAAGACCCGCTCCAATGGTGAGGACCCCCCTACCGCCCCCAACCGGTGACCAGGAGAACCGGGCCGCAGTTTTCAGGTTGTACCAGCCAACCGTGTAGGTCAGCGAACGCAGCGCGACGCTGAGGTTGCCCTTGCGATTGTCGATGGGCTGCTGGAGGCAGACCTCGCCCCCCTCTTGAACATCGGTGACCGTCTCAAATGTTGACGACATGACTATCGAAGCGCAGTTCCGATATAATTATGAGGCGCACCCCACCGTTCAATGGGGGGATATCAAGAAGGTCCAGGTCGAGACACTTCGTGTCATTGTTACCGCAGATGGCGATGGGTTCAGCGCCGACTTGCCGTGGATCTCGAAGTACGCCCCGATCCCCAAGATCAGCAGCGAAAAGGTTCTCGCTAATTGGCACCGCGCCCCGCTGGCCTGGTGGCAAACGCAGGTGAATTTCGCAGTCTGGTGCGCCACAGCGGGATGCGGGGTGGGCGTGGACCACCTCCAACACGAAAATGCCCTCGTGGCCGCCGTTTACAGGTTCCACGCCTACTACCAGGTAAGGCGGATCCTTGCTGAACTGAAGGCCCCGCAACCGACCGACGTGGGATTCGACCCCGAGGACAACCAATACGACGGCCGGGCATTTGAGCGACTCTGTAAGGCATTTGGGGTCGACCAGAAAAACCAGCAGCAGTTCCGCATTCAGGGCCCAAACGAGGGCGCCGGTCAGAACTACTTCTACGTCACCCGCATCGGGTATCAACCCGCGTGGCCGAGTGGTGAAGCCCAGAAATACGTGGTCGGCCACCACTCCTTTACCAAGTCAACGAGCAGGAGCACCCTGCACATCGATTACATCTACCAAGACCAGGTATCGAGCGAGGAGTGGACAAAGCTGATTCCTGGGCCAGGTCAGACGAAGGGGCTCACCCTCGAAGGCGTGCAGCGGCTGAACGACAGCATCAGGACCTATGTCTGGGCCATCCTCGGGGCACAAGGCCAGACGAGGAGTGCAATCAGAGGGCCGGACACCACGCGCCTCGACGCGCAAAAACAGTTTGTCGGGAACGTTGAAGATGCGATCAACTCTCCGGTCGACCTCCCCGCTGCGATTCAACGCTATCAGGACGTCCTGCAGTATGCCGGCTCCCAGGTCAACTTTGTATTTGGTGCGGGCCTCTACATGGCTCCGAGCGACATGGTGTTAGATATCGGTCGCGGGGTTCGGGGGTACAACAACAAGATCCTCACGGCTGGCAACGACATTCCAGGGTTAGGCCCGGTCGATGTCAACAGTGGCCATGAAATGTCTGCTCCTACAGGAACAACGCCCACTGTGGACGACGATTTCGCTGGGAACGCCACAGCAACCCCGGCCCCCGCGCCGGCGCGACACCCCGTGTCAACCGAGCCCACAGCGCGAAGCGCGGCCAGCGGCGATCATGAAGCTGAAAAGCTCGCCATCGCCGTCCTGGGGACCGCAGCGTTCGCCGCCGGGTTCTACTATTGGCGAGGCCGGCTGATATAACCGCGGGCTGCAATGAGCAGGAGGCCTGCAACGCCCACTAGGACGGCCCACGTATTTTGCGCGAGCCACCCCACGGCCTTCCCGAGGGTCGAGAGGATCCAGGAGACCACGCTTCCGATAACGCCGGGGAGCGCCGCCGCGGCCTTCCCGGCCAGCCGCCCGAGCAGGCGCTTGATGGCCTCTAGCTGCTTTTTCACCCACTCCTTCAGCCCCTTTTTGTCCGCGGGCGCGGGGGTAGGAGCCGGAGTTGCGCCGCCAGTGCCAAGTGACGAAGTCACTGCAACCACGAGGGTTGAGATCGCCATCCCGATTGCGGTGAGGATCGAGACAACTGTGATGCCCTGTTCCCGGAACAGGGTCTTGACCCGCTCCGCGAGGGTCGTGTCCTCGTGTAGCATCCTTGAGATTGTCTCGCGGATGCGGGAAACCTGTGAGCGCAGCTGCTGCCGATTGGTACTGAGGGCCTCCAAACGCGCTGAGCGTTCTTCCCTTAGGTCCCGCAGGCGAGCCTCGATCCGATCGAGGAGCTCAGGGTAGTTCGCAGCCTCTTTCAGTTTCCTGTCCTGTCGGGCAATGCCCTCGTCGAGCTCGGAGAGCTTTGCGATGTTGTTGATGAGCTCGCCGCGGATCCGCTGTAGGGCCCGATCAAGCCCCCTTAGCTCCCGGAGCGGTAATTCCTCACCGGAGAAGTTGTCACGATCGCTGTCCAGCGAACCCATCAGACGTTCAACGGCCTCTGCGGCCGGGTTAACGGCGGCGTCCAGGGTTTTAACGTCGACGGTCTCAATTGCTGCAGCAGCGGCCCCGAGCTCTCGATCCATGTCGGCGATTTTGGCGGCCGCCCCGTGGGAAAGGCTGCTCCGCTCGTGCACGCCAAGGGCTTTTGTTACGTTCGCTCCGTAACGCCGAAGCGTCGAGGCAGCCAAGAACTGCCCCGGCCGGTTTTTGTGGGTCAGTAGCAGCCACGCATTTCCTTGCCTCACCCACAGGTCTCCTCTGGTACTGGCGACAAATTCAGAGGGGGGCTGCGCATCAGCGATTCCGAGCTCCGACCGCCACTGCTCCACCAGGTCATCGCGAGTCTGGGCATCCGCGATGTCCTCTTGGAGAAGACCGGAGGGGACTCCGTCCCGTGCCCATGAAGGCGTCTCATTCGAGGCCTCCCACGACTCGCCGTCAATAAACGACGTCTCCTCCTCTGGCGGTAGCAGATTCTCCGTATCGTCATCGGCGTTATTGACGTCATTGACGTCTTCACCGAAATCGTCCATGTCTAGGTCAATACCCGCCATTTCTTTTTGAAGTCGTGGGGTTGCAGTAGATACTCCGTGTTGTCTATACCGTCGAAGGTTTAGTTGCAAATATGGCATCATTCGGCGCGAAGCTAAACCCCGCCCGCCGGCTTAGGACCCCTCACGGGGTCAAGGCCGTCAGGCAGACCGTCGTCGTCACGAATAACCCCAGCAAGATCGACCAAAACCAGCAGCTGCTGGTCCGGTTCCCGAACCTCGGCCCACACGACGTCATCGTCCCGGGGACTTCCAAGCTCGCGTTCACTATCGCTCGGAAATCGACCGACGCCAACCGGACGGTGGTGCAGAACCTGGGGCGCGCCTTGGTGAAAAAACTCGTCGTCAGGATCTCCGGCAACGAGGTTCTGTCTGTCGATGACAGCGACGTCTTCCACTGCTACCTGGACCTGTGGAAGACCACTCAGGAGCGCGAAAATGGCGCATACCAGGGGATCGACACATCAGCCGACCGAAACGCGACCAAGCTCCGGCTTGGCGCCGGAGACGGCGTCGCCACGGTCGCCGCCGACGCGGCGGTCAGCGCCGCCTTCGGGGCCCGGTTCCACATCCCGCTCGACTTTGAGCTGCTTGAGAGCCACATGCCGTTCCATCAAGCAGGGCTTGGCGATCGCCTTGAGTACGAGCTAACGTTCAACGACCACTCCCGCGTGGTTGTGGCCACGGGGGATACAGCCGCCTCCTACGCAGTGGAAGGAATCTCACTCGAGTTCGACGTGGCCACCAATGAAGAGCTCGCTCGCCATGTCCGAATGCTGTACAGCAGCCGCACAGCGATCCTCTACGACCGTGTCCTGCGCCATCGGAAGATTGTTGCGAATAAGAGCGACAGTCTTTGGAATATAAACTTGAACGTTCCCATGCGGAGCTGCAAGGGAATCCTGCTCCTGTTTGAGGATGTGGCGGCCCAGGCCGCGTTCGGTCGCGACACGGAGGCGTTCTACAACCCCAAGATCACCAAGGTGGAGGTGACCGTAGAAGGCGTGCCAAACCAGCTCTACTCCCAAGGGATGCGAGCCCTGGACCAGTGGGGCGAGGCCATGCGCTACTTCGGTGGGGGCCACAAAAGGTCCGTGGACGAGGCCACCTTGCGCGCCCACAAGGACCTCAACCTCGCGGCTGTCAGCCTGTCTGACTACCTTACGACCAAGTTCGGGCTCTGGCTCGACCTCAGGAGCACGGACGACCCGACACTCCACGGGTCTGGGCGCCGGGTCGAGAACGCGAGCGAAGGGATCACGATCCAGCTCAGCAAGACCCCGGAGGCCGCCGGCGCCCTGAGCATCTACCTCTACGTCATCATGGATGCCCAGTTAAACCTCGAGGGCGGCAGGTTTATCCACGCTCTCTACTAGACTATATATATAGTGCCAGATGGGCCCGTTCCCGTTTCCCCTAGAGCCCCACACGGCGATAATTACCGGCAGGACCGGCTGCGGGAAGACCCAATTCGCCCTCGACTTGCTTGAGGGCCCGTTCCGGGGGGCGCTAGACTACATTTTCATCCTCTGCCCTACGGTCCGCGACAACCTGTCGTACCGCAATCGCCCTTGGATATGGGCAGACCCCCACATCGCCATCATAGACCCGACAGACACCGGAGTGCCAGTCTCATCGTCGGTGGCAGGCCGTGACCGCCTGCATGACTGGATCCGCGGCCTTTCCAAGGCGTTTCGTGGGGATGCGGTGCTGTTCCTCCTCGATGACGTCTCTGCGACCAAGTCCATCAAGCTGAAACACAATGCCCTGTCCGAGCTCGCCTTCAGCGGGCGCCACCGTGGCCACTCTCTCTGGCTACTCACCCAGAAGTGGAACAGCGTCTGCACCGACGTTCGCGAAAATACTCAATGGGTTGCGGCGTTCGCGTGCAAGGATAGAGACTCGTTTGAGGAGGTCCTCCGTGACAACGACGTCGTGCCTCCATCTGAAAAGGCCGGAGTTAAAGAGATGCTAGCGAAGCACCCCCATGCTCGGCTGTTGATAAGGACTGCTTGGCCCGAGTGCTACCAGGTGCTACACTGAATGCATCCAGCATGCTAGACACGTATCTCATCAGCGCGTTGCTTCTTCTGCAGACAGTTGTGTCGTTTTCGCTTCTCGCTGGCCTGGCTTACTTCGTACTCCTTATTAGACGCAGCCGAGTGGTTCGTATCCTTACAATCATGGACGAGCTCCTAGACCGTCTCCTCGAAAACGAGGGAGGACCGACACAGACACGGGGTGTCGTCAGTTTAACCGACGAAGCCGCGCCGTCAGCCCCTCCGGGGCAGGAGGCACGTAGTGCCACAGACACGGACACAGGTACTCCATCTCGTCAGTACCGCGACCGCCTTGCTTCGCTGGTCGCGGGTGGGCAGGCAAAGCAGTACCTCGGCCGAACGCTCACCGTCGAGCAGATCGAAACTATGAGCGATGTCGAGATCGAGCGCCTCTACAGCAGGTACCAATCCCGGCTGGGGGCAGCCATGACGAAGACGCTCGGCGTTAGCCTTGTCAAGCTCTACTGCTCGGCTGCGAGTACGTGGCTCCCTATCGACGACAAGGAGGAGCTCGAGAGCGATCTCCAGAGTGACCCTTTCGTTGAGCATGCACTGAGCGGCTTGTGCTGCCAGCTCTACCACCGCTTTGGGACCTTTCTGGCACCTGTCACCGCGGCACTAACCACGGCAAAACACTGTGTTAGACAGCTGCCAGGGCCTGAGATAGACACAGAGTGTTGTAATGACGACGATGTCGGAGGAGGAGACTTCGCCGTCGGAACAGCAACGTCACGAGGCACGAAGTGCCACGGACACGAGTCAGACACGACAAGAAGTGTTGGTCGTGACCCGGCAGAAGGACCCCAAAAAGGTTGAGGCGGGTCGCCGGGGCGCGGCGGCGCGTGAGGCTAAGCTGCGGGAGCGGATCCTTGCCCGGCTCTCGGCCGAAAAAGAGAACCTCCTAGATGTGCCAACCAGACGGCACGAAGTGCCGGTGTCGTCGCAGACACGATGCGAGGCGTCAGCCAGTCGACCACCAGAACCCCGGCAAAGTAGTGAGGAGCCTCAGGCTCAGGCTCAAGTATCGCACTCCCCCTGGCTCATCGCGGCCGGCGGTCTCGTGGTAGCCGGCGTCGTCATGCTGATGACACGTCGTGGCCGCCAGGCACGTAGCGCCACAGAATCCACGGCACTGACTGCCACGCCCCTTCGGGACGCAGACACGAAGTGTCAGTCGAAACCCGCCGGCCCTAACCCCCATTTGAATGGAAGGGACCTCTTCGACATGTAGTACTAGCACAGTATCGCCATGTCGTCAGAGAAAAGCATTGTGAACACCCTATACCACGGCGCCGTTGTCGGCGGCCTCGCCCTGGCCTATAACCAAATCGGTCGAATGGTCATAAAAGGCGCCCCGACCAGGCTGGAGCCCACAGCCCGCGACGCGGGAATGCTCGTCCTAGACACCGCGCTCGGTCTCTGGACCCGCGATTATCTTGTCAAGCAGGGGATCATCCCCGCCGACATCATGAAGTAGTTATTATCTGAACAAGCGCCCCGGGCTATATAGCTATAGCTATGGCTACCATTGCGATGATGCTAGGTGGGGCCGTCGTCAACGCCCTGGCCTTCAGCGGGAGCAACTACCTGTTCTCCATGCTCAGAGACCGGGGGGTTGACGAGGAGCGCCTTCGTCACGACAAAGCCGTTGAGCAGCTCAATGCTGCCCACGAGGCCTGGAACCGGAAACGGTCCGAGCGCCTCGACTGGCTCAACGGGCAATTGCGGCGCGAGAACCATGCGCTATCAACCTTTCGCGACGTCGACTCTGCCATGCGCGAGTATGCGCATGTGTTCGGCCAGGACAAGGCCGCTGCCGCCGCCGCAGATCTCCGTGAGCCTGTCCTCTCTGATTTCTACTCGCCCAGCGACGACCAGAAAAACCGGGAGCTTGCCTTTGTGACGCTCGGGGTCGCCGCCACTGGGCTCCTGGCCTACCAGCTGGCTAAATAACCCCGAACCCACCGACTGTAGTAGTGAGGCAGGCTTGCAATTATTATCCCCCCAATTTTTTCCCCACCCTGTTGATATATCATGGGTCTTCCTGAAGAGCTCTACTTCGCAATGCTAGAGGTGGGGCACTGCGCTCACCGCCACAAAATTCCTGGTCCTCTGGCTTATACCATGATCGATATTGCACGAAAGTCCCTCGAGCTCTGGCGCCAAGATGAGAGAGCGGCAATGCGTTTCGCCACAATGGTGTTGGCTGGTCCGACTAACCTCCGGGAGACGACTGGGCAGCTGCCCGAGCCTGTGGCTTTGGCATGTTGGAGACTGATCCAGCTACTCGAATACTTGGCGGATCATGACAGACAAACAGCTATCTAGCGTGTACTACAGCCCCAGGGGCTACTGGAAGGGGATCGCAGCGATCCAGAAGCTAGCGGCGGCGGCGAAGGTCACAGAGCAGGCAGCCCGAGGGTGGCTGAAGCGGCAAGCTCTGTGGCAGATCTACCTCCCAGCGCCGCGCCAAATCCCGCGGCCCAAATTCGACGTCGCCGTGCCCAACGAGGTCCACCAGGCCGATCTGCTCTTTCTTCCCCACGACCGCGTTGGTCGGCGGACCTATAAATACGCCCTCACCGTAGTCGACGTTGCCTCGCGGTACAAGGAGGCCGAGCCGCTGGCCTCAAAAGAGGCGACAGAAGTTGCTGCTGCCCTGGAGAAAATCTACAAACGGGGCCCTCTGAAGTGGCCCAAGCTTCTGCAGGTGGACCCAGGGCGCGAGTTCATGGGTGCTGTCAACCAGCTGCTGGCCAAGCACAAGACCGAGGTCAGGCGCGGCCGGGTCGATGTCCACCGAGACCAAGGAATCGTGGAGCGGTGGAACCGCACCCTGGCTGAGAGGCTCTTTGGCCACCAGTACGCTCAGGAGATGCGCCTCCCAGCGGATCAGAGGTCTACAGAGTGGGTGAAGCGGCTGCCCGCAGTCGTCTCTGCTCTGAATGGAGAGGTCACACGCCTGACCGGTAAGCGTCCTTCTGCGGCCATTAGGGCAGAGTCTGTGGCACAAAAGCCCTCTTCTACAATTCCCGGTCGTCCTGTTGGTCTCAAGGAGCAAAAGCTCCCTTCGGGGGTTGGCGTCCGGTACCTGTACCAGCCAGGCGAGCTCGAGGGTGGGCGGCGTCGCGCCACTGACCCCGTGTGGTCTCTTCAGGTGTACCGGCTCGGACG
>Ga0224509_10000581_pt1 | contig 10263 bp, 10 predicted proteins | sample SF_Jan12_sed_USG_5_FD_170158 | JGI IMG/M metagenome (GOLD analysis project Ga0224509, IMG submission 170158) | Sediment microbial communities from San Francisco Bay, California, United States - SF_Jan12_sed_USGS_24 | ecosystem: Environmental > Aquatic > Marine > Sediment | place: USA... | reverse complement strand
AACCGCGCCACCCGTCGCCGAGGTGACCGAGAGCCCCGGCGCGGTTAACAAGCTGTACTGGGGCGACACGCACCTGCACACCTCGTACTCGCCCGACGCCTACCTGATGCAGAACCGTTCGGCGGATCCCGACACGGCCTATCGCTATGCGAAGGGCTACCCGGTCGTGCACCCGTATCACAAGGCACGCATCCAGATCGGCACGCCGCTCGACTTCCTCGTGGTCTCGGACCACGGCGAATTCATGGGCGTCGTGCCGATGGTGCTGCAGGGCGACCCGCGCGTCGCAAACACCGAGACCGGAAAGCGTTACGCGCAAATGGCGGCCGAAGGCCGCGAGCTCGAGGTGTTCGGCGAGCTGATCGCGCAGGTGAACAAGATCGTCCCGGCCGATCCGAACCTGAACAACCCGGAGATCAACGCGTCCGTCTGGGGCGAGATCATGGATGCCGCCGACCGCCACAACGAGCCGGGCGAGTTCACGGCCTTCATGGGCTGGGAGTGGTCGTCGACGCCGCAGGGCCAGAACCTGCACCGAGTCCTGATCATGAAAGGCAGCAAGGCGAACGGCGAGAAGTTCATACCGTACACGAGCCTCGACAGCGATAAGCCGGAAGATCTCTGGGCCTGGCTCGAGAAGACCTCCGCCGAATCCGGCGCGGACTTCCTCGCGATCCCGCACAACTCGAATATCTCGGGCGGCCTGATGTTCCCGCTCGTCGACAGTAACGGCGAAGGTGTCGACCAGGCGTATTCGAAGCTGCGCATGCGCTGGGAGCCGGTGGTCGAGATGACGCAGATCAAGGGCGACTCCGAGACGCACCCGCGCCTGTCGCCGAACGACGAGTTCGCCGATTACGAAACCTACGAGCACCTGATCGCCGTCGAGGGCGTCGAGGCGCCCTCGATGTTCAGCGACGGCTTCCTGGGCACGCTGAGCCCGGAAGACCGCGCAATCATCGAGGCGCAGGAAAAACGCATCGTCGAGAATGGTGACTATGCGCGCACCGCATTATTGCGCGGGCTCGTGATCGATAACCGCGGCCGCGGCAACCCCTACAAGTTCGGCATGATCGGCTCAACCGACTCGCACACGGCGATGGCCTCGGCCGAGGAAGACAACTTCCACGGCAAGATGGCGATTGACTCGACGCCGGGCACGAAGAAGGAAGACATCATTCCCGGCACGCCCGGCTGGGACATGGGTGCTGCAGGACTTGCTGCCGTATGGGCGCCCGAGAATACACGTGACGCCCTCTTTGACGCGATGAAGCGCAAGGAGGTGTATGCAACGACCGGACCGCGCATCGAGCTGCGCTTTTTCGGCGGCTTCGATTACGCCGCCAGCGATGCGTCGCTGAATAACCTCGCAGAGGCGGGCTACGCGAAGGGCGTGCCGATGGGCGGCGACCTCTCGGCCGCGCCCGAGGGCAAGGCGCCGTCATTCCTGATTCGTGCCGTGAAGGATCCGGTCGGCGGCAACCTCGACCGCATCCAGGTCGTGAAAGGCTGGCTGGACGACGAGGGCCTGCCGCAGGAGAAGGTGTTCAACGTTGCGCTGGCCGACGGCCGGGTTGTGGGAGCCGATGGCAAGGCGCCGCCGGTGGGCAATACCGTGGACGTCAGTACCGGCAACTACACCAACAGCATCGGCGATCCGGAGCTCACGGTCGTCTGGAGCGACCCGGAATTCGACCCGGCGAAGGCATCGTTCTACTACGTGCGGGTGCTGCAGATCCCGACGCCGCGCCACACCCTGTTCGACGCGATTGCGCTGGGCATCCCGGTCGAGGAGACCGGCCACCCGGCCGCGATCCAGGAGCGCGCCTACTCGTCGCCGATCTGGTACACGCCTTAAATCAGGCTTTTTTCCAACTCGGCCGCCATGTTCAGTATCATGGCGGCCGTTTTTTCATTTACCTGCGCGGCAACACATTGATATACCGCACACTCCTGATTAGCGGCGTGGCACTGTTCTTCACCGCCGGTCCCGCGCATGGCGAGGATCGGGACTTCGACCTGCCCGCGGCCGAGATGGGCGATACCATCGCTGACGGCGGCCTCGAACTCACTGACGTCGATTTCGAGGGCAGTCCGCTCAAGCGCTTTGCCGAGAAATGGCCCGACGACCTCGTGATCGCGCCCATCCCCGGCCGATCGCCGCAGGTCGGCTGGACGCTCGCGCTCGGCGGCGGCTACTTCCTCGGATCGAAGGACGAGGACAGTGACGTTGCGCCGTCCATCCTCGGTGGCTTCGGCTGGTACGCCGAGAACGGCAGTTACGCATTCGGTGCCGGTGGCAATCTGCACCTGCTGGACGACGACCTGCGCGTGAAATTCGGCGCCGGCTACATGGACGTACGCTACCGCTACTACGGCAGGGGCAGCGATCAGAACAACATGGGGATCTACCTGGATATCCTGCAGGAAGCGCCGATGTATTTCGGCTCTGCCTCGTACCGGGTCTGGAAGAAACTCTACGTCGGGCTGGGCTACGTTGCCGGCAACGTAGATACAAGGGCGGAGATCGTCATCCCCGACGGCCTTCTCGCAGACCCGAGATCGCTCGACATCGGCGCCATCACGATACCGATCACCGTCGATACCCGCGATCACGAGCAGTTTCCGCGGCGCGGCTGGCTGATGGAAGGCCGCACGATGCTGTATCGCAAGGACGTGGGCAGCGACTTCGACGCCGAGACCTACAAGGTCAGCCTGAACCGCTACATCCCGGTGCGGGAGAACGACGTTCTTGCGTTTCGCGGTTACTTCCGGACGACCGGCGGCAACGCCCCTTTCTTCATCCTGAGCACCTTCGGCGGCAGCTCGGATCTCCGGGGGTACCCGTCCGGTCGTTATCGCGACAAGGCGATGTACGCGCTGCAGGGCGAGTACCGCTGGGCCATGAACGACAGGTGGATCTTCACCGGTTTCGCCGGATTCGGCGAGGTCGCGCCGGATTTCGGCAGTTTCGGTGGTGACTACCTGCCCGCCGCGGGCGTTGGCGCACGATTCGTCATGTCGCAGAAACACCGGGTGTCGCTGTCCTTCGACGTCGCCCAGGGCAAGGACGGTACCGAGTATTACTTTGGCGTCGGAGAAGCGTTTTGAAGAAATTCCTGCGGGAACCCCTGGTCCACTTTCTGGCGATAGGCATTGGCCTGTTCGTTCTTTTCGACCTGGTCGCGCCGGAGGAGAGCAATCTCGACAGCAAGACGATCGTCGTCGATCGCGATGCGCTGCTCACGTTCGTCCAGTTCCGCTCGAAGGCGTTCAACCCGGAAGTCGCAGCGGCGAGGCTCGACGCCCTGGGCGATGCCGAGTTGTCGATGTTGATCGACGACTACGTACGCGAAGAGGCATTGCACCGGGAAGCCCTGGCGCTGGGCATGGACCAGAACGACTACGTCATCAAGCAGCGGCTGATCCAGTCGCTGCAGTTCATTACCAACGGTTTCGTGTCGGCGGCGGTCGATGTATCCGACGAAGAGATCGCGGAGTATTACGAAGCGAACCGGGACGACTATTACGTCGATCCCTACGCAACGTTCACGCACGTTTATTTCAGCAACGACCGTCACGGCCGGGAGCAGGCGCGCCAGCTCGCCGAGACCAAGCTCGCCGAACTCAACGACGCGAACGTGCCGTTTTCCGAAAGCACGCGCCACGGTGAGCGCTTCCTTTATAACGTCAACTACGTCGAGCGAACCGAGGATTTCGTCGCCAGCCACTTCGGCAGGGCGATGGCGGCAGAGTTATTCGCCCTCGAACCGGACGACAGCCGCTGGCATGGCCCGTTCGAATCCGCGTACGGGCACCACCTGGTCATGCTGACGCGGCGTACGGAGGGTATCTATCCTCCGCTCGAAGACATCGCGGACAGCGTCCGCGAGGATGCATTGCGCATCAAGCTCGACGAGCAGAACGACCGCGCCGTGCAGGCGATCGTGGATACCTACGATATTCGCATGGGCGACGTACGCGGTTCGGGCGGATGAAACTCCGCAGCCTGGTCGCTGCCTGCCTGCTGTTGTGTGCCAGCCTCGTACAGGCGCACGACTCGCGGCCGAACTTCGTCGAGATCATCGAGACGGAACCGGGTGTCTTCAGCGTGCAGTGGAAGATACCCGCCACCGTACCTGGCGCCGCCCTGCCAACGATCCACATGCCCGAGAGCTGCACGACGGATGCGCGCCTCGCGATGCAGCAATCGAGCGGTGCCTACCAGGGGCGGCTGGTCTACAACTGCCCGGACGGTCTGTCCGGCCAGGAAGTCAGGATCGAGTTCCCGGTCATCAACCCGTCGCTGTCCTCGCTGTTCCAGGTGCGCCTCGCGAACGGTGAGCAGTACGTCAAGATCCTCAAGCCCGAAGAAAGCAGCTGGACCGTGCCGGACGCGGAGAACAAGCTCGCCGTCGCGGGCCAGTACACGCTGCTCGGCATCGAGCATATCTGGATCGGCATCGACCACCTGCTGTTCGTCACCTGCCTGCTGCTGATCGCGCGCACCCCGCGCAAAGTGCTCATAACGATTACCGGCTTCACTATTGCGCATTCGATAACGCTTGCGCTCGCGGCGCTCGATGTCATACGTATCCCGACACCGCCGGTGGAGGCGGCGATCGCCCTCAGCGTGGTGTTTCTCGCCTGGGAGATCGTGAAAAATGACGAGACGCAGCTCACCTATCGCTACCCGGTTGCCGTCTCGATGTCCTTCGGCCTGCTGCACGGTCTCGGGTTTGCCGCTGTGCTCCGCGACATAGGCCTGCCGCAGACTGAACTGCCGACGGCGTTGCTGTTCTTCAATGTCGGCGTGGAAATCGGGCAGATTCTGTTCGTGCTGGCGCTCGTCGCACTATTCCTGCTGGCACGCCCCGTGCTCAGGAAGGTGCTCGAGAGCGACGATCACGATGTGCACTGGAACTGGATCACGACGCCTGCCAGTTACGTGATCGGCGGGGTAGCGAGTTACTGGCTGATCGATCGCATCTCGGGTTTCTGGGCATAAAAAAGCCCGGGCTTTCGCCCGGGCCAGTGGCGCCTTGGCAGGGGTAGTAATCAGCGCGCCATCCCCTTCTGAACGGGTCGGGCCAGTCCGGAGGCAGCTACCAGAAAATCCCGGCTGAATCCGCGATATACTTCGGAACCCGCACAGCCCGATCAGAACAACAATATGGGGAGGACATGGCGGACGACCTGCATTTGAATCCACTCACCGGTCATGGCGAATTCGACCGCCTGATTGCCGAGTTCTCCGAACTGCGCGACGCCGAAGCAATAGAGTCTGCCCGGCAAGCCGTCTGGGAGAAATTCGGCGCGGAAGGCGCGGTCTTCATTTCCGACATGGCGAGCTTCTCGAGCACATCGAGGAAGATCGGCGTCTGCCACTTCCTGAAGCTGATCCACCGCGCACGCCAGATGATCGCGCCGCTCATCGCGCAGAACAACGGCCTGCTCCTGAAGTGCGACGCGGACAACTGCTACGCCTTCTTCGAGAGCACCGACGACGCCATCCGCGCGAGCTTCGATATCAACGCCGAACTCTTCCGGCACAACGATGAGTTCAGCCTGACCGAACAAATCTACCTGTCGGTCGGAATCGACTACGGCCGTGTCCTGCTCATCGGCGATAAGGAATTCTTCGGCGATCCGGTCAATACGGCGTCCAAGCTCGGCGAGGATCTCGCGATAAAGGCAGAGACGCTGGTCACGAAACGTGCGCTGGAGCAAGCGACCCTGAAAGTCCCCGAGACGGCAGAGCGGATGGTTGCGCGCATATCGGAAATCGAGATCAAGTACGTGCGACTACCGATGATGGAGATCGAGAGGAACGAGCTGGAATGAGCCGTCAACTCACCGAGGCGCAGGCGCTGCGCAGCGTACTCGAGGTCACGCGAAAGCTCAGCGCGCCTTTCGACCTCGACACGATGCTGACGGAGGTCGTCGATGCCGCCCGCGAAGTGCTCGATGCGGATCGGGGCACGGTATTCCTTTATGACGAGAGTTCGCATGAACTGGTGGTGCGCGTTGCAACCAGGCTCGGCAGTTTTCGCATCCCTGCGGATAAAGGCATCGTGGGCGAGTCTGCGATGTCCAGGAAGCTCATCAACGTTCCGGATTGCTACGCGGACGAACGCTTCAATCGCGCCATCGACAAGGAGACCGGTTACCACTCCAGCTGCATGCTCACGATCCCGCTGATCGGCTTCGAGGATACTCTGGTCGGCGTGCTGCAGATCCTCAACAAGAACAACGGCATATTCGACGATCAGGACGAGTTCGTCGCGACCGCCCTCGCCGCGCAGGCTGCCGTCGTGCTGCACCGGGCCAAGCTGGTCGAATCAATGATCGCAAGCGAAAGGCTGGACCGGGAAATCACGGTCGCACGTGATGTGCAGATGGGAACCCTGCCCAAGGAGATGCCGAAGATCAGGGGCTATGGTTTCGCCGGCGCATTCTCGCCAACAGACCAGACCGGCGGTGACCTTTACGATTACGTGCCGCTATCGGACCAACAACTGTTCCTGCTCATGGGCGATGCGACCGGTCACGGCATCGGGCCGGCGCTCAGTGCGACACAGGTTCGCGCGATGCTTCGAGTCGCTTTGCGCCTTGGAGCAGATCTCGACGACGTATTCGTCAATATCAACGACCAGCTCGTCGATGACCTCCCCGAGGATCGTTTCGTGACGGCGTTCTTCGGGTTCCTGGACGCGGCCACCCACACGGTGCGGTTTCACTCGGCCGGCCAGGGGCCGATCATGCACTACCACGCCGCCGGCAAGACCTACGACTGGCATGAGCCATCGACATTCCCGCTCGGCTACATGGCGCAGAAAAACCTCGGTCCTGGCGCGTCGATCCAGCTCGAGCCGGGCGACATCCTCGGCCTGATCTCCGACGGCATCTACGAGTACGAGAACGAGGTTGGTCTGCAGTTCGGCCAGAAGGGCGTTGCGTCCGTAATCGACGCGATGCCGGGCGGCAAAGCAGAGGAACTGGTGCCAGCCATCATGCACGCGGCGCGGATGCACGGCGGCAGCGCACCCCAGGCGGACGACATCACCATCGTGCTCGTCCGGCGCAACTTTTAGCGCCATGGCCGGGCAATCATTCAAGCGCAGCATCGACTCGGTAGCCGGGATCTACCGCTTCAGCGAAGAGATTATGGCGGCGGCCGATATTGATGAATCGGTTCGCTTCACGGTCCATCTCGCCATAGAGGAACTGTTCGTCAACCTCGTGAGTTACAACCCCGGGGCCGAGCATGACATCCTGATCGACGTGCAGGTCGCCAACAATGGCGTGGTTGTTACCATTGTCGACCATGACGCCGCCGAATTCGACGTCACGAAGGAGCGGCCCGTGGACACGGGAGCGTCGCTCCGGGAGCGCAAACCGGGCGGGCTGGGCCTGCACCTGATTCAACATATGGTCGATACGCTCGAATACGACTATCGGGACGGGCGGAGTAGAATTCGTTTCAGCAAGGAGCCGGAAACACGCGATGTTTGAGATCGATTACGCCGAAAACGGCGAGATTGTTTGCAGCGGGCGCCTCGATGCGGCGCAAAGCGCGAAGGCCGAGGCTCTCCTCGGGCGCCTGGACACCAGCCAGACGCTCGACTTTGAGCGCCTTGAATACATTTCGAGCGCCGGGTTGGCTATACTGTTGAAAACACAAAAAAGGCTGTCCGAAAGCGGCGCAGCTTTAAGAATAATAAACGTCAACAAGCACATATACGATATCTTCCGCTATTCGGGTTTTAACGCGATCTTCGAGATCGAGACCCTGTAGATCACTTGCAGGGCAAAGAGGGAGGTTCCTCGGCCAACTTTTCTGTCGGCCGCCTGTAGGTATGAGTGAGCCAGATGACATCAAGCTGATGGAACGGTGCAGTAACGGCGATCGGCATGCCTTCGAGCTGCTGTTAGCCAGGTACGAGAAACCGGTCTTCAACGCGGCGTACAGGATGCTCAACAGCCCTGACGACGCGCGCGACGTAACGCAGACCGTATTTCTGAAAGTGTACGAGCACCTCGACCAGTACGACCCGAAGTATCGTTTCTTCAGCTGGATTTATCGAATAACGCTGAATGAATCCATCAACTGGCTCAAGAAGACGAATCGCCTGGACGCGCTCGAAGGAGATACGGCTGATACCGCGAGCGGTCCGGAGCAACAGGCAGGTAACGAACAGTTGAGTGAGGGCATGCAGGCAGCGCTAATGACTATCAATCCGGACTACCGGGCCGTGATCGTCCTGAAACACCTGCTTGGATGCAGCTACCAGGAAATCAGTGAGGTCCTCGATATCCCGGAGAAGAAGGTCAAATCGAGGCTCTATACGGCGCGCCAGCTCCTGCAGGAAACCCTCATCGCACGCGGACTACGCTGATGACAATAGACCCGAAATATTTCGAGCTGATCCAGGCAGACATCGACGGCGAGATCGACGATGCCGGCAAGGCCGAGCTCGAGAACTTCCTTGCCGAGAATGAAGAAGGCCGGGCAGTCTACGAGGAACTCGAGACGCTCTGCTCCTCTCTCGACGGCCTGCCTTCGATAGAACCGCCGGCCCATCTCAGGCACATGCTACTGAACCAGGCGCCGGTCAAGGCGGCCGCGCGGCCCGCGCCGGGCTTCTGGCAGCGTACTTCCTCCGGGCCGGCATTCGGTTACGTCGCGATGTTTGCCGCCGGTGTTGCGCTCACGCTCGCTCTGGTCGATTCAGGCCAGATTTCGAGGGGTGCGTTTGACGAGGTTACCGGGCTTGTCGGCACCATCGCGGACCCGAAGTTTTCCGCGCCGGAGCACGGCATTATCTCCATCGATGAAAGCGAGATCGCCGGAACCGTGACGCTCCGCAGCACCGGGCCGTTGCTCATCGTCGATTTCGACCTGAGCGCCCGGCGGCCCGTCGAGATTATCGCGGGCTACTCGGACAAATCCATATGGTTCAACGGCTTCGCGCAGCTCGAGAGCACTGGCACGAGCATCGCGGCAGAGGCCGGCGCCATTACGTTGAAGATGGACGGCAAGCGGCGCTACGCCGTTTACCTGAACAACCCGGGCAGGCGCCCGGCAACGATCGACCTGCAGTTCAAGACTGACGACCAGGTGATCCACGAAGCACAACTCAGTTTTGCGGAGGCCGACTAGCCGCTACCGGAAAACGACCAACTTTTCCTGCCCGGTCGGGTACTGGGCTATAGGAGAAACAGCAGAAGTGTCCCGCATTAGTGGACACAAGGGGACCGAAAATGGCTATGAGCAACAAAGCAATACCTGTCGCAATCGGCGCAATCGTCCTGGTTGCGGTGCTCTACGTCGGCAGCAACATGTCGACTGATGACGAAGTGACCGGCACCGTCGCGCCCGCGGAGAGGTTTCGTGCCGATCAGCCTGGCTCTGCCGAAATACAGCTGGGCGATCAGTCGCTACAGGATCTGATGCAAACCGATGCTTTCGACGCGATGATCAAAGATGAGTCCTTCAGGGAGCTTGCCGGCACTGCCGCCTTTGCGGAGTTGGCTGGCAGCGCTGCTTTCGCGGAACTGATGGGCAACGCTCAGTTCGCCCAATTGATGGGCAACGCACAGTTCGCCCAACTGATGGGCAACGCGCAGTTCGCTCAACTGATGGGTAACGCACAGTTCGCCCAACTGATGGGCAACGCTCAGTTCGTGGAGCTGATGGGCAACGCGCAGTTCGCCCAACTGATGGGCAACGCACAGTTCGCCCAACTGATGGGCAACGCGCAGTTCGCCCAACTGATGGGCAACGCACAATTCGCCCAACTGATGGGCAACGCTCAGTTCGCCCAATTGATGGGCAACGCACAGTTCGCCCAACTGATGGGCAACGCACAATTCGCCCAACTGATGGGCAACGCACAATTCGTGGAGCTGATGGGGAGCGCACAGTTCGCCGAGCTTCTCGGCAACGCACAGTTCGCGGAACTCCTGGGCAACGCGCAGTTCGCGGAACTGATGGGTAACGCACAGTTCGCCGAACTGATGGGTAATGCGCAGTTCGCCGAGCTCATGGGTAATGCGCAGTTCGCCGAGCTGATGGGCAACGCACAGTTCGCAGAACTCCTCGGCAACGCGCAGTTCGCCCAACTGATGGGCAACGCACAGTTCGCCCAACTGATGGGCAACGCACAGTTCGCCCAACTGATGGGCAACGCGCAGTTCGCCCAACTGATGGGCAACGCACAGTTCGCTCAACTGATGGGTAACGCGCAGTTCGCCCACTGA
>Ga0224509_10000580_pt1 | contig 10274 bp, 10 predicted proteins | sample SF_Jan12_sed_USG_5_FD_170158 | JGI IMG/M metagenome (GOLD analysis project Ga0224509, IMG submission 170158) | Sediment microbial communities from San Francisco Bay, California, United States - SF_Jan12_sed_USGS_24 | ecosystem: Environmental > Aquatic > Marine > Sediment | place: USA... | reverse complement strand
CGCATACGCCTACCGGCCGCTGTCAATTGCCCCTGCTACAGATATGTCGCTTCTCGCCAGATCAGCGTCGCACCGGGTCAAGCACGCCGCCGAATTCTGGATCACACTCGCGGTCCTAACCCGATGTAATTAAAAAGGGTTTCGGGATACTCCGGAAATCCTCGGCCGAGGTGCAAATGAGCAGCAGACCGCGACGAAAACGGGGCGCAGGCCGGGAGGCCAAGCGCGCGGCGCGGCAGCAGTCGACCGCCGAGGTGGCTGCGTGGATTGACCGCAAGATTCCTTACTTCGAGGTAATCGACGAGGAAGCACTCGAGCTGATCGAGCACAACGCGGATACGGTGCTCGAAGAGATCGGTATCGAGTTTCGTGAATTTCCCAGCGCGCTGGAACTGTGGCGCGAGGCAGGCGCCGATGTCGATGGCGAGCGCGTGCGTTTCCCGCGCGGGCTCTGCCGTTCCATCATCCAGGCGTCGGCACCGCGGGAATTCACACAGCATGCCCGCAACCCGGCGCGCAGCGTCAGGATCGGCGGCGATCGCACGGTGCTGGTTCCTGCCTACGGCTCGCCATTCGTGCGCGATCTGGACCAGGGCAGGCGCTACGCGAAACTCGAGGACTTCCACAATTTCGTGAAGCTCGCGTACATGAGCCCGGGCCTGCACCATTCCGGCGGCACGGTCTGCGAGCCGGTGGATCTCCCGGTCAATAAACGCCACTTCGACATGGTCTACAGCCATATCAAGTACAGCGACAAACCGTTCATGGGATCGGTAACTCATCCCGAACGTGCCCGCGACACGATCGAGATGGCGAAGCTTGTTTTTGGCGCAGAGTTCGTTGAGCAGAACACCGTGATTACGAGCCTCATCAACGCGAATTCGCCGCTGACATTCGACGACACCATGCTCGGTTCGGCGACCGTTTATGCGGAAAATAACCAGGCCACGGTCATTTCACCATTTCTTCTCGCGGGCGCGATGTCGCCGGTCACCGTCGCGGGCACGGTCACGCAGATCCTCGCGGAAGCGCTTGCCGGTATGGCCTACGTGCAGCTCGTACGGCCGGGTGCACCGGTGGTCTTCGGCACGTTCGCCGCGGCCGTATCCATGCAGTCGGGGGCACCGACCTTCGGCACGCCCGAACCGAGCCTGATCCTGTACGCTGCAGCCGCGCTGGCGCGACGGCTCGGTGTACCGTTCCGGAGTGGCGGCGGTCTTTGCGCGTCGAAGATCCCGGATGCCCAGGCGGCCTACGAGGCGGCCAATACGCTGCAGACATCGGCGCTTGCAGGCGTGAATTTCATGCTGCACACGGCGGGCTGGCTCGAGGGTGGCCTGTCGATGAGCTACGAGAAATTCATCATGGATGCCGACCAGGCCAGCATCATCGGCGTGATGCTGCAGGGCATCGACCTGTCCGAGAACGGCCAGGCGCTGGACGCCCTGCGCGAGGTCGGGCCGGGCGCACATTTCCTCGGCGCCGCGCACACGCAGGCGAACTTCGAGCGGGCCTTCTATCGCTCGATCGTCGCGGACAACAACAGCTTCGAGCAATGGGAGCAGGACGGCTCGCTGGACGCGGCGCAGAGAGCCAATGCGATCTGGAAGCGGATGCTGAACGAATACGAGGCGCCGCCGCTCGATCCGGGAGTGGACGAGGCACTCATCGATTACATGCATCGCCGCAAATCGGAATTCGAGGACCGGGATTACTAGATGACTGACGAAGAACTCAACAGCGCGGCGACAGGCGAGGACGAAGAGGACATCGTCCTTGCCGACCTTCCGGACGATGAACTCGTCGAGCAGATGCACGATGATCTCTACGACGGGCTCAAGGAAGAGGTTGTCGAGGGTACGGAGATTCTGCTGGCTCGTGGCTGGTCGGCCGAGAAAGTCCTCAACAAGGCACTCGTCGAGGGCATGCGCATCGTCGGCGTGGATTTTCGCGACGGCATTCTGTTCGTTCCCGAGGTGTTGCTGGCCGCAAATTCGATGAAGGGCGGCATGGAGCTGTTGCGGCCGCTGCTCGCCGAAACCGGCGTGAAGCCGATTGGCAAGATGGTCATAGGCACCGTCAAGGGGGACATCCACGACATCGGCAAGAACCTCGTCTCCATGATGATGGAGGGTGCCGGTTTTGAAGTCGTGGACATAGGCATCAATAACGACGTCGATGCCTACTTCGCGGCACTGGAAGAACACAAACCCGACATTCTCGGCATGTCGGCATTGCTGACCACGACGATGCCGTATATGAAAGTGGTCATAGACGAGTTGGTGAAGCAGGGCATACGCGACGACTACCTTGTTCTGGTCGGCGGAGCGCCGCTAACGAAGAGTTCGGCCAGGCCGTCGGCGCCGACGGTTACTGCAGGGACGCGGCTCAGGCCGCGGAAATGGCCCCCCGGTTGCTGAAAGAACGGCGGGAGGCTATCGGTGCATAAACCGGTACTCGTCATTGCCTGCGGCGCGCTCGCCCGCGAAATTACCGATCTCAAGCGCAGCTACGGCTGGAGCCATCTGCGCCTCCGGTGCCTGGACGCGAAACTGCACAACCGCCCTGAAGAGATTCCGGAGCGTGTGCGCGAAGCGATACGCGAAAGCCGCGCGGATTACGAACACATCTTCATCGCATACGCCGACTGCGGAACCGGGGGCGCGTTGGACGGAGTACTCGAGCAAGAGGGCGTGGAACGCCTGCCCGGCGCACATTGCTACCAGCTCTTTGCCGGGAGCCGGCGCTTCTCGCTGCTGTCGTCGGCCGAACCGGGCACGTTCTACCTGACCGATTTCCTGGCCCGGCATTTCGAGCGACTCGTGATCGAGCCGCTGGGCCTCGCCGAGCACCCCGAACTCCGCGACGCCTATTTCGGCAACTACAGGCGGCTCGTGTATCTCTCGCAGACACTCGATGCCGAACTCGTGCGGGCGGCGCGGCAGGCGGCCGATCGGCTGGCGCTGGCGTTCGAACACGTCCACTGCGGTTACGGCGAACTGGAATCCGGACTCGCCGAGCGCTTATCGAGGTGGGACGATGATCAAGAAGATCTGCGTTTACTGGCGTGACATCCCGTCGCAGGTCATCGTGCAGCGGGGCCGGCAGCGCGAGAAGTCCATGCTCAGCGCCCGATTCCAGGAGGCGATCGATCGCGCCGCGATGCGCGCCGGCAAAGGCGGGAGCGACGCCTACATCGCCGAGTGGCGCCGCGAGACCAGCCGTTGCGACACCCAGGATGAGCTTCGGCAGATTGCAGAGCGCGAGGTTGAGCGGCTGGAGTCGGAATTCAGCGACGACAGGCTCAAGGCGCTGATTCGCAATCACGGTTCGGACCACGGGGGCTAGCTATGTACCGCATGCGATCGTGGTCCGTGCGCAACGCCCGCTGGCTGAAGCGGGCCTATGAGGGGTTCGAAACGGTTCTGGTCTGGCTGAGTCCCTTGTTGCGCCGTATCGGCTACGAGCGTCTCGACAAACCCTTCGCCGCGGTCGAGAAGATGACCAAGGGCGTGCTGTTGGACTCGCAGAACTGCGGTCAGTGCATCGTCGGTTTCACAGGATTGTCCTGCCCGATGAACTGCCCGAAGAAGCTTCGCAACGGACCCTGCGGCGGTGTTCGCGCGGATGGCAGCTGCGAGGTAAAACCGGAAATGAAGTGCGTCTGGGTGCTGGCCTGGGAGGGCAACAAGCGCTTCCGCGAGAATGGCTACCCCATTCAGACCGTGCAGCCGGCGGTCGACAATCGCCTGGTTGGCAAATCTGCCTGGCTGCGTGCGGTGCGGCTCAGAGCAGGTGTTGACGGGAGTGCTATGCATGAAGTTTGACGACGAACCGCTCGTGCCGGGACACCCGTTGCCCATTCGTCCGGGGCACTATTCGCCGGGACGGCTGGAGCGCGTACTGCGAGCAGGCGCTTTCGCAGTCACTGCCGAGATTGCGCCCCCGGATTCGGCCGACCCCAACGAGGTCTATGAGCGTGCATCGCTGTTCGACGGCTATGTCGATGCAATCAATGCAACCGATGGCTCGGGCGCCAACTGCCATATGTCCAGTGTTGGCATGTGCGCGCTGTTGACGCGACGCGGCTATGCGATGGTCCTGCAGGTCTCCGCACGCGACCGCAACCGCATTGCGATCCAGGGTGACGTGCTGGGCGCGGCCGCTATGGGTGTCTACAACATACTCTGCCTGACGGGCGACGGGGTCGACGTGGGCGATCACCCCGAGGCGAAGCCCGTGTTCGACGTCGACTGCATGTCAATGCTGGGCATGGTCCGCGGCATGCGCGATGACGGGCAGTTCCTGAGCGGCCGCAAGCTGACGAGCCCGCCCAACGTCTTTCTCGGTGCCGCGGCGAACCCGTTCGCGCCACCGCTCGATTATCGGCCGTTGCGGCTGGCGAAGAAGGTAGCGGCGGGCGCGCAATTCGTGCAAACGCAGTACTGCTTCGACATGGACCTGTTCCGGAACTACATGGCCGCGGTCCGGGACGCAGGCACGCACGAAAAGGTGTTCATCCTGGCAGGCGTCGGGCCGCTCGCGTCGGCGCGCTCGGCCGAGTGGATTCGCAGTAACGTGCCGGGCATACACATTCCGGATGCGGTCATACAGCGGCTCAAGGGCGCAGACAATGAGAAAGAGGAAGGGGTCCGGATCTGCGTCGAGATGATCAACGAGCTCAGAGAAATCGAGGGCGTGGACGGCGTGCACATCATGGCGTTTCGGCAGGAGCACCGCGTCGGCGAAATCGTCGAGCGCTCAGGCGTGCTCGACGGACGTGAACCGTGGCGGCCGAAGCACGACTGGGAAGAACTGGCACCCTCGGACGACGAGGTAGCCCGGAGTTAATACGGCGCATGTGGCGCCCGCGATGGAGATAGGCAAATGACAGAAACCCTGGTCAGCTCGGCCAGCAAGGAAGTCCGGATCGGCTTCGACCGTCCGTTCGTCATCATCGGCGAACGCATCAACCCGACCGGCCGCAAGATACTCGCCGAGGAGATGAGCAAAGGGGACTACAGCCGGGTCGAGGCGGATGCCATCGCCCAGGTGCAAGCGGGCGCACACATGCTCGACGTCAATGCCGGCATCCCGCTGGCCGACGAGCCGGCGATACTTGCCGACGTCGTGAAGCTGGTGCAGTCGATCACGGACGTGCCGCTGTCGATCGACTCCTCAATCGTGGCGGCGCTGGAGTCCGGCTTGTCGGTGTACCAGGGCAAGGCACTGGTCAACTCCGTGACGGGCGAGGAAGAGCGGCTGGAGGCGGTGCTGCCGCTGGTCGCGAAGCATGGCGCCGCGGTCGTCGCGATATCGAATGACGAGACCGGCATCTCCGAGGATCCCGACGTGCGCTTCGAAGTAGCGAGGAAGATTGTCGAGCGCGCGGCCGATTACGGCATCCCGCGCGAGGATGTCGTGGTTGATCCGCTGGTAATGCCGATTGGCGCGATCAATTCCGCCGGCAAGCAGGTTATGCATATCGTGCAGCGGTTGCGTAACGAACTGCAGGTCAACACGACCTGCGGGGCATCCAACGTCAGTTTCGGCCTGCCGAATCGCAACGGTATCAATTCCGCGTTCCTGACGATGGCGATCGGTGCGGGCATGACCTCGGCCATCACGAGCCCGCTGCATGCAGAGGTGATGCAGGCGGTACTGGGTGCGGACGTCATGATGGGTCACGACCCGGACTGCGCAAACTGGATCCGCAAGTATCGCGAGCCGACCGCCGAGGGCGAGAGTCGCGGTCGCGGCGGTCGCGGTGCACGACGGCGGCGTCGACGGTCGGGCTGAGCCATTGGCGGCGCGCGACGCGAAAATCGTATTCATGCCGTCGGGGCGCCGTGGCGTGTTTTCGCACGGCACGGCGTTGCTCGATGCGGCGCGCAGCATCGGTGTAGACGTCGATTCGGTATGCGGCGGCCGCGGCCTCTGCGGACGCTGCCGGGTGGTCTGCACGGTAGGCGATTTCAGCAAGCACGCGATTCACTCGCGCGCGGAGCACCTCTCCCCCGTCGGTGAGGCCGAGAAACGCTTCAGCGAGCGGCGCCGGGTGCTCGAGGCCAATCATCGCCTTAGTTGCCAGGCGCTCATCCAGGGAGACCTGGTCATCGACGTGCCTGCCGAGAGCCAGATGCACCGCCAGGTCGTTCGCAAGGAGGCCGAGTATCGCGACATCACGCTCGACACCAGCGTGCGCCTGCACTATGTCGAGGTGCAGCGAGCCGACCTGCGTGAGGCCACCGGCGACCTGCAGCGGCTCTGCGATGCGCTCAACCGGGAGTGGCAGCTGACCGATCTCGATTGCGACCCCATCGTACTCCCGGAATTGCAGCAGGCACTGCGCGACGGCGACTGGCAGGTGACCGTCGCGGTGCACGACGAGTCGCGCATCGTTGCGATCTGGCCTGGATTCAGGAGCTATGCGTACGGCCTCGCGGTCGATATCGGTTCCACGACGATTGCAGCGCATCTCTACAACCTCACGACGGGCGAGAACGTCGCGACGGGCGGCATCATGAATCCGCAGATCCGCTTCGGCGAAGACCTCATGAGCCGCGTGTCCTATGTACTGATGCATCCCGAAGCATCGGGCGAACTCACGGACGTGGTTCGCAAGGGCATCAACGATCTCATCGCGGACGTTGCGCGTGAGGGCGGCATCGGTTCCGCGGATATCCTGGACGTCACCGTTGCGGGCAACCCGATCATGCATCACCTGTTCCTCGGCATCAGTCCGGTGGAACTGGGCGGCGCGCCGTTCGCACTGGCGACCGACGGTGCACTGAATCTCAGGGCACGCGACGTGGGATTGCAGATCAATGCGGGTGCGACGGTCTACGTGCTTCCCTGCATCGCGGGTCACGTCGGGGCAGACGCCGCGGCAATGGTGCTGGCCGAAGAACCCCATCTTCTGGAGGAGACCTCTCTTGTCGTTGACGTGGGCACCAATGCCGAGATCGTCCTCGGCAATCGCGACCGATTGCTTGCGTGTTCGAGCCCTACCGGCCCCGCCTTCGAAGGCGCGCAGATCAGCTGCGGCCAGCGTGCTGCTGCGGGTGCCATCGAGCGCGTGCGCATCGACCGCGAGACGCTCGACGTGCGCTTCAGCGTAATCGGCTCCGATCTCTGGTCGGACGAACCGGGTTTCGGCGAGTCGGTGCAGGCGTTCGGCGTTACCGGCATCTGCGGCTCGGGCATCATCGAAGCCGTCGCCGAAATGTATCTCGCGGGCATCGTCAGCGAAGACGGCGTTATCGACGGCGGGCTTGCAGAGCGGAGCCCACGAATCATCGCCGACGACAGGACCTGGACATTCCTGCTCTACGAGGGACAGCAGAGCATCGCGGTAACCCAGAACGACGTGCGGCAGATCCAGCTCGCGAAAGCGGCCCTTTACGCAGGCGTGAAACTGCTGCTCGACCGCGCCGGCCTCGAAACAGTCGACAGGATACGGCTCGCTGGCGCATTCGGCAGCCATATCGATCCGAAGTACGCGATGGTGCTCGGACTGATTCCGGATTGTGATCTCGGCGCCGTGGAGTCCGCCGGCAACGCTGCCGGAACCGGCGCGGCTATCGCCTTGCTGAATACAGCGACTCGCGCCGAGATCGAGGCAACCGTTCGCGACATCGAGAAGATCGAAACCGCGGTGGAGCCCAAATTCCAGGAGTATTTTGTCGATGCGATGGCGATACCGAACAAGAGCGACGCGTTTCCGAAGCTGTTTTCTGCGGTGAGTCGGCCGGCATCCGGGGCGGAATCGGCCGGCAGCGACAGCGGACGTCCGCGGCGCCGGCGGCGGCGTGCGAGGAAATAACCGTTGAGCAGACCCGACGCATCATTGCTCCGCCATCGCGATGCACTCGAAGTGCACTGGCCGTCCGGAACCGTGAGCCACCTGTATTTCCTGTGGTTACGCGATAATTGCAGTTGCGAGGAGTGCCGCGTCATCCAGACCAGCGAAAAGCGCTTCCTGATCAGCGACGTGCCGGCCGACATCGCGCCGCTCGCGGTGAGCCTGGATGGAGACCGGCTTGTCCTCGTCTGGCCGGATGGCCACGAGACCGTCTATACCCGGACGGATATCGAGGCGTTGCACGCGGCCGATACGGGCGACTGGACGCCCTGGGACCGTGATTTCGTCCCGGCGCGTTACCCGTTCCAGGCGTTCCTCGACGACGATTCGCTTGCCGCAGCCGCAATCACCGAATTCCTCGACAGGGGCGCGCTCCTCCTTCGGCAGGCGCCGACGCGGCCGGGAACCCTCGAATTGCTCGCCCCGCGGCTCGGGCCGATACGCGAGGTGCTGTTCGCACGGATTCACGACGTACAGGTCGACCCGGGCGGGTACAACGTCGCGCATACGTCCAATACCCTGCCGCCGCACAACGACTTTGCCAGTTATTCCTGGCCGCCGAGCGTGCAGGCGCTGCACATGCTCGTCAACGAGGCGGCCGGTGGCGAGTCCGTTATCGTCGACGGCTGGAACGTCCTGGGCACGCTGCGCGAACGACATCCCGACCACTTCCGGGCGCTGTGCGAGATGCCCGTGCCGTTCAGGGAGTTCGACGACGACAACGAGACCTACGCGGTTGCGCCCCTGGTGCGCTGCGATGGCGACGGCAATATCGTGGCGTTGCGGTTCTCGAACCAGCTCATGCAGACGCTGGATCCCGGGGCCCCGGGCATCGGCGAATTCTATCGTGCGTATCATGCGCTGTGCGGCCTGCTCACCGCGGACAAATTCAAGGCAAGTTTTCGTCTCGATGGCGGCGACATATTGATCGTGGCAGCTCACCGCGTGCTGCACGGGCGCGAAGCGTTCGAAGCGGCAGGCGCGCGCCACCTGCAGGACGCCTATTTTGAGCTCGATAACGTCAGGAACCACCTCGTCGTTCTGCAACGCAAGGGGGGGCGCATAGCCAATGACTGACAAGGTCTCGTTTACCGCAATGGAACACGGCACCCGTGAAGACTACGAACTCCTCGCACGCCATGACCGGGAATACGCGTCTCAGCTGGCGGACAGGGTCCTGCAATGGCTGCGGCAGATGGACGGCGAGTCGCCGTACCGGATCAGCCGCCTCGAGCACTGCCTGCAGACGGCGACGCGCGCAGAGCGCGACGGCGCCGACGACGAAACCGTCATTTGCGCACTGTTGCACGATATCGGGGACATCCTTGCACCGAACAATCATTCGGCCGTGGCTGCCGATCTGCTCGCCCCGTTCGTCAGCGAGAAGAACGAGTGGATCGTCCGCCACCACGGCCTGTTCCAGGGCTATTACTACTTCCATCATTACGGCATGGATCGCGACGCGCGGGACAGGTACCGCGAACATGAGCACTTCGATGCGTGCGCGGACTTCTGCGCCAGGTGGGACCAGGTCTCGTTCGATCCCGATTATGAGACTCTCCCGCTCGAGCACTTCGAGGCCCGGTTGCGCGCCTTGTTCGCGAAGGAGCCCAGACCTTTTGTCTGAGGATAATGGAGCAGAGAGAGGGGGGCGCAATCCCGACATCGCGGGTCGCCTGCGGGCTAATTGCAGGACGGTGGCTGAATTAGACTGGCGTGCCGGGTATCTGCGCCGTTATGACGACGTACAGGAAACAAACGCATGAAAGAGCAGGCAAAAGTGGTTGTTATCGGCGGCGGCGTAGTGGGTGTCAGCGCCCTCTATCACCTCGCAAAAAAAGGCTGGGGCGATGACGTCGTGTTGCTCGAAAAGGCCGAGTTGACGTCGGGGTCCACCTGGCATGCCGCCGGCCTGTTGCCGTTATTCAACATGAGCTATAGCGTCGGTCAGGTCCACAAGTACTCCGTGAATCTCTACAACCAGCTCGAGGAAGAGACGGGTCAGCCCGTGGGCTTTTCCCGGGTCGGCAACCTGCGCCTCGCGATGAACGACGACCGCATGGATGAGTATTACCAGTATGCGGCGACCGCCCGTACCATCGGCGTCGACGTGCGCTTCCTGACGCCGGCGGAGATCGGGAATCTCTGGCCTCTGTGCAACACCGACGGGCTCGTCGGCGGCATCTTCCACCCGGAGGACGGCTACATACAGCCTGCCGACCTGACTCAGGCGCTCGCAAAGGGCGCGCGTGCGAGAGGCGCGAACATCTATCGCAATACGGCCGTGCTGAATATCGAGCAGGCAAGCTCGGGCGGGTGGGTCGTCGAGACGGAGAAGGGCAGCATTACCTGCGACCACGTCATTTCGGCAACCGGCAACTACGCCCGCAAGACAGGTGCCATGGTGGGC
>Ga0224509_10000577_pt1 | contig 10286 bp, 9 predicted proteins | sample SF_Jan12_sed_USG_5_FD_170158 | JGI IMG/M metagenome (GOLD analysis project Ga0224509, IMG submission 170158) | Sediment microbial communities from San Francisco Bay, California, United States - SF_Jan12_sed_USGS_24 | ecosystem: Environmental > Aquatic > Marine > Sediment | place: USA: California... | reverse complement strand
CCCTGATACGAGTGAGCTTCTTTTGGAATTGCGAGAAATGTTTAAACATACTCATTTAAATAGTGGACTTTTTATGGCCAATCACGCCTCCAATTATCTGCCCATAAAGGCAAGAATGCCCAAAGACCGGGAGAAAATCCTTGAGCTCATTGATGCGGCTTTGCGAGGTGAGGTTGATCTGAAGCCTGAATGGATGAGGGGGTTTTAGGTTGAGTCAGTTGAGCCGGTTTGACTGGCATAATCGACCTAACCGGCAAAACGGGCTAAACAAACACGGGAATAAACAATCCAAGTCATTACTTTGCTTGGGAATACCTGACCAAGACCATGGCGACTTCGAACTGGGCCAAAGCCATAATCCACCTCGATATGGATGCCTTCTATGCCGCTGTTGAGGTACTAGACAACCGTGACCTGCAAGGAAAACCGGTCATCGTCGGCGGTAGCAAGGAGAGAGGTGTGGTCTCGTCGGCCTCCTACGAGGCCCGCACCTTTGGCGTCCATTCAGCTCAGCCGATTGCCACAGCCATGAGGTTGTGTCCCCAGGGGATTTTCCGGCCGGTGAGAATGTGGAGGTATAAAGAGATTTCCCGGCAGATTTTTGAGATCTTTAAGCGCTTTAGCCCGCTGGTTGAACCTTTGTCCCTGGATGAAGCCTTTGTGGATGTAACTGGTTCTACACGCCTTTTCGGTCCACCTGAGGAGATAGCCAAAAAGATCAAACAGCAAGTGGTTGCAGAGACGGGACTCACAGCCTCTGCAGGTGTTGCTCCCACCAAATTCATAGCGAAGATCGCCTCAGACATTCAGAAACCCGACGGACTTACCATCGTGCCAGAAGGAAAAGTAAAAGAATTTCTGGGACCTCTGCCCATAGAGAAACTATGGGGGGTGGGCGAGAGAACTCGCAAGACCCTCGCTCACCTCGGGGTCGAGACCATCGGTGACCTGGGGCGTGTTCCCCTGGAGCTTTTGGATAGGAAGATGGGAAAACATGGACTGCATCTTTCTCTCCTTGCCCAGGGAGTGGATGAGAGGGAGGTGGAAACAGAGCGCCAGGTTAAGTCTATTGGCCACGAGGAAACCTATAGGGAAGATATCCTGGACATGACTATGGCAAGAAGAGTACTGCTTTCTCTCGCCACCAAGGTGGCAAAAAGGCTTCGAGGCCATGGTTTTGTAGGCAAGACTGTCACTCTCAAGGTTAAATACCACGACTTTGTCCAAATTACGCGCTCAGTCACTCTTCAAGAGCCCACCGATGACGGCCGGGAGATATTCCAGAGTTGCTGCGACCTTCTGAGCAAGACAGAGGCCAGCAAGAGACCAGTCAGGCTTTTTGGCATATCACTATCTCAGCTAGACCTTGCTGATAAAGAGAGGCAACTCGCTCTTTTTGAGCAGAGAAGGGGAGCGCCAAAAAGGAAGAGACTGAACAGGGCTCTGGACACTATTTCAGACAAGTACGGCGACGAGGCCATAGTGCCGGGAACCTTATTAGAATAGTAAGCAGTGAGCAGTAAGCGGGAAGCGGTAAATGACTGACTGGTGCTACTAGTATGGAAGATCTGCTCGAAACTCTCAGGATAAATGAGGAAATTGCCCAGAAGTTTTTTGACATTGAAATCAGTATCTTGTCAATCCTCAATTTCAGGGATCTTTTTGAGAAACTCCTTACCGAAATCAGAGATAAATTTGGAGTACCCTATGTCTGGATCTCGATGATCGACCAAAGCGAAGTCTCAGACCTGATTAAAATGCTGGAGTCCTCGAAAGCCCTCAAGGAACGCTTGAACGTCATAGACAAAGATGCCTTTCTCAAGCTGATTGCCAACGAGACCCAGCCGATACTGCTCAGCGGCGATCTTAAGCCGTATCATCAACTTCTTCCTCAAGGGCAAATGTACTTTATTCGTTCTCTTGCCATTGCCCCGCTAACCCTTGATGGTGAAATAATCGGAAGTCTGAACCAAGCAGACCTTTCCAGACTACGGTACCGACCGGGAATGGACACCAGGCTGCTTGAACGGCTGGCTGTCAAGGTCTCGATTTGTTTGTCCAACGTTACCGCGCATGAAAAACTGAAATGGTTTGCCTGGAGAGATCCGCTTACGGGTTTGCTCAATCGCAGGGTGATGGAGAAGGTGTTGCAGCGGGAATACAAGCGGGCCGTGCGCTACAAAACAAATTTGACCGTGGCCTTCCTTGACTTGGATGATTTCAAGGCTGTGAATGATAGATATGGTCACGACCGAGGTGACGACTTACTGCGATATGTAGCTGGTGTTCTAGAGGAGTTGACCCGTGGTAGTGATGTGGTTTCCAGATATGCTGGGGATGAGTTTGTCATCATCCTCCCGGGTATAAGCACGAAAGAGAGTCTCCTGCTTATCCAACGTCTGCAGGACTATTTTCATAAAAACCCCATGGATGTAGAAGAAGAACACATAACCGTTTCCGTTAGTTTTGGACTCTCCTCCATGGGTGATGCTGGGGTGAATAATCCTCAATCACTACTGAAAAAGGCAGATGAGATGCTCTACAGCGCCAAAGAGCAGAAAAAGAAAGATGGTTTAGTAGGTTCTCCTTATTGATTCAGCATCGAAAACCTAGTCCCAAGGACTAGATCAGAGTTCAATGGTTCTGCCGGTATAGAATGCGACCTGTTTCGGAGTACTAGAGTGATTAAAAATTCCAAATAACAAATCACAAATATCAAACAAATCACAATGACCAAAATTCGAAATTCCAAACCTGTTTTGTGTTTTGGTCATTGAATATTGGAATTTGAGATTTGCTTGTAATTTGGTGCTTGGAGTTTGGGATTTCATAAGCTCCGCCACTCAATTACTCCAGTAGACTTCTGTATAAGGAAAGGCGTCAAGAGCATCCTTCGGGGGCAGCCCAAAACGGGTCCTTATGGGCGCCGATTCTTTATTACTCTTTTTCTCTAACGGTCTCCCCCCGCTCAACAGCCAACCGAGCATACCAAAAGTAAGATTATGAACTTCTGTGAATCCTCGCTTCTTGAGACGATAGGCAACCACAGACGAACGGTGGCCCGTCATGCATATGATCACTAGCGGCTTCCTCGGGTCCTGTGCTTTGAAAAATTCGGGGTGGAGCAGAAGGTTCGGCTGATTCTTGCTGCCATGTATATGGAAAAGCTCATACTCTAAAGCCGTCCTCACATCGACCAAAGTGAACTCTTCTGGACTTTCTCGCAAAGAACCCTTCAAGCGCCAGGGCATGAGAGGTCTTACTCCCAAGCCCCACCAGCAAAACTCCCAGCCCAAGACAAGAAGGATCACCAGGGCGAGTATCTTTATGAGAAAGAAAACCATTGGAGATTTCATGATTCCAAGTAATTGGTGATGCTCATAGCCAGTTTCTCGATCATCTGGCGAAATGTGTCCTCGTCTTGCTCCAAAAGGGTAAAGCGGAAACCCTGGAGGTCCGTGCTGAAAGAGGTGAGCGGCACCACGCAGATGCCGGCAGCAGCGAGCAAATAGTAGACAAACCGCTTATCCGGCTGAATATTTTCACTAGAGGTAAGTTTCTCCACCAAATCTTTCACCTCGGGATTGGCGATGGGGAGGGTTTGCCCATGATTCAAGCGGCCGTCCTCGAAGACCACGCACATATAAAAAGCGCCGTTGGTGCGGTTGACCAGCACCCCTGGGATATCTTTGAGTGTTTGGTAGGCAATCTTGGAGAACTCTTGATAGCGTTGTCGCCGGCTGTCGATGTAGGCTGGGTACTCCGGATGCCGAAAGATGTGGGGAATCGCTTTCTGGGGCAGAGTAGTGGAACATACCTCCACCATTTTGGCGTTCACAATGCTCTCAACATATGAGGCAAAAAACGGATCCTTGTCAACATTGTAAACTTCAATCCAGCCGCAGCGTGAGCCGGGCCAAGGCAGTTCTTTGGAGATCCCTTTCATGGAAAGGCCCGGCACCTCATCGATGACTGCAGCGAGCGGCTTAGTCTTGTGGCCATTGAAGATCAAATTCTGATAGATTTCGTCGGCGATGATAAAGAGATCATACTCTCTGGCAATGGCCACTACTTTTCGGAGTAGGCTTTCCGGGTACACTGCGCCAGTGGGGTTGTCTGGGTTTATAAGCAAAATACCAGCAACAGCGGGATTGTATCTCACTCGCTTGCGCAGCTCCTCTGTATCTATGTCCCAGTTGTTATAGGGATCCAGGGGGTAGCAAACCGGAGGCGATCCAGCGTGGGCAGCCTCTGAGGAAGAATGGGTCGTATAGGTGGGTGAGGGGGTGATCACCCGCGCGGTTCGTCGCAGAAAACCGTAGATTTTGGTGATGGCGTCGCCGAGACCATTAAAAAAAATGATATCTTCCGGGCTTAACCTGGTGCCGCCATTTTGATTATTGACCGCTGCCAGGAATTCCCGGGTTTCCGAAACGCCCAGAGTTGGACAATAGCCGTAAGAGCAGTCCTCCATGGCCAGTCCAGCAACGATTTCCTTGATCCAAGTTGGGATCTTTTCACCTTTGGCAACTGGGTCACCGATGTTTTCCAAATTGATTTTGACCCCGAGCCCTTGCAGTTTCTCCACTACCCCAATGATATTGCGGATTTCGTAGGTGAGTTCTCCTGCACCAATGTGGACGATGTCGGTTCGCATACTTGTTACACTCCTCTTCTATCTAAGCGGGAAAAAGAAAAAGGGCTGCGAAGGTTTCACAGCCCTCAAACAAAAAGGCTGCGGTTGCTTGCCCGCAGCCCTGAATTACTTTTCTTTCTAGGGGACTATATTCACCATTCCCCACTCAGGACCGCAGGCCGCCCGGCTGCGAAGGCCGCAGCGGCGTTGCTAGCTTGACGAGCATTGCGATCCATATTGGTGGGGGAGTTCATGCTATCCTCTCTCCATCAGTTTTTTCTTTACTTATCAAATTGGACTCCACTTGTCAGCAACTATTTCCGGCCAACCCCTTTGTGACAGTTCAAGTGATCTGATGGACGTCCAGGATTCTTACCCGATATTTGAGGATTCTCCCGGCTAGAGGATGGTTGAAATCGAGCACAAAATGATCCTCCTGGATGTCGCCCACGAAACAGAGACCCTTTTGGCCCGGTGTTATTTCTACCTTAAGGAGCGTCCCTTTCTTAAGTTTCTTGCCTTTGGGGAATTCTTCCAGTGGCACCCGGAGAACCCTGGAATCATCGAACTCCCCGAAGGCTTCCTCAGGCTCAACCATGAATTCCCGTTCGGCTCCAGGATGAAGGCCTAATATTTCCTGTTCTATTTTCTGCAAGACCTCACCTGAGCCAAAGCGAAAGACCAACGGGTCCTTCTTATTCGTTCCCAGCACTCTGGTCCCTGACTCCAGAGAGGCGTCATATTCCATGGTTACATACGTTCCGGGACCGATCTGCGGCATAGGAAAATCCTTTTTCAGCGGGTTATCTCTGAAACCCCACAATGCTTTCAGAAGCCTCTGCAAAATACCCAGCTACGGATTATAACGAATTAGCCCTGGCATTGGAACTCCGAATGTTACCAGGAGTTTCCCCAAAATGTTATGAGCGACACAGGCCAAGGGGAAGGCTACTCCACAACAAGCAATTGAATCCCACTAGAGCGGGATTCGAAATGTAAGGAAGGTTTCAATTTTGTTTGAATTAGCTCGCTAACCCCAGTCCCCCCTGGCGGACTGGGGATTACGCTCGCTGGGGCATTTTCGCGCCATTTTATGGCAGTGTCGCTTTTGAAAATGCACCAAATCTTCATGCTGGCCTTTGCGGGGCTAAGAGTGGAAGGAGAGGAGGCTCAGGTGCTCGTTGTTTCGCAGCCTCCCCCTTTGGCCTTCCTGGTCTTTCTTCTGAGTGACTGGTGGGAGGCCCGTGCCACTTCCGCAGCTGTGGGTGGGGGAGCCCCTGGCCCCGTTCCGCAGGAACGGGGAACAGGGAGGGGTCGCCTTCCCCCGCACGCAGCTGCGCTTGAAGTGACCAGGCCGGAGCCTTGGAACGACAGAAGAAACACCAGGAAGACATTATTTCATTTCCAAATGAGACCTCGACTCGGCAATAGCTCCAATGTATAAACATCAACCATCCATTTTTGGGGAAACTCCTGATTGTGGCTTCGGTTGACTCGATTGCTGTGAAAAGAGATAATACCTAAGATTTGACACGGTATATGTAGTAATGTCCTACTCCTATTGGAGGTGGGTTATGCGAAGGGTAATGGTAACATGCCTGGCCACCGTTTTGCTCTTTACTGTCACCGTGGCCCTCGGTCAAAAAGATACATACACAGATGAACAGAAACTCCAAGAGCAGCAATGGGAGGATCTTGCCAAGGAAGGGGAGGACCTGTTCATTGAGACCGAGCAGGAGTGGAATCAAATGCTCCTGGAACAGCAGCAAGCCTGGGAGCGGATGGTGGCTGAGATCGACCGCATTTGGTTGGATAGCCTTACCAGCACGAAAAAAGAGTGGGTAGATTACAGTGACCAGTATTCCACCCGGTCCTATGTGAACTTCGAAAAAGGGGATATGGTACTGGCTACCATGGTCATAACCAGCGAAAGCCGAATATCCGAATTGAGCAAAGAGCGAATTAAGAGGCAACTGGCAAAAGTCCTCTCCTCCAACAATCCGTCGGGGCGTGATATTCTAGCCGGCCAAATCGCCGATAGCCGAGGCGAGCCGGTTACAAAACAGACACTGGACCGCTATCTCAATCGTGAAGTCTTCCCCCGGCTGCAACGGGAACCGCAGCCCGTTGTGGGCAAGGACGGGGTGTCGCGCTACAAGCTTTCGGTTCCCATCAAGATGGTCCCCAACCACACCATGGTAAGGGCGCGACCTTACATTCCGGAAGTGAAACGGCAGGCACAAAGATTTCGTTTGCGTCCTGAGCTGGTCATGGCGGTAATTCATACGGAGTCCTATTTTGATCCCATGGCCCGCTCCCACGTTCCAGCCTATGGACTCATGCAACTGGTGCCCATCTATGGGGGTAGAGAGGCCTATCAGTATGTCTATGGAAGGGATCGCGTCCTTCCCGCCAACTACCTCTATCAACCTGCATATAATATCGAATTGGGAGCAGCCTACCTCAATTTGCTGATCTATAAACATTTTGTCGCAGAAGCCAACCCGGTGAAAAATCTCTATTTGTCAGTATGTGGTTATAACTGGGGTCCCACCTCCATTCAGCGAAAGATCATCCGTCGCTATCCCACCCAAAGTATGGCTCCAGGGCAGCTCTACCAGGTGCTCCGACAGCGGACACCTCGAGAAACCAGCGACTATCTGCAACGGGTAACGCAGCGGATGGGTATGTACCAGCCTCTTTTCTAGCCCGGATATTTCATGAATTGCTGTCGCGAGACCACGAAGATAGTTGTGCCACCGGGCAACCGCAGGGTGTTGGTTCCGAGGCGTACCTGAACGGTACGTCGCAGGGGCCGATACCCGAGGACGCCCGGAAGGACGGCCATATCCGTGGTCGCAGCAAGTGATTCATGAGATATCCGGGCTAATAGGTGTGATGATTAGCGGTTGGTTGTGGCCGCTTTGGTGTACTCTGGTTTGAGCACCAGGGCACCGGTGGGGCAAACGTTGGCGCAGGCACCGCAATGGTGACAGGGGACATCGGCCGGATCTCCACTAGCAAAAAAACCGATCACCGTGTCAAAACCTCGGTTGGCAAAAGTCAGAGGATTGTGGTCATTTCTTTGCCCACAAACGTAAACGCACTTGCCGCAAAGCACACAGCGGAAAGGATAATAGGTGAAGAAAATGAGGTCGACTTCCTCCTCCACATCCCGCTCTAAGCGCTCCAGGGGCCGCGGATTCAAACCGACCTCGAGGTGTTTGGCGGTGCGGATCAGCTGGCAACCATCTTTGGCTGGACAGACCTTGGGATGGCAACGGTGCGCAGACATGAGAAGCTTGAAGGCCATACGTTGAAGGCGTCTCACCGACGGGGTGGCTGTTCTTACCACCAAACCCTGGCGAACTTTTTCCGTACACGAGGTCACCGGGCGGTCAAGACCGTCGATCTCCACAAAGCACAACCTGCAGGAGGCGTGGGGATGCTCCCGTGTCTTGATAAAACACATATTGGGAATAAAGATGGAGTTCTCGAGACACGCCTGGAGAACGGACTTTCCCTCTTCCACCTTGATTCTTTTGTCGTCGACTATCAGATTGACCATAGTTACTCTTGCTTTAACGTGATTCGGTACACTCGTTCAGTGGCGATGGAGATGATCTTTGATCAGTCGTTTGCCTATTTCTTCTCAGGGGATCGCTCGATAATGGGGGCCAGTTCAGGCGGCGAAACCTTTTCCACCGCGTCGTATTCCGGAGGACAGACCACCATACATTCCCCGCATTTGACACATAACTCTTGGTCGACCGCTTTCTTTCTTCCCGTGGTTGTAAAAATGGCCTCCACCGGACAGCAGCCCACACAGACGTCACATCCCCGGGCGCACTTTTCCAGGTCGATGTAAAAGGCGGTGAGGGCGCGACACTTCAGGGCCGGACACCGCTTTTCTCTAACGTGGGCCTCGTATTCGTCCAGGAAATACTTGAGGGAAGTGAGCACCGGATTGGGTGCGGTTTTCCCCAGACCACAAAGCGAACCGCTTTTAATATCCTCGCTCAGCGTTTCCAGAAGCCCCAGGTCTTTCTCCCTCCCTTCGCCTTTGGTGATGCGGTCCAATATATTAAGAAGATGACGGGTCCCTATTCTGCAAAAAGTACATTTGCCACAGGATTCCTTTTGGGTGAAGTCAAGGAAATACCGGGAGACATCAACCATGCAGCTGTTTTCGTCCATCACCACCATGCCGCCGGACCCCATCATCGCTCCTGCCTCGGTCAGCGAATCGAAATCGATGGGGGTGTCGAGAAAACTTTCTGGCAAACAGCCTCCGGAAGGCCCGCCGATTTGCACGGCTTTGAAGCTTTTCTTCTTGGGAATTCCACCGCAGACATCAAAGATGAGCGTCCGGAGGCTCGTTCCCATGGCAATTTCAACCAGCCCTGGGTGATTGACGTTGCCGACTACAGAGAAAATGGCCGTGCCGGGACTTTTCTCGGTACCAATGCTGCGAAACCATTCTGCTCCTCTATTAATAATGGAGGGCAGGCAAGAGAGGGTCTTAACGTTATTTACTACGGTGGGTCGTCCCCAAAGACCTTTTTCCACCGGATACGGCGGACGGTGCTGAGGCATGCCACGCTTCCCTTCGATGGAGTGGATAAGCGCGGTTTCCTCGCCGCAAACAAAGGCCCCGGAGCCCTGGAAGACCATGACTTCAAGATTGAACGATGTCCCCAAGATGGAGGATCCAAGAAGAGAAAGTTGTTCACCGCTCTTGATAGCTTTTTGAATTGTCTTTACGGCAAGGGGATATTCCGCCCTGACGTAAACATGGGCCTGGTTTGCCCCTATGGCGTAAGCACAGATAGCTAGACCTTCCAGCAGTTGGTGAGGGTTACTTTCAAGAATGGTGCGGTCCATGTAGGCGCCGGGGTCCCCTTCGTCTGCGTTGCAGATGACAATTTTTTCATCCGGGCCGGCAGCTCTTGCCAGTCTCCACTTACGACCGGCGGGAAAGCCGGCACCGCCTCTGCCCCGCAGTCCCGAGGTTTCAATTTCAGCAATCACTTCTTCGGGAGCAGAACCCAGAGCCTTAACCAACCCTCCATATCCTCCCTCGGCAACGTATTGATAGATATCATTAGGATCGATGCGACCGCACTGTTCCATTACCAGTCGTTGTTCCAGATTGAAGCGCGGAAAATCCATCAGCGCGGGGATCAAGTCGTTTTCCTCGGTGGCGCCAAGGACGTATTTGAAAACAGGATCACCCTTCTCTAGGTAAGATCTTACCAGGACCTGCGCTCTGGCAGCGCTAACCTGGTGATAACAGATGGGGGGAAGCCCGGAGGTGGGATGATCGATCACCACCAGAGGTTCAGCATAGCAATGGCCAAGACAGCCAACGGGAACGATTCGGGCCTCAATAGACTTATGGGAGAGAGCTTCTTCGAAGGCCTGTTTGGTCTCGGCCGCCCCTGAGGCCAGTCCGCACGTGGACATGACGATATAAATTGTGGGAATACCGTCGGTTTTTTTCTCCTCAGTCCGCCGGGCCGCTTCCCGTTGGATGGGTGCAAAACGCTTTTTAATATCGACCCTACTCACCTGATTCCCTTTCCGCTTTTTCCCTTTCCTCGCGTTCTCTTTCAACCTGAAATTGCACGAAAATGCCCTCGACTCTACT
>Ga0224509_10000576_pt1 | contig 10301 bp, 6 predicted proteins | sample SF_Jan12_sed_USG_5_FD_170158 | JGI IMG/M metagenome (GOLD analysis project Ga0224509, IMG submission 170158) | Sediment microbial communities from San Francisco Bay, California, United States - SF_Jan12_sed_USGS_24 | ecosystem: Environmental > Aquatic > Marine > Sediment | place: USA: California... | reverse complement strand
CCGGTCGTTCAACGGGTGGCTGGGAAGCGGCCGCGATGATGATCTTCTATCCTGAGCTATTCGCCGGCAGCTTTCCCTGGGCGCCGGACCCGATCGACTTTCGCAAGCTGATGCAGATCGACATCTATGATTTCGAGAATGCCTTCTACAACCAGCTTGACTGGATTAGCGCGCCGCTGCCGGCGCAGCGTGAGACCGACGGGCTGGTCAACTACCACGTCCAGGACGAGCACGCCTATGAACAAACCGTCGCGAGCTTTGACCGGTCGGGCGGCCAGTGGGCGATCTGGCAGGCGCTGTACAGCCCGGTTGGGGATAACGGCTATCCGGTGCCGCTTTGGGATCCGGCCACGGGTGAGATCGATCCGGAGGTGGCGGCCTACTGGCGCGAGAACTGGGACCTGAGTTATATCGTAGACCGCGACTGGGCGACACTGGGGCCCGAGTTGCAGGGCAAACTGCATTTTGCAGTGGGCATGACCGACAACTATTACCTCGAGGAGGCCGTCTACCTGACCGAGGAACGCATGAAAGCCCTGCAGAACCCGCCTGCCGACGCGACGTTCCAGTACGGCTTCAGAGGCCGGCATTCCTGGATCGGGCACAGCCCGGTTGATCCCGGCCGGCAAATGACCTATGCCGAGTTCATCGGTATCGTCAGTGATTACGTGATCGAGCACGCACCGGTCGGTGAGGACACAGCGGGCTGGCGCTACTAGGACAACGCAAAAAAAAAAGCGGCCCCCGAAGGGGCCGCTCGGCTATCGCCATTTCTTGCTATCGGCTACAGTTCCCAGGAAACACGCAGGTAACCAACAGTGCCTTGCAGATCGTGCATAGAGATACTTTGGTTAATCGTACTCGTAGAAAGGATCGGCGGATCTTCATCAAACACGTTGTTGAAGCCGACAGAAACTGTCAGCCCGTCGTCCAGAATGGCCGGCGTGTAGGTCACACGCAGGTCCGTGAACAACACGGAATCGAGTTCCTCTCCATCCGCGTCTGTCATTTCATCAGTCCAGCGGAAGGACATCGCCGCGGCCCACCGATCCCTGGTCCAGCCAAGGTTCGTCGTCCAACGGAGTTCAGGGAATGCACGCTCGAAGGTCTCGCTCGTGATCGTTCCCGCGCGGTCCAAACTCGATTCGCCGCCGCCGATATTGGCAGTTCGCTCGATGTACTCGTCGAGGAACGTCGCATTGAACGTAGCTTCGAGTTGGCCCCAGCTGGCTTCGGGACCGACATAGTTGATCATCAGGTCGTAGCCGGATGTCTCGATGCCACCGATGTTCTGCAGCTGATTGTCGATGACGTCGGGCGCGCCGGAAACAGCGCGTGGCGTCAGGTCACAAAACAGCGGATCCAGCGTATTAGCACAAGCGGTAATAACGTCGCTGGAATCCCGCGATGAGACGGCGTCATCGATCTCGAGGTTAAAGTAGTCAAGCGAGATCGTGAAGGCTTCGATCCAGTTAGCATCGACCTCTGTGCTCCAGACGGCGCCGACTGTATAGCTGTCGGACGTCTCGGCCGTCAGGTCTGCATTACCCGCGGATACCGCTGACAGGCTCGGATTATTCTGGAAGTACCCGACGGGTACGCCCGCGAATCCCGCAGCACTGTTGGAGCCACCGACCGCCGGGTTTGCACAGTTATCTATAATATTCTGCGGCTGCGGCGTATCTCGTCCGCCATTCGCTGAGCCAACCTGGGCCAGGACATCGGCGCAAGGATCGAGGAACGTAAAGTCCTCGCGTGCGGCGCCGCCGAATAGCTCACCTATGCCGGGAGCCCGGAAGCCCGTCGAAATGGATGCGCGCAGTGACAGCGATTCCAACGGCTGGAACAGTGTGCTTGCCTTGTACGTATCTTCCGAACCCGACGTGCTGTAGTCGGAATAACGTGCCGCCAGACTGACTTCCCAATACATGGTGTCAGCCGACAACAACGGCAAGTTAACTTCGGCATAGTATTCGCTAACGTCGAAATCTCCTGCCGTCGCTCCAGAGGGGATACCGGCCGTCTCGCCACGTTCGGCTACTGGATCGGGGCGGAACGATCCTTCCTGATCGCGGTATTCGGCACCCGCCGCAAAACCGGCAGTGCCAGCCGGCATTTCGAACAGGTCACCGGCGATATTGAAGGAGTAGTTCACCAGCGTCTGCTCACTGAAGTCCCTCTGCGTATAGGTTACGAAGTCGAGCATGTCCTGCGTGATCGATCCGTTACCGTCAGGGCCCTGGCCGCCGAAAAAGTTGAACGGCACACAATTCGGCGTTGCTGCGCAAACCGCCGGATCACCCATGGCAATCTGCAGCTTGGCAGCGTTGTGCGAGTTGTACTTCTCCTGGAAGCCCTGATTTTCGCCGTAGCTACCCGTCAGGTCCCAGTAAAAATTCCTGCCGCCTGCCGATTCGAACTCGCCCTCGAGGCCAACACTGACGAAGTAGGTGTCGACGTCCTGGAAGAACAGACGGCCGCCCGATTCAAGCGGTCGGCGCCCGAAGAACTCGAGGTTGCCGTTCGCGACAGACAGGTCGACACCGAACGGGTTATAGGGGTTGTCTACGTGAATCAAGAAATTATCGTTAATCCGGTTGCCACAGCCATTACCGAGGCACAACGGCTCGGGCGCAGCCTTGGTCTTCGAGGAACGATTGGTATATGACGCTTTTGCGACAAGATCGATGTTGGACGCGAGGGAGTGCGTCACGGCGCCGTATATATTGACGCGTTTGTTCGGGGTGCGCAGGTAGTTATACCCCGGTCCGTTGTAGTTGAAGCGGTCAGCGCCTGTGAATGTGTGGTAGTCAAGCGAGTTCGGGTTGGCCGGATCGAACTGCGGAATATTGGCGCCACCGTCATTAAGCACGCCGTCATTCAACGTAACACTCGCGCCACCTGCGTAGTTCGGTCCAAAAATGTACCGGCCCTGTGGCGTAAATGACGAACAACGCGACCCGGCAACATCGCAGCTGGTTGCGTTTGGATTAGGAAACCGCGACTGGTCACGGCCTGCGGTCTCGACGCCATCCTCGTCCGCGTAGCTTGCGCTGAGTACCATGTGCGTTGTGTCATTGGCTCCGCCCCACAGCAGACCAATAGAAGTTGACTCGCCGTCGTTGTCGCTGAGGTATTCGCCGGTTTGCGCATCCAGCCTGAATCCTTCGAAATCTCTGTTCGTAATGATATTGACTACGCCACCGATCGCGTCCGAGCCGTAAATCGCCGAAGCACCGTCCTGCAGAATCTCGACACGGTCAATGACGTTGTCGGGGATCGTATTCAGATCCACTGTGCTCGGCACACCCGATGCAGATGCGCCGGCGATCCAGCGTTTACCGTCGACCAGGACAAGCGTGCGCTTTGCGCCAACATTTCGTAGCGAGAGCTGTACGGCCCCCGCACCGATACCGGCGCCGTCTTGCGGAAATCCGGAGTTGCCCGGAACGTTGAACGATGAGTTCGGAGCCGAGCCCGTAATCGGCAGGTTCTGTAAGGTCTCGCCCAGGTTGGTCTGGCCCGAATTCTTAATGTCGTCATAGCCAAGTTCCATGATGGCGGTTGCTTCATTGAGGGGGTCGCGTCGAATACGCGAACCGGTTACGACAACCTCTTCGAGTTCGTCGGCTTCCTGGCCATAGGCGATCTCGACTGGCGCGGTCGTTGCGGTCAGGCCCAGAGTGGCGGCCAGCACAACAGATAGCGATGTATAGGATTTCATTGCTTCCCCTTGGTGGATAGTTAAGAATAATTATTGTTCGTGTTCGAAAAATTTACCATAAACGGGACAAAGCTGCTAATAATTATGTGGTCGCTGTGCGAACATTACCACAGCGACACCCAGCTCTCCTCACGCGTATCGCCTTCGCTCAGAAGCGTCATAACACATTGATATTAATGATTTTAATAAGCCAATGACCGAGCGCGAACTGACTATCGTCTTTGACGGCAAGCGGGTGTCCTGTTGCGCCGGCGATACAGTGGCCGCGGCGTTGACCGCCGCCGGCGAATTGTCATTGCGCGAAACTCACGACGGCGGCGACCGGGGCCTCTACTGTGGCATGGGTACGTGCCAGGAATGCCTCGTCACCGTCGATGGAAGGCCCGGGCAGCTCGCCTGCATGACAACGGTCGGGGACGGTATGACGGTTGAGCGCAACCCACATCGAGCGCCGTTATCGGTGGGAGCAACACCAAAGCCGGCCCGCGACAGGGTTACGGCCGAACCCGAGGTGCTCGTGGTCGGGGGCGGACCGGGCGGCTTGATCGCTGCATCAGTCGCCGCTGAGTCCGGTGCGGAGGTCGTCGTGCTCGACGAACGCGCTTCTGTCGGCGGACAATTCTTCAAACAGCCCCGCTCGATGTCGCGCAAGCCGTTGCGCCTGGATCGACAGTTCGAGGATGGGCGGCGACTGATCGAGCGCGTGACGCGATCAGGCGCGACGCTCGTCTCGAATGCGCAGGTCGTCGGGGCATTTGCCAACAGAGAGCTTCTCGCCAGGGACGGCAATGCGGTGCGCGTCTATCGCCCGCAACGCCTCATCATCGCGACAGGCGCCTATGAGCGGTCTCCGCCGTTCCCCGGCTGGACGCTGCCAGGCGTCATGACGATCGGGGCTGCGCAGACCCTGCTACGCGGCCATGGCGTTTGTCCAGGACAGCGCATTCTCATCGCCGGCAACGGACCGCTGAATGCCCAGGTTGCGCTCGAGCTGAGCAAGGCGGGCGCAGACGTTGTCTCGGTACTCGAGCTCGCACCGGTACACAGGCCTCGCGCAGTGAAGCCGGTTATGCGCATGCTGGCCACCGAACCCGGGTTGACGACGGCAGGCATAAAGGGGCTGGCGCAGCTGCGCCTGGCTGGCGTGACGCTGAGATCGGGCTGCGGCATCGCGGCGGTAGAAGCGACGGCCAGCGGTCTGCGGGCTACCTTCGGCCACGCATCGTCAGAAGGTATCCAGGCGCAGGAGTCGACCGCCGTCGATGCTGTCTGCCTCGGTTATGGCTTCTTGCCGAACAACGAGCTACTGCGCATGCTTGGTTGCCGCCATCGCTATGATGCGGAGCGCAAGCAACTCATCGTAGAGCGCCGCGACGATTGCCAGACCAGCCTGGACGGCGTCTTCGCCATCGGCGACTGTTGTGGCCTCGGCGGCGCCGTGACCGCGATGCATGAAGGCACGATCGCCGCCACGTCGGTCGCCAGGTCGCTGGGCCTCGACATCAGCAATGTGGCGGACAGAGAAGTGCAGCGCGCGAAAAGACGCCTGGCGCGACACAGCGCGTTTCAAGCCGCGCTCTGGTCACTCTATGCGGCGCCGCGATTCGATACCGAGCTGGCAACGGCCGACACGCCCATCTGCCGTTGCGAAAACGTGACGCTTCAGCAGCTCGATGATGCTCTGGCGGAGGGATTCCTGTCGCTGGCGGAAATCAAGCGCCAGACGCGACTCGGCATGGGTTCCTGTCAGGGCCGCAATTGCGCGACGATCGCGCTGTCGCGACTTGCCGGTAAGACAGCGCTGACGCCCGACGAATACGCGTTTTTTGCAGCACGTGCACCCCTGAAACCAGTGCGCATCGGCGAACTCGTCGGCCCGGCGGCGGACTGACCCGCAATGGCCGTGGGTACTGATCGAGTCAATACCGATTTCGACACCGTCGTCGTCGGCGGCGGAATCATCGGACTCTGCGCGAGCTGGTTCCTCGCCGAGGAAGGCGTCGCGGTGCTGTGTATCGACGATGGGCGTGATGCAGGTTCGGTAGCCAACGCCGGCAGCCTGCACGTACAGATGCAGAGTCGGATGGACCGTCTGTTTCCGCAGCGCGTTGCGGACTACGAAAAGACACTGTCGATCTATCCAAGAGCTGTCGACTACTGGTTGGAGATCGGGCAGCGCCTCGAACAGGACATAGAAATCAGCATTGGCGGCGGCCTTATGATCGCCGAGGATCAGGATCAGGTTAAGAGGCTTGCAGAAAAGTGCAGGCGCGAAAGAAAGCACGGTGTCGAAACGGAACTGATCGAGAAAACCGAGCTGCTGCGAATGGCACCATACCTGACCAGAGACGTTTGCGGCGCCGTCTACTGTGCGAACGAGGGCAAAGTCAATCCGCTGCTTGCGAATTCTGCGATTCGCCGAGCAGTCATTGAGTATGGGGGCACGATACTCACCGGTTCGCGTGTCAACGATATCGATCAGTCACGCGACGGCTTTGTCGTGGCCAGCGATGCAGGGCGGTTCAGGACCCGGCGCGTCATGATTGCGGCAGGCGTCGGTACAGGCTCGCTCGTTGCGGGCCTGGGTATTCGGTTACCAACGACGGCAGAGCCGTTGCACATGAACATCACCAACTTTGCCGTGCCGTTCATGAAACATCTGCTGCAGCATGCCGAGAGCGCGCTCACGATGAAGCAGCTGAATAACGGACAGCTAGTCATCGGCGGCGGATGGCCGGCACAGCCGGCACGCGAATCCGGTGCGCCGGGCATCCTGCTGGACAGCCTGATCGGTAATATCAGCCTTGCGCAACATGTTGTCCCGGGCATCTCTGATCTACACATCATCCGTAGCTGGGCCGGCATCAACACGATGCTCGACCTGGTTTCGGTGCTTGGCGAAGTGGAGGCCATACCCGGTTTGTATATCGCCGTGCCGGGCGACGCGGGCTATACGCTTGGACCGTACTGCGCGAGGCTCGTTATCGATCAGATGTTGGGGCGGGCGCCCGACTATCCCCTTTCGCCGTTTTCCGTTATGCGATTCGCATGAGCAGGGCGGTGAGTCGGACGGCAAGCGCTGAATCACTGCGCAATCGAAGTCACCGCGCAGCCACTCTGTCGCTGCTTGCGTTGCCATTTGAATTGCGTAACTATCATTGGACTTTCCTGCGTATCGCGAAGCACGAGGGTTGCGGTACGGACCGGGTCACGTCATGAATGATAAATCCAATGTGCACCAGGCTCGGTCTTGTCCTGGCCAGTTGTCGCGACGATCTGTTTTGAAAAGCGCGGTCGCGCTGACGGCGGCAGCGGCGTTACCGTTCCCCAAAGCGCGTGCGTCGACCACGATACGCTGGTGGTCGACGCAATCTTCGCCGGAACAGCTGGCTGCGTATCGCTACCAGATCAAGACCTTCGAAGCGGCGCATCCGGGTGTTGAGGTCGTATTCGAAAGAACTTCCGACGAAGGCTATGCTACGCAGCTTGCTGCCGCGTTCGCCGGCGGTAATGTCCCGAATATCGTTACACATTTGCCGTCGTTTGCCGTGGCCGACTACTGGAGCGCAGGCCTGCTGCTGCCGTTCGACGACGTAATCGCAGAAGTCGGCACCGACAACTTCTATGAAGGTGCGAACCGAATCTACGAAATTGAGCCGGGAACGCATGCGGCGGCAGGTATCGGAAACACGGCGGCCAACATGCTGTGGATGCGCACCGATCGCATGGAGAAAGCCGGTATCGAGCGGCTGCCCGCAACCTGGGACGAACTTCGCGCAGCTTGCAGCAAGATGCAGGGCCGGGGCATATACGGCGCTCCGCTACCGTATGCGAAGAACAGCATGACCACGCTCGTGATCATAGGATTCATACACCAGGCCGGTGGGCAGATACTGTCGCCGGACCTGGAAGTCGCGATCGTCAGCGACGAAGCGGTTAACGCGCTCGAGTTCTATCGCTCGATGCGCGAGTTTTCGCCTCCCGGTGCGACGAACTATAGCTGGGGTGAGAGCCTGAGCGCCTTCGTCAGCGGTGCGACTGCGACAGGACTCTACGCAGGGCGTGTGCTGATCAACGTTAGCAAGCAAAATCCCCGCATCGCCGAGCATATTACCTGCGCGACGTACCCGACGATCTCCGCCGACGTTCCGCCATGGACATTCAATGATTTTCCCAGCGTCTTCATTCCAGCCGACGCGGCCGACCTCGACATTACGAAGAAATTCGCGGCCTGGCTGTATCGGGCTGATGGCTATATCCAGCAGGTCAATGCGACGCCCGGACATGTGTTGCCCGTGTTGAAGACGATCGCCAGGCATGAGGCTTATCGCGACAATGACATCATCAGGCGCTACGCAACCGAGGTCGAACGGATGTCGTCTGCGGCAGTTGCCGGACACAATCTCGGTTGGGAAACGCCGCATCACCGTGCGAACGTCAAGGCCGGGGCGATCATCAATAGCGGCATCCTTGCGGAGATGGTGCAGCGCGTCGTACTTAACGATGAAAAACCGCGAGCTGTTCTTGCCAACACGGCAGGAAGAATCGAAAAGATCATGAAGGGCTGACGCAGGACTTCAAAAAACAACAAAGACGATGACAGGCAAGCCGATAAGCAAAAAGCGCCTTTCGCTCGATGCACGCTATAGCATCCTCGGCGCCATGTTGATTGCGCCCACCATCATCGTCTTCAGCGCCGTCATCGTCTATCCGCTGGTCTCGGCGATCTACCTGAGCGTGTTCTCTATCTACACGCCCACGATGGAAGGCGAATGGGCGGGTCTGGATAACTACTCGCGACTATTGGCGTCCGGAGAATTCTGGCGCTCGCTGCTCAATAATATCGTCTGGACGGCAGGCACGCTGACGTTGCAGATGGTGTTCGGCGTCCTGGTCGCCTTGATGCTGCATCAGAACGTTGTGTTTCGCTCTCTGGCGCGCAGTCTCGTGTTGTTTCCGTATTTTCTTTCGGCCGTCGTCGCCGTGCTGGTGTGGCGCTGGCTGTTCAACGACCTCTACGGTGTGTTGAGTCACATGCTGATGTGGGCGGGCCTCATCGATATGCCCGTCGACTGGCTGGGCTCGATGCCGAACGCGATGATCAGCCTGATCTTTGTCGGCGCCTGGAAATATTTTCCGTTCGTCGTTATCGCCGTCCTCGCACGCCTGCAGTCAATACCTGATGAACTTTATGAAGCCGCGACGATCGACGGCGCCGGCCGGCTCGCGCGTTTCACCGACATTACGTTGCCGCAACTGAAGGACGTGCTGATCGTCATCGTGCTCCTCAGGACAATCTGGGACTTCAAGGAATTCGATCTCATCTACCTGCTCACCGGCGGCGGTCCGATTATCTCGACACAGACATTGCCCCTGATGGTCTACAAGGAAGCGTTCGCGCTCAACCAAATGGGCGGCGCATCGGCTGTCGCGGTCATAATGATGCTCATCATGCTGATCTTCATGACGTTTTACCTGCGTAAGGCAAGGGATTGACATGGTGGCGCAGCGAAGGAACCTTTGGCGTCGTATTGCATTCAACGTCTTTGTGTGGGCAATCGTTGTGCTAATCGCGTTTCCGCTAATCTGGATGATACTGACCTCGCTGAAGCCGCAGTCGGAGTTGTTCCTGATACCACCCACTTTCCTGCCTGGCGAGATCACGTTCGAGCACTACCGCCGACTGCTCGTCGAAACGCCGTTCCTTGTCTACCTCAGAAACTCGGCGATACTTGCGGTCGGGACAACCTTAGTCGTCATCGTGATCGCGACGCTCGGCGCACACAGCCTGGTGCGCTTTTCCTACCCGGGTCGCGAACACTTGGCCAGGCTCGTGTTGTTCACGTACCTGTTGCCTTCAGTCGTCCTGATCATCCCGCTGTATTTTCTGATGATCTCAATCGGGTTGAGCAACACGCTCACGAGCCTGATCATCGCTTACACCACGTTCGCACTGCCGTATGCGCTTTGGCTGCTGCGGTCGTTCATGGCAGCGATACCCGACGACCTCGAAGCTGCGGCGATGGTTGACGGTGCGACGCGCATGCGAGCTTTCTTCGACGTAATTTTGCCGCAGGCGGTGCCCGGCATAATATCGACGGCCCTTTTTACGTCGATACTGGCGTGGAATGAATATCTCTACGCCCTCGTGCTCGTCAACAGTGATGAGGTTCGGCCGCTGACGACCGGCGTCATGAATATGCTTGTGACGTCTTTCAACATCGAGTGGTCGATGCTGATGGCCGCGTCGGTCATGATGAGTGTGCCTCTGATCATCGTCTTCGTGTTCCTGCAGCGATTCCTTACGCGTGGCTTCGGCGCCGGAGCGGTAAAGGGATGAGGGTGGCCACACATCTTGACGGTCATGGCCGGAGTAACGGCGGATGAGCGGCATTCGTTTCGAGGCCGTGAGCAAGGACTTCGGCAGTGTCCGTGCTGTTGACACCATCGAGCTCGACATCGACGAGGGCGAATTTGTCAGCATTCTTGGACCAAGTGGCTGTGGCAAGACGACGCTGCTGCGCATACTTGCCGGACTCGAGCAACCCAGCGAAGGCGCGGTTTATATCCGCGACGA
>Ga0224509_10000575_pt1 | contig 10301 bp, 8 predicted proteins | sample SF_Jan12_sed_USG_5_FD_170158 | JGI IMG/M metagenome (GOLD analysis project Ga0224509, IMG submission 170158) | Sediment microbial communities from San Francisco Bay, California, United States - SF_Jan12_sed_USGS_24 | ecosystem: Environmental > Aquatic > Marine > Sediment | place: USA: California... | reverse complement strand
TTTGAGGCCTGGTTTGAGAAAAGTTCGGGTAATCGCAAATGCGAAATCAGTCGATAAAGCGCGTTGGTGACAACTCAACAGGATGTAATTGTGGTAGAAAAATCAGCTCGGCTCCGGTACAGGCCCGATGATTTAATAAATATGATATAAACATTACATAGTCAAGAAAATGGCTGCACCTTGTGACGAAAAAAGGAATTGGTTTCAGGAAAGGGCGGGTGCCATAAAAAATTATTTCTTTACGACCTTCATGCCATCTTTGGTGTCCTGGACCTGATAGCCCAACGCTTCAATTTCAGCGCGCAGTTGATCGGAGGCTGCAAAATCTTTGGCTTGCCGGGCCTGTTGGCGATCAGCGGCCAATTTTTGAACCGCTTCGGGCAAGGCTTGCGCTTGATCGAGCTGATCCAACTGCAACCCCAGCACCCGGTCAAAATCTAAAATGGTGCCGTACTTTTGGGCATCACTGATCTTGCTTTTGAGCATCTCCTGGATAACCGCCATGGCCCGGGGCATATTTAAATCATCGTTGATGGCTTCGCTAAATTTATTTTTAAATTCAGCGCTAACGGCTGTTTCGGCATCACCGCCGGCAGCAACGATCTGGCGCACCTGGTTTTGCACGTGCAGCAAGCCATTCCGGGCGGCTTCGATGCCATCATGGCTGTATTCCATCGGTTTGCGGTAATGGGTTAAAAAAGACGCAAAGCGGTAAACTAACGGGTTGATATCCTTTTTAAGAAACGCATTCTCGAGTGTCAAAAAGTTTCCCTCGCTTTTCGCCATTTTTTTGCCACCCTGAATGATGAGAAAGGCGCCGTGCATCCAGAAATTAAAAAAAGGTTTGCCCGTAGCCGCTTCGGATTGTGCAATTTCATTGGTGTGGTGCACATCGATATGATCGGTGCCGCCGCAGTGAATGTCCAGCTGGTCGCCTAAAAATTTCATGCTCATGGCCGAGCACTCCAGATGCCAGCCAGGAAAACCAACACCCCAGGGGGAATCCCATTCCATCTGCCGTTTTGAACCTTGCGGGGAGAACTTCCAGAGGGCGAAATCGGTGGGATTGCGTTTTTCGGGATTGCGCTCTACCCGGGCACCTTCCTTGAGCGCTTCAAGGTCCTGATGGGACAGCTTGGTGTAATCCTTGAATTTGGCGGTATCAAAATAAATACCGTCAGCAGTCCGGTAGGTGTAGCCTTTTTGTTCCAGGGTTCCGACCAGGGCAATCTGTTCCGGGAGGGTATCGGTTGCCTTGACCCAGATGTCCGGCGCCAGAATGTTGAGATGGTTTATGTCCTTTTTAAAGGCCTGGGTGTAAAAATCGGCAATATCCCAGGCGCTTTTGCCCTCCCGGGCCGCACCCTTTTCCATCTTGTCTTCACCCATGTCGCGGTCACCGGTCAGGTGCCCCACATCGGTGATGTTCATGACATGCCTGACGGCATATTCGTTGTAAACCAGCACACGCTTCAGGATGTCTTCGAAAATGTAAGTCCGTAGATTGCCGATATGGGCATAATTGTAGACCGTCGGCCCGCAGGTATACAGTCCGACCGTACCGGCCTTAATCGGCTTGAATTCTTGCTTTTGGCGCGTCAGTGAATTGTAGAGAGACAATTTCATAAAGGCATTTTCCCCGGCGGGTTTGAATCCATATCTTTAGTAAAAAAACAGTGAAGATTCAATAGAATTTACGTCTGAAAGAATAAGGACCGACCTAAATATAGTCAAGCAAACAGCGCCCGCTTGTTAGAAAAAAATTCAATCCGGTATTTTATCATCGCCTTTTTGGGTTTTACTTGACCGTCCGCATGCGAACGATATAATTATATCTTCAGGATAAGAACTTTTTGCTTTGATTTTAAAGGTTCCGTAAAGAAGATTATTTATGATCGCTCCATAAGGAGGAGGTTAAAATGATTGCCTGGTTTTTAGGACTGAATCCGGTTTGGCAAGCATTGGTTGCAACTCTGTTTACCTGGTTTTTAACTGCTCTGGGCGCCGGCCTGGTTTTCTTTTTCAAGAGCATCAATCGAAAAGTACTGGACGGCATGCTCGGTTTTGCGGCGGGGGTTATGATCGCCGCCAGTTATTGGTCCCTTCTGGCGCCCGCCATTGAAATGGCTGAAGCGGGCAGTTTGCCGGCCTGGGTGCCGGCCACAGTCGGCTTTTTAATGGGTGGATTTTTTCTGTGGATTATCGATAAAATACTTCCGCATCTGCATCTGGGTTTTCCCACAAAGGAAGCCGAGGGCATTAAAACCAGCTGGCACCGCAGTGTCCTATTGGTCCTGGCCATAACGCTGCACAATATACCGGAAGGCCTGGCGGTCGGTGTGGCTTTTGGAGCGATGGCTTCAGATTTGCCCGCTGCTTCCATGGCCGGAGCAGTGGCGCTGGCGCTGGGTATCGGCATTCAAAATTTCCCCGAAGGCACTGCCGTTTCTGTTCCGCTGCGCCGCGAGGGATTTTCGCGCTTAAAAAGCTTCTGGTATGGTCAACTGTCAGGCGTTGTTGAGCCGATAGCCGGTGTTATAGGCGCTTTGGCGGTTATCTTGATAAAACCGCTATTGCCGTATGCCTTGGCCTTTGCTGCCGGTGCAATGATTTACGTAGTGGTCGAGGAGCTCATTCCGGAATCTCAACTTGAAAAAAATACCGATATCGCCACCATCGGTGCCATGTTCGGCTTCGCCGTCATGATGACACTGGACGTGGCGCTGGGATAAGATAATCACATGATTAGCAACCGGGCAGAGATAACAGTGTCTCCGTCTTTTTTTGAGCACGATACGGACAATCCTGATCTCAGGCTGCATCTTATAATTTACAAAGATCAAAGATTATGCTAAAAGTCAGCCTTTGTGTTTTGGGGTGCAGGCTTAAGCGTTTTTAAACATTATAAAATTAATCACTTAGCGTAAACAGGAGTCGCAACAATGACCGTAGAACGTGAGAGTATCGATTTTGATGTGTTGTTTGTCGGAGGGGGCCCGGCCAGTCTGGCGGGCGCTATTAAACTGATGCAATTGGCCAAGGAGAAAAACCTGGAACTGGAAGTGGCCCTGATCGAAAAAGGCGCCGAAATTGGGTCCCATGCCTTAAGCGGTGCCGTCATGGACCCCACAGCCCTCAATGAACTCATGCCGGATTACGCGGACAAGGGGTGCCCTACTGAAGCCACCGTCAGAGGGGATGAATTCTATTACTTAACCGAAAACTCAGCCATTCGGGTCCCATTTGTGCCCAAACCCATGCACAACACGGGCAGTCTGATCATCAGCCTTTCCCGATTCACCCGCTGGCTGGGGCAGCTGGCGGAAGAGATGGGTGTCAATATTTTTCCCGGATTTACCGGCAAAGAGGTCCTTTACGCGGATGACGGGAAAACCATTGTCGGGGTGCGCACCGGCGACCAGGGAATTGGGCCCGATGGGGAACCCAAATCAAATTTTGAACCCGGCATCGATTTGAAAGCCAAAGTAACCGTCTTTGGAGAGGGGGCCCGCGGCAGTCTGTTCAAGGAAATCGATAAAAAATTGAACCTGATGGAAGGCAAAATGCCCCAGGTGTTTGAGACCGGTATAGAAGAGGTCATCGAACTGCCTGAAGCGTCCAATTATTTTAAAACCAGCAAAGGCAACGATATCCATTTGATGGGCTATCCCATCGGGCTGTACATACCCGGCGGCGCGTTTATCTATCAGATGAGCGACAACCGTCTGACCCTGGGATTTCTGACCGGGCTTTGCTATGAGGACCCCCTGCTGGATCTTTATGAGACCTATATCAAATTCAAAAGCCATCCGTTCGTGGCCAACCTCATCAAGGGCGGCAAGGTGGTTGAGGCCGGTGCCAGAGCGGTGGCTACCGGCGGGTATTATACGATGCCCAAACTGGCTGTCGACGGCGGCCTTTTTGTCGGCGCCACCGCCGGCATTCAGTATATGCCAGGTCTGAAAGGCATCCATGTTTCCATGAAATCGGGTATGCTCGCCGCGGAGGCCATCATGACGGCGCTGGAAAAGGAAAGCTTTGACCAGCAAACCCTTCAAGCCTATAGCGACTTGTTTGAAAACAGCTACATTAAAGCGCAACTGTATGAAGGTCGCAATTTTTACCAGGCCCTTTCAAAAACCAATCCGATGAAATTTATCCATCTGGGCGCTCAATACTTCACCGGCGGACGGGGTTTTGTGGATAACATGTCCCTTGAGGAAGATTATAAAACGCTCAAGCCGCTGGACGGCGAGCAGGTTGATATGCGGCCGGCAGTCGATCCCAAAATCTTTGACGGCGAGCTGTTTGTGGACAAACTCACGAGTGTCTACCTGTCCAAGACCAAGCACCGCGAAGATCAACCCTCCCATATTATTGTGCACGATACGGATCTTTGTGTGAACACCTGTTATCCCAAGTACCGCAGCCCTTGCACCCGGTTTTGCCCAGGGGATGTGTATGAAATTGAGGTTGATGATAACAGCGGTGAGCGCCGGCTGAAACTGAACCCTTCCAACTGCCTGCACTGCAAAACCTGTGATATTAAGGACCCCTATGAAAATATCACCTGGACGTGCCCTGAAGGCGGAGAAGGGCCGGGCTATACCTTGTTATAGAAAAACAGAGGTCAGAACGCAGAATTCAGAGGTCAGAATAATGTAGGTGTCAAATATCCGCGGCAGCTTTTGCAGCAGTCGCGGATGTCTTTTTGGCGGGAACAGGAAAAGGAGGCCGCAGCAGCAAAAATGAAACCGCTTATAATTCCGTTTAGCGCCGTAATCTTGACTGCTTTTTTGCTGGCGGTTCCCGGGCGCATTGCAGCCGGCGACAAATATCAGGAAATGATCAACTGCAACCTGCACCAGAGCGCCTGCACCCAGAACCTGGCAGAATCCACAATTACGCTAACGGTGGCGCCCCGACCGGTAAAAGCGATGCAGGATCTACTGTTTCAAGTGACGCTTAGCGGCAAACTACCGTCGAACACCAAACTGCCCTACATCGATCTAGGGATGCCGGGCATGAACATGGGCCCCAACCGCGTACAGCTAAAACCCGCCGGCATTGCCACCTATGAGGGCCGGGGCGTTATTGTCAGGTGCCCCAGCGGCCGCCGGACCTGGCAGGCGACGGTAACCATACCCGATGTCGGCCAAACCGAATTTATCTTCGATGTTATCTACTGAAACGATATTCCTGCTTTATCTTTCCAGCGGCTTTACCATCGGCTTCGGACATTGCATCGGCATGTGCGGACCGATTGTGGTTAGCGTTAGTCTGAACCTCAAAGAAAAAAATATCCTCGCCCCCCAGCTGCTGTATCATCTGGGAAGAATCATCACCTATGCCATCCTGGGAGGGGTGGTGGCAGCCGCAGGATCCCTTACCATGATAACCGCCAACATCGACGCGATCCAGAAGGGCGTGATGATTTTTACGGGTGCCTTAATTATGCTCATGGGATTGGCTATGGCCGGATGGATTCCGCTTGGCAAAACCTTTGGGAATCATTCCAGCCCGGGTAGTGTCATTTCAAAAGGGTTCGGCAAATTGCTGAAAGTACAAACCACCCTGGTCTATCTTCCGCTGGGATTGTTGCTCGGGCTGCTGCCCTGCGGCCCGGTATATACCGCATTGCTGGGGGCGGCTCGGGCCGGAATGGACGCCGGATCCACCCATCATGGCGTGTTGACCGGCATGGGCCTGATGGCCGCCTTCGGGTTTGGAACCGTTCCGGCGCTGTTTTTAGTAGCCAAACTCGCCGACCTGGACTGGCTCAAATCAAGAGCGGTCATCTACAAAGTCGGGGCGGTTTTGATGATCATTGTCGGTGTCTTGTTTGTTGCCAAGGCAATTCGCTATTAACTGAGTGAAAACGGATCTTGCCGTATTCATTAACTCACCGGAAATTTCGTCCTTCTTTCATCTGTCTTCTGACTTCTGTCCTCTGTCCACTATCTTGTGTCACCTGACATCTGCCTTCTGATTTACAGCCTCCCTTTTTTGATAATCGCCAGCAGCAGCCATATTCCCATAACGGCGGCAACTAGATACCCGATGATTCCGATCAAGGAGATGCCGAAAACAAGCGGCGGGATTTCAGAAATGACAATCAGGGCCGACCCGATAATCAATGCCGCAATGATGATGGCAAATGACATGCGGTTGCTGGTCTGGTCCTGGGTTGCCAGGATCGTCTCAAGCCCTTTGTGTTCCAGCTGAAAACTGAGCCGTTGTTCCCGAATCATAACGGTCAGATCCATCAGATCCTTTGGAAACTGATGTAAAAATTGAAGCAGCCGCGACATCATATCAAGTACATCGGAAGATATTCGCTGAGGCGCAAAGCGTTCGAGCTTGACCCGCTTAATAAACGGTGTGGCGTGGGCAATCAGATCAAACTCCGGATCCAGCGTCCGGCCGACGTCTTCCAGGGCACTTAACGCCTTGATCATCAGGAAAATATCAGGCGGGATCCGCAGCCGAAAACGGAGTGTTAATTCAATCAGATCCTGCAACAGTTTTCCAATTTCCATATCCTTTAACGGCTTGTAGAGATGGCGCCCCATAAAGTCGGCGAATTCTCTTTCCAGGGCGCGAACATCCGGCTGTTCTTCCCATTCGGTTAAGCGAAGCAACACCTGGGTGGCCTTGACTTCATGCTGACGGACCACGCTGTCGATCAAATCGACAAATTCTTCGCGTGTGGTGCGATCCACAATGCCCATCATCCCAAAGTCCACCATACAGATGACATTGTCCGCAAGCACGAAAATATTTCCCGGATGGGGGTCGGCATGAAAAAAGCCGTGTTCAAAGGCTTGTTTGAGTACCAGCCCGACGACCCTGTCGGCAATCACCTTCTTATCCAGCCCGGCGGCTTCCAGCTTTTCAATCTTTGAGATTTTAATGCCGTCAATCAGTTCGGCCGTCAGCACCCGCGAAGTGGTAAACTCCCTGAACACAACCGGGATGCAGACAAAAGGATGGTCTAAAAATTGGCGGGCAATGCGCTCCATATGGGAGGCTTCAATGCTATAGTCGATTTCCTTTTCGAGTGTGCGGGCAAATTCTTGAACAATTTTTACCGGTCGATGGATTTCGAACTCTTTTATGTGGCGCTCGGCAAGGGTGGCCAGATGAAGCATAATTTCAAGATCAACTTCGATGACTTTCTGGATGCCGGGTCGCTGAAATTTTACCGCCACCGCTTCACCGTCTTTTAAGCGGGCTTTATGAACCTGACCGATGGAAGCGGATGCCAGCGGCTGCTGAACCAGTTCATCAAATAGTTCTTCGGAAGGTTTTCCAAACTCGGCTTCAACAACATCTTTGACTTCTTCAAAGGAGAAAGGCGGCACCTCATCCTGAAGTTTAACCAGTTCATTGACAACGTCTACCGGCACCAGATCCGGGCGCGTGGAAAGCACCTGCCCGAGTTTAATGTACGTGGGACCCAGTTCTTCGAATGCCATCCTCAACCGCTGAGGTCGGGTCAATTTTTCAATCCGTTCGCTTCGTTTTTTTGAGATCGCCTGAAGTCCGGCCTCGATGTATTGATCGATCTTCAGCCTTTCCAGCAGATCTCCAAATCCATACTTGAAAAGTATCGTCAGGATCTGGCGATAACGATTCAAGTGTCGGTAAGTGCGCCCGATAACGCCTATTTTTCTGATACTCAACATCTGGGATCTCTAAAATTAGCGTTTTTTTGCACCTGCCCTGCTGGTGCGCTTGGCGGTCTTTTTGGCAGTGGTCGCGGAGCGCTTCTTGGCAGCAGTGGTCGCGGAGCGCTTATTGGCAGCAGGGGTTGCACGCTTTTTAGCAGCAGTCGTCGTGCGCTTCTTGGCAGCTTTAGCGCCGGAACGTTTTTGGGTACCTGTAGTGCCAGTTGCTTTTTTGAGCTGCTGGATCTCTTTTTTCAAGGTTTTAATATCAGCCGCCGTAGCGATATCCATCTTTTTTAAAATATCCTTGACGACCTTTTCCACGTACGTTCCCGTTTTTTTCTGAGTATCATCATAACGCTTTTTCATGTCCTTTATAAATTTTGCCCCTTCTTTTTCAGACATCTTGGCCTTTTTAACGACCTCCTTTGACAGTGATTCCACCTCATCCCAGGTTTTAGCCGCCAGACCAGCTCCGACCAGGTAAGTTTTTTTTAAGATCTCAATCACGGGGACCTCCTTTCCATAGCAATGTTGAAAGCATTATTATTCCTTTTACTGTAGGTAGAATAATAATAATCATAATTCCGTATAGGTAAAGGCTCAGCCAGCCCGGAAATATAAGATTAAATCTGATTCTTCAGGTTGGAAACGAGAAATTTTGCCCAGATCAAAGAAAGTCCCATCAGGGGGATGCAGTGGCGCACTTTCAGTACATCGCCCAGGATAAATTTCCAGAAATGAGTTCCAAAGCTTATTTGAGGACCCATATGGGTAACACCTGCAATTTACAAACAAGAAAGAATATGTTACAAGACGCAGCGACGTTTAAATGGACTGTCCAATAGTGAGATTCGATGATCACAGAATCGTTTGACTTGAAAGGGGAGCTGAATAAAAAATGAATTTTGAACTTACAGAAGAACAACTGATGGTAAAGGATATGGCTCGACGATTTGCTGAGACTGAGATCAAACCCAAGGCCGCGGAATTGGACGAGAAGCATGAGCACCCGGCGGAAATCGTCAAACAGCTGGGTGAACTGAAGATGATGGGGATTGCGGTGCCTGAAGAATACGGCGGAGGGGGTATGGATAACGTCAGCTATGTGTTAACGCTTATCGAAATCTCCAAGGCGTGTGCCAGTACAGGGGCTATCATGTCCGTGAACAACTCGCTCTACTGCTATCCGGTGATGGCTTATGGGACTCACGAACAGAAAATGAAATACCTTTCCCCGGTTGCCGCAGGCGAAAAAATAGGCTGCTATGGATTGACTGAGGCAGGAGCGGGCTCTGATCCGGCGGCCCTGCGCACCTCTGCCGTCAGGGATGGAAACGAATGGATCATCAATGGAGAAAAAAAATTCATCACTAGCGGTAATGTGGCCGCATACGCGGTGATCGCTGCTGTCACAGAAAAAGGGAAAGGCTACAAAGGGATCAGCTCCTTTGTTCTTGATTTAGAAAACACGCCGGGATTTAAAGTGGGCCATGTGGAAGACAAATTGGGAATCAATGCATCCGGCACAGCTGAAATGGTCTTCGAGGACGCCAGGGTGCCGGCTGACGCGCTTCTTGGCAATGAAGGGGAAGGATTCAAGCAAATGCTCACGACCCTTGATGGCGGCCGGGTCGGCATTGCTTCCCAAGCGTTGGGGATTGGGCGAGCCGTCCTGGAAGAGGCTCTGGAGTATGCTAAGACACGTGAACAATTTGGTAAACCCATAACCGCCTTTCAGGCCATCCAGTGGAAATTAGCAGATATGGCAACGGAACTGGATGCCGCCGAGCTGTTGACCCTGAGGGCTGCTTGGCTGGAGGATCATGGAAAACCTTTTGAAAAAGCAGCCGCTATGGCCAAGATGTATGCGTCCGATGCGGCGATGCGCGCCTCTATTGAGGGGGTTCAAATTTTAGGCGGATATGGGTACTGCAAGGAATATCCCATGGAAAGGCATATGAGGGATGCCAAAATATGCCAGATCTATGAGGGCACCAATGAAATCATGCACCTGGTAATAGCCAATAACCTGATCAAAGGGAAGTAAAAGCACCAAGCAATTTTGTAAAGCACCTGCCAAACACGGCTATTGGGCTATAAATCGGATAAAAGATCGTCACACTTCTGGATGGGAAAGCGTGTTCGCCATCCGGAAATAATGATATATTTATTAAATTTTCAACCGGAAATTACCTTAGATTTCCGAGTATCGCCCTGGCAATCGTATTTTTCTGGGTCTTCCTGCTTCCTTCATAAAGTTCCATAATCTTGGCATCCCGGTAAAAGCGCTCGACCTCATACTCGGTCATATAGCCGTACCCGCCCAGCAATTGAATGGCCTCATCCGCCACCTCAACTGCCGTGCGCGCGGAGTACATCTTGGCCATGGCGGTTAGTTTGGGATCGATGCTGCCCTGATCAAAATTCCAGGCTGCCTTGTAGGTCAGGAGGCGGGCAAGCTCTATTTGGGTGGCCATGTCTGCCAGCTTGTGCTGGGTCACCTGAAACTGGGCAATTTTGCGGCCGAACTGCTCGCGCTCTTTGACATAAGCGAGTGCGCGATTATAAGCGCCCTGAGCGGTGCCCAGCGCCTGGGCAGCAATTAAAATTCGGCTCTCATCAAAAAAT
>Ga0224509_10000574_pt1 | contig 10318 bp, 11 predicted proteins | sample SF_Jan12_sed_USG_5_FD_170158 | JGI IMG/M metagenome (GOLD analysis project Ga0224509, IMG submission 170158) | Sediment microbial communities from San Francisco Bay, California, United States - SF_Jan12_sed_USGS_24 | ecosystem: Environmental > Aquatic > Marine > Sediment | place: USA... | reverse complement strand
GGCAGTCCCGACCAGGCCAGCACCATGGCCAGCGCCGCCGGCCCGCAGAAGTAGCGCTCCTGGGGAAAGAACGGGACTTCCGCGACCTCGGCCCTGGGCGGCAGGTCGCCGGGGTCCTGGGCCAGGTGCGCGGTCTGGGGCGCGGCGCAGGCGCTCAGCGTCAGCAGGAGGATCGCGGTGGCAAGGCTGGTGGTGCGGTTCGCCTTGATGTTCAACTCACCGCTGGCTCTTGACGAAGGGGAACACGTCGGTCAGCCCGAGCAGGTCCGTGATCAGCAGGACCAAGAAGACGATGAGGATTGCGCCGACAATGACGCCGACGGCGCTCTGCCCCGCAGGCAGCTCGTCCAGCTTGCCGGCGATCTGCCGGACCTCGTCGTCCGACAGGGTGTTGGCCCGCTGTGCCGCCTCGTCGGGGTCTATGCCCAGGGCCTGCAGCTGTTGGCGGACGTCCTCGCGCGCCATGAACCGCACGACGCGCTGGCGGTCGCCGGCCGACTCCGACTGCGCGACCACCTGGTCGGTGGTGACCATGGCCGCGTGGGCGAAATGGATCGGCAGGGACGTCACCAGCATCACGATCGCCATGCCGATCGCAATCGCGCGTATGGAATGCCTCAGATACATCATGCTCTTACCCTCCTAGGCCGCGTGGAACGACACGGGCATCCCTGGACCGGATTCGCCCCCTGGGAAATACGAACAAGAGACCGCGACGCGCGTCAACCCGAAACTGGCCCTGGCGCCCGGCATCTCCGACATGCCCGAGAACAGACGGCCGCCTCCGCAACGTAGCGCGCCGGCCGGACTCGCTGGATTCGATCAGCGGGCGTTGATCACTTCGTCTGTGCTTTGATGAACGGGAACACGTCGGTGTAACCGAGCAGGTCCGTGATGATCAGCAGCAGGAAAAGGGCGAGCCCGGCGGCGAGGAGCACCACGACGACGTCCTGACCCGCGGGCAGCTCGTCCAGTCTGCCGGCGATCTGCTGGATCTCCTCGTCCGACAGGCTCTCGGTCCGCCGGGCAGCCTCGTCCGGGTCGATACCGAGGGCTTCGATCTGACGCCGGACGTCCTCGCGCGCCATGAACTGAATCACTCTGGCCCGGTCCTCGTCCGCGGCCTGTGCCGCGACCACCTCCTCCGTCGTGACAATGGCCGCGCGGGCGAAGTTTATCGGTAGGGACGTTGCCAGCATGACGACCGCCATGGCCAGCGCGATGGTCCTTGCGGATTGTCCGAGGTTCATCATTTGCGTGCTCTCCTTGTTGCTTGTGCCGCTCCGGCCTGCCCGTTGAAGTCCGCACGACCTTGCGATCGGGCGGCTCACCCTCCGCCGATCTCGGCGTCCGTGCCGATTCGATGCAAGGCTTCTATGCAAGACTGTCACCTATGCCCTAACCGCCATCGACGCCGTAAGGTGCCCCGGCGGGTCCCCCCGCTTGGCGAGTATGGCGACTGGCGGCCAGCAGCACAAAAGGCTATCTGTGTAATTTCTGTGACATGTCCGGGCGGCGGTGTGGCAACGGCTTGGTTTATCTCTCGCCGTCCCCCCGCCGCAGTGAAACTCGAATCTCAGGGAAACTTGCAGCGTTCGCCGGTCACCTTAACGAAACCTTGGGGGCCGCGCTGGATCGCGAAGCGATATTCGGAATCCCGGACCACGACCGAATGATGCATCGGGAGCTTGCCGGTCTTTTCCGTGGCCCCGCCGCCGATTTCCGTGAACCGCACGGTGAGCGGCTTGGCCGGATCGAACCACGCCTCGGCATTGCCCTCCGGGTTGGTCGCGTTGGGCCCGCGCGCGGTGATCGTGACGGTCTCGCCGCCGAAGCTGACCGAATCGTTGGCGCCTTTGTAGAGAGGCGTTTGCACCAGGAAGCGCTTCGTCGTCGGATTCCTGTCGCAGGATCTAAGATTGCCGGTGGCCTCGATCACGAAGGCCAGCCGTTTGGGCTCCACGCCGGCGGCCATCCTGTCACGGATCAGCTCGAACAGATCCTTGCTGTGACCGGTCGGGACTTCCGCTTGATAGCGTTGCTGCCATTCCGTCTCGCGGTTTTGTGCCGACTCGGCGGCGGCGCTCAGCTCGGTGTTCTTGTCCTGCAGGACGGTCAAGGTCCGGCTCAGTTCGGCCACCTGCTTCTCGAGCCGATTCACGGGCTGCAATGCGGCGATCGAGCCGGTCTCGTAGGCGAAAAGGCCGGCGGCCAACAGGAGACCGAGAACGAAGACAGCCTTCACGACCTTCCACCGGATGGTCCGGCGCCGGCGCCATCTGGATTCGTGCAGACCCATCGACATGCGTGCTACCTTCTCCTCTCAACGCTGTGCGTCAAAACTAAGGGCGCGAAGACTAACCAATGGTTAGCGAAATGTAACCACCCTGCCGGCCGGCGACGGCACGATCCCGCCGGTGCGCTCAATGGGCGGTCTTCGCGCCGCCGTGGTCGCCCGGCTTCAGCACCTCGCGCAGCGCCGCAGCGGTCGCCGGGCTCACGTAATAGACACCGTCCACGATGCTCGTACCGTCGGCGTCCCACTTGGTCGAGTCGAAATCCCATTTGACCAGTTCGGCCTTTCGCTCGGGATCCTCGATCAGCCGGCGCAGGCGCCGGGTGAGAACGCTCTGGAAATAGGACAGCACGTGCCAATCGGAATCTCCGGTGACCGCCAAGAGGTCCTTCAGGGACGCCCGGCCGTTTCCGCTTGCAAGCAGCTCGAGCCGCTTGCGGTGGGGTTCGGCCAAGCCATGGACCAGCTTGACGGTCATGTCCGCCGAAAGATCGACGGGCCGGCGCCAGAACAGCTTGGCGCCGGATCTGCGGCGTTTCGGCTCGGTCATGGCCTTTCCGGCGAGCTTCTCGATGAGTTCCCGTTGCGTGTGTGGCGAGAGCCGCCGGAAATCGGCCTGGTCGATCACGATATTCATGGTCAAATCCCCAGTGCGTTGCCGGTCATGGCGGAGCGAGCACCCCTCTCCGGGGCATCCGGAATTGCTCGTCCGCCGGGATTCGGATCAGTCTAACCGCAAAACCCGGCGTGAAGAAAGTGTCGTGGCCGGGGCCGCATTATCCGGCTGGCGACGATCCGGCAACCGGGGGATGGCGCTCCCGGGTTGGTTGGAACGGACGTGTTTGACGCAGATCATTGATCCGCCCCGCTTCGCGACGCAGGATATCGGCGTGCGGCCGGCCGCGCGCCGGCGACTGTCAGGAGCGTCCCGCCGTGGCACGCCGAGGGCACGTCATCGTTATCGTCGTCGTTCTTCTGGTTCTGGTGCTGGCCCTGGCCGTGGCCTTGACCCGCCCGGCCGCCGCCCTGCCTTGGCAGTTGGACGCCGTGCCGCGGGTCGGCTGCGAGCCGGGGTGCGACGCGACCTTGCCAGGCCCGGTCGTCACGGTGGTGCTCGACGCGCAAACTGGCCGGCAGTTGGCCGAGCGCTGGTGCAGTGGCTGCCACGTCGTCGAAGCGGACAGCTGCGTGGATCAGACTCCGTCCTTCGAGACGATTGCCAGGGATCCTTCGAAGACCTCCGAGCGGCTGCGCGCCTGGCTGATGACACCGCATTCGACGATGCCCGACCTGACCCTCAGCCGCTCCGAGGTCGAGGCGATCATCGCCTACCTGAAGAGCCTCGGCGACGGCTGACCGCGCCGATCGGTCTCCGGCGAACGCTTTTCCCTAGTCTAGCGCGACCCTGTCGCCCGGCTTCAAGCCGAGCAGCCGGTCGGCCCGCCCCTGGTTGACGGCGATCTCGGCCAAGCCGTTGGCGTTCTCGTACCAGAAGGCCGCTCCCGGAGCCACGGCGGAAAACATCCGCGCCCGCTCCAGCCTATGGCCGGCCACCAACAGGACCGCATCCTCGGGCAGGCCGGCGGCGCGCAGACCGGTCACGGCATTGCCGAAACGATCGAGGTAGACGATTTCCGGCAGATCGTCGGGCCAACCGGCGCCGGCCATCTTGGCGACGGGGTAGGGGCTGCCGGGCGGCTCCTCGCCGAGGGCCAAGCGTGCCGCCACCGGGGCGAAGAGATCGCGGCCGTGAAACGAGGCCGAAAGCCGGTCCGGACGCCAGGTGACCTGCCAGGTCCGGGCCGCCTCGGCGCGCCTTGTGGTCGGCGCCAGAAGTCCGTTGTCCGGACCGACGAACCAGCGCGCGTCGGCTTCCACCGCGAGCGGCAACCGCGGGCCGCCGACCCCCGGATCGATCACCGCCAGGAACACGCATCCGGCCGGAAAGGCGGGCGCGTAGGCAGCCAGCAGATACGCGGCGGCCCTGGCGTCGAAGGCCGGGGCATCGGCCATGAGATCGATCAGCGGCACGCCCGGGGCTTCGGCGTGCAGCACGGCCTTCATCTGGCCCACGTAGGGCCCGTCGAGGCCGAAATCCGTGAACAGCACGATCATGACGCCACTATGGCCGTGCTGGCCGGCAGGCGGCAAGCACACTGGATCTGGACTCGGAGGGTCGTACCGTATATCGTGGGAAACAACGCCAATGGCACCAGATATTGGTGTCGCTACTACATGTTGCGCGAACTAAGGGGTTGAACATATGGCTTGGACGAACGAGTTGATCCAGGAGTTGACCCAGCTTTGGGACGCTGGCCACAGCGCGTCCCATATCGGCAAGAAGCTGGGTGTTTCCAAGAACGCGGTTATCGGCAAGGCGCACCGCCTCAAACTGCCGGCGCGTCCCTCGCCGATCCGGGCCGAGCGCTCGGCGCTCCCGCTCCGCAAACCGTCGTCCAAGCCGGTGTTCAGACCGCGACCGACGCTGGAGGTCGTGCCCAAACCGGCGCCGCGCCCGGTGCGCAAGCGCTCCGACGGGCCCGGCTGCCTCTGGCCGATCGGCGATCCGGGGTGCCCGGAGTTCCACTTCTGCGGCGAGCCCGCAACGCCCGGCAAGCCATACTGCGACACCCATTGCGCCAAGGCCTACATCGTCAAGTCGCGCGCCCGCTCCGAGGCCGCCTGACCGGACCGCCCATTTTCGAAAGCAGGTGCTAGACGGTCACCGCGGTCCCCTGTCGTCTGGGGTCTCCGGCCGCGGCGAGGTTTCCCTTGGCCGAGCGGGTCACGCTGTGCACGCCACCGAAAAAGAAACTGTGGGACGGCCAGTCTATGACCCTGTCCGAGAGGTCCGCCACGGCCCTGCGGGCGGCCCTGTCGAAGCCGTCCTCCAGGTTCGCCAAGCCATCCTCGAAGTGCAGCCGCGGGGCCATCACCGCCGTCCCGGCGTCCTGCGCGAAATCGATCAGATTGACCAGGACCTGAAGGATCGCGGTGCGGATCCGGTTGGACCCGCCCGTGCCCAGGGCCGCCATCGAGCCGTCCGGCAGGAAGGCCAGGCTGGGGGCCATCATGGAGGAGATGCGGCTGTTCTCGGGCCAGACGTGAAAGCCCAGCGGGTTGAGGTCCTGCTCGCCCAGCATATTGTTCAGCATGATGCCGCTGCCGGGTACCATGGTGCCGCAGCCCTCGCCGTTCGACAGGCTCAGGGCGGCCACGTTTCCGGCCGCGTCGACCACGCTCAGGTGTGTGGTCCCCCTGGTGCTGGCGGCTTGGCCGGCGACCTCGCGGGCGTAGGTCGCCAGTAGGCCCGGGTCAAGCAACCGGGCGGCGGCGGCGGCCTCCTGGGCCTCGTCGAGCGCCTCGTGCAGGCGGGATTCGATGCGGGCCCGGTTGGTCAACGCCATGACCCGGGTCAGGATCGCCAAGTGCTCGGCCGAGCCGAAGCCGACGCGGCTCAAGTCGCATCCCGCCAGGAGCTCCAACGCGAAGGCGATCAGGATGCCACCCGAGGAGGGCGGCGGGTTGGTCAGGATGCACGCATCACGGTAGCGCCGCTCCAGCGGCGCGCGCCGTTCGACCCGATAGGCCGCGAGATCCTCGGCGGTCACTTGGCCGCCGCCATCGCGGCAGGCCGCGACCAGGCGCTGGCTCAGCTCGCCCGCATAGAACAGTGCCGCGCCCTCGCGGGCGAGCGCCTCCAGCGTGTCGGCCAGGTTCGGCTGGGTGAAACGATCGCCTGCTTGGAACAGCTTGCCATCGGGCCGGCTGAACACGGCCTTGGATTCCGCACCGGCGAGCAGCACCGCGCTGATCACCCCGTAGACGTAGGCGTCGATCTGCCGGACCTCGAAGCCCGCGCGGGCCAATCCGACCGCCGGCTCGACGAGACGGCGCATGGGCAGGGAGGCAAGGTCCCGGTGCACCTCGAACAACCCCTTGACCGCGCCGGGCGTGGCGGCCGCGCCCAGGCCGATGTGGAACTCCTGGGTCGCGGTGCCGAAGTCGGCCAGGATCGGAAAGAAGTCGATGTCTTCGACCGGGCGCCGGCGCCGTGGCGTCTCGACGAAGAAATCGTATAGGCAGGGCTTGCCCTCGGCCGGACGGGCCAGCAGGAACCCGCCGCCGCCGAGCGAGCAGAGTACCGGCTCGGCGACCGTCGCCGCGCAGAAGCCGGCCAGCGCCGCGTCGAAGGCATTGCCGCCGTCGTCCAGGATCTCGCGCGCGGCTTCCGCCGTCCCCGGATGCCCGGCGGCCACGGCGCCTTTGTTCGCCTTCGTCCTACCGTTCACGATCACGGCCTCCGGTCATTCGCGAAACCTCTTCCAACATGACCTGTCCGAGCGCAAGTGGCAACGCGGCGTTGCCCGGCCTCGAGGTGGCGATCGAGAAAGCCCAAGGCCCGAGCCAAGTCGCGGAAATGTCAGGCAGGAGAAGGCATGTCGGGGCGACATCTGGACAGAGCATCGGATGAGGAGCGGCGATTTGTGCGGCCGGACCCTGTTTCAGGCGAGACCCCTCGCGGCGCTGTCGGCGCGCCCGATGACGAAGCGGGAGAGTTGACTGAGCGTGTGCTCGAGGCCCTCGGGGCAGACGCTGTCGTATTCCAATTTAAGCCGACCGATGATCCGCTCGGTGACTTCCAGAGGTCGGTACTCGCGGTCGTCGGAGCTGGTTTCATTGACGACGTCGACGGCCGACCGGAATGCGACGAACAGCTCGCGCGGCAGGTCGGCCTGCCGGTAGATCTCCTCGAGGCCGTCGCGCCCGCGGTCGAATATCAGGGGGCCGATCTCGGGCACGGCGATGCCGGCGCGGGCCGCCATGGCGGCTTGGAAGAAGTTTAGGTTGCCGGCGCAGAGCGCGCGCAGGATCAGGGTCGGCGAGAGGGCATTCTTGGCATGCAGGACGGTGGCCAAGCGCTCGATCTCCGAACTGCGGGATTCCGCGGTCATGGCCTGCGTCAGGGCCCGCTCGCGACCGTGCATCGCCAACTCGTCCGCCATTTCGCGCGGCAACTGATGGCATGTGACCAAATGTTCGCACAGGGCGCGGGAAATGCGTGCGATCAGTTCCTCTGATAGCGACAGCGGCAAGGCCAGACGCTCGACGATGAGGGCCTGGATGTCGCCCGATTCCCCGAATTCCTTGAGGATCCTGAGCAGGGAGCGCTCGGCGATGTCCGCGCCGTGGTTGGACAGCAGGGTTCCCACGACCCTTTCATTTCCGGTCTCGACCAGCGCCTCCGCGACCTCGGGAGCCAGCGAGTCCCGCTGGGCGACCGCAATCTGCTTGTCCTCGCCGCTTCCGCACACGATGGCGATGAGGTCCTGGTCGCTCAGCACGCCGGAATGCTGAATGACCGGCAGGGCATGCGGGCCGACGTCCTCGGCCAGAGTTGCGGCGATCGAGGGTGGCAGGAAGGGGCTCATCCTGACGTGTTCCGAGAGCGCCTCGCGGACCTGACGCTCGACGTCGCGCGCCATGACTTCCAGGATCTCGACCCCGATCTGACGCTCCTCGTCGCTCAGCTTGCCGCTCGAGAGGTCCGCCGTGATCCGGGTCTGTCGCACGACATCTTGGGTCAGAATGTCCAGGACATCGGTGCCTGGCGTGGCCGTCTGGTCGCTGCGCGCGCGGGTACTGTTCGATGCTTTTACGCCGTTCGTGGACCGCGCCGACGGTCTTTGCGACCGGACTTGTTTGAGCGTTGACTTGGCGATCTTTCTTTTCGGCATTTTTTGTTCTTGGCGACCCTTGCGGGTGAGCAAGGCCGCCAAGTTCCCCGGTAATCCCTACGCACACCATTCTCCGTCGAATTGCCTTAAATTCGCCTTTAAATGTATTGTTAACATGCTGTTAAGAAACCATTTTTCGGTGTCGGCCGACCGTCTCGCAGGGGTTTTGGCCGACGGCGGCCGATGGTCTCAGGCGAGGCGCCGGGGCGCTCGCTGGGACCGCTTGGCGACCAGGCGCGAGAGGTAGTCGAGCGTATGATCGAGGCTCTTGGGACAGAGAGGATCGCTCTGGAGGCGCAGGCGGGCGAGGATCCGTTCCGTGATCTCCAGAGGCGGCTCGGCCCGCTGTTCTCGTCTCGCCTCCTTGATGACATCCATCGCCGCTCTGAAGGCCTTGAACAAGTCACGGGGCAGGCCGGACGCGCCGTAGATGGCCTTGAACCCGGCGGGGCCCTCGTCGAAGATCAGGGCGCCCGCATTGTCGAAGGGGATGCCCGCCATGGCCGCCATGGCGGCCTGGAAGAAGTTCAGGTCGACGACGCAGATCGCGCGCAGGAGGAGGGTCGGGGCAAGGGCGTTGCGGCCATGCAGGCGGGCCACGAGGCGCTCGACATCCGCGGTCGGAGAGTGTGTCGCCGGCTCCGCCGTCGAGTCCTTGTCCCGACCGAGAAGGAGCAACTGGTCGGCCACCTCTCGCGGCAGCTGGTGCCGGCTGATAAGTTGCTCGCGCAGGGTCTCGGAAATACGGCAGATCAAGGGCTCGCAAACGGTCAGCGACAGGGTCGGCCGCTCCACCATGAGCGCCTGGATCTCGCTCGAGTCCGCGAAGCCCGACACCACCTTGAGCAGGGCCCGGTCGGAGATTTCGGCTTCGTGGTTGGACAGGAGGGCGCCTACGACCCGCTCGTTGCCGCTGTCGACCAGCGCCTCGGACACCTCCGAAGTCAAGCGGGCCCGATTGGCGACGGCGGTCTGCTTGGCCTCGCTGCACCCGCCAACGATCGAGATGAGATCCTCGTCGCTGAGCACGCTGGAATACTGGATGATCGGCAAGGCCACGGACTCGACGTCGGCGGCCAGAACGCGTGCGATCGAGGGCGGCAGCAACGGGCTGCTCTTGACGTGCTCCGAAAGAGCTTCGCGCACCTGCCGTTCGACGTCGCGGGCCATGACCTTGAGGATGTCGAGGGAGATCTTGCGCTCCCGCTCGCTCAACCGCTCGCCGGCGAACGCGCCGGCCACGCTGGCGGCTGTCTCCGCGCGCACCGCGGCGGAAGGCTCTGTCAGAAGACGCTCGTAGTGCGCCTGCATCGACGAGACATTACTGGCCTGCTTCTGCGCCATTTGCGTGATGATGGCTCCGTCCGTCGGTGCGCCCCACCCTGCGCCGACAAGGCACCTAAGAGACAGTATCCGGTAGAGCGCTTAATCTGCGGTTAATATGAATAAAATAGCATATAATGCCTATATGCGGGCGCCTTGCCGAAGAACGCCCGCTCAGCGGCCCGGAAAGATCCGGGGCGTCGGTCGCTACATGCCCAGCCGGTTCATGAAGCTCGTGTCGTGGGACACGCCGCCCTTCACCTCGAACGCCAGGTCGGGCAGGTCGTGCACGTGCACGTCGTCGGCCGAATGGCGTTTGAGGATATCGACCGCCCGATGCTCGTGCAGGGCGTCGGGGGTCCGGACCCACAGCAAAAGGCCGCCCCGGTCGAGCTGCTCCTGGAGGTAGTGGGCGTGGTGCGAGTCGATGAAGCCGGACAGCGTCGCCCCGACCAGCCCGCCGGCACCGCCGGCCACGGCCGCCCCGACCAGCGCGGCGGCGACCGTGCCGCCCGAGGCGACGATCAGGCCCACCGTGCCGATCGCGCCCACGTAGGCCAGGCCGCCGATGACGGCGCCTTTCGCCTCCGTGCGCGAGTCCGACCCGATGTAGGCCAGGTAGGGAACGGCGGGATCGTCCTCGATCTCCGACACCTTCGCGTATTTGTGACCAAGCTCCTTCTCGACCGTCTTGTCGCCGGCCAGGAGGCTCAGGTGCGAGCGGTCGAAGCCGGCGATCAGCAGCTCGTCGGCCGCCGCCTGCAGGGATGCCTCGTCGTGGAACACCCCGACTGCTTCGCGTACGGTTTGTTCTGCCATGGCGTCCTCTCCCCGATCCGGAAATACAGATCAATCGGCATTGACGTAATCGGACACCTTTTCGGGCGCCGGGTCAATCCGGTGTGGGGCGCGGTGTGGGGCGCGGTGTGGGGCGCGGTGTGGGGCGCGGTGCTGCTCTCAG
>Ga0224509_10000572_pt1 | contig 10325 bp, 8 predicted proteins | sample SF_Jan12_sed_USG_5_FD_170158 | JGI IMG/M metagenome (GOLD analysis project Ga0224509, IMG submission 170158) | Sediment microbial communities from San Francisco Bay, California, United States - SF_Jan12_sed_USGS_24 | ecosystem: Environmental > Aquatic > Marine > Sediment | place: USA: California... | reverse complement strand
TTTTTCGCCGTTCTGATCCAGAAAACTGAATCCGAAAATTCCGAAGGCATCGGGATTGGCTTCGAGCTTCTGCACGATCAGGTTGTCGTTCTCGCCCGCTTCCACGAAAGCACCGTCTTCGCGAATCGTATGGCAAATCTCCTTGTAGCGGTTCTTGTCGGAACTCTTCAGCGCCTTGATCCACGGGACCGTCTTGCAGCCCCCTTCCATCGCGAGTTCGACGAACGCATCACGCGTACCGGACGTTGGCGGCGGTCCGAGCACCTCGATCCGGGTGGCCGGCAATGCCGCATTGACATCGGCCCAGGTCCTGTAGGGATTCTCGATCAGCTCGCCTTCGGCATCACCGGGTACTGCCTTGGCGAGCGCACGAAACAGGTCTGCCCGCGTCAGGGAAACCGCAGGCGCGCCAAGCGCATTCGCGAGTACGATGCCGTCATAGCCGATCCTGACTTCCACGATATCCGTTATGCCGTTCACCGCGCAGGTGTCGACCTCCGACTGCTTGATCGCGCGCGATGAATTCGTGACGTCGGGATAGTCGACGCCCACACCGTCGCAAAACAGCTTCAGTCCACCGCCAGAGCCGGTCGACTCCACTTTCGGCGTTTTAAATTCGGAACCGCGACCGAAGCGTTCCGCTACAACCGTCGAAAACGGGTATACCGTGGACGAGCCGACAACGTAGACGTAGTCGCGCCCGGATTGCGCGGCGGCCGTACCGCCGATCGTCAATGAAATCAGTGCGCTTGCCAGCAGTAGCTTTGCTGTGCTTTTCTTTGCCACAATCAATCCTCAGGGTTATTGGGCGTGTTGGCGCAAAGCTTAGCGGCGAATTGTTACCGAATTGTTGCAAAACGACCTGCGCAACAAGCTACACTATGCGCAGAAAAAATCCCGGTTTATCTATATTTTTCAATTTACTACGAATAGTTTCTTGATTTGTTATCAAGTTCTGGGGCAGACCGCTTGCAAGATCCCGTACTAAGTCTCCTGTTCGACCTCATTCGGCGACGCTCGATAACGCCCGATGACGCCGGTTGCCAGGACCTCTTCGCATCGCGGCTGGCGAAACTCGGATTCGACTGCGAAACGATGGTATTCGGGGACGTAACGAACCTCTGGGCACGGCGCGGCACGGCATCCCCGATATTTTGCTTTGCGGGGCACACGGACGTCGTGCCGCCGGGCGATACCGGAGACTGGAAGTCGGATCCGTTCGAGCCCGACATCCGTGGCGAACACGTCTACGGTCGCGGCTCCGCCGACATGAAGAGCGGACTTGCTGCCATGCTCGTGGCTGTCGAGAGATTCCTTGCCGAATATCCCGACCACGCGGGAAGCATCGCTTTCCTGATCACCAGCGACGAGGAAGGCCGCGCGCGAGACGGCACCCTGAAGGTGATGGAGGCTCTGACGGGCCGGGGCGAAAAAATCGACTGGTGCGTCATCGGCGAGCCTTCGAGCCACACAGAGCTGGGCGACGTCGTTCGCATCGGCCGGAGGGGGTCCCTGAGCGGGATGCTCGAAGTACGCGGGGTCCAGGGTCACGTCGCGTATCCGCATCTCGCGGACAACCCGATTCGCCGCTTCTCGCCTGTACTGGCCGAACTGCACGGCATCGTCTGGGACGAGGGCAACGAGTTTTTTCCGCCCACGAGCTTCCAGGTGGTTAACATCCAGAGCGGCGTGGGCGCCCCTAACGTTACACCGGCGCAGCTATCCGCACGGTTCAACTTCCGTTATTCGACCGTGTGGGATCACCACAGGCTGAAGGAGCGGGTGCATGCGATCCTCGACGCCCATGAGATGGACTACGAACTCCGCTGGCATCTCTCCGGCGAACCCTTTCTTACCGAGCCCGGGCGCCTGATCGACGCCGTCAGCCAGGCAGTCGAAGAACACACCGGCCGTGCTCCCGAACTCTCGACCGGTGGTGGTACTTCGGACGGGCGATTCATATCGCCGGCCGGCGCCGACGTGGTCGAGCTCGGGCCGGTCAGCGCGTCGATCCACAAGATCGACGAACACGTAAGAATGGGCGACGTCGGTGCGCTGACGTCGATGTATCAGCGCATCCTGGAGCTGTTGCTGGGCGGCGCTAGCCGCGCCTGAGGTTATTCCAGATGCCGCCAATGCCGATCCCGGCCATCCAGACCAGGACCCAGGCAGGCATGGACAGGCCGAGAAACTGCCATACGATCTCGGCACACTCCCCGGAGCCAGTGAATACCGTACTCAGCACGTCGGTGAACGGCAGGGTCTCGAGCATGTAATCGAGGCCCGGACCGCAGGACGGCACCTTGTCCGGCGGCAGCTGCTGCAGCCAGGCATGCCGGCCCGCAACGATCCCGCCGGCAATGGCTGCCACACCCAGCAACACGCTGTAGACGATACGCCCGGCTCCCGACGGATTGTGCAGCGCCGCGATGAGAAAAATGATGCCGATGGAGATGACGGCGACACGCTGGAATACGCACAACGGGCACGGATCGAGCAACAACACGTGCTGTGCGAACAGTGCAAAGCCCATGAGCCCGCAACAGACCGCGAAGCCCAGGAAATTGAGTGCGCGCCGTGACGGCAGCCTGTCGAGGGTCATCCGCTGTTACTCCTCGACAACGTTTTCGGTGAGGTCGGTGTGGCGGACATCCCTGCCCTCCACCATGTAGATGACGTACTCGCAGATGTTTTTCGCGTGATCGCCGATGCGCTCGAGCGAGCGCGCCGCCCAGGTAACGTTCATCACACGCTTGATGCTGCGCGGATCTTCCATCATGAAGGTGATGCATTGCCGCGTGATCGCCTCATATTCCTCGTCGACGAGTTCGTCTTCTCTCACGACCTCCAGCGCCTCTGCCACGTCGAGACGCGCAAACGCATTCATGGCGTCGCGTAACATGTGCGACACGTGACTACCCAGGTTCTTGAGTTCGCGATACGAATCCGCCGGGCGGTCCATGCCGGCAAGCTTCGATGCAAGAAAACCGATCTTCTCGGCTTCGTCACCGATGCGCTCGAGGTCGGTTATCGTCTTGATGATTGCGACGATAAGCCGCAGATCGCCCGCCGTGGGAGCACGCGTCGCGAGGATACGGCTGCACTCCTCGTCGATCTCGACCTCGAGGTTGTTGACCTTGTAATCATCGTTCGCGACCTTCAGACCGAGCTCGCTGTCGCCGCTGACGATAGCCGCAATCGCTCGCGAAAGCTGCGTCTCCACCAGGCCACCCATACTGAGGACGGTGTTACGCAGGTCCTCGATGTCCTTGTTGAATCGCCGCGAGATGTGGTCGGTAAAATTGGAAGCTTCCATGAAGTATCCACGCGTGCCTGAGCGATCTCTATGTCACTGTAAATCGAACGTTACGTCAAGGTCCTGGCCGAAACAATGGCCGTGGTCTTACTTCCATTTCCATTGCGCATCGACCATCAGGCGATTGTAGTCACGCTTGTTGCCCGAGCTGACATCGGTCTCGCTGATGAAGTACTGCGCACCGATCGTCCAGTTCTTGCTCATGCCATAGTCGACCTTGAAGAAATGGCCGTTGTTGTCGGTACCTCCGCCGGCAAAATCGGAGTCCGTCAACAGGCCCAGTGTGGCGTCGGCTTCCTTGTCGGCGTAAAGGTAGGAGAACTGCCACTGACCCCTGTTCTTGGCCTGGCCCAGGCGCGTGCCGAGCGTCCAGCCCGTATCGTTGTCCGCTGCGTCGCTATTGTTGACGAAGTCGGCGAACACCACCGTCGGCCATCCGCCCAGCTCGAAGGCGGCTTCCGCAAAGACCTGCGTGAGCAGGTAGTCATAGAGGTACACGCAGTCTTCACCAGGGACGGTGCCGCAGGGCTGACCGTCGGCCTGCACGGCCGTGTTGCCGAAGTAGTCTCCCGGAACCGAGGGATCTCCGAAGGTCGTGATGTCACCCTGGGTCGGTATCGAGTAGTAAGCCACCCCGCCCGTCAGTCGGGCGCCGGCAAATTCGCCGGTTGCACCGAACTGCGCCCCCCAGCTCAATGCATCATTGCCTCTACTGCTGTCGCTCTCGAGGAACGTACCGACGGCGTTGACGAAGTACCAGTCGCGTTTGAATCGCATCGCGATGCCTTCCGGGGTCCAGTCGCCGTCCCACATCAATCCCTGTTTGCCCGCGCGATACAGAGGATTCTTGAACTTTCCGCCGACAAGATGCAGGCCATCCATGATCTCCCAGTCGGCATACGCCAGATTCAGTGCCACGCCTTTCGACGAACCACCGCCTCCCAGCGTCTGGTTGGTCGAAACGGGATCGTCGCCACCGGTCGCAAGCCCGAAGCCTACTTCGACGTCGTCTGACAGGTCGGCTCGGACATTCACCCGCGCACGAATCCGGTTGCGCCGGCGCGTATCGGTGCCCTCGGCATCGATCCTCTCGTAGCGGTAGCGAAAATCGCCATCCAGGCTGACCCGGTCCGACCAGCTGTCACTCGCTGCAGGCGCCTTAACCGAGGCAGCCTCGGCTACGGTGGTCTGAACGTCGGCGATGGCCGTCGCAGATTCACTCTGCGCCCGACGGAGCTCCGCATTTTCGGCGGCAAGTTCTTCCAGGCGTTGCGACACTAATGTGAGTTGCTTGCGCAGCTCTTCGATCTCCGCCTCACTGACGGCGCCAAATGTGACAGGAGAGACCAGCAGACCAATGGCCAGGGTCGGAATTAATAGTCTTTTCATTTACTACTCCAGGCAATTTCCTGAGCGACATGCGAATCCAACGCGACTTGCTGTCTATCGTTCAGGCAGCGTGCGACAGTGTTTGCGTACGGCTGCTGGTCGGGAATTCTGACGCGGATTCTTTACAGAAATGTTACGAAACCGTCACCTTCTCGGCATCCACCTCGCACGATGTGGCCGATGGCGCAAGAGCAGCGTACACGCGAGCGCGCCGTTTCCATATACAGGGTGTATTGGTGGGGTTGCGTCGCTGCGCGACGCCCGCTGGTATCAGCCGCACTTCCCGCCGCTAACGATCGGTACCGGCGGCTCGAGCACTATGCGCTCTGCCGGGAAGCGGCAGTGGAACTCACTGCCCTTGCCGAGGTCACTCGTCACCGAAAGCTCCGCATCGTGCCGGCTGAGGACGTGCTTGACGATCGCAAGGCCCAGGCCGACGCCGCCGTCATCGCGGGCACGCCCGCGCTGCACACGGAAGAAACGTTCCGTCAGGCGCGGAATCTGCTCGGCGGGGATACCCTCGCCGGTATCCGTCACGACGATTTCGGCACCTTTTTTGTCGACGCTCCAGGCTAGCGTGATGTGTCCATCTGCTGGCGTATGCCGTACCGCATTCGACAACAGGTTGGAAATCACCGATTCGATCTCGTTGCCGGCTGCCAATAGCTGGGCGTTGGTCTCCGATACGACCTCGATTTCAGCGACATCTTCCTGGCCGGCGCAGGATTTCCTGGCCGCGGAGAGTAACCCTCTGACGTCGACCGCTTCGTCTTTGCTCGCCGGACCGGCACTTTCGAGGCGCGAAAGTTCCAGCAATTCACTCACGACTGAATTCATCCGTCGCGCCTGCTGCTGCATCCGGCGTATCGGTTGCCCCCAGTCTTTTTCTAGACCGGGGTCTTCCGAGAGACTTTCCAGGTAACCGCCGATTACCGTCAACGGCGAGCGAAGTTCGTGTGAGGCATTCGCAACGAAGTCGCGGCGCATTCTGGTCAGTCGAATTCGCTCCGTAATATCCCTGAGAAACAAAAGCTTCTGGTTTGCTCCATACGGCACTACCCGGCAGTTCAGCCAGGCCTCATCCTTTACCGGCGACGGAATCTCGATTTCCCGAGCGAACGCATTCGACCGTAATAGCTCAGTCAGTTTCGGATCGCGCAGGATATTGTCCACCCTTTGACCACGATCCTTCTTGCGCTTCAGGCCACCCAGGTGTTTCGCCGCCTTGTTGCACATGACGATCTGGTTGTCCTCGTCGAGGATGACCGCGCCGTCGGGCATCGCGTCCGTCGAGCGGCGGATCTCCTTGAGCAGACGCCGGTACTCTTGCTTGGCCCGAAGCGCGCGTTCGTGTTCGTAATTGTATCGGGAGAACATCTGCTGCCAGATGCCCTCGCCGTACCGGAATTGCGCGAAATCGCGGGTATGCACCGCACGATTGAAACTGAGCAGCTGCCGGGTCTGCCACACGAGGATTATCAGCGCCACCACCAGCAGTCCCCAGACCGCGTGATCGTATACCCAGCCGATCAGGCCACCGGCTAAAAGGATGCCGGCAATACCGAGGACAAATTTTCGGGATGATCCTGGCATATCCGGCTCAGGAATCGCGCACCGAGAAACGATAACCGGTGCCGCGAACCGTCTGGATGTACGCATCGGCACCCTGCTCCGCAAGTGCCTTGCGCAGCCTGCGGACGTGAACGTCGACGGTTCGTTCTTCCACGTACACGTTGGCGCCCCATACGCGATCGAGCAACTGGGTGCGACTGTAAACGCGATCGGGATGCGTCATAAGAAACCGTAGCAGGCGATATTCGGTGGGGCCGAGCCGGATCTCGGAGCCGCCGGCCACCACCCGGTGTCCGGCTGCATCCAGCTCGAGCACGCCGGCCTGCAATACCTCGCCATTCGCGGACTGCGAGCGCCGCAATACCGCCTGTATGCGTGCGATCAGCTCACGTGGCGCGAAAGGCTTGGTGACATAGTCGTCTGCGCCGCCCTCGAGACCGGCAACCTTGTCGTATTCGTCGGCGCGCGCAGTAAGCATGATGATCCCCAGATCTTCATTGCCCTGTTCGCGCTTCAACGTACGCGTCAATTCGAGCCCGCTCATGTCAGGCAGCATCCAGTCGATCAGCGCCAGGTCCGGACGCTCGTCTGCCAGCAATTGCCGCGCGCTGCGGCAGTCACCGGCTTCCAGGGTCTCGAACCCGGCTCTTACCAGGTGGAATACGATCATTTCCCGGATTGGCGCCTCATCTTCGACAATCAATATCTTGCCAGCTGCCATCGTCTGTTCCCGCTACACACGCCTGTCCAGGCAATCTATAGCCCGTTCGCGACGCATTACAGCAGCACTATATTACAGAACTGTTACGGACCCGGCGGTCTCGCGGGTTTCGCGACGGTTTGCCGAAGGTAGGCGGGAACCACGGCCTGCGGATCGACCGCGGCACCGGTTTCGGCGAGTGCTGCGCCGGTTGCCAGCAGGTATCGAGCGGCGGGATGACTGACGGCGCTGACAGACGCGAGAAGCGCCCTGTTCGTTTCGAGAAGCCGCGGATACCGCTGCCAGCCGAAGCCCGCCGCCGTGAAGCGCCCGGGCTCCAGTTGCAGTTCACTGATTATGGATTGGTCGTGCAGGCGTTCGGCGCCCAGTAACTCCGGCACCCCGTCGCTGCCCGCCGCGTACAGACCGAGGTAGACCTCGTCCATATGCGCGTCCTGGCAGACGGCGACGGCCCCGGCATCTTCGGTTTCCGCAACCTGTGCTGCGACGCCGAGCATCGACGACACGGGTACTATCTTGATACCGGCGCCGTGAGCGAGCCCCTGGGCAACGGACGTCGCAATCCGCATACCGATGAACGAACCGGGCCCGTTGCCAAGCACGACCGCGTCGAGATCGGCGGACGATACGCCACCTTCCGCCAGGACCTCGTTGATCATCGGCACGAGCAGGCGCGTGTGCTCGCGGGCCTGCTCCTCGTGACGGCAAATCACCCTGTTTTCAAGCTGCAACGCCACCGAGCACGCGAGCGACGAGGTATCGAGCGCCAGCAGGTTCACGCGACAGCCCCCGATCGTTCGTGACGTTCGAAAAAACGCTCGACGTCCTTGATATCAGCGGTCGTCCCCATCGGCTCGAGGATATCGAGAAACGTCTTGCCGTAATTTCGCGAGGTGATACGCGGGTCGCACAATACGATGACGCCGTAGTCGTTTTCACCGCGTAGCAAGCGGCCCGCGCCCTGTTTCATCGCCAGCGCCGCCTGCGGCAGCTGGTGCCCGGCGAACCCGTTGCCGCCCTCGCGGCGGATGAATTCCAGGCGCGCCATCATCAGGGGATCCGCCGGGGATGCGAACGGCAGTTTGTCGATCGCGACGACGGTCAGGGCGCTGCCACGGACGTCGACGCCTTCCCAGAAACTGCCCGTACCGAGCAGTACGGCATTGCCGGTATCGCGGAAGCGACGCAGCAGGTCGTCGCGCGGCGCCGCACCCTGCACGAGCAGCTTGCGGCCGGCGAGCCGGGTTCTGTGTGAGCGAAACCACTTCTTTGCCGCGTTCAGCGCGCGGTGGCTCGTGAACAAACAGAACAGCCCGCCCCGAGTCAACTTCAGCAACGGCGTGACAGCCTCCATCACCGCATCCGTGTGGCCGGGGTCGGACGGCTGTGGCAGTCCTGGCGGGAGATAGACCAGGCCGTTGTCGGCCAGCGCGTAGGGGCTCGGAAACGTCAGGCCGGTAACGTTACCCAACCCCATTCTCGACGTGAAATGCGAAAAGTCGTCGCCGATCGCCAGCGTCGCCGACGTGAATATCCAGGCCTGGTGGCCGTTGCCGATTAGCCCGGACAGCGTTGACGACACATCCAGCGGCGTCAGGTTCATGCGAATGCTGCGCGGATTGACCTCGAGCCAACGCAGTCCGTCCCAGCTGTCCGCGCTTGCCAGCAGGGCGAGCCGCTCGCCGATGCCGAGCAGCTGCTCGTGCAGCTTGGCGATGTCGGCCGAACCATCGCTGAGCACCTCGAGCCCTCGCACGACGTCGCCGAGCGTGACCGCCAGCCCGTCGAAGGCTTCACGCATGTCGGGCATCAGCTCGTCCAGTTGATGCCTGCCCTCTTGCCGGGGCGCGGCGAGGCGCAGCGCCTTTACGGCGGTTTCCAGCCGGTCTACGCGCCGCTGCAGCTCGGGCTCCCCGAACGGTAGCGTCGCCACGCGCACGTCGTCCACGGCGCGCTGCAGTTCGCGGCTGCCGACGGCAACGCCGAAGAACTGCACCGCCAGGTCGGGAACCTGGTGGGCCTCGTCGAGGATGACTGCCTCCGCGTCGGGCAGGAACTCGACGAAGCCACTCTCTTTCATCGCGAGATCCGCGAGCAGGAGGTGATGGTTGACGACGACGAGGTCCGCCTCCTGCGCCCGTCGCCTCGCTTTAACGACATGGCACTCCGAGTACTGGGGACAGTGCTGGCCGAGGCAGTTGTCGCTGGTCGACGTCACGAGCGGCCAGATCGCCGAATCCTCCGCCACGGCCGTTAACTCGGCGCGGTCGCCGCTGTCGGTGTGGTGACGCCACTCGCGAACCTCCGTGCAGTCGCCGGCCAGGGACGGTGCAACATCGTCGAGCTGGTCGAGCCGGTGCAGGCAAAGGTAGTTCGCGCGGCCTTTCAGTAGCGCCGTAGTGACGGGCCGGCCGACCACTTTGCCAATTAGCGGCAGATCCCGGTGATAAAGCTGATCCTGCAGTGCCTTGGTGCCGGTACTGATGATGGTCTTGCGGCTGCTCATCAGCGCGGGCAGCAGGTAGGCGAAGGTCTTCCCCGTGCCCGTGCCCGCCTCGATCACGAGCTTGTCAGACGTCGCAATGGCATCCGCCACGGCCTCGGCCATCCACACCTGGCCAGCGCGGGGCTGGAAACCCGGCAGCAACTCCTTGAGTGGACTATCGTCGCCGAAAAATTCAGGCAGGCTGGTCACAAACGACAGGTTACACGCTTCCGCACCGCCATGGGTATCGCTTTAACGGGCCTTACGTGGCAGTTCGGGACCCGTCAAGCCTCGGAAATCACAGGCTGCAATCGCGTCCATTCCCGGTATAATTCCGCCCCCTCAGTCCCCTAAGTCCGGCTTAGATACAATGACTACCAAACTCCCGGCCCTCAAAGAATGGGTCGACCAGGTCGCTGCACTCACGCAGCCCGATTCCGTTCACTGGTGCAGCGGCAACGCCGCCGAGTACCACCGCCTGATCGCCGAGATGATCGAGACCGGGACGCTGTCCGAACTGAACGACGACGGCTATCCGAATTGCTACCTGCATCTCTCGGACCCCAATGATGTTGCTCGCGTCGAACACCTGACCTTCGTCTGCACCCCGGACAAGGAAGACGCCGGACCCAACAACAACTGGATGAGCCCGGACGAAGCGCACGCGAAGATGGATGCGCTGTTCGAGGGCGCGATGCGCGGGCGAACGATGTACGTGATCCCGTACTGCATGGGCCCGATCGAATCACCCTACTCCCGCTGCGGCGTCGAGATTACCGATAGTCCGTATGTCGTCATCAACATGGAGATGATGACGCGCATGGGCAGCGCCGCGCTCGCGA
>Ga0224509_10000571_pt1 | contig 10326 bp, 9 predicted proteins | sample SF_Jan12_sed_USG_5_FD_170158 | JGI IMG/M metagenome (GOLD analysis project Ga0224509, IMG submission 170158) | Sediment microbial communities from San Francisco Bay, California, United States - SF_Jan12_sed_USGS_24 | ecosystem: Environmental > Aquatic > Marine > Sediment | place: USA: California... | reverse complement strand
GGTTCGGGTAACCGGGCGCACCGCGGGCATCGGAGCCGTGACAAGTCGTGCAGTAGCTCGCATACAGGCTCTTGCCGAGCGCCTGCGCTTGCGCATTCTGCGACAGCTCTTCGAAATCCATGGCGGCGAACTCTTCATAGATTGGGTCATAGTTTTCCGCGGCGGCCTGCATCTCGGCTTCATACTGGCCTTGTTGCGACCAACCGAGCATACCCTGGTAACTGCCAAGACCGGGGAATGCGACCAGGTAACCAATGGCCCATGCGATCGTGATGAAATACAGGTAGAGCCACCATTTCGGAGCGGGGTTGTTCCACTCCTCGAGGTCGCCGTCCCATTTATGGCCAACGACTTCATCGTCGGCGACGTTTGCCGGTCCCTGCTTGGATGACCAGCTAACGAGCCAGATGCACCAGATGACGAATAGAATCGTGCCGCCAGCAATGAACCAGTGCCAGAATGCAGGCATCAGACGTTCTCCCGCTTATCAGTTGTTAATATTTGGTCTTCTTCCAGCGGCAATGCTGCGGAAGCCTCGAAATCTGTCTTGCGGCGACTGCTCCAGGCCCATACCCATATGCCCACAAAGGCAAAGAAAATGATGCCCGTCAGGATGCCGCGAAAGTCGTTGATATCCATTCGCGATTACCTGCGATTCCGCCGGTTAGTACCCAAACCCTGCAAGTAGGCAACGAGGGCATCGAGCTCGGTCTTGCCGGCAACTTCGCCTGCGGCGCCCGCGATCTGCTCATCCGTGTACGGATCACCGAGCAGTTGCAGAACCTCAAGCTTGGCCGTCACCAGGTCACCGTCGACTTCACGCTCTGCAAGCCAGGTATAGGATGGCATGTTGGACTCCGGCACGAGTGCGCGAGGATCCACCAGGTGCAGGCGATGCCATTCGTCCGAATAGCGACCGCCGACGCGCGCGAGGTCCGGGCCGGTGCGCTTGGAGCCGAACTGGAACGGACGGTCATAGACCGTCTCCCCCGCGGTTGTATATGGACCATAGCGCTCGGTCTCAGAGCGGAATGGACGAATCATCTGCGAATGGCAGTTGTAGCAGCCTTCGCGGACGTAGACGTCGCGGCCGGCCAGGCGCAGCGGGCTGTAAACCTCGATGCCTTCGTCTGGCTCGGTTGCATCGGAGCTCATCATCAGAGGAACGATCTCAACCAGTCCGCCGATACTGATCGCAACAACAATCAGCACCATCATCAGGTTAAGGCTTTTTTCAATAGTATCGTGGCGCATAGCTGTTCCTCTCCTGTTACGCCGGGTCCAGTACCGCAACGGGTACCGGTTTCTTGTCGCTTACGGTCTTCCAGACGTTGTAAGCCATGATGAGCATGCCCGAGAAGAACAACAGGCCGCCAAGCAGTCGGAAGTAGTGGTAGGGCTCGACTGCCTTGAGCGATTCGACGAACGAATACGTCAAGGTGCCGTCGGTATTTACGGCGCGCCACATCAGGCCTTCGGTCACACCGGCGATCCACATCGAGACGGCGTACAGTACGACACCAATCGTCGATGTCCAGAAATGTACGTCGATGAGCTTTGTCGAGTACATCCCTTCACGGTTGTAGAGGCGTGGCAGCAATGAGTAGATCGATCCGATCGTCATCATGGCAACCCAGCCCAACGCCCCGGAATGCACGTGGCCGATCGTCCAGTTGGTGTAGTGAGACAGCGCGTTGACTGTCTTGATCGACATCATCGGGCCTTCGAAGGTCGACATGCCGTAGAACGACAGTGCGACGATCATGAACTTGAGTATCGGGTCCGAGCGCAGCTTATGCCACGCGCCCGACAACGTCATGATGCCGTTGATCATGCCGCCCCAGCTCGGAGCGAGCAGGATGATCGAGAACACCATGCCAAGTGTCTGTGCCCAGTCTGGCAGCGACGTGTAATGCAGGTGGTGGGGGCCGGCCCACATGTAAATTGCGATCAGCGACCAGAAATGCACGACCGACAGGCGATAGGAATATACAGGGCGGCCGGCCTGCTTGGGCACGAAGTAGTACATCATGCCGAGGAAGCCTGCCGTCAGGAAAAAGCCCACGGCATTGTGGCCATACCACCACTGCATCATCGCATCGACAACACCCGTGTAGATGATATACGACTTGGTCAACGTGACCGGCACGGCCAGGTTGTTGAAGATGTGCAGCACGGCAACGGTGATGATGAAGGCACCGTAGAACCAGTTTGCCACGTAGATGTGCTTGATGCGGCGCTTCGCAATGGTGCCGAAAAATACGATCGCGTAAGCGACCCAGACGGCCGCGATCAGGAGGTCGATCGGCCATTCGAGTTCGGCGTATTCCTTGCCTTGAGTGATACCCAGCGGCAGCGTAATGGCGGCAAGTAAGATGATGAACTGCCACCCCCAGAACGTAAATGCGGCAAGCTTGTCAAATGCCAGCCGCACGTGACAGGTGCGTTGCACGACATAGTAGGACGTCGCGAACAGCGCCGAGCCACCGAAGGCAAATATCACCGCATTGGTATGCAATGGCCGCAGACGGCTGTATGTCAGGAACGGCAGGTCGAAATTGAGTGCCGGCCAGATCAGCTGTGCGGCGATGAGGACGCCGACGAGCATGCCGACAATGCCCCAGATCACGACCATGATCGTGAATTGGCGCACTACCTTGTCATTATAGGAAGCTGCTGTGTCCAACTTAGGACCCCTGTTTGGTTTTTTGGAATTTCTGCTTGCGCGGCAGTATAGCCTCGGACAGGCGGGGCAGGCTATCAAGCAAATTCTAATATACGTATAGGGAGGGATACTTATGGACAGGGCCGGGCAATAAATATCCAGATTTGCCGCTTTGTGTGCCTATAATCCGGGAATCAGACGCCATTGACCAAAGATTCGATGAATAAAATCCCACTGTCCGCCGATATCGTCAGTGAAATCCTGAACACATCGGCCGATGCCACGATCATTACCGATCACGAGGGTCGGATTCGGCTGATGAACAAGCTGGCCGCTGACATGTTCGGCTATGAGCCGACAGAGTTGGTGGGCGAACCCGTCGAGGTGCTCATTCCGAAGGAACATCGGGACAAGCATCGCGACTTGCGGGAACGCTACCACACCTCGCCCAGAGGCCGGCCGATGGTGTCGGGTCTGGAACTGCGCGGACAGAGAAAAGATGGCAGTACGTTTCGGGCTGAAATCGCGCTGAACCCGATCGAGACCAGCGACGGGCTTGTGGTGACAAGCACGATTCGCAGAATCAACCGCAGCAATGAATCCGATATCTATTTCAGGCACCTGCTCGAGTCCGCACCTGATGCAATGATCATCGTTGATGATAAGGGCAAGATTGCCCTGGTTAACAAGCAGGCCGAGGAGATGTTCGGACACGATCGCCACGAGATGCTGGGTAAGCAGGTCGAAATGCTGATCCCGTCGCGAATAAAGGAGTCCCATGTCGAGCATCGCAAGTCATTCCTGAGAAACCCATTGTTGCGACCCATGGGGAAAGGACTTGATCTCCTGGCAGTACGCAGCGATGGGAGCGAATTTCCGGTCGAAATAAGCTTGAGTCCGGTGCATGCGGCGAGCCGCAGATTTGTTTCCAGCGTGATCCGTGATGTGACAGATCGAAAACGCATGGAGAACGAGATAATCGCCGCGCGGCGTGAAGCCGAACGCGCCAATAAGGCGAACAGCGCTTTCCTTGCTGCGGCGAGTCATGACCTGCGACAACCTGTGCAGGCACTGAGCCTGCTGAATGGAGCGCTGCGTCGCACCGTCAAGGATGAACGCGCGCTCGAGATGGTCGATTTCCAGCAGCATTCCCTGACCGCCATGACCAATCTGCTGAATTCACTTCTCGATATCAGCCGACTCGATGCAGGTGCGGTGACGCCCGAGCTCGAGGACTTTCCTATTCAGCGGCTCATCGACCGCCTCTCGGACGAGTTCGCCCGCCAGGCTCAACATCACGACCTCGATTTTTCGTCGACGTCGTGCCCGACGATCGTCAACAGCGATCCCAACCTTCTCGCCGAGATCATCCAGAATTTCGTGTCGAATGCGATCCGCTACACGGATAAAGGCAGCGTACGCCTGGAGTGCGATACGCTGGATGGCAATTGCGTCATCAGCGTGACCGATACGGGCATTGGAATCGACGAAGACCAGATCGAAGAGATATTTCGGGAGTTCCACCAGTGCAAGGCACCGGGCGCAAGTAAAGAAGGATTTGGGCTCGGGCTTGCCATCGTCAAGCGCCTTGCCGACTTGCTTGGCCTGACAATTCACGTCGAGTCGGATATAGGCAAGGGCTCGTGCTTCAGTGTGTCCATACCGGCAGTGGTGGATGCGGCCGTTGCTGAAGATGCTGATGCACAGGGCGATACCGGAGTGCATGGTCCGGCTTCGGGCCTGGTCATCCTTATCGAGGACGATGTGAATGTCGCTAATGCCTGGGGGCTCCTGCTCGAGGCGGAAGGTTACCGGGTTGCTACAGCCGCATCAGCGCCGGAGGCTCAGGCGCTGATTAACTACACCGACGAAACTCCTGCGCTTGTTATTTCGGATTTTCACCTGCTGGATGGTTCGACCGGCGTCGAAGCGGTGAGTGCGATTCGAGAATTCTACAACGCGTCGATTCCGGCTTATATTGTCAGCGGCGATACGTCCAAGGTCGTCAAGGATGCGCGGCTTCTCGATAACTGCACGCTGATGTGCAAGCCCATCGATACGAATCGCCTGCTGGCCGCCGCCCGTCACGCGGTAAATACGGGTCTCGTACCGCAAGATTGATCAGGCTGTGAAGTGTTTCAACCAGCTCAGCGGGGATTTCGCCATCGCCACGCCCGTAATGCAGGCGAATAAGTCATCGATGGCGGATTATGTCGCATCGGGTCTCAGTACGAACTACCAAAAGGTAAGGATTCCTACCTATGGCGCCGGGCTCTGATATTCGTCACAGTTTTGTTCACGGCTATCTACTAGAGCGCAGTAGTAAGCTGTAAGCGACGGGACCCGATCCAAGGATCGGGTCCCGTTTTTTTCGGGTCTCGTTTTTTCAGGGGAATAACACTAAACGGTGCCGTGCCGGAGCTTTTCAGCTCCGGCAATTCAGATCCTGGTAGGAATCATGCGGCTTCGTGATTGTCGAGATCAACTGGTGTCGTGAACCAGTCGGGTTTGATGATCAGCAGGTCACAAGGGAGGTCTTCAAGTGTGCGTTCTGCGGTCGCACCGATAAACAGCCGTTTCCAGCGATTGCGCGCAACCGCGCCCATGACGACGACGTCGGCTTTGAGCTTGTCCGCTATCAATGGAAGTTCTTCGTGGGTGAGGCCGGCCACGAGGTGTGCATTAGCGTCGTCGAGTTTGTGGAATTGCGTGATCTCAATAAATCGTTTCTGATGGTCTTCATGCATCTGCTGCTCGATTTCATCGAACGGCAGCGAAACCGGGATATATGCATTAGCGGTTGCGGTGGCGACGGCTATGCGCGGGTCATAGGCATGGAACGCATGCACATTGCCGCCGACTTTTTCAGCGATGCCCTTCGATACGTGCAAAATCTCGTCATCCAGCGCAGCGGGTTTATCGTGTTGGTGCATTGGATCGATCGCCGCAACGAAAACCGGTGATTCCGCAACTTGCTGTGGTTTGACGAGCCACAGCGGCATCGGACAGGTTCGAATCAGGTTCCAGTCGGTATTGGTCAGCAGGGCTCGCGTAACAGCAGAATGATGATGCGTATCTTTGATAACAATGTCCGAACCCGCTTCGGAAGCGTGTCGAACGATGCCTTCGTAGAGAGGGTGATCCCATACAGCGCTTGTTTTGACGACAATACCTCTGGCGCGAAGCGGCTCAGCAATCGTCTCGAGGTGCTTCTCGTGGTTCTCGATAACCTCATCTCGCGCTTTCTCAAGCGACGGAGAATCGAACAGGCGATCACCACTTAAGTACTCGTTGTAGTAACAAACAAGCAGCTCCAGCTCGGCGTTACTGCATTGGGCAAGCCAGGCTGCGCGGCCTACGGCCGGTTGATCCGCCGCAGTCGGGTCGACTACGGCAAGAATCTTCTTGAGTTCATTCATTGTCGCACCTGACGCAGAAAATCTGGTCTGTTTGATGGTCTGTTTGAGCATACTCTGCGGCAACGAGCATTCCATAAGGCGTGTTGCTTAGGACGTATCGGAATCTACTTACTGGCTCGTAAGTGCTTTTACTAATTACGAATTGCGCTCAGCTTCGATTAAATCGAGCCACCGGTAACGTCTAGGAGGATACGATGTCGGGCGTGCAACCCGCCGAGATAAGGCAAGCTCTGAAACATAAAAAGAAGGAGCTTGAAACCAGGCTTGATCGCATTCATGCGAACTTGCGACGTGGTACCGAGGCTGATTCGAAAGAACGTGCCAAGCAATTCGAAGACAACGAAGTTGTTGATGCGCTTGGCAATGAAGCCCGCGCGGAACTCAAGAAAATCTCGGCGGCTTTGCGGCGCCTGGAAGCAGGCGACTACGGCATCTGCATCGAATGTGGATTGCCCATCAATTCGGGCAGGCTAGAGGTCTATCCCTACGCTGACGAATGTATCGAGTGCGCCGAATTTGGTGAGCAAAGGCGGAGGCACCATTCCTAGCCGCTCACCGAGTGAGCGACAGTCAGGCCGTCATATGCATCTTGACAAGATCAGCCAGTGACCTTGCCTGCATTTTCTCCATTACGCGCGCACGGTGAATTTCAACCGTGCGTTGGCTTACACCCAGCTCGTAGGCGATTACCTTGTTGGGTTTGCCTGTAACGACGAGATCGAAAACTTCGCGCTCGCGGTTAGTCAGGCGATCCAGGCGTTCGTTTACTTCCGCGTTTTGCTGCTGCTCTTCGCGACGTTCCTCGTCGGTCGCCAGTGCCTCGCGAATCCGATCGAGCAACTCCTGGTCCCGGAAGGGCTTCTGGATAAAGTCGACGGCGCCTTTTTGCATGGCTTCCACGGCCATTGGCACGTCGCCATGACCCGTGATGAAGATTATCGGCAAGGTGTTGCCTCGCTTGATCAGTTCCTCCTGCAATTCGAGGCCACCCAGCCCCGGCATGCGTATATCGAGGACAAGGCAACCGGGCCGTTGCTCTTTGACTTTTTCGAGGAACTCATCACCTGAGGCGAAAATCTCATGTTCCACGTTCACTGAGTCCATGAGCGCCTGCATGGCGAAACGAATTGCCGCATCGTCGTCGACGATGAATACCGTGGGGTTTTGTTCAGTTTGAGCTGCCATGGGCGCTGATTGGACCAGATTGGAGGACATTTTGCGAGTCTTTCGGCCCCTAATCCAGCCGTTTTGTGAACCTGAGGGCCGCGCCGGTCATCGCTACCAACGTAAAGAGGCCCAGCGCAATGAGTTCAGGATAGAGTTCGATGAGCCCCGCTTCGCGCAGCATAATGCCCCGCGTCAGGCGAATGTAGTGGGTTACAGGAAGAATTTCGCCAAGCAATTGCGCAAAATGCGGCATGCCGTCGAAAGGAAATACGAAGCCCGACAGCAGGATGGAAGGCAACAGCACGAAGAACGTCATCTGCATGGCCTGGAATTGGGTTTTGGCGACCGTCGAAATGGCGAGTCCGAGCGCGAGATTGGCGGCGATGAATGCACCTGACGCCAGGTACAGGTCGAGAACGCTGCCCCGCATCGGCACCTCGAACAACACATCGCCGACGACGAGAATCAGTGCAAGCTGAATCATGCCAATGACAATGTAGGGAATGACCTTGCCGATCATGAGTTCGGCAGAGCTCACAGGGGTATTGATCAATAACTCGAGGTTGCCACGTTCGCGCTCACGTACGATAGCGACCGCGGTAAACAGCATCATTGTCAGCGTGAGTATTACGCCCATCAGGCCCGGAATGATATTTACGGGCGTGCGCCGCTCTGGATTGTAGCTAGGCCTGACTTCAATATTGTGTTCGCGCGGTGCATTCTTTCCTGTGTCGAAGGCGATCGGCATGTTGCGCAACTGGATTGCGACGCTTGATATAGTCGGGTCGCTGCCGTCGACCAGCAGGTGAACCGCAGGGCGTTCGGGGTCAATGACGCGGCGCTCGAAATCGTGCGGGATCACCACGCCTATCGATATCTCGCCGAGGCGCAGGCGTTCAACAAGCGCTGCCGGCGTGTCGACGAACTCAATAATGTCCACCACCTGAGTTTCGCGAAGTTCTGCGACGAACTGTCGTGACAGGTGTGTGTTCGCCTGGTCGGCGACCGCCGTTCGCAAGTTACGAACGTCCGTGTTGATCGCGTAGCCAAACAGCAGCATCTGGATGACCGGGATACCGACGATCATGCCGAATGTCAGGCGGTCACGGCGCAGTTGCCGGACTTCTTTCCTGGTGATTGCGAGGAGGCGAGAGAGCGATTTCATGCGACCCGCTCCTCGGGGCCCATGGTTACTGCGACGAATACGTCTTCGAGCGAGGCCGTCGTCAGACGGACATTCGCCGTCACTCCATGCGCATCCAGGTGCTGCTGGACAAGACCGACCGGCTCGGCAAGATGCTCCGGGATAAGGACGCGCAAGCGCATGCCAAGCTGCGTGACACTGGCTACGTGCTCAGCGCAATCGAGCGCCTCCTGCGCGCGGTAGGGGTCGTCAGCCGTCACCTCGACGGTATGCATGCCGGTGTTGCCTTGCAGATCCTGGGGAGTACCGTCCGCGACCTTGATTCCTCGATCGAGGATCGCGAGCCGATGGCAACGTTCCGCCTCGTCCATGTAGTGAGTGGACACCATGATGGTCGTACCGCCTTCGGCAAGGCGGAACAGATTTGCCCAGAAGTCACGCCGGCTTTGGGGGTCGACGGCACTGGTCGGCTCGTCGAGCAGAAGCAACTCCGGGTGATGAAGCACGGCGCAGGCGAGCGCAAGGCGCTGTTTCTGACCGCCACTCATGGTTCCTGCCAACTGCCTGCGTTGCCCGCCGAGATCGTACTTGCCGAGTAACTCATCGATTCGTGGGCGGCGCTCCGCTTTGGGGACCGAGTAAATCTCGGCGATGAATTGCAGGTTCTCCGCGACGGTCATGTCGCCGAATAGCGAGAACTTCTGCGTCATGTAGCCGATCTTCGGTTTCAGATTACGGGCTGAACCCGGTATCGCGGTCCCGAGTACGTTGGCCGTGCCTTCCGTTGGTGTCAACAAGCCACAGAGCATGCGAATGGTCGTCGACTTTCCCGAACCGTTCGGGCCAAGAAAGCCGTAGATCTGGCCACGTGGCACCTTGAGGTCGAGGTTGCTGACGGCCTTGAGGTCGCCGAAATGTTTCGACAGACCGTTCGCTTCAATTGCATAGTCGTTATTCATTGGGCTTGTCAGTTGATCGCGAATTCCACTTCGACCGGTACGCCGTCAGGCAGGCGCCTGTCGCCATTGTCGAAGTCGATCTTGGCGACGTAGCTCAGGCGACCACGATCTCTCTCGGTCAACGCGTAGTAGGGCGTAAACGCGGCTTCGCTGGCGACCCACCGAACGCGTCCCTGCACTGGCGTATCGAGTCCGTCAACAAACACGGTTGCTTTGTCTCCGGCAGCGACGTGTACGCGCAGCCGTTCGGGCACATACACGCGTGCGTAAGGTTGTTCGCCGCCAAGCACGATGACGAGCGGCTGGCCCGGTGTGGGGCGCTCCCCGAGTTCGAACAGGCGGCTCTCCGCAATGCCGGAGACCGGTGACTGAATTACGTGCCGGTCCAGCGAGACCTTAGCGCCGTCGCGTTGCGCCGCAGCTTGCTTAACGGCTTGCTCTGCCTGTTCGAGTTCCTCGACGGTTGTGCCCGACAACAGCTCTTCGAGTTGTGCGAGGCGCAGTTTGAGGTTGGACTGTGCTGTGTCCAGCGCGACCTGTGCGCGATCCAGGGAATCCGGCGACGCGAGCCCGCGTGCGTGCAGTTCGCGCGTGCGGGCTATCTCGCTTTCCCTGAAATCGAGTTCCTGTGTTGCACCTTCAACGCTCGCTCGTGCGGCCGCAATGCGCTCCGCTCGTGGCCCGCGGACGAGTTCGTCGAGCCGCGCCTGCATCTGCGCAAGCGCACCTTCCGCCTCGGCGAGACGCGCCGCGGCGCGCGTGTTGTCCTGTTCGATGAGCACCTGGCCGGCTGCAACCGAGTCGCCTTCGGCGAAACGGATTGCCGTGATTGGTTCGTTGCTCTCCGCCGTCAATTCGATACGGTCAGATGCCAGTTCGCCGACGACACGGTGGGGATTTTTCGCTTCACCGCACGCGCTGACGAGAAATGATGTCGTGATGAGAATGGTTGTGAGTTTCTTCATAAGTGTC
>Ga0224509_10000569_pt1 | contig 10353 bp, 11 predicted proteins | sample SF_Jan12_sed_USG_5_FD_170158 | JGI IMG/M metagenome (GOLD analysis project Ga0224509, IMG submission 170158) | Sediment microbial communities from San Francisco Bay, California, United States - SF_Jan12_sed_USGS_24 | ecosystem: Environmental > Aquatic > Marine > Sediment | place: USA... | reverse complement strand
GTCGACTAGTTGTGATCTCCCGGCAGCTTGGTCACAGAGAATGCCCCGCAAACGATCACCAACAGGCTCAGACGAAGCCGGTGCGGGACAGGCAGCCGAACACGCCTCGCGAGTTCCACCCTCGCCACGTATTTTTATCGAACTGCCAGCTCGGCTATGGATTCGGCTACCTGTCCCGCCCCGTCTTGATCACGGCATGGGGTCGGCGCACGAACCTGTGATGCGCTTGAAGGAGCGCAGTGGACAACATACCCGAATCTATAGCCGCAGGCGTGTGAGGGTGTGTTGTCCGCTGTGCTCCGCGTGCCGTATCTCAGCTGGCTGACACACGATGTGACCAACCTGCTGAGAGGTTACAACTAGTCAGCCAGTCGTTTCGCGATGTCGGCCACGCGCTTGCCGAGGGCCTGTGCAAGTTGTTTTTCCTCATCCGACAAAGCATCGGCCGCCCGATTCCACGTGACGTGCGTCGGCCCGTAGGGCGTGCCACCTGTGGTCGTCGTCGAGAGCGCTGCTTCGGTGTAGGGCACTCCGACGATGACCATGCCGTGATGAAGCAGTGGTACCGCCATGGTGAGCAGCGTCGTTTCCTGGCCGCCATGAAGTGAGCCTGTTGAGGCAAAGAGACCAGCCGGCTTGCCAACGAGTACGCCGCGCAGCCAGTCGCCAATCGTCCCGTCGAAGAAGTGCTTCAGCGGTGCGGCCATATTGCCGAAATTGCTCGGACTGCCAAGAATAAGTCCGGCGCATTCCTCGAGATCGGCATTGGTCGCGTAGGGCGGGCCGGCATCGGGGACCGTGTCTTCGGTCGCTTCCGTGACGCTTGATACCGCCGGTACCGTTCGCAGGCGCGCAGACATGCCACCGACGGCGTCGACGCCTTTGCAGATTTCGCGTGCCAGTGCCTCGGTGGCGCCGCCTTGCGAATAATAGAGAACCAGGATGTCAGCCATCAGGTCAGCAGCGCTTTTACGTTTTCGGGAGGGCGGCCAACAACGGCCTTGCCGCTGTCAGTGTCCACGACAATGGGGCGCTCCAGCACGACAGGGTGTTTTTCGAGCCACGCAGCGAGGGCCGCGTCGTCTGCAAGGTCGGGCAAGTCATCAGCTTCTTTGAACTGACTCTCTCCGCGGCGCAGCAGGTCGGCGACGGCTTTGCCCAGCTTGTCTGCAATGTCGAGGATCTCGGCGGCCGGAGGCGTGTCCTGCAGGTAGAGGACAATCGCGGGTTCGGTGCCGGCCTCCTGAATAATTTCCAGTGTTTTCCGTGACTTGGAACAACGTGGATTGTGATAAATCGTGAGTGACATGGGAGCCTCTTGCAGATCGGTCCAGTTTGGGCGAAAACGCGCACTCTAGCAGGCTGGGGCAGGTGAGTCAGCGTTAAGTGATGTGCTTGACGGGTGCCATCGCGGTTGCTAATTTGTGCAGCCCGCAATGTTTATGCCAATAATAAAACAAACGTGCAATCCACCGGAATTCAAACATTTTTCAAAGGCCTCGTGCTGACACTGCTGCTGTCGACGACAGCATGTGAAACGGCGGCGCCCGTGCAGGAAATGAGTGATGCCCGTCAGGCCATTGCGGTGGCAAAGGAAGCGGGCGCTGCCGAGCGGGCAGCATTTCACCTGAAGGCAGCTGAAGATTACCTCGAAAGCGCGGAAGCGGCACTCAACGAGCGCTCGTATTCGGAGGCTCGCCGCGATGCCAAGCAGGCGAAGATGAAAGCGCTGGATGCGCTGAAAGCCAGCGAGCTCCCCCCCGACCAGGACTGAACGCCGCGATGGCCACCGAAGCCCGCCTGTTCACGGTGCATGGCCGTGTCCAGGGAGTGTGGTTTCGCGACAGCACGCGGCGCGAAGCCAGGCGACTCGGTATAGCCGGCTATGCGATCAACTTGCCCGACGGTAATGTCGAGGTACTGGCCTGTGGCGCCAGCGAGGCACTGGATGAACTTGCAGGCTGGTTACAATCGGGACCACCGATGGCGTCGGTGACCCGTGTCGACGTGCGTGACTCCGACGCTGACGCGCCCGGCGGGTTTCGCATCGGCTGAGGCGGCCTTGAGGTCTGGCCGTGCAAACGGCCTACGCCTGGAACCACTTCTTGCTGAGTTTATCGATTACCTTGTTCGGGTATTTCCGTTTGCCCAGACTGCCGTTGTAGCGACCGAGCGCGCGCCGCAAGTCGCCGTTTTCCTTGTCGTAATAGAAGCGCAGGATCGTGCAGCCGTAGCGCAGGTTGGTGTTGGTGTGGAGGAGGTTGTCGTCGGGCCGACCGATCTCCTTGATCCAGAATGGCATGATCTGCATGAGCCCGAGCGCGCCGGCGACGGACACCGCGTATCGATCAAAATTACTTTCAACCTCGATGACCGCGAGAATCAGTTCGGGCGGCAGATCGACGCGTTTGGCTTCCATATGCACCAGCGTGAGCATCTCGATGCGTTCGTCCGGGTCCCCTACCTGCCGTTCGAGACGTCTGGACATGTCTGTCAGCCAGACCTCAGCGTCGAAACGATCGGTGAAACTCGGACTTTCGCTTGCGGCGGCACGCAGTACTTCGCGCAGCTCGGGATCGGGGTCGGCCGCACACGCGAGCGCCGCCACAAACAGCAGCGCGGCGGCGATAATTGTGCGACCCAGCTTCATGATTCCATTATGCCATCAGATATAGCGTATAAGAATCATCAGCTTATAGATGATTCCTTTAACAGTTCGAGAACCTCTTCACGTTTCAGGTCGCGCGATTCCGTATCGCGACGATGGCGGTACTCGAGTTCACCCTTGGCCAGGCCGCGGTCACCGACGACGACGCGGTGCGGAATCCCAATCAGTTCAGCATCGGCGAACTTCACACCGGGTCTCGCGTCCCGGTCATCGAGGAGGACCTCGAGCCCGGCTTCCGTCAATTCGGTGTACAAGGCCTCAGCCGCTTCACGGACGTCGTCAGAGCGGTGCATATTGATCGGGACGAGCACGACATCGAAGGGTGCCAGCGGTCCTGGCCAGATGATGCCGTTGTCGTCGTGGTTCTGCTCGATCGCCGCACCCACGATGCGTGTCACGCCGATGCCATAGCACCCCATTTGCATTACCTGGTTCGTCGCATCCGGTGCCTGCACCGTCGCTTTCATTGCCTCGGAGTACTTGGTGCCGAGCTGGAAGATGTGTCCGACCTCGATGCCGCGTGCGATGCTCAATGTGCCAGTGCCGCCCGGTGTCGGGTCACCGGCAACGACATTGCGCAGGTCGACCGTCTCCGGGTCGGGCAGGTCACGCCCGAAATTAACGCCCTTGTAATGAAACCCGTCTTCGTTTGCGCCACAGGTGAAATTGGCCAGGTTGGCAACGCCATGATCGAAGTAGATTGGCAACTCCATGCCAACCGGGCCAAGTGAGCCCGGATCGGCGCCCGCTGCTTTTCTGATAGCCGCGTTATCCGCCATAGTCAGCGGTGCAGCGACGCCGTCGAGTTTCTGTGCCTTGACAGCATTGAGCTCGTGATCGCCGCGCAGCACCAGCGCGACCGGGCCGTCAGTACCGTCGACGATCAGCGTCTTGATCGTTTGCGCGGGCGTCGTCCCAAGCATTTCGCAGAGCTGTGCAATGGTCTTCACGCCCGGTGTCGGGAATTTCTCGAGTTCCTGCGTCGGTGCCGGGCGCTCTTCAGCTGAGCGAGAGGTTGCGGCCGTCTCGATGTTCGAGGCGTACTGGTCCTCGTCGCAGTAGGCAATGGCGTCTTCACCCGACTCGGCGAGCACGTGGAATTCCTGGGAGCGGCTGCCGCCGATTTCGCCACTGTCGGCATCGACAACCCGGAACTTCAGGCCGAGGCGTTCGAATATCGCCGTATACGCCGCGTGCATGCGGTCGTAGGATTTCTGCAAGCCGTCCTGGTCGATATCGAACGAATAAGCGTCCTTCATGATGAACTCGCGTGACCGCATGACCCCAAAACGGGGGCGGATCTCGTCGCGAAACTTCGTCTGTATCTGGTAGTAGTTGACGGGCAGCTGTTTGTAACTGCGCAGCTCTCGGCGCGCGATATCGGTAATGACCTCTTCATGCGTCGGGCCGAAGCAGAACTCACGTTCGTGGCGGTCGTGCATGCGTAGCAGCAGCGGGCCGTACTGGTCCCAGCGTCCGGACTCTTCCCAAAGCTCGGCAGGCTGCACGGCGGGCATCAGCAATTCGAGTGCGCCGGCACGGTCCATCTCCTCGCGCACGACGGCTTCGACCTTGCGCAGGACACGCAGGCCCAGGGGCATCCACGTGAACAGGCCCGAGGCAAGCCGGCGAATCAGGCCGGCACGCAGCATGAGTTTGTGGCTGACGATCTCTGCTTCCGCAGGGACTTCCTTGAGTGTTGTCAGCGCAAATTCCGAAAATCGCATTACGTATAGAACCTTGTGTTACCGAGGCGCGCATTCTAACTGAACCTGTGCGTAATGTGTTCCGCGTATTGACTCTGGAGGCAATCCGCGGGAAGGTCCGTCCACTTCTGGGTTTTGAGGACTGCCGTTTGCGAGGAAGACGCAATCCATTTGTCGCATCGGAGGGCATCTGGCCGCTGCTGCTCACGCTGGCTGCAGCCTTGTATATTGTGCGCTTTCACGATCCATGGCTGGTGTTGCTGCCGGCAGTCCTGTTCGTGTCTTTCTTCCTCTTGTATCGCGACCCGCACCGCGACGTGCCATCGGTCGCACTGGGCATCGTCAGTCCTGTGGATGGCGAGGTTCTCGAGGTAGAGACCAGCAGGCACTGCGTCGTGCAGGGTGAAGCCTACCGGATACGCATCCGTGTCAATGCACTGGGCACCTACACGGCGCGGAGCCCTGTCGAGGGCCGCATCATGGATCTACGCTCGAAAGTCGAGGAGCTAGGTGCGGAATGCCCGACCAACGCGCTCTGGATCGAGACGGATGAGGGCGACAGCGTGGTGCTCCAGTTTCATGATTACTGGCTGGGAATTGCACCGAAGTCCTTCGTTCGCCTTGGTGAACGTGTTGGCCAGGGAGACCGTTGCGCTTACCTTCGGCTGGCACGTATCGCCGAGCTGTCTGTGCCTATTACGAGCAAAGTACATGTCAAACCGGGGCAGAAGGTAAAGGCCGGCATCGATCTCATTGGTGCGGTACCGCATCCGTAATGGCAAACTAGCGCTTCAGCGAGCTTTCCGGTCCCGATCATGATCCACCCCGAACACCAACGTCGTGCCTACTTGCAGGCAATGGGCATCGATGTCTGGTTGCCCCGAGACGGTGATGAACCGGGCCTCGTTGAGCAGCCCGCTGTTTCGGTGGAAGGTCTCGGCTGGGACGACTTGCGTGAATGCGTGGCTAATTGCACGCGCTGTGAACTGTCGCAAAGCCGGACAAATACCGTGTTTGGCGTCGGCAATCCGGAGGCAGACTGGCTGATCATCGGCGAAGCGCCGGGCGCCGAAGAGGATCGGCGTGGCGAGCCATTCGTCGGTCGGGCCGGGCAATTGCTCGATCAGATGCTGTTGGCAATCGGGCAAAGCCGGGACAGCGTATTCATCGCGAATATTCTGAAATGCAGGCCGCCGAACAATCGTGACCCTAAGCCCGACGAAGCTGCGGCCTGCCGCGCATACCTCGAACGGCAGATCGAATTGCTGGGGCCAAAGATTATTCTCGCCGTCGGCAAGATTGCGGCACAAAACCTGCTTGGCGTTGCCGACCCGGTGGGTCGCATGCGCGGGCGCCCGCACCGGTTTGGCGGTATTCCCCTGGTAGTCACTTATCATCCGGCGTACCTGCTGCGTAGCCCGTCGCAGAAGCAGAAGTCATGGAGTGACCTTTGCCTGGCAACCCGGCTTGTGGCGGAGTCCAGCGCATGATCAGGCCAATCGACGAGCCGCCGAGCGTGATTCGCGATATGGGCCATGATGACGTCTCCATGGTGTCGGATATCGAGCGCCGCAGCTACGAATTCCCCTGGAGCCACGGCGTATTTCGTGACTGCCTGCTCGCGGGTTACCAGAACATCGTATTGGTTCGCGACAGCTCTGTTGTGGGCTACGGCGTACTGTCAATCGCCGCAGGTGAGGCGCACATACTCAATATCTGCGTGCATCCGGATTATCGATCGCACGGTTATGGCGAAAAGCTTCTGGATGAATTGCTGTTTCGTGCACGAGCCGCGTCGGTGCGCACGATATTTCTCGAAGTTCGGCCATCCAATGAACGTGCGATCGCGTTGTACAGGAAGAAGGGCTTCCACAAGGTGGCGAACCGGCCTGCGTACTACCAGGCCGACAAAGGCCGCGAAGATGCGGCGGTCCTTGCCAAGAAACTCGTCATCGAGAGCTGACCCAATGCCAGACATACAGAATGAAGTCCGCAGGCGGCGGACTTTCGCAATCATTTCACATCCGGACGCGGGCAAGACGACGCTGACGGAAAAGCTGCTTTTGTACGGCGGTGCGATTCAGCTTGCCGGCACGGTCAAGGGCCGCAAGGCGAGCCGTCACGCGACGTCCGACTGGATGGCGCTGGAACAGCAACGCGGAATTTCAGTGACTTCCTCGGTGATGCAGTTTCCCTACAAAGATTATGTGGTCAACCTGCTCGATACCCCGGGACATGAAGACTTCTCCGAGGACACCTATCGCACGCTGACGGCCGTTGACTCAGCGCTCATGGTTATCGACTGTGCGAAGGGCGTCGAGAAGCGAACTATCAAGCTCATGGATGTGTGCCGCCTGCGTGATACGCCCATCATGACGTTCATCAACAAGCTCGATCGTGAGGGTCGTGAACCCATTGATCTGCTTGACGAGATCGAGTCGGTTCTCAAAATTCAGTGCTCGCCGGTCACCTGGCCGATCGGAATGGGTCGCGCGCTCAAAGGTGTGTACCACCTGTTGCAGGACAAGATATATCTCTATGACAAGGTGGGGCGAGAGAAGGCGGCCACTATTCGTTGTGTCGATCGCCTCGATTCGGAGGAAGCCACGAAGGTACTCGGCGACATTGCTGATGATTTTCGTGAGGAGATCGAGCTGGTTAAAGGTGCGTGCCCGAAATTGTCGATAGACGACTACCTGGCAGGCAGGCAAACACCGGTGTTCTTCGGTTCCGCCATATCCAACTTTGGCGTAAAGGAATTGCTCGACGAGTTTGTCGAACATGCGCCGCCGCCGTTGCCTCACGAAAGTGAACAGCGTGATGTCGACCCGATGGAGGACAAGCTCACCGGTTTTGTGTTCAAGATACAGGCGAACATGGATCCTGGACATCGTGATCGCATCGCGTTCATGCGCATTTGTTCCGGCGAGTATCGCAAGGGAGTTCGCGTGCTGCATGTGCGCCTGGGCAAGGAAGTGAAGATCCCCGAGGCCATTACGTTTCTTGCGGCGGATCGGCAACATGCCGAGACCGCCTACGCCGGAGACATCATTGGTATCCATAATCACGGCACGATCAATATCGGTGACAGTTTTACGCAGGGCGAGGAGATTCGGTTTACTGGAATTCCGAATTTTGCGCCGGAGATTTTTCGACGCGCGGTTCTGAAGGACCCGCTACGCCTCAAGGCACTGCAAAAAGGGCTCGCGCAACTGTGTGAAGAGGGCGCTACGCAGTTATTCAAACCATTGCGTAATAACGACCTGATCCTGGGCGCTGTCGGGCCGCTGCAATTTGATGTTGTAGCGCATCGTTTACGCGACGAATACAACGTCGAATGTCAGTTCGAGACGGTCAATGTCGCAACTGCGCGCTGGGTGGAATGTGATGACGACAAGATGCTTGCCGAATTCGAAAGGAAGGCGCATGACAACCTCGCGCTGGATCACGGAGACAGTCTGGTCTACATTGCGCCAACCAGAGTCAATCTGAGTTTGACGGAGGAACGCTGGCCGGACATCGGTTTCCGCAAGACGCGTGAGCACTAAAGACCCTGTCTTGCGGTTCCGCAGAGCCGCTCTGCGACTATGATGAATCGCACGACAGAGTCTCGAGGTCTCAATCGCGGCACGTTTGCCTGGGCGTTCTATGATTGGGCGAATTCGGCATTCGCGTTGAGCGTCCTCGCGGTTCTGTTTCCGCTGGTGCTCGGCAACTATTGGAGCGTCGGAGATGGAGGCGCCGCCGTCACCGTGCGGCTCGGCTGGATCACATTTGCTGCGAGCGCAATTGTCTGCATCACGGCACCGATCTTCGGGACGATTGCCGATGCCGGCGGTTACCGCAAGAAGTTCCTGTTTTTTCTTGCATTGATCGGCGCCGTTATGACCGCTTCGCTGGGACTGGTCGGGCAGGGCAATTGGCCGCTCGCACTCGGCGTATACCTGGTCGCATCAATCGGTTACTACAATTCCACTGTCTTTTATGATTCGTTGCTGATTGACGTTACCGAGCCGCAGCACTACAGCTTCGTGTCGACGCTGGGATTCTCGCTCGGTTACCTGGGGGGTGCAGTGTTACTCGCGCTGCATCTGTGGATGGTGAAGTCGCCGGCCACGTTCGGGCTGGCCGGTATTCCTGAAGCATTCAGCATGGCATTTGTTTCGGTTGGCGTTTGGTGGGTTCTTTTCATGATACCCCTCATGTATCTCGTGCCGGAGCGGCACAGCGCAATCGAAGTAACGAGCGGCGCCATTCGAGCGGCCTACACGGAGCTGAGCAACACGTTCCACCAGATCGGCAAGTACCGCAATATCGCGATTTTTCTGGGTGGCTACTGGTTATATGTCGGTGGCGTATTCACAGTCATTTTCATGGCCGTCAATTACGGGCAACGACTTGGCTTTGCGGACCAGGATCTCGTATTTGCATTGCTTATTACGAATTTTGCCGGGTTCCCGGCAACACTGCTGTACGGGCTCGCGGCGCGGCGTTTCGGAGCGAAAGCCGGTATCTATTTTGCGCTGCTGGTTTACATAGGCGCCTGTATGTGGGGCATGGTGATGACGACAATCGAAGAGTTTTATGTCATGGCGGTGACGATTGGTTGCGTACAGGGCGGTGTTCAGGGGCTCAGCCGTAGCTTGTATGCGTCAATCATCCCGCCGGATCAGCCAGGCGAATTTTTCGGTTTCTACAACATGACGACGAAATTTGCTCATGTGCTCGGGCCGGCAATGGTGGCAATTGCCGCCATGCTCTCCGACGATCCGAAATGGGTACTGCTGGTTCTGATGCCGCTTTTCTTTTGCGGCGGGTTCTTGCTGACGTTGGTGCGTGTACAGTCTCCTAGACCAGTGAACTGACCGCCGTCTTCAGGCGTTGGAACGCAGCTTCATCATTCTGCCCATAGCGTGCATCGAGATAGGCGTCCGTGATTTCATTCACGGCCGATGCGGGGAGCCGGCCTGTATCTGAGACGCGCAGCGCGAACATGCCTGCCGTTTCACCGGTCTGCACCTCCAGTCCGCTTCGATTGACGAAACGCTGGTATAGCAACGCGGCCTGGTCCTTCCGGGGTGGCCGATACCGTAACATCAGCACCGCGCTGATCAGCATGACGAGACCAACGACCAACAGGATCAGTGTCAGCATCATCTTGCGCCACGTTGGATCGTTCATGCCAAGCCATTCCATAAACGCATTCTGCGCATCGGGGCCGTAGCCGAGGACCCACTCGTTCCACTTGGCATCGATTGCATCCCACGCGAGCCCCGCCTGGTGAAGAAGGCGTGACGGTGCACTCAACCCCCAGGCCCTGCCGAATGACTCGAATGCGGCATCGCTGGCGCCGACGTCGATCCGTTCCGGGGCCACGGCACCCGTCGGATCGATACGATACCAGCCGAGACCATCAAGCCAGACTTCCGTCCAGGCGTGCGCGTCGGACTGGCGCACAATCAGGTGACCTCCGATCGGATTGACCTCACCGCCCTGGTACCCGAGCACAATTCTCGAAGGAATACCGACGCTTCGCATCATGACCGAAAACGCAGATGCGTAGTGTTCACAAAACCCGCGCTTCGTCTCGAATAGAAAGCGATCAACAGGGTTTCTGCCTAATGGCGGCGGGTCCAGCGTGTAGTAGTACTCCTCGCGGTTCAGTTTTTGCAGGACGGCTTCAACAAAATCGCGGTCGGAGCCGGCGGCATCTCGCATGCGGCGCGCGAGTTCTGCGGTTCGCGGGTTGCTGCCTTCCGGCAACGACGAGTACCAATCGCGATACAGGTCCGATAACTTCGCGCTGATTCGGTAGTTGGTATGGGACCTTACCTTGTATGCGACGCGCTGTTCGATCGGGACACTGCGTGCCAGCTGCTGATGCGGTCCCATGAAAGTCTGGGAAAGTGACCACTGCGTCGGCACATCCAGAGCGAATACCCACTGCTGGCGCGTCGGTTCCAGCGTCACCACGTAGTC
>Ga0224509_10000568_pt1 | contig 10354 bp, 8 predicted proteins | sample SF_Jan12_sed_USG_5_FD_170158 | JGI IMG/M metagenome (GOLD analysis project Ga0224509, IMG submission 170158) | Sediment microbial communities from San Francisco Bay, California, United States - SF_Jan12_sed_USGS_24 | ecosystem: Environmental > Aquatic > Marine > Sediment | place: USA: California... | reverse complement strand
ATCACCGCCTTGCGGTTAAAGAGTACGGCGTCAATCAGTCCCGCATAACCGGCTGCGAGGTCCGCCGGTATCTCCTTCATGCAGCCGTAGTCGTAGACGGCCACCTGGCCGTCTTCACGGAAAGCGAAGTTGGCGAAGTTAGGGTCCGCGTGCAGGAAACGGTGTTCGAACAGGCCTCGCAAAGTGAACTCGAACAACGTGACCCCCCACTGGTCCTTGAGGTCCTGGGGATAAAGATCGGAGACCGCTTTATCAGGCGGGATGCCATCCACGAACTCCATGGTCAAAACCCGTCGGGTTGTCGCCTCCTGCACGACGTCGGGAACAATGATTTCAGGAATGTCCCCATGCAGCGCCGCCGTGCGCCGGATGTTTTCGGCTTCGTTGAGATAGTCGAGCTCTTCGAACAGTCGCTCCTTGACTTCTTCCCAGACCGGCTCGAAGTCGATGTCCATGACCAGGCTCACCAGGTTCCCAAGCAGAGTCTTGAGGTTCTTCAGGTCTGCCTCGACCATGCGGTCGGCATGCGGGTACTGGATCTTGACGGCGACCTCCCGGCCGTCTCTCAAGACACCACGGTGGACCTGGCCGATCGATGCTGCGGCGAAAGCCTCGGGCTCGAGCGACTCGAACAGCGCATCGAAGTCCTCGAGCTCGCGGCGTAACTCGCGCTCCATCACGTCGAATGAAACGCTCGGCGCCTCCTTTTGCAGCACGCTGAGAACGGCCGAGACTTCCGGGGGCAACAAGCCCTCGTGGAGGCTGAGCATCTGCCCGACCTTCATTGCAGCGCCCTTCATCTCGCCGAGCGTATCCGCGATCCGAACCGCATTTCGGACCATGTTCTCGGCCCTCTTCAATTGCTTGGTGGGCCCGTCGCGGAGCACGCCGATCGCTTGCTCACCGAGCACGGAAACGCCGACGCGACCGACCAGTCCGCCCACCTTGATGAATCGGCCAAACGCGGAGGTGATGATATCGTCCCGACTCATGGGCGAATGATACCGGGATGCGAAACCGATTCCTGCAAACGATAGATGCGCAGCTTGTCGAACCATGGGCACAGTTCCCGCGTGTCCGCCGGAAGCTGTTCGTGAATGCCCAGCACCAATGCGGCGGCATCACGCATCGTGGCGACGATGCGGCTTGAGATCTCCGACTGCAGCGCGTCATCGAAATACGTGAAGACCAGGTTCCTGCAAAGCACCAGGTCGAAGGGACCGTCAGCTTGCTCGTTGCGAATGTCCTGTTCGAGGAAAGTGATGTCGCGCCGGTACGCCGGCTTGAGACGATACGCCCCGTGTGCGTGCTCGAACGCCTGGCCTCTCGCGCTCGCGGGCAGGTCCTTCACGCTCGGGAACGCGTAATGGCCCTCGCGGGCGCGAGCCAGCATCGCGGGATCGGCATCGGTAGCCACGATATCGATCTGCAGGTCCGGATACCGATCTCGTAGTTCCAGGCGCCAGAGGATGGCAATCGTGTAAGGTTCTTCACCGCCGCCACACCCGGCACTCCACACCCGCAGTGTTTTGTCGCGGCGTTGCCGTGCAGCACGAGCCAGTGTCGGCAGTACCTGTTGCGACAGTGCCGCGTACACGCCCTTGTCGCGATAGAAACGCGAGATGGTTATTCGGCACAAGGCGTCGAGCTTATGCCATTCCCCCGCATGCCGATGCAGGTAATCCCGATACGCCTCGATGTCCGGCAGGCCGAGCTCCCTCAAACGTCGGGCCAGGCGCTTCTTTACCTGTCCGCGTACCTTGCGAAAACCGTCCCAGCGCATGCGCAACTGCGGCAGCGCCCATTGCAAAAAACGCACACACTGCGCGTCTGTCATGCCGCCTGCCGGGGAACCAGGGTGAGCCGGCGGTTGTCGCTCAACTCAACGCGCGGACCGAAGCGCCCGCATTCGCGGTCCGTCGCCGTCGCGAACCAGCGCGCATCGTCAGCCGATGCCGGGAGCAACAGCGGTGATTTACCACAATTGGGCAGGAACCTGGGGCGATTCATCATATGTATCCTGGACCTCGAGAATCGCCGACAAGCGAAATTTCAGCCCGCGTCCTTGGCCGCCTCGATCGACTGGGCTTGCATGCGGCGGTTGAGCATCGGCAGGAGCCACGGCGCGAAGCGGGAAATGTAGTGAATGCGGCGCGCGTGCTTGTCCGGAAAGACATGCAGCCGCTTGCGGCGGACACCCTCGATTATCCGCTTGACGACGTCCGAAGGTTCCGAGACCAGGTGCGCCGGTACCACCCGCCGCTCCTCGTATCCATGTTGCGGCGAATCGAGAATCGGTGTTCGGCTGAAGCACGGGTAGACGTTGGTCACGCATACGCCGGTGCCCTCGAGATCAGCGGCCAGCGATTCGCCAAAGCCGCGTAAGCCGAACTTCGACGCACAGTAGGAGGACAGTCCTTGGGAGCCCACCCACCCGGCCAGGGACGACATGTTGACGATATGTCCGCTGCCACGGTCAATCATGCCCGGCAGAAACAGATTGCAGAGTCGCATCGGCGCCAGCAGATTGAGCTGCATTAGCGACTCCCAGCGCTCTTGCGGTACATGGTCCAGCCGCCCGGCAACACCAACGCCTGCGTTGTTGACCAGGATATCCGGTACCACGTTGCGGGACGTGCAGGATTCAGCGACGGCACCGCAGCCTTCCTCCGTGGCCAGGTCAGCGACAACCGAGGCGACGAGGTCCTCGCCGGCATCATCGATTGCATGTCTCAACGCCCGATCGCTGACATCAGCCAGTATCAGCTGCGCACCCGCAGCACGGAACTGGCGCACCATATGCCGACCGAAGCCGCCACCGGCACCGGTAATCAGGACTGCCTTGTTCGCTGGTTCCGTCATACGGGAAAAAAGACTATACACAAACCAATCGTTCGCAGTCCGGCAACTGCATCCCCACCCTCTTTTATGTGATGCTATGGGGCATGACCGCTGAATACTTTGATGTCGTCATCGTCGGCGCAGGCTTATCCGGCATCGGCACCGCACGGCACTTGCAGGATAAGTGCCCGGACAGGAGCTATGTGATTCTCGAAGGCCGGGAATCGATGGGCGGTACCTGGGACCTGTTTCGCTACCCGGGAATTCGCTCGGACAGCGACATGTACACGCTCGGCTACGACTTCAAACCGTGGACGGAAGGCAAGGCCATCGCCGACGGTCCCTCGATCCTGAACTACATCAGGGAAGCGGCTTCCGAGGCGGGTGTCGACCGGAATATCCGCTATCGGCACAGGGTAACCTCGGCGAGATGGTCGAACGAAGACGCAACCTGGACGATCGAGGCGCACGATGCGGGCAACGATGGCACCGCCACAATTCGCTGCGGCTTTCTTCTCATGTGCTCCGGGTACTACAGCTACGAGCACGGTTACCTTCCCGAGTTCAGGGGTCGCGACAACTTCAGGGGCACAATCGTCCATCCGCAACACTGGCCCGAGAGCCTGGACTACAACGGCAAGAAAGTCGTCGTCATCGGCTCGGGCGCAACAGCCGTAACGCTTATTCCGGCGATCGCCAAACGAGCCGGGCACGTCGTGATGCTGCAGCGCTCGCCCACCTACATGGCCTCGATACCGGAGACCGACTGGATAGCAAGGCTGTTGCAGAAGCTGCTGCCGGAGAAAACGGCCTATGCGATCACCCGGTGGAAGAACATTCGTTTCCAGCAGTATATTTACCGGCAGACACGAACAAAGCCGCAGAAGATCCGCAAAAAGATCCTGAAGATGGCGCGCAAGGAACTGGGGAAAGGCGTCGACTTCGAAAAGCATTTCGTGCCGCGCTACGACCCGTGGGATCAGCGCCTTTGTCTCGTTCCCAACAACGATTTCTTCCATGCGGTCCGCGACGGCCGCGCATCGGTCGTCACCGATACCATCGATGCGTTTACGGAGCACGGCATCCGTCTCGAATCAGGCGAAGTGCTGGAAGCCGATGTCATCGTTACCGCGACCGGGCTCGATCTTCGCGTGCTCGGCGATGTGCAACTCTTCGTGGACAATCGGCCAGTTAACATCGCGGAGACGTTTTCGTACAAGGCGATGATGTTCTCCGGTGTGCCGAACCTGGTTTCGACGTTCGGCTACATCAACGCGTCATGGACGCTGAAGGCGGACCTTACGGCCGAGTATGCCTGCCGCCTGCTCAATCATATGCGCGACACCGGAATGCGCCAATGCATGCCGCGTTTGCAGGAGCAAGACATAGCCGGGAAGGACTGGATACAGGATTTTTCGTCGGGCTACATTCAGAGAAAAAAGCACCTGCTGCCAAAGCAGGGAGACAGGCCTCCATGGGTCAATACGCAAAACTATGCGTTGGACAAGAAGATCATCCGCGAGGACCCGATCGACGACGGCGTCCTGCAGTTCAGCAACCCTGTCCTCGCCTAGCAAGCCAGGTGACTCGAGTATCTCGGGTGAACTGCCGACGCGCGGTTCCATGCAGTGCTTGACCGATTCGGTTTACCGCCGCCCAAGTAGTCGTCGACATTAAGGCACATTGGCCCGGAAGTCGCTGGAGTTATCCGCTCCAGCTCGCGGGATCAACCGCGTAGTACTTTCTCAGCTGCTCGTACAAGTCCGGCAGCCTTTTCTCCATGGCGGCCGCTTTTTCGAAGAATGACTCCGTTGCGACGGCGAAAAATTCTGCAGGTGATGTCAGGCCGTACTCGTCCAGGACCCTGTTCTTTCGACGGTCTACCCGATCTGCAAACTCTCGATACTCTCGCCCAAGCACCTCGGCCCATTCTCTATGATGTCCTGCTTCACGGAGTATCGGCTGACCGTTAGTGCCGCTGTTTTCCTCGTCCAGCTTATGCGCAAACTCGTGCAACACGACGTTGTAGCCGTCTCCGGCATTGGCGGCGCCTCGCAGCACGTCGGCCCACGAAAGGACGATGGGCCCCCTGTGCCATGACTCGCCAGACCTGCGCGAGCGCTTGTGCGTTTCCACGACGCCATCGTAGTCAACCTGCGTCGTCTCGTAAGTATCGGGATAGACCAGGATCGATGAAAACCCGGGAAAATAGCTCGGCTTCTTGTTCAGCAGCAGGAAGCACGCAATACCCGCAAGGGTAAACTGGACTTCGGCCGTTATCTCCTGTCCGCCAAGGCCAAGGAAGCGCTTCTCGTTCAGGAACACGTTGACGTGCTCGTGGAGCTCCGATCGCAGATCGCCCGGAAGTTGCCGGTAAAGGCCGACGTTACGTGCAAGCACGTCTTCCAGACCTTCAGGAGAAGGGCGCCGACGAAGTCGTGCTCGCCTTTTTTCCACAAACCTGGGTTTGCCGAAAATGTACATGGCGACCGCCGCGGGCACGGCGATCAAAACCACGAGAATGATTAGACCCTGCATATCGGGGCAGTTTACTCAATTCAACCCGAAAACAAGGTCCCATTTATTGCTTCCGCCGACGAGATCTTCTTTAAGCGGCGAACAACGTATACTCGACCGGAAAAGCATCACAGCATCTTTTGAAAGGACATACAAACATGGCAATGACCCCAACCTTCTCCCATGTCGTATTCATGACGCGTCGCTTCGAGGAGATGAAGGCCTGGTATATCAACGTTTTCGGTGCGGAGATTGTGCATGGGGATCCCGCCCTCGCCTTCCTGACCTATGACGATGAAAGCCATCGTTTCGCCATCGCGAACCTCGATGTGCTGAAGCCTGACATGCCGGCGGATTCAGGCCCCGGCGAGATCGGCGTCAACCACATCGCCTACACCTACGCCTCAGCAGGCGACCTGCTCGAGACCTACGCCAGACTCAAGGAGCAGGGACTCGACCCCTACTGGCCAATTCATCACGGCATCACGCTTTCCTTCTATTACCAGGATCCGGACGGCAACCGAATCGAGCTTCAGGTTGAAACCTGCGATTCCAGAGACGCCTTCGACTTTATGCGTAGTGATGCGTTTGCAGACAATCCTGTCGGAGTCGAAGTGGACCCTGAGGCGCTCTTGGCACGTTACCGCGCGGGCGCCAGCGAAGCCGAGTTGACGGCTCGTCCCGAAGGGAAGCCATCACCCATTCCCGATGCCCATGGCCTAGTCTGAAGCGCGGTTCGTGCCCGGGTTGACAATCTGCCGGTCAGACCTTGTACTACAGCGCCGCTACCGTCGCTCTGCCGCTAAATGACTGACTGGCTAAAAAATCTGCTCGCCAATACCGGCCTGAGTGAAACGCTCGCCGGGCACGTCGCGCACGTCGGCGCGATGGCACTTGTCTTCGGTCTCGCTGTGCTGGCATTTGTCGTCGCCAAGTGGTTGCTGCCTCGGGCCGTTAGCGCCGTCAGCCGGCGCACCACCACGACCTGGGACGACAAACTCGTCGAGAACCGGGTGTTCTTCTGGATCGCACACCTGGCGCCGGCAATCGTTATCTACTGGCTGGCACCGCAGGCCCTGACCGACTACGAGTTGTGGAACAGCCTTGTGGTCAGCGCGGCCCAAGTCTACATGATCGTCGTCAGCGTGCTCGCCATTGATGCACTGCTCAACACCATTCTGGCGATCTATCAGTCTTACGAGATCTCCCGGTCGGTGCCGCTCAGGGGCTTCTTCCAGGTGGCAAAGATCCTGTTATACCTGTTTGCGGTAATCCTGATTATTGCATTGCTTCTCGGCAAATCGCCTGCCTATCTGCTCGGCAGTATGGGTTTGCTTGCGTCCGTGCTAATGCTGGTATTCAAGGACCCCATCCTTGGTTTTGTCGGTGGTATACAACTTGTTGCGAACCGGATGCTTGCGGAGGGCGACTGGATCGAGATGCCCAGCCATCAGGCAGATGGCGACGTGATCGAGGTTGCACTGACAACGGTAAAGGTGCAGAACTGGGACAAGACGATCACGACAATCCCGACCTACTCACTGATCTCATCACCCTTCAAGAACTGGCGCGGCATGTCGGAGTCGGGTGGGCGTCGTATCAAGCGATCAATCAATATCGACATCAGCTCGATCAAGCTGTGCACGCCGGAGATGCTGGAGCGTTTTGCCAGGATTCAGTACATCGCTGCGTACATCGAGCGGAAGCGCAAGCAACTCGCGGAATGGAATGCCCAGCGTGGCATCGATATGAGCGACCCGATCAACGCCCGTCAATTGACCAACGTAGGGACGTTTCGCGCCTATATTCTCGCCTACCTCGAGAACCACCCGGAAATAAACCAGGACATGACTTTGCTCGTCAGGCAGCTGGAACCGAGTCCGACCGGGCTGCCGATCCAGATCTACTGTTTCACCAAGGACACGCGTTGGGCATCATACGAACGGATTCAGGCCGATATTTTCGACCATCTGCTTGCAGTGGCCCAGGAGTTTGATCTCAGTCTTTACCAGAGCCCGACGGGCAGCGACTTTCGCACGCTGAGCTAGTGCGCTCGGTGCGAACTGCCGGCACGCGGATTTTCAGTGCGCGGATTTCGCGATCTAGCATAACCTAAGACAACCCAAGAACACGTATTGCGTCCGATTTGCGACCCGGCAGTTGGTCTTGAGTAACGGTAGGTGATCCTGGATTGGGCACCAAACTGGGCACCGCTGGTGTCCCCCCCCCTTCTGAACTCCCGAGGGTAGAAGCCTTTTCCCGGTATACTGTGCTCTTTCCGGCGGGAGCCCGATAACAAGAATGTCATTATTCGCCGAACTAAAACGACGAAACGTGGTACGTGTTGGCATCGCCTATGCCGTCATCGGTTGGATCCTAGCCCAGATTGCGGAATTCGCTTTTGAGAATTTTGGTGCACCGGACTGGGTATTAAAGTCATTCGTGGTGGTGTTGCTTCTCGGGCTGCCGCTTGCTTTGTTTTTTGCCTGGGCCTTCGAAATCACACCCGAAGGCGTCAAACGCGAAAAGGATGTCGATCGCTCAAAATCAATAACCCACTCGACAGGCCGCAAGCTCGATTTCGTAATCATGGGCACGCTCGTCCTGGCATTAGGTTATTTCGTATGGGAGCGACAAACATACGACCGGGACCCGCTTTCAGGTGGCGATGCGGTTTCGCAGCAAGCTGAAGACGACTCGATAACGGCCGACGAATCAGCGTCCACGGACGTAGCCGGCCCGAAGATCGCGGAAAGCGAAAAACGCTCGATCGCGGTGCTGCCGTTCATCAACATGTCGTCAGATCAGGAACAGGAGTGGTTTGCCGACGGCCTGACCGAGGAGATATTGAATTCCCTGGCGAAAACGCCTGACCTGCTCGTCACCGCCAGAACGACATCTTTCGGTTACAAAGGATCGACAGATCCGGTACCCCAAATCGCAGCCGCGCTCGGCGTAGATCATGTTCTGGAAGGCTCTGTTCGGCGTGGCGGTGATAAATTCCGTATCACCGCTCAGCTCATCCGCGCGGCGGACGGCTTTCATCTGTGGTCCGAAACTTACGATCGTCCCATGCAAGACATCATTGCCACGCAGGAAGAAATCGCCATCCAGATTGCCAACGCGCTGGAGACAGCACTGGACCCGGAGGCGCTCGCGAACATGATGGACGCGGGTACAAGCTCAGTAGCGGCCTATGAGGCCTACCTCACAGGGCTGGGTGCGCTACGTGCAGCGGACGCCAGCGGCGATCCTTACGAATCGCTGGATGCCATGGAGTCGTTTAACCACGCAGTTGATGTCGACCCCGAATTTGCAAAGGCGTACGGGTATATCTCACTCTTCTGGGCCCTGCAACTGCAGTCCAATCAGATGTATTACGGCGTTACGGATGAACCATTGGAGGTACGAAAAGCGAGACGTGACGAGGCCCTGGAGAACGCCATCCGCTACGAAAAAGACCCGGTTCAAAAGCTGGTTTACGAAGCGGCCCAAGCCAGGGACCAATTCGATTTTCGCCGCGCGCTTCGTCTTCGACAGGAGTCTTTCGATGCCAGGCCGACATCGGACTTCGGCATTAGCGGTCTTTTCGTTGCGTACCGCGAGTTGGGCCTGAACCGCGAAGTCACGGACCTGATAAAGACGATATACGCCAACTACGAATTCACGGAACGACTTGCCAGCCAGGGTTCGCAGTCGATACGAATCATCGAAGAGTCGGAGTTCATGCGCGAATTTGCACAGGCGGCCGTCGAAAAATATGGCAATAACGCGAGTCTGCTTTACCAGGCGCACCGGCAGTTGCTTTGGGCAGGCGACATCGACGGCGCCAGCAGCCTGGTCGCCAGACTTGAAAATAGCGGATTGCAGGAAACGAGTCGTCTCCTCGTTTCACTGCGACAAGCCTGCGCAGAAGGAAAAATTACCAACGCGAACAAGATTCACGCCAGGATCCTGGAAAAATATCCGGACGACACCAGCATCATGTGGCTTGCCTACAAGATCATCGGCGACGACGAATCGGCGGCACAGATGTTCGTAGAATATGACGAACAGAAAGACTTCGACAGAATCTCAGACTATGTACTCTACGCGCACTTCGACCCGCGTCTTTATCCCAACTTCATGCAGGCTGTCGCGGGCCAGGGTTTCGAAAAGCGCGAGGTGCTCGAGCTACCATATCGCTGCAATCGATAGTTTCCTGGCTTGAAACGATGATGGCGATCATCTCAGTTGATCCACCGACACGCGGAAAATCACACCACACGTCGCCGGACAGCTATGTCTGCCGTTCGGCGTGAATTTTCAGTGCGCGGAAATCGCAACCCTGCGCAACCTGACGCAACGAATCCTCGGTTCGACCCCGGTTATCGGTTCGACCCCGGTTATCCTATTTACTCAACTCTTCGCGGACCAGGTCAGCCAATTGCTGCTGGCCAAAGCTGGGTAACTGCCGGCCATTGACAAAGTATTCCGGCGTCGCGCTGACCTTCAGGAGTATGGCGTCTTTCTTGTCCTGTTCAGCGCGCAGCAGTACGTCCATGGCGTTCATGTCGACCATCAACTGCTCCATGTTCAAGCCCACGCCCGCGATGGCTGGCCCGATTCTGTCGGGTTGAACAGCGTGATGCTGTGTCCACTGATTCTGCGATGCCAGCAGCGCTTCCAGGGTCTGCCAATACTTGTCCTGTTTGCGGCTCGCTTCCAGAATTCTGACCGCGTAGTCGGCACCGGTGTGGAAGGCGACATGGCGCACCGACAGACGGATCTCGCCCGGCACCTCAGCCATCCACTGTTTGACCATTGGATAAAACAGAGCACAGGTTTCGCACGCCGGATCGAGAAACTCCACGATGTGCACCTTGGCACCGCGGTCACCAAGCGTCGGCGAATGTTCGCTCGCGAGGGCTGCCTGGCGCGCCGCAGCCTCAGCCTGCAAAGACTCGGTGTTGTCACTTTCGTAGAAGAACGTCGCTGCCACGAGACCAAGCACCAG
>Ga0224509_10000567_pt1 | contig 10356 bp, 6 predicted proteins | sample SF_Jan12_sed_USG_5_FD_170158 | JGI IMG/M metagenome (GOLD analysis project Ga0224509, IMG submission 170158) | Sediment microbial communities from San Francisco Bay, California, United States - SF_Jan12_sed_USGS_24 | ecosystem: Environmental > Aquatic > Marine > Sediment | place: USA: California... | reverse complement strand
CGAGGTTCGCCGTGAACTGGGTCACGCCGTGCGCCATCTCGTGCGCCATCACGTCGAGCGACTGGGCGAAGCTCGTGAAGATCTGGCCGTCGCCATCTCCGAAGGCCATCTCGTCGCCGTCCCAGAAGGCGTTCATGTAGTTCTCGCCGACATGGACGTTCAGCCGGAGATTCATGCCCGCGTTGTCGATCGAGTTCCGGCCGAGTTCGGCAAAGTAGCCGCGGACCGTTTCCGCGTAGCCGTAGACCGTGTCAACATCGTCGTCGCCAAATTCGGGATCGCCCTCGCCGCGCGCGAGCTTCACCCGAAGCTCCCACTTGTTCTGGCAATCATAGACCTCGCGCGCCGCGGTGACCGGGGCCGGGGCGGTGGCCATCGCGATCCCCGTCAGCATCTCGGGTACCTTGGGCGCTTGCACGCCGCGCTTTTCGCGGCTCAGCTTCGCTTGCTGAGCGCTGGTCCGGGCGGCCTGGCGGACCGCCGGGTCGCCCTTCTTCGCCATGTTCCCGAGAACATGCGGCGGAATGTAATGGCAGTTGCACTTGTGGAATGTCATCGCTTGCCCTCCCATTGGCTGTCCAAGCCATCGGCCGCAGCGGGCAAAGAGCTGCTAAGTTCCCACGTCCTTTCAGTGCTGGGCCAATGGATCTGCGTCGGTGCTGTTGTGTGGTGTGATCCGGATCGTCACCGACGATCGATACGATCTTCGCACCGTGTCAAAGCTGAAAGTGTGAGAAAACTCACAACGTAGCATAGTGTAGCATTGCCGGAGGACGCCGTCGACCCTCGAGGCCGCACACTTTGGGCGGCCGTTTAGTGACGGCAATGTTGCCGCGGCGGTCTCGAGAGGGGCGCGTGACACGGCCGGGCCAGGGTCCTCCGGCGCGACCGCGGGCGAGGACGCCTCACACGATCTCGATCTCGACCGTGCCGACGCCCTCGACGCCGCCGGTCACGCGGTCGCCGCGGGCGAGCGGTCCGACGCCCGCCGGGGTCCCCGTGAAGATCAGGTCGCCCGGCAGTAGCCGGAAGGTGCGCGACAGGATCGAGATCAGGGCCGGCACCGGCCAGATCAGCTCCGACAGGTCGCCGGACTGCTTCGGCTCGTCGCCGACCCGCAGCCAGATCGGCCCGGACGCGGGATGGCCGATCGCGCTGGACGGCTGAATCGCGCCGCAGGGCGCGGAGCGGTCGAAGCCCTTGGCGACTTCCCGGGGACGGCCCGCCCGCGCCACACTACCGGCCGCGGGCCGTCGGCGCAGCACGAAAGTACCGCGGTTCCCCGCCGCAGCCTCGAGGACCCGGGCCAAGGGCCGGTCCCCCGCCGCACGCCCCTGCCAAATCGCTGCGAAGCCTTTGAGCAACAGCCTCGGGTGGCCACAATCGTATGATCGGTTCCACTGCCCGGAATTGCTGTGGCCTGCGCGGGTTAACCTGACAACGCTGGAGTTAATCCTGAGACACGCCCTGAAAACCGAAACCTTCTACCCTTGCTCTGCAATCATCATAGGAAATGGTGACAGACCGGCGGTGCAGTTCACCGAGCGTCATTTCCGAAGGGTGTTGCGGCAAGCTCACAGGCGTTTCCAGACAATCGTGAAATATCCGCGTGACCACATCAGTCATCCGCTGACAGCTGGTGTGGTAGAGCAATGCCTTCTCTTTGCACGACATATCGGGAATGATCACGACATACCCGCATTTCCACTGCAAGCGGTCGACAGCAGCACGCTCTTTTCCATCGTCCAGGAAAAGAATGTTTTCTCGAACGACCTTGCACTGTCCGTTTTGCCGTCGGCATTCCGCGGAGAAGTCAGCAGGATTCTCCACAAACTGACTCATTTGACCCTCCGAAAATTCGTGATTTTGGGAATTCATGGCCGATGGATTTGCTGTACCAGCGCGACAGAGAGGTTCTCCCATTTGCGCGGCCTGATCCAGCCGTGATCGGAGCGGGTAGAATGCCCGTGGCGCTGGAGGCCTACGCAGGTCAATGCGACAATACCATCGATCGGGTTGGCTTTTTTTGATTTATGTCAATGTGCGGAACGCCAACTCCGGCGACATGATATCATTGCACTGAATGCTTCATTCGGCGCTGTCCCGACGGCGAGGGCAACAACCGTGCTGGCATACCCCATGAGGCTTCAAGAGTTGCTTGATATCCGCTTCTCTTCCCCGACCTCACCAGCGGGAGGGGGAATGGTTTTCCTGTCCTGGAAAGAACTTGGTTTGTCAGTTGGGCTGAAACGTCCGCCCGAGGCGGCTGACTCATGAATACTGACGCTGCTAGACGTCTGGCAAATCCGTCAAGATCGGAAGACACCTCCGGTCTTCCGTCGCAAAACAAACGTCGAAGAGTGATTCAATGAAGAAGCCTGGAAGCCGCGTTTCGTCCGAGAAGGCCGGGCGCAAGCTCAAAGCCGACGCTCCGAAGGCCCGCGGCTGGGGTGGACCGGGGGGGCGGCTCGACCCCGAAGTCGAGCGGTGGTTCGCTACCGAGGGAGCTGCCTTTCCATCGTCGCGGTCATCCATCATCCCGATGCTCCAGGCGGCGCAGGTGGCGCTCGGTTATCTGCCGCTCGATGCGATGCGGGCCATCGCGCGCCACCTCGTCGTGCCCCCGGCGCTGGTCGAGGGCGTGGCCAGTTTCTACGCGCAGTTCCGTTTCAACAAGCCCGGCAGGCACCGTGTCACGGTGTGCACCGGCACTGCCTGCTACGTCCGCGGGAGCGGGAAGCTTCTAGACGACATCCAGGCGGACCTCAAGATCGCGTCGGGCGAGACCACGGCCGACGGTGCCGTATCGCTGGAATCGGTTTCCTGCTTCGGCGCCTGTGCGCTCGCCCCCGTCGTGGTCCTCGACGACAAGGTTCTGCGCCAGCAAACCAGCGTATCGATGAAGAAGGTAATACAGGACATTCCCTCCGGTCCATCGAAGGGCAGGTCGCGCGACGTGCGCTCTTCCCCCGCCGCCCGAGGAGCGCGCAAATGACGAAGCTCGCGCTCCGTGCCGACCTCGACGCGTTGCGTGCCCAGCTCGCCTCGTCGTTCGACCCTCACAAGCGCCGCGTCTTCGTGTGCAATGGCACCGGGTGCAAGGCATGCGGCGGAGACGAGATCCTCGGCGGCATCGATAAGGCGCTGAAGCGGGCAAAGCTTCACGATCAGGTCGAGGTGGTGATGACTGGGGGTTGCGGCCTCTGCGAAAACGGCGCGCTCGTGGCGGTGCACCCTCCCGGAACGTTGTATTGCCGCGTCAGCCCGGACGACATCCCCGATATCGTCGAGAAAACGCTCGCGCGCGGCGAGGTGATCGAGCGGCTGCTCTATGAGACGCCGGGTAGCGTTGCCGAAACGGCGGGGCCGCGGATCTCCGCCGAGCAGGAGATCCCATTCTACCAGCACCAGATGCGCATCGTGCTCGGAATGAACGATCGGATCGACCCTTCGAAGATCGAGGACTACATCCGAGAGGGGGGCTACGCGGGGCTCGCCAAGGCGTTGTTCGAGATGAGCCCGGATCAGATCATCGACGAGGTGCAGCGCGCGGGGCTCCGTGGGCGGGGCGGCGGCGGCTTCCCCACCGGACAGAAGTGGAAATTTTGCCGCGCCGCGGACGGTGACATCAAGTACGTCATATGCAACGCCGACGAGGGGGATCCGGGCGCGTTCATGGACCGCTCGCTGCTGGAGGGGAACCCGCACTCCGTGCTCGAGGGGATGGCAATCGGCGCCCGCGCGATCGGCTCATCGCAGGGGTATATTTATATTCGCGCCGAGTATCCGCTCGCGAACGAGCGGCTACGGATCGCGATTGATCAGATGCGCGAGTGGGGACTGCTCGGCGAGAATATTCTCGGATCGGATTTCTCGTTCGATATCGTCATCAAGGAGGGGGCCGGCGCATTCGTCTGCGGCGAGGAGACCGCACTCATCGCCAGCATAGAGGGGCGCCGCGGGATGCCGATGGCGCGCCCGCCGTTCCCCGCCGTCAAGGGGCTCTTCGGCAAACCCACCAATATCAACAACGTCGAAACGTGGGCAAACGTTCCGCACATCATCACCGGTGGTGCGGACGAGTACGCGGCTCGCGGAACCGAGCTGAGCAAGGGGACCAAGATCTTCTCGCTCGTCGGACAGGTTAACAACACGGGCCTCGTCGAGGTGCCGATGGGGATGACGCTGCGCCAGCTCGTCTACGAGGTCGGCGGCGGGATCAAGGGCGGTCGCGCGCTCAAGGCGGTGCAGTCGGGCGGCCCCTCGGGCGGCTGCATCCCCGCTCATATGATGCACCTGCCGATCGACTACGAGTCGCTCGCGCAGGCCGGGTCGATCATGGGCTCGGGCGGCCTTGTCGTCATGGACGAGACCACCTGCATGGTCGATCTGGCGCGCTACTTCGTGACGTTCACGCAGAACGAGTCCTGTGGGAAGTGCGTCCCGTGTCGCCTCGGCACGCAGCAAATGCGGATGATCCTCGACGACATCTGCGAGGGGCGCGGCACGGAGGAGAGCATTGCGCAACTCGAAGCGCTCGGCGAGGCGGTCGGCAAGGGGTCGCTCTGCGGCCTTGGCCAGACCGCGCCGAACCCGGTGCTCACGACGATCAGGTACTTCCGCGACGAGTACCTGGCGCACGTGCGCGAGAAACACTGTCCCGCAGGCGTCTGTGAGTCGCTCTTCGTTGCAACCTGCTCCAATCGTTGTCCAAGCGAGGTGGATATTCCCGCCTACCTCTCCCTCGTGGCGGAGGGCCGTAGCGAAGAGGCGCTAAGGAGCCACATGGAGCGGAACCCCTTCCCGTCCGTGTGCGCGCGTGTGTGCCCCCACCCATGCGAGGAGCGCTGCCGGCGCGAGACCTTGGACAGGCCGGTGGCGATTCGCGCGGTGAAGCGCTTCATGGTGGATGACACGACGAAAGTCAGTGTGCCGGTGATGGTCCGGCCGCGCGAGGAGCAGCGGCGTACGGCGGTCGTCGGCGCAGGTCCGGCGGGACTGACTGTGGCGTACTTCCTGCGGCGCCTCGGGCACGAAGTTACCGTGTACGAGGCGATGCCCGAGCCCGGAGGGATGCTGCGTTACGGAATCCCTTCCTACCGGCTGCCGCGCGAGGAGCTCGAGCGCGACATAGAGCGCATCACGAGCATGGGCGTGAAGATCGTCTGCGATGCCGCCATCGGCAAGACGCTTTCAATAGCGAAGCTGCGCAAAGAGCACGACGCCATCTTCGTCGGCAGCGGCGCCTGGTCGGACGTGACGATGGGCGTCCCCGGCGAGGAAGGGCGCGGCGTCGCCTCGGGGATCGAGTTCCTCAAAGAGGTGGAGCTCGGCCCGGTCGGCCGGATCAGTGGCGACGCGGTCGTGGTCGGCGGCGGGAATACCGCGATCGATGCGGCGCGCACCGCACTGCGGTTGGGTGCGAAGAGCGTCACGGTTGTCTACCGCAGAACCCGCGAAGAAATGCCGGTTCAGCCCGAGGAGATCGTCGAGGCTCTGGAGGAGGACGTGAAGTTCGAATTTCTCGTTGCTCCCGTCGAAGTCATCCGCAACGGCAGCGAGTCGCCGGTGGCGATCAAGCTGCAGCGGATGCGGTTGGGGGACTTCGACGACAGCGGCCGCAGACGGCCGATGCCGATAGAGGGTGAGTTCATCGAGATTCCGGCGGCGCACATCATCCGAGCGATCGGCCAGAAACCGATCGTCCCAACCGGCGGACCACCGGTTTCGAAACGCGGCACGGTCAACGTGGATCAACTCTCGCTCGCGACGGAGCTCGACGGCGTATTTGCCGGCGGCGATGCCGTGCTCGGTCCGGCGACGGCGGTCGAGGCGATCGCACACGGGCGGCGGGCAGCGGAGGCTATCGAGCGCTACCTGCACCCGGGCAAGCCCGCGCGGTTTCCGTGGAACGCCCCACGCACGCTCGACACGGCCTTCGATCCCACCGCCGACCCGTCGACAGCGACGCGCCTCCAGACGCCCAAGCTGTCGCCGGTGGAGCGGAGGACCGGTTTCGACGAGGTGGAGTTGACGCTGTGCGCCGACGAAGCCTGCCTCGAGGCGGGCCGCTGCCTGAGGTGCGATTTCGGCAAAACGGTCGTTTTGCGGGAGGAGGAGTAGCCATGCCGAACCTGACGGTTAACGGCCGCACGGTCACGGTCGAGGCAGGAAAGACGGTGCTCGACGCCTGTCGCACCGCCGAGGTCTACGTGCCGACGCTCTGCGACGATCCCGAACTCGAGCCCTACGGCGCGTGCCGCCTGTGCATCGTCAAGGTCGAGGGTATGCGCGGCCTGCCCACCGCCTGCACCACGCCTGCCGCCGAGGACATGAAGGTCACGACCGAGGATCCCGAGATTCTCGAGGTGCGCCAGTGGACGGCGCAGCTCCTGCTCGCCGACCATCCGCTGGATTGCTTGACCTGCGCCCAATGCGGGGCCTGCGGGTTGCAGGACGTGGCCGCGCATCTGGGGATTCGCGACCGTGTCCTGCGGCCGATGGAGCGCGATGCGAAGATCGACAACTCGAACGCCTGCTTCGCCATCGACATGCGCAGATGCATTCTCTGCGGCCTCTGCGTACGCGCCTGTGACGAGATACAGCACCTCGGGGCTATCGACCTGGTGAAGCGCGGCTACGCGAGCGCAGTCGAACCGTTCGGCGGCGGCCCGATCAAGGACTCCATCTGCGAAACATGCGGCGAGTGCGTGGAGCGCTGCCCCACCGGGGCGCTTACCGCGCGGCAGTACTTGCGGCCCGAACGCGAAGTCTCCACCGTCTGCCCGTATTGCGGCACCGGCTGTCGGATTATCCTGGGCGCCCGAGGAGACACCGTCGTGAGCGCCCGCGGCGACATGGACGCCCCGATATCGCGCGGGCGTCTGTGCGTCAAGGGACGGTTCGGATCGTTCGAATTCGTTTCCCATCCCGACCGTCTCAAGACACCGCTCATACGGACCGCCGACGGCTTTCGCGAGGCGTCCTGGGAAGAGGCGCTGGCCCTCGTCGCCCGCGAACTGAAGAAGTACCGCGGCGACGCTTTCGGGGGACTGGCCTCGGCCAAGGTCACCAACGAAGACAACTACCTGTTCCAGAAGTTCGTGCGCGCCGCCATGGGCACGAACAACGTCGATCACTGCGCGCGCCTGTGCCACTCCTCCACCGTCGCGGGGCTGAGGCTGTCGTTCGGTTCAGGGGCGATGACAAACCCCGCGGATGACCTCTTGAACACCGAAGTCATCCTCGTGACCGGATCGAATACCACCGAGAACCACCCGATCATCGGGCTCAAGATACGCGAGGCGGTTGCGCGCGGCGCGAAACTTCTGGTCTTCGACCCGCGCCAGATCCAATTGAGCCAGCTTGCCACGGTCTGGGCGCGGCAGAGACCGGGCACGGACGTGGCGTGGATCAACGGGCTCATCCACGTCATCATCCGTGACGGTCTGATGAAGACCGAGTTCATCGAGGCCCGCACCGAGGGCTTCGAGGCGGTCGAGAAACTCGTGGCCGCGTATACGCCCGAGCGGGTCTCGGAGATCACCGGAGTCCCGGCCGGGCTGATCGTAGAGGCAGCCCACGTCTACGCCACGGCGGAACGGGCGTCTATCGTCTATTCGATGGGCATAACCCAGCACACGACCGGCGTCGATAACGTCCGGTCGCTTGCGAACCTGGCGATGATAACCGGGCAGATCGGCCGGCCCGGCACCGGCGTCAACCCGCTGCGCGGCCAGAGCAATGTTCAGGGCGCCTGCGACATGGGCGCACTGCCTAACTTCTATACCGGCTACCAGGACGTTGCGGACGCCGAGGTCCGCGCCAAGTTCGAGAAGGCCTGGAACGCCGCGCTTTCGGAGACCCCCGGCCTGACGGTGACCAAGATGCTCCCCGCGGCCCTCGAGGGGAAGATCAAGGCGCTCTACGTCATGGGCGAGAACCCTGTTCTCTCCGATGCCGACGTCACTCACGTCGTCGAGGCGCTCGAGAATCTCGAGTTCCTCGTCGTACAGGACATTTTCCTGACTGAAACGGCGAAGCTCGCAGATGTCGTGCTGCCGGCTTCCTCCTATGCAGAGCGCGACGGCACCTACACAAATACTGAGCGCCGCGTACAGCTCACGATGCCGGTCGTGCCTCCGCCGGGACAGGCGCGGCGGGACTTGGAGATCATCTGCGAGCTCGCCACCGCCGTCGGTTATCCGATGAGCTACGCGTCGACGGCGGAGATAAACGACGAGATGCGGAGCCTCACGCCATCCTACGCGGGCATATCCCATGCGCGGCTGGAAGCGGGGGAGCAGCTTCACTGGCCCTGCCCAACGGAAGACCACCCGGGAACGCCGATCCTGCACCGCGACAAGTTTGCGCGCGGCCTCGGCCAGTTCCACCCGGTCGAGTACAAGCCTGCTGCCGAAGAAACCGACGCGTCATTCCCGATCGTGCTGACAACGGGCCGGATGCTGGAGCACTACCACACGGGGACGATGACCCGGCGGAGCGATGGCCTGAACGGCCTCGTCCCCGGGCCGTTCGTCGAGGTAAACGGTGCCGACGCGAAGAAAATCCGCGTCAAGGATGGCGAACGCGTGAAGGTGACCTCGCGCCGCGGCTCGATCGTCCTTCCAGCCAAGGTAGGGACCAGGGTGGACACTGGTGTCCTGTTCATCCCGTTCCACTTCTGGGAGGCGGCGGCCAACGTTCTGACGAACCCAGCTTCAGACCCGACGGCAGGAATCCCGGAATTCAAGGTTTGCGCCGTGCGGCTAGAGCGTGCGCCGGAACTGGCTGGAAGCAGGTGACGGCACTGCAAGGCGATTACCGTCTCGGGATACCCTGGTCATAATCCGCCCTCATCCAGGGGCGCATTTGTGGGGTTCTAGCGGGAAAGAAGATCGCCTGGCCACCAACCCACGGAATTATTGGGTCGTCTATGAAGATTCCGCCTCGGTGAATGTTCAGGCGGTTTGAGGGGCAAATGGTGTTCTGAGGATCGCCGCGAGCAAGGCGCGCAAAAGCGCCTCTAACCATCTGAGGAGAAGGCTGAAATTGTAGCCGGCGGCGGCGAGCACGGCGGAGATATCGAGGCCGGGAGCGAACCGGGCGGGGGCGCGCGCTTCACGATCCGTCTGCCGGTAGGGGGCCGTGACGGAAGGCCCTATGCCCGCGGTACTACACGATCTCGATCTCGACCGTGCCGACGCCCTCGACGCCGCCGGTCACATGGTCGCCGCGGGCGAGCGGTCCGACGCCTGCCGGGGTCCCGGTGAAGATCAGGTCGCCCGGCAGCAGCCGGAAGGTGCGCGACAGGATCGAGATCAGCGCCGGCACCGGCCAGATCAGCTCCGACAGGTCGCCGGACTGCTTCGGCTCGTCGCCGACCCGCAGCCAGATCGGCCCGGACGCGGGATGGCCGATCGCGCTGGCCGGTTGGACCGCGCCGCAGGGCGCGGAGCGGTCGAAGCCCTTGGCGACCTCCCAGGGGCGGCCCATCTTCTTCGCCTCGGCCTGCAGGTCGCGGCAGGTCAGGTCGATCCCCACGGCATAGCCGTAGACGTAATCGAGCGCCGCACTCTCGGCGATCTCCGCGCCCTCCCGGCCGATCGCCGCGACCAGCTCGATCTCGTGATGGAGATCCTGGGTGAAGGGCGGATAGGGGAGCTTGGCGCCGCTCGGCACGATGGCCTCGGCCGGCTTCATGAAGAAGAACGGCGGCTCGCGGTCCGGGTCCTTGCCCATCTCGCGCGCATGGGCCGCGTAGTTGCGGCCGACGCAGAAGATGCGGCGCACGGGAAAGCGCCCGCCCTCGCCGACGACTTCGAGCGAGGGAGCCTCGGGAAAGGGAACCACGTAAGTCATGCCGGCCTCTTTGCTGGTCGATCGGAACAGACGGGCGCCCGGCGTCCATACGCCGGAGCGGCCCGCCCGCGCCACATTACCGGGCGCGGGCCGCCGGCGCAGCACGAATCTTCGGCTTACCGGTCCTTGGAGCGTGCGGAAAACGGCAACACGGTTTGGTCGGCCGGACGGGCGGGGTCCGAGACCGCCGCCTCGCGGACCGGCTCGGCGCGGGTATCCAGCCAAGTCTGCCGCCAGGCCTCCGACCAGTGAAGATAGACCGGCCGTTCGTTGCGCAGCATGTCCAGCACGGCGGCGAGCTCCTCGATCGGCATATGGCCTTGCGGGCGGCCGAGCGGGTCGATCCAGTCCTGCCGGGACTCCAGCGCCTCGGGCCGGTAGAAGCCGATCGTCCCGACCACGCCGGTCACGTGCCCGGAGCCGTAGAGACTGAGCCACGCCTTCAGGTCCTGCGGTCCGTAGGCGCTCGTCCCGTGGTGCCGGACCCGGTAGTGA
>Ga0224509_10000566_pt1 | contig 10357 bp, 5 predicted proteins | sample SF_Jan12_sed_USG_5_FD_170158 | JGI IMG/M metagenome (GOLD analysis project Ga0224509, IMG submission 170158) | Sediment microbial communities from San Francisco Bay, California, United States - SF_Jan12_sed_USGS_24 | ecosystem: Environmental > Aquatic > Marine > Sediment | place: USA: California... | reverse complement strand
AAGCCAGATCACCGTGGCGCCGGTGCTCATGTTGCGCCACAGGATGTCCGAACGGGCGTCGGCGTCGAAGTCGCCCACACCGGCCACCTCCCACACCGGCGGCACCCCGCCGATCCCGCCTCCCGCGGTCTTCGACAGGCCGTCCATCTGCCAGATCACCGTGGCGCCCGTCGTGGTGTTGCGCCAGAGGATGTCGGCGTGATCGTCGCCGTCGAAGTCGCCCGTGCCGACGATCTGCCAGTCGAGCCCGGCCCCGCCGATTCCCCGCCCAGCGAGCTTCGTGAAGCCGTCCATCAGCCAGACGACGGCTTTTCCCGTGACCGTGTTCCGCCACAGCACATCCGTCTTGGTGTCGGCATTGAAGTCGGCCAAGCCCCGCACCTGCCAGTCGGTGCTGGGCGCGCCGATCGAACCCTTGGCCTCCTTGGCGAAACCGTCCATCCGCCACAGGAGCGCGTTGCCGGTGGTCGTGTTGCGCCACAGGATATCCGCCCGGCCGTCCACGGTGAAGTCCCCGGCCACCGGACCCTCGCCCTGGAAGCGCTGCGCAAAGACTCCCCCATAGCTGCTGTCGCCCGGCCCAAAGCCGCTCCACGCCACGACGAAGTCGCCGTCGGCGTCCATGGCCACGGCGGGCACGTTTTGACTGCCTGTCGTGAAGGTATTGACCTGGAACTCCGGGCCCTGGGCCGCGCCCGTGGCGTCGAAGCGCTGGGCAAAGACGCCGGCACCGCTGCCGTCCTGGCCGTCACTCTGCCAACTCACGACGAAGTCGCCGTCGGCGTCCATGGCCACCGCCGGGATTGCTTGAAACCAGCTAGCGTAGGTGTTGACCTGGAACTCCGCCCCCTGGGCCACGCCGGCGGCGTCGAAACGCTGCGCGAAGACGCCCCAAGAGTCCCCGTCCTGATAGCGGCTGTTCCACGTCACGACGAAGTCGCCGTCGGCGTCCATGGCCACGGCCGGAAGATTTTGAAAGCCCGTTGTGAAGCTGTTGACCTGGAACTCCGGGCCCTGGGCCGCGCCCGCGGCGTCGAAGCGCTGGGCGAAGATGTTGGAGGCATCGTAATAGGGGCCGTCCGGGTGCCAACTCTCCCACGCTACGACGAAGTCTCCGTCGGCGTCCATGGCGACGGACGGAAGCCTTTGACTGTACGTGGTCGAGGTACTGACCCGGAATTCGGATCCCTGGGCCGCCCCCGCCGCGTCGTAGCGCTGGGCGTAGACGCCGTATCCGCTGGGGTCCTGGTTCAGACTCTCCCAAGCCACGACGAAGTTGCCGTCGGCGTCCATGGCGACAGCCGGGAATGTCTGCCAGGCCTGGGTGTAGGTATCGACCTGGAACTCCGGCCCTTGGGCGAGGCCAGCAGCGTCGAAGCGCTTGGCGAAGATGCCAAACCCCCCGGGCAGTTCGCCTTGGCCTTCGCTCGTCCACACCACCACGAAGTCGCCGTCGGCGTTCATCGCCACGGCTGGAGCCCATTGACGGTCGGTGGTGAAGCTGTTGAGCTGAAACTCGGGGCCCTGGGGGGCGCCCGAGGCATCGTAGCGCTGGGCGAAGACTTCTGCGGTGCTCGAGGTATAGACGTCCCCATGCGTCCACGCCACGACGAAGTCGCCGTCGGCGTCTGCGGCCACGGCCGCATCCCATTGGGCGTTGGTGGTAAAGGTGTTGACCTGGACCTCGCCTCCCACGGCGTCGCCGGGGGCGGCCTGTGCGGGTGCGATGGGGGTCAGGCAGGTGGCGGCCAGGAGGGCCATTGCCAGGCTCGAGCGTCCCTGTGTCCCAAGCATGATCGTTCCTCCCCCTTGAACTGCGCCGGGCAAGCGGCGCGCCATGGCTCGCCGAGCCCGATCCGCGCGGCACTACCACACGTTAGTAGGCGAGCGTTTACATTCTGTTAAGAGGTGAAATTGCCGAGGTGACTTCGCGCCAAAATATCGGCCATTGTCGAGCCGTCCCGGAGGCGGCAGCGGGGCTCGGCACAAACGGATGGAGTTTGCGCCGAGCGCCTCGTTCACGCGCCGCATCCGGCCTGTCGCGGTCCTGGATCAGGCCGCCGCGCCGCGTGCCTCCAGCCGCTCGAGCACGACCTCCAGCGCCGCTTCGATCACCTCGGGGCCGGCGCCGGGGCGGTGGGCGGCCTCGCTCAGGTGACGGCGCCAGGCGCGGGCGCCGGGCAGGCCGTTGAACAGGCCCAGGATGTGCCGGATGATCGACTTGACCGGCACGCCCTCGGCGCATTGCGCGGCGGCGTAGGGCAGGAGGGCGCGCACGACCGCCTCGCGGCCGGGCGGCGGCGGGTCCTCGCCGAAGAGGCGGCGGTCCGCCTCGGCCAGGACGTAAGGGTTCTGATATGCCGCGCGACCGATCATCACGCCGTCGACCCGCGCCAAGTGCGCCTGCGCCTCGTCGAGCGACTGCACGCCGCCGTTCAGGACGATCTCGAGCTCCCGAAAGTCCTCTTTCAGGCGATAGACCCGGTCGTAGTCGAGCGGCGGCAGCTCGCGGTTCTGCTTGGGGCTGAGGCCTTGGAGCCAGGCCTTGCGGGCGTGCACGGTGAAGCTGCGGCAGCCGGCCGCTGCGACCGTCCCGACGAAACCCTTCAGCTCCGCGTAGGAGTCTCGCGCGTCGATGCCGGTCCGGGTCTTGACCGTGACCGGCAGGCCGGAGGCCGCGGCCATGGCGGCGACGCAGCGCGCGACCAGCGCCGGCTCGGCCATCAGGCAGGCGCCGAAGCGGGCGTTCTGCACCCGGTCGCTGGGGCAGCCGACGTTGAGGTTGACCTCGTCGTAGCCGGCCGCGGCCGCCGCCTCGGCACATTCGGCGAGCTGGACCGGCTCCGCGCCGCCCAGCTGGAGGGCGAGCGGTCGCTCGGCCGGGTGGAAGCCGAGGAAGCGCGCGCGGTCGCCGTGAACGATCGCCCCGGTCGGCACCATCTCGGTATAGAGCAGCACGCGCTGGCTGATCAGGCGCAGGAAGAACCGGCAATGCCGGTCCGTCCAGTCCATCATCGGCGCGACGGAGAGGCGGCGGTTTGCCTTGGGCTGCACGGCGTGCTCCGAGGTTCCTTGAACCGCTCTTGATACCACCGGACGTCGTGCACGGCACATCACCCAAGATCAGGGGGTTGCCCGTGGCAGAGGACAACGACCACGCTTCGTGCGCAGCTTCCGCATTAAGTACTGGGGTCAATCATGATCGAATGCATGGAGTTATCCTTGCCTGCAGGAATTATCAGTGCACAGCCCGGCGGGAGAATCCAGCGCGCGGCACGTCACCGGGCAATCTCTCATAGTCCAAGGGAAACCAGCTTCTCGAGAAAGCGCCCCTTTCGAGCATGGCTACGAGTTCCTTGCGCTCTGTGGTCGCGACTGGGGGCCTGCCGGCTTCGAGGAACCGTGAGGAAATCCCCGAAGATCAGATCATTTCGTACGGAGTCCCTTATCAAACCCGCGTATAGCTCTTGTAGCTCTTGGATCGTAGGCGTTTCGTCGGGACTGCTGCGCGCAAGACGGAACTCGGTGCATCGAAAGACGACATTGCGATCGAAAGGTCGAGCCGCGGCCCTTTTCGCACGTCGACCCGGTGACGGACCGGGCCGCATTGCATGAAGATGATCGAGTGGTGGCCATCCTTCCATGCCGCCGTCGCCGACAGCCCGAGCACATATCGCGCCTTGGACGCACAGGCGACGGCCTCGAAGCCGACAGCGGAGACGTGGTGGCACTCATCGACCACGACATGCCCGTAAGGTCGGATTTCATGCCGGTCACGAGGCTTGCGGGGGTGACCGTGCCCGCCATGACCTGATAGGGCGAAGCCGGGTCCTGGAGCGCGTGGTGATTGGAGAATTGTCGGACCACTTGATTCAAAGAAGCCCTCCATGATTCACGTCCCACAGCGTCCAGCAAACTCTACGCCGGCAAGAACGCCGTTAACCTGAAGCGATGAGACAGTACCCGATGAGACAGTACGATGAGACAGTACGATGAGACAGTACCCTTGAACTGCATACCTAACAAATGTACCATAAACGTAGCGCAAGTTTGATCTTGTTCACTGATACTATACGGGGTTGAAAGAGAGCACGTTCAGTAGTTCTGGACAGACGCGTCGTTTGGCTGGGGGCCGGAAAAGAGCGGCAGCGTGTAGAGGCTTTCTTTCGAATTGGGAAGGGTTGTTGGGGATGTCTCATGTCAGAGGCGAGGTTGTACGCGCCATCGTTTAGGCAGCAAAGCATATCCGTTGGCGTTTTTGTTGCGTGTCTGGAGATTTTTGATCTCACCGTCATCGTTGTCGCTGGCGCGGTCGCGAAGTGGCTTCGATTCGACACGTGGAGCCTTGCGGGATCCCACAGCCTTATGGCGATCCTGGTAGTTCTTATCGCCTATTTTGTGTTCAAGCACACAAAGCTGCACCAGCACTCGGTTCTGCCCAACTGGCTTGCACAGGCACGCCGGCAGCCACCGCTATGCTCTTAGTGATGTTCGTGATCCTCGCGGTCAGCTACGCGACCAAGACGTCGGAGTCGATCTCCAGGCTCTGGCTGGGAATGTGGCTTGGCGGGGCCTTCCTGGCGCTCGTTCTCACTCGGCCCGTTGTGGCCCAGCTGTACCGGCGACTCGAAAACGCAGGTGCCTTCTCTCGGCACTTCGTGGTTTTCTCAACCGCAAGTGAGCTCGACGCGTTGCAGGCATTCCTAGATCGGTGGACGGCCATCATGCCTGCCTCCGATATCATTGCGGGCGTTTTCCTCGATCGTCCTGAAAAAGCGGCCGAGACCGGGTTCCGCTCGCAGTATCTGGTCAAAGGTGCGTTTGACGATTTTCTAGATTGGAGCAGCAACCAGCGCATCGATAACGCCGTCGCGGTCGTGTCCCCGAGAAATAGCCAGGCGATCGAGCCCCTGCTTCAGACCATTCGGTGTGTCTCGCTGGACCTCAATTTGGTCGCTGGCCAGGTCGACGAGATTTGGGCGCAACGCGAGGTGGGCAAGATCGCAGGGCTGCCCGTGATCCGAGTTATGGCCCGCCCGCTCGATTCTGCGCAGATTATTGTGAAACGGCTCGAGGACGTGGTAGTTGCGGGTACCGCGCTGATGTTCTTTGGGCCGCTAATGCTTTTGGCTGCGCTCGCCATCAAGCTGGACAGTCCGGGGCCGGTATTCTTCAGGCAGGCGCGCCATGGGTTCAATAACAGGCCCTTCCAAGTGCTCAAGTTTCGCACGATGCACTATACGCAGGAGGTGATGTCCGACTTGACCCAGGCGCAGCGCAACGATCCCCGAGTGACGCGATTGGGCGCCCTGCTTCGTAAGACCAGCCTCGACGAGTTGCCGCAGTTGTTCAACGTTCTGTCCGGCGACATGTCGATTGTGGGGCCGCGCCCACATGCTATCGAACATAATGACAAGTATGCGCAGCAAATCGACGCCTACATGACAAGGCATCGAATCAAGCCTGGAATCACCGGCTGGGCGCAGGTAAACGGGCTGCGCGGGGAGACCGACGCTCTGGACAAGATGCGAAAGCGCGTGGAGCATGATCTTTTCTATGTCGACAACTGGTCCCTGAAATTCGACCTGAAGATCATGATCCTGACGTTTAACTGTTTTGTCGATCCCAACGCTTACTGACCATGCCGAGAAGGCCTTAGTGGTTTTCAGATGATTGGCAGTTTGACTTTCAAGCGTGAGCGAGATTCGTGCTTGGGTCGGTAAAGGCCGTATTGCAGAACCAAAGAAGCCTGGGCCGTCCATTCGCTCGTGCAGCGTTCTTGCTTGAAAGGGTAACGGCGGCGACTCCGGGTCCGGCAAGCGGGCATTGCCTACGGCAACCAGCCCCACGAATGATTGCGGTTGGCTCGGTGTCCAACCTGAGCCACTGTGCTGACTTTTCCTTCTTGAGGACGAATTGATGCCTGCTTCAAATGTCTCGGTACCCGCTGATGGTTTGGCACCTGGAGACGCCGCCAAGGACCGAAGGTCGGTTTGCCCATGTTGCGGTGGCCGAGCGAGCGAAACAGTCTATGCGGCTCACAACATCCCGGTACACAGCTGCATTCTGATGAATACGCCCACGGAGGCCGGAGGGTACCCGAAGCGAAACCTGGAGCTTGTCTTCTGCACGAAATGCGGATTTCTTTTCAACGACGTCTTCGATTCGCAGGTCCAGGAATACTCCACCAACTTCGAAGAATCCCAGCACTTCTCAGGCACGTTCAACGCATTCGCAAGAGAATTGGCGGTGCAGATCGCGAATAAATGCGATCTTCAGGGAAAGCACGTGCTCGAGATCGGCTGCGGCAAGGGCGAGTTCCTGTTGGAGCTGTGCGAGATCGCCGGATGCACCGGACTTGGCATCGACCCAGGTTACCGGCCGGAGCGACTTAGCGACAAACCGGCCGGACGAGTTGAATTCATCACCGATTTCTTCGGTCCCCGATATGCACACCTGGAGCCGGACGTCATCCTGTGCCGGCACACCCTGGAGCATATCGGGCCGACCGCCGAGTTCGTGCGCAGTATCCGGGAGATGATCGGGGACCGCGAAGACGTTGTCGTCGTCTTTGAAACGCCCGATGCCGAACGTGTGTTGGGCGAAGGTGCCTTCTGGGACATCTACTATGAGCACTGCTCCTATTTCAGCGCCGGCACGCACGCGCGTCTGTTCCGTCAGGAGCGCTTCGAAGTGACTGACCTCGAGCTGGTCTACGAGTCTCAGTACATCGTGCAGTATTGCCGTCCGGCCAGTGGCTTGACTCAGCCGGCGCTCCCACTCGAACGCGACCTGGAACGAATGCGCGGGCTGGCCGCGGGCTTTCCGACCCTCGTGCACCGGACCATGGATCATTGGCGTGACGTCGTCAGACAAGCCGGACGGCAGGGCCGGCGTGTGGTGCTCTGGGGCGGGGGCTCCAAAGGAGTGGCATTCCTGACCACTTTGGGAGTGGGCGAGGATGTCCATTGCGTGGTTGACGTCAATCCGTACAAGCAGGGAAAATTCATGCCTGGCACGGGGCATCCCGTCGTCTCTCCGGAATCGTTGGTCGACTGTCCGCCGGATCTGGTAATTGTCATGAATCCCATCTATCTCGGGGAAATCGGCGAGCAGCTCAAGGCCCTGGGACTCAACGCAGAGCTGGCTGCGCTCCGATGACGGGACCGACCTCGCTTCAGGCCCCTTCATTGCCTATGGGCGATAGCTGCCCTATGTGCGGCGCGCCGACCGGCGAGGTTTTTTTCGAATTCGCCGATGTGCCGGTGTTCTGCAATGTCCTCTGGCCGGATGTAGACGCGGCAAGAACGGCCACGTGCGGCGATATCGAGCTGACCTGCTGTTCCTCCTGCGGCCTGATCTTCAATCGCGCGTTTAGTCCCGCCGCGGTCGAATATGCGCCGGGCTATGAAAATGCGCTGCACTTCTCCGAGACCTTCCGTGAGTTCGCGGAAGAGATGGCGGACCATCTCGTCAACACTTACAAGTTACAAGGCAAGGTGGCTGCCGAGATAGGATGTGGCGATGCCTATTTTCTCCGTTTGCTCTGTCGGCGGGGTGTCAGGCAAGGCATCGGCTTCGATCCCTCCGTGCATCACAGGACTGCCGTGAGTTCGGCCGGCGCAAATATCGAGATCGTACCGGACCTGTTTGACGCCAAGCGCTTGCCCCCGCAGGTCGACGCTGTCCTTTGCAGGCATGTCCTCGAGCACATTGCCGAGCCGGTCGATTTCCTGATGGATGTGCGCCATGCGCTCGGGGATCGAGACGCGCTCCTTTATTTCGAGGTTCCCAATGCTCAGTGGATGTTGGAGGCTCGAAGCCTTTGGGACGTCATTTACGAGCACTGCACGTACTGGACCCCCCTAACGCTGACGGCGCTGTTCCGCCGCTGTGGTTTCGAACCGCTCGCGGTGCGAAGCGGCTTCGGCGGCCAATATCTCATGATCGAAGCGCGGCCGGCGCCTCTCCAATCGGGCGCCTCAGACCCGAATCCCGGCGATTTGGATCGGTTGTCGGAGTTGTCTCGGCAGTTCGGACAGGACAGTTCGAACAAACTCAAGGCGTGGGGCGAGCGCCTTGCCGAACTGGCTAACCGCGGCGAAAGCGCGGCGGTCTGGGGGGCCGGCTCAAAAGGCATCACCTTCATGAATGCCGTTGGCGGGGCCGGACAAGCCGTGTGCTGCGTGGTCGATGTCAACCCGCGCAAACATGGTCAGTATGTGGCGAGGCGCTGCCTGCCGGTCGTCGCGCCCGAGGACCTGGGAGCGCTGAGACCCGACATGGTGCTGATCATGAACGAGCTTTACGAGGCCGAAATAAGGCAGAAGTTGCTGGACATGGGTGTGACGGCGGAAATTGGTTGCGTTTGAAAAGGTCACACCGGAGGGTGTTGTCGTCGCAGACTTGGGCGCATCTTCAGTGCAGGAGAATGCGTCGCACGTGGCAGAAAGCGGGCTGAGTCGTGCTGATTGATCCGCGTTTTCTGAATTCGGGATGGTCATGATTTCGAGCGCCGTAAACTCACTGAGCGGAACGAGAGCATTCGCCATTGCTCTTTCGACCACTGTGGGGGTGGCGCTTGTTTGTATGGGGTTTCTGTATTCGGCAGGCTTGGGGGACATGCTGCAGGCCTGGTCCCGCGATGAATACAGCCACGGTTACATCATACCTTTCATCGCCGTTTACCTCTTTGCGCGCGCATTACCCAATGCGACCAAAGTGGTTTCGCGACACAAGTGGTTTGGGCCGGTCGTTGCCTGCCTTGCCGTGGCACTGGGATTGGTGGGCAACTTCGGTCATTTGCCCGATATCATTCAGTACGGGCTGATCCTTGCCCTGGTCGCGGCTCTGCTCGCAGTCATGGGATTGCGGTCGACGCTGCTTCTCTGGGTGCCGATCGTGTATCTCCTGTTCATGGTGCCGCTTCCTCAATTTCTTTACCTGAAAATTTCCTTGGGCATGCAGTTGGTTTCTTCCCAGCTCGGCGTGTCTTTCATTCGTCTGGCGGATATTCCTGTCTATCTCGAAGGCAACATCATCGACCTAGGGGTCTACAAGCTTCAGGTTGCCGAAGCCTGCAGCGGCCTCCGCTATCTATTTCCGCTTATGAGTTTCGGTTTCCTCTTGGCCGTGCTTTACAGGGGGCCGCGCTGGCACAAGCTCGCCCTGTTCCTGTCCACTATCCCGATTGCAGTCGTCATGAACAGTTTCAGGATCGGCGTGATTGGTGTCTTGGTCGACGGCTATGGGGTTGAGCAGGCCGAAGGGTTCCTGCATTTCTTCGAAGGCTGGGTGATTTTTCTGGCCTGCATCGGGATCCTCTTGCTCGAGGCTTTCACCCTGCTCCGGCTCTCGAGTTCGCGCGAGACTTTGCGGGAGGCCTTGGACCTACAGTTCCATGGCATCGCGGCACGGCTGGCGGGCATTTCTTTCCCGCGAGACCTGCGGGCTCTGGTAGCCACCACTGCGATCCTCTTCCTTGGCGCGCTCGGACTGCAGCTCACGTCGGAAAGGCCGTCAGCCGTACCACCGCGCCAGCAATTCGCCATGTTTCCCTCCCACCTGAGCGGCTGGCGCGGGCAGCAGAGCCGCTTAGGGCCGATCGTTACCGAGGTTCTAGGCGCCGACGACTACCTGCGATCATACTATGCGAAGGCAAACGGCACGGCCCCCATCAGCGTGTTCATCGCCTATTACGAGAGCCAGACCGACGGTCGCGCCGCGCACTCGCCTGAAGTATGCATCCCCGGGGGTGGCTGGGAGATCCGTAGCCTTGAAACCGCAGATATCGAGATTCCGGGCGGACTTGGTTCGGCGATCAAAGTCAATCGGGCCATCATCCAAAATGGCACGATCCGCCAGCTGGTCTATTACTGGTTCGAACAGCGTGGCCGCCGGTTGACCAGTGAATACATGGTGAAGTGGCATATCCTTTGGGATGGCGTGCTACGCAACCGGACGGACGGATCCCTGGTACGGCTGATCACTCCAATTTTGGATGAGGGGGCAGAGCGAGCTGCAGACAAGCGGCTCACGGAGTTGCTGGGCCCAATTTACCACGTCTTACCCCGGTTCCTACCGCAATGAGGCGACCGGTATCGTTTTCTTGACGTTCCTGTCGTGACTGTTCTGAGACAGTTATACCAGCGGCCATTATGACTGACCGATAGCGCCAATTTCGAGTGGCGATGGATTGGACGCGCTCTGGCTGATTGATGAGCTTGATCCAGGCTCGGGCAGGCGGCTTCGACGATAGCGTTGTAGACCTCGAAGACGCGGATTGAGAGATAGGTCTGTCGCAAGTACTGCCAGAGGTTTGGACTAGGTTGAGCTCTGATGATTGCAGCGGCAGGAA